>WNFU01000168.1_pt1 | contig 81954 bp, 75 predicted proteins | sample 5400121 | NCBI WGS metagenome assembly WNFU01 (sample SAMN13153360, study PRJNA577476) | soil metagenome | isolation source: 100 cm soil or saprolite under grassland replicate 1 | place: USA:California | collected 2016-06-15
GAGAGCCGTGCCCTTTTTGTTGGCGTCGGCGTGCTGAATGGCATGCCGCTTCAGCCGGCGCCGAAGCCGGCTCGCTTGACGCATAATGCGTTTTTTGCGTCAGGGTTGGAGGAGCCATGCCGCAGCGACCCGTGCGCGAGATCATCGCGGGCAAGCGCCCGCTGATGTTGCCGGCGACCACGACCGTGCAGGAAGCGGCGCGACGAATGAAGCGTCAAGCGGTCGGCGCGGCGATGATCGTCGACGGCGAGCGGCTCGTCGGCATCTTCACCGAGCGCGACGCGTTGCAGCGCGTGCTCGCCGAGGGGCGCGATGCGCGCGCCACACCGCTTGCCGAGGTGATGACCGCCGATCCGAAGACGATCGCGCCCGACCGGCCGATCGGACTCGCATTACTGATGATGTACGAAGGCGGCTTTCGCCACGTGCCGGTCGTCGATCGCGGCCGGCCAGTCGGCATGGTATCGGCGCGCGACGCGCTCGGACCCGAGTTGCGCGAGTTCGAGCATGAGATCGAGCGCCGCGAGCAGATCAGCCGCAACCTCTAGCGCTGCGCGCGCCGCCTAACGCCGCGCCGGTCCGCCGTAGCGAAGCGAGTAGTTGAGCGCATCGGCGAACGTCGCGCCGAAGCGGCGGGCGACGCGCTCAGTGATGCCCTCTTCGGGCGTGAAGTCGACGATCTCTTCGGCCTTGATCACGTCGCGCGCGACACCTTCGAGCGTGCCGAGGCCGTCGGCGAGGCCGAGCTCGACCGCGCGCTTGCCGTTCCACACGAGCCCCGAGAACACTTCGGGCGTCTGCTTCAACCGGTCGCCGCGGCCTTCCTTGACCGCCGCGATGAACTGCTGGTGGACTTCGTCGAGATTCGCCTGGATCGCGTCGCGCTGTTTCGGATCGACCGGGCTGAACGGATCGAGCAACGCCTTGTTCGCGCCCGCGGTGAGCACGCGCCGCTCGATGCCGAGCTTTTCCATCGCGCCGACGAAACCGAAGCCGTCCATGATCACGCCGATCGAGCCGACGAGGCTCGCCTTGTCGACGTAGATCCGCTCGGCCGCCGTCGCGACGTAATAACCGCCGGACGCGGCGACCTCATCGACGACGGCATACAGCGGCTTGTCCGGATGCTGGGCGCGCAACCGCCGTACTTCCTCGTAGATCTGCCCTGCCTGCACGGCGCTGCCGCCGGGACTGTTCACCCTGAGCACGACGCCGCGCGTACCGACGTTCTTGTACGCCGCCTGCAAGCCGGAGATCACATGATCGGCGCTCGCGCGCCCGCCGGCCTCGAGCTCGCCGCGCACCTCGACCAGCGCCGTGCACTTGTCGAGGCACACGCGCTCCTTCGCGGTAACGAGACCCCACAGCAGCACGAACAACGGCATCAGCAGCACGAGCATGATCAGCTTGAAGAAGACGCTCCAGCGCCGGGCGCGCCGGCGCTCGTCCAACCAGTCGCGACCCAGCTGGACGAGCAGGCCTTGTTCGATGTTCGGGTCAGCCATGGCACTCTCGCTTAAGTCAGATCGATGACGATTGCGCCGTCGGCGCGCACGCGAATCGGCACGCGCGTGAGCGCCGCGCCGGCGCACGGCCCGCCGACGCAATGTCCGGTGTCGGGCACGTATTGTGCACCGTGCAGCGAGCAGACGAGCGTCTGGCCGTCGGCGTCGAAGAAAGCGCCGGGAATCCAGTCGAGCTCGACCTGCTGATGCGCGCACACATTGAGATAGGCGTGCACGAGCCCGCGATGGCGGACGGCGAACGCGGGCACATCGCCGGCCGCCGCTCGTACGGTGAAGCGCACACCGTCGCCGCCGTCGACGAGACCGTCGACATTGCCGATCACGCGTTCTCGAGCAGCCATCGGCGAAGGTCGACGATCGAATGCACGGTCGCGAGCGGCTCGAGGCGCGCGAGACCCTCGAGCTCGTGCGCGCCGTACGAAACGGCGAGCGCGGAGGCGCCGGCGTTTTTCGCGAGCTCGAGATCGTGCGTCGTATCGCCGATCATCAGCGTTTCGCCGGGCGCCGCGCCGACGCGATCCATCAGATGCAGCAGCATGTCGGGATGCGGCTTAGGAAAGCCCTCGTCGGCACAGCGCGTCGCGACGAACCGATCCAACAGGCCGTGCTGGGCGAGCGCGCGCGCGAGGCCCGCGCGCGACTTGCCGGTCGCAAGGCCGAGCAGGAATCCCGCAGCATCGAGCTCGTCGAGCAGCTCGCGCGCGCCCGCGAACAACGGGATGGCGGCGTCGCGCGACAGATAGTGGTGGCGATAGCGCTCGCTCAACATCGGCCACCGCTCACGTGGCAGGCCGGGCGCGACGCGTCGCAACGCATCGGCGAGCCCCAGACCGATGACGAAGCGTGCGTCCGCCTCGCATGGGACCGGCTCGCCGACGTCCGCGCACGCGCGTTGCAGCGACGTCGCGATGATCGACGTCGAGTCGGCGAGCGTGCCGTCCCAGTCGAACACGATGAAGCGGAACCGGCGCGGCGCGAGCTCAGCCATCAGACTCCCCTCGCCCGCTTGCGGGAGAGGGGCCGGGGGTGAGGGCGGCGAGAAACGCCGACAGATCCGAAGGCATCGGCGCTTCGATCGTCATTTCGCGGCCATCCGCGGGATGCGTGAACGCAAGCCGCCGTGCGTGCAGGAACATGCGTTTCAGACCCTGCTTCGCGAGCGTGCGGTTCCACGTGAAATCGCCGTACTTGTCGTCGCCGGCGAGCGGAAAGCCCAGATGCGCGAGATGCACGCGGATCTGGTGCGTGCGGCCGGTCTCGAGCTCGGCCTCGAGCAAGGCGAGCGGAGGCTCGTGCGCGGGCCACGCGCGCTGCAGACGAAAGATCGTTCGCGAAGCGCGCCCGTTGGGATCGACCTTGACGCGCCGCTCGCCCTGCGCATTGACCCACGAGGTAAGCGCGAGATCGACTTTGCGCATTGCGCCGCGCCACTTGCCGCGGACGAGCACGTCGTAGCGCTTGTCGACTTCGCCGTCGCGAAGCTGCGCGTGCAGCGCCGTGAGCGCCGATCGCTTCTTCGCGACCAGCAGCACGCCCGACGTGTCGCGATCGAGCCGGTGGACGAGCTCGAGCGACTTCGCGTTCGGCCGGTCCTGGCGCAGCCGCTCGATCACGCCGAACGAGATGCCGCTGCCGCCATGGACCGCCATGCCCGCGGGCTTCGCGATCGCGATCACGTCGTCGTCTTCGTAGAGGATCGGCGGAACGGGCGCGGCATCGGCGGGCGCGGGGCCGCGGCGGGCGGCCGCCGGCGTCGAAGCCCGAATCGGCGGAATGCGCAGCTCGTCGCCGGCCGCGAGCCGGGTGTCCGGGCCGACGCGCCGCCGATTCACGCGAACCTCGCCACTGCGCAGGATCCGGTAGATGTGGCTCTTCGGAACCCCTTTGAGGATTTTCGTGAGGAAGTTGTCGATCCGCTGGCCGGCGGCTTCATCGCCCACTTCGACGCGGTTGACCGAATCCTTGCTTAACGCATTCATTCGTTTATACTTCTGGCTCGCAGCAACGCCTTGGCCCATCGCCCGGCGACCCGCCTGAAGGCGGCGAGCGGCACCGCGAGGGCGGCCGAACGATCTTCGAAGATCCGGCCGCCGATGTCGGTGAATGATGGCCGGGCTGTTGGCAATTGCGAGCGCCCTCGAATCTTGAAGGGCAGGAAGCCGGTCCCGTCGTACGCGTCGAACGCGCACGTAGCGCAGCGGACCGCCGGTTAAATCCGCTCACCGTCCGGGCGTTGCGCCCCGGAAAAAGTAGCGATGTTAAAGGAAGAGCGCAGTCTCCGCACCCGGCTTGCGTGCCGGTATGAAGCGGCGGCCTGTGCGGCAATCCAGCGACGAATTCCGCCGTTGGAGTGCGCGGGAGCTTCGGCGAACGTTCCGAGCTCGCGTGTGCTCCGACCGCATTTCACCCGCTTGTACGCGTTGACCAAACCGACCGTTCCGATGAGCCCGAGCACCGCCGCCGCGCACCTGCGCCGCGGGCACGCATGCCGATCCGGCGTCGTGCGCTCCGCTTTCGACCGCCTGCAGCCGTTGCTGCCGGCGCGGCCGCCGTCGCGCGCACGCGCCGCATAGCCGCAGCACGCCGCGCGCGCAACGCGCGGCCCGCTTCACCCCCGCAAGCCCGGCCGGATCCCGCGCCGGGAAGATTCCATGAAGCGCATGCTTTTCAACGCCACGCAAGCCGAAGAGCTTCGTGTGGCAATCGTCGACGGTCAGAAGTTGATCGACCTCGACATCGAATCCGCGAACAAGGAGCAACGCAAGAGCAACATCTACAAGGCGGTCATCACGCGCGTCGAGCCGAGCCTCGAAGCGTGCTTCGTCGACTACGGCACGGATCGCCATGGCTTCCTGCCGTTCAAGGAAATCTCGCGCCAGTATCTGAAGCCGCGCAAGGGCAACGGCGCCGACACCGACGACGGCGAAAGTGAGGGCGGCGGCGGACGCGGCGGGCGCATACAGGATCAGCTTCGCGAAGGCATGGAGCTGATCGTCCAGGTCGACAAGGACGAGCGCGGCAACAAGGGCGCCGCGCTGACGACGTACATCTCGCTTGCCGGCCGCTACCTAGTGCTGATGCCGAACAACCCGCGCGGCGGCGGCGTGTCGCGCCGCGTCGAGGGCGAGGAGCGCAACGAATTGCGCGATGCGATCGCCGGCCTCGAGGTCCCGAACGGCATGAGCGTCATCGCGCGCACCGCCGGCATCGGCCGCACGACCGAGGAGCTGCAGTGGGACTTGAACTACCTGCTGCAGCTTTGGCACGCAATCGAGGAGGCGGCGAAGCTGCAGACGGGCGCGTTCCTGATCTACCAGGAATCGAGCCTTGTCATTCGCGCGATCCGCGACTACTTCCAGCCCGATATCGGCGAGCTGCTGATCGACACCGAGGCGGTGTTCGAGCAGGCGCAGCAGTTCATGAGCCACGTGATGCCGGCGAACGTGCATCGGGTGAAGCTCTACAAGGACGACGTGCCGCTGTTCTCGCGCTTCCAGATCGAGCACCAGATCGAGACCGCGTTCGCACGTCAGGTGGTGCTGCCCTCGGGCGGCGCGATCGTCATCGATCACACCGAGGCGCTGGTGTCGGTGGACGTCAACTCGGCGCGCGCGACGAAGGCGGGCGACATCGAGACCACCGCGCTCAACACGAACCTCGAGGCCGCCGACGAGATCGCGCGCCAGCTGCGGCTGCGCGACCTGGGCGGACTCGTCGTCATCGACTTCATCGACATGGAAAGCGCGAAGAACCAGCGCGAGGTCGAGACGCGGTTGAAGGAAGCGCTGAAGTACGACCGCGCGCGCGTGCAGCTCGGCAAGATCTCGCGCTTCGGGCTGATGGAGCTCTCGCGCCAGCGGTTGCGTCCCGCGCTCACCGAATCGGCGTACATCCCCTGCCCGCGCTGTCACGGCATCGGCCACATTCGCGGCACCGAGTCGACCGCGCTGCATATCCTGCGCATCCTGCAAGAGGAGGCGATGAAGGACAACACCGCGCAGGTCGTCGCGCAAGTGCCGGTCGACGTCGCGACGTTCCTGTTGAACGAGAAGCGCAGCGAGGTGTTGTCGATTGAGACGCGCTTCAAGGTCAACGTGCTGCTTGTGCCGAACCGCCATCTCGAAACGCCGAATTACTCGATCACGCGCCTGCGCCACGACGATCTCAACCAGTCCGAGCCGCTGCCGCCGTCGTTCGAGATGGTCGAGCGCCCGGAAGAGCCCGACGTCGCGACCAAGATCAAGGAAGAGGCGAAGGAGCCGCGGATGGAAGCGGCGGTCAAGGGCATCACGCCGGCACAGCCCGCACCTCTGCCGCTCGCGCCCGTCGCTGTGCCGGCCGCCGCGCCGACCAACGGCTGGTTCGCGCGCATGCTCGCGTGGTTCCGCACCGGGCCCGCGATTGCGACACCCCCGCCACGCGCACCCGAGCGGACCTCCGCGCAGAAGAGCGAAGCGCGGCGCGAACCGCGCGAACAGCGCGAGACTCGCGCACGCGGACAAGAGCGGCGCGAAGGACGCGGCGGCCGCGACCAGCGGCAGGAAGGTCGCCGTGACGAGCGTCGCGGCGAAGCGCGCGGAGGAGCACAGCCGCAGCAGGCGCGTCAGCCTGCTCAGGGCGGACAACGCCACGAAGGGCAACAAGGCCAGCGCCCGCCGCGCGAAGGCAAACCGCAACGCGAGCCGCGTGAAGGCCAGCCGCCGCGCGAGCCGCGTGAAGGCCAGCCGCCGCGCGAGCCGCGTGAAGGCCAGCCGCCGCGCGAGCCGCGTGAAGGCCAGCCGCACCGCGAGCCGCGTCCGCCGCGCGAGCCGCGCACGCCTCAACCCGCCGCACAGGCCGAAGCCGGCGCCACGACGAACGAGGCGGCCATCCTTCACGAAACGCCCGGCAGCGAGGGCGGAGGTCGCCGCCGTCGAGATCGCCGTCATCGGGGGGACCGGGGCGAACGTCCGCCACGTCCCGAGCAGGCCGAAGCGCCCACGGCCGTGACCGCGGCGGCCCCGCCACGCGAGCACGTCGCGCCGATCGCCGTCGCGCAAGCGGAAGGCGGCGGCGAACCGATGCAGTCGGTGCCTCGCGCGATCGAGTACGCACCATCACCGCCCACACCCGAGTTCACACCGGCCGCGGAAGTCGTCCTGCCAGTTACGGTCGAGCCTCCTGTCCGCGAGCATCGCGCCCCCGACGAATTGCCGGTGCCCGCCGCGCCGCCGCCGGAACCGCCGCCGCTGCCGCGCAACATGCCGGAGCTTCCGCCGGTCTCGCTGACGCTCGCGCCCGATTCGGGACTCGTGCTTGTCGAGACGACACACACGGCGCCGCCGCTGCCCGAGGCCGAAGAGCAAGCTCAACGGCCCAAACGCATGCGGCCGCAGCGGCCGACGATCGTCGAGGAACCACTGCAACTGGTCGAGACGCGGAAGGAGCAGCCACCGGCGCCGTAACCGGTTCGAGAAGATAGACGGCGGGCCGCGGCCCGCCGTTTTTTTTCCGCTGTCGATCAGCCCAAGTCGCGATTCAGACGCTGGATCAGCGCCGCAGCCGCCGCTTCGGCGAGATCGAGCACGCGATCGAACCCTTCGCGGCCACCATAGTACGGGTCGGGCACTTCGCGCACGCCGAGCTCGGGCGCGAAGTCGAGCAGAAGTCCGAGATGGCCGCCGAAGTCGGGCGGACGCATCGATTGCAGCACAAGCAGATTCGCTTCGTCCATCGCGAGGATCCAGCCGTAGCGCGCGAAGTCCGCGCGCTCGACCTGGCGCGCGCGCAGCGTGGTGAGGTCGTAGCCGCGCCGGCGCGCCGCTTGGATCGCGCGCGGATCGGGCGGCGAGCCGACGTGCCAGTTGCCGGTGCCGGCCGAGTCGACGTGGATGCGCTTGTCGAGACGTTGCTGCTCAAGCGCGGCGCGAAAAACCGCTTCCACCGTCGGTGAACGACAGATGTTGCCCATGCAGACGAACAATACCGAGCGTTCGGGTGCTTGCATCGTCTAGTCGCGTGGCGGCGAGCGCGCCGAGAGCACGAGCCACGCGATTCCCATCAGCGCGCTTGCAAACGATGCGCACAGGATACCGACCTTCGCGAGCTCTGCGTGCGCAGCGTCGAACGCGAGCTGGCTGATGAACAGCGACATCGTGAACCCGATGCCGCCGAGCCACGCTCCGCCGAGCAGGTGTCGCCATCGGACGCCCGCCGGCAGCCGTGCCCATCCGAGGCGAACGGCGATGCCACTCGCGCCGGCGATGCCGATGAACTTCCCGAGCGGCAGCCCGAGCACGATGCCGAGCGTAATCGGACTGGCGAAGGCGCCGGAAAGAACCGCGGGATCGAAAACGATGTCGTTCGCGAGCGCGAACAGCGGCAGAATAATGTACGTGACCCACGGGCCGAGCGCGTGCTCCGCGCGATGCAGAGGGCTCTGGACGGCTTTCGCGTCGCGCTCGAGCGCGAATGCGATCGTCGCCATGTCGGGGCTCGCGAGCGCATCGCTCGGCGTCGTCGGATCCTCGGCATGCGCGCGAAAGGTGCCGAGAAGCTCGGACACGCGGCGGTCGAAGCGCTGCGGCGTGCACGCAGGCCGCGCCGGTATGGCGAGCGCGAGGAGCACGCCGGCGATCGTCGCATGCACGCCGGAGCGCAGTACGAAGTACCACAGGACGATGCCGAGGAGCGCGTACGGCAGCGGTTCGCGTACGCCGCCGCGATTGAGCAACGCGAGCAACGCTAGGATCGCCGCGGCGCTCGCGAGCGCGCCCCTGTCGACGCCGGTCGTGTACGCGATCGCAATGGCGAGCACGGCACCCAGGTCATCCGCGATCGCGAGCGCCATCAGAAAGACGACGAGCGCGCGCGGCACGCGGTTCCCAAGCATGACGAGGATGCCGATTGCGAACGCGATGTCGGTCGCCATCGGCACGCCCCATCCGCTCGCCGCCGGCCCTGCGGGATTGAGCGCCAGATAGATCGCCGCCGGAACGATCATGCCGCCGGCAGCCGCGACGATCGGGAGCGCGGCATCGCGAAACGAAGCGAGCTCGCCGACGAGCACCTCGCGCTTGAGCTCGAGTCCGACGAGCAGGAAGAACAGCGCCATCAGCGCGTCGTTCACCCATTCGCGAAGCGTATGCTTGAACGCATGGTCGAATGAGCCGATCGCGACCGGCTGCTGCCAGAATCGCGACCAGGCGTCACCGGCGGGTGAATTGGCGAGGACGAGCGTCGCCACGGTCGCCGCCATCAGCAACGCGCCACCGGCGGTCGCGGTGCGCAGAAAATGCTCGAACGGGCTCAGGATCCGGCCGAAAAGTCGCTCGAGCGGATAGGGATCGGAGACGTTGGACGGAGCGAGCGGCATCGAGCGACAGCGCGCGACGCTTGGCCCAAGCGATCGGCGTGAACAATAATACCGTGCCTTACGCGCCGTTCCGTTGCCAACAGCCGTCCAGGGAAGTTTTCATTCGCGTGCGCCATATCCGCATTGTGGTTGCCGTTGGCTTCGCCTGCGCGCTCGAGGCGTCAACAACTCGTCGCTGCCAGTCGGCTGCTCGTCGCACATGACGCGGGTGATCGTCAATGACCGCTGTCGCTGCGACCCGTAGGCTTGCACTCGCTGCGCTCACGCTCGCGTGGGCGGTGGTGGCGCCGATCGCGCTCGCCGCCGATGCGGCCAAGGTGCTGCGGATCGCGCTACCCGATATCACGAGCCTCGATCCGCAGCAAGGCACCGATCTCTATTCGACGCGGATCACGACCCACATCTTCGAGGGACTGTATCAGTACGACTATCTGTCGACGCCTGCGAAGATCATTCCGGACACTGCGGCCGCCATGCCCGAGATCACCGACAACGGCCGCACATGGACGGTCCGGCTGCAGAAGGGCATCCGCTTCGCCGACGATGCGGCGTTTCGCGGCAAGCCGCGCGAGCTCGTCGCCGACGACTACGTGTATTCGCTGAAGCGCTGGCTCGATCCGAACCTGAAAGGCGGCGGCGATCCACAGCTCACCGATCTGCTCGTCGGCGCGCGCCCGGTCATCGACGCGGCACGAAAGCCCGGCGCGACGTTCGACTACGACGCGCCGATCGACGGATTGCGCTCCATCGATCGCCATACGCTGCAGCTGAAGCTCACTGCGCCGGATTACACGCTGCTCGAGCGGCTTGCGTCGCTGCCATCGTTCGCGGTCGCGCGCGAGGCGGTCGAAGCCGCCGGCGCTGACGTGATGACGCGCCCCGTCGGAACCGGTCCCTACCGCCTCACGGAATGGAAGCGCGGCTCGCGCATCGTGCTGGAAGCGAATCCGCATTACCGAATGCTCACGTTTCCGGACAGCGCCGATCCGGCGAATCGTGCACTCGTGCAACGGATGAAGGGTGTGAAGCTGCCGGCGATCGGCCGCATCGAAGTCAGCATCATCGAGGAGCGGCTGCCGGAGCTGCTCGCGTTCGAGCGCGGCGAGCTCGACTACGTCGCGCTCGGCGGCCAGACGACGGATCGGGTGCTCGCCGACGGCAAGCTGCGGCCCGAATTCGCCGCGCGAGGGATCCAGCACGTCCGCTACGTCGTGCCTGCGCTGATCTACACATACTTCAACATGGAGGACCCGGTCGTCGGCGGCTACACGCCGGAGCGCATCGCATTGCGGCGCGCGATCGGCATGGGCTTCAACACGCCGGGCTTCATCCGCGTGCTGTACGCGGGGCAAGCGATACCCGCGAACCAGCTGTTGCCGCCCGGTGTGACGGGGCACGATCCGGCGCTCGCGACGAAATCGTCATACGACCCGGCCGGCGCGCGCGCGCTGCTCGACCGCTTCGGCTACAAGGACCGCAACGGCGACGGGCTGCGCGAGATGCCGCACGGCAAGCCGCTCGTTCTCACGCAGAACTCGCTGCCCGACTCGTGGTCGCGCGAGGCCGATACGCTGTGGCTCAAGAGCATGGAAGCGATCGGCCTCAAGATGCAGATCAACACCGCGCCGTTCGCCGATCTGCTGAAGCAAAGCCTCGCCGGCCAGTTGCAGATGTTCAACCTCGGCATCCGTTCGCTCGACTCGTCGGGCTACCAGATCCTGCAGACGCTCTGGGGCAAGTCGCCGCCCGACACCAATCGGGCGCGCTTCAAGCTGGCCGAATACGACAACGCGTACGAGGCGTTCGTGCGCACAGCGCCCGGCCCGGAACGCAATGCGCTGGTGCGCCGGATGTCCGAGCTCGTGCAGGCTTATGCGCCGATGACGTTCCAGGTGTATTCGGTCGGCAATACGGTGCTGCAGCCGTGGGTCAAGGGTTACTACCCGTCGGCGTTCGGGTTCTCGTGGAAGTATCTTGACATCGACAACACGCAACGAAACGTCGCAGGCAAGTAAGCGTATCCGGACGGCGTGCGTCGTCACGCCGGCGACCGGCACTTGCCGACGCAATGTGGCCTGACCGCTTGCATTGTCGATGACGGTGTGAAATAGTCCTCGCCCGGATCGTCCTCGCATATCCAAAATCAACGGACGATCGTCCTGCAGCAAGACGTCAGGGGATGGCATGGACGGCTTGGCATTGCGCTGGATGTTTTCAGCGCGCGCGATTTGTCTCGACTTCCCTCGCTAGGACGGTCGCCAAGGCGGCCGACATCGACTCCCCGGCTCCTCGATCTCGCCTGTCTCCGCGGCAGCGTTGATCGCGCAATCGCAAGTTTCCGTTTCACCACCTCGAGAAGGATCGCCATGCGCACCGTAGTCTCGTTCGCGCTCGGAATCATCGCCGTCGCAGTCGCACTCCCGCTTACCGCCGCCGCATCGCAACGGACATTCGTCGCGTCCTACGGCGTGGACGGCGGCAACCTCACGTGCTCGCTCGCCAATCCGTGTCGCACCTTCAACACTGCAATCGGCAACACGAATCCCGGCGGCGAGGTCGTGATCCTCGACACGGCGGGCTACGGGCCGATGACGATCACTAAATCAATCAAGATCATCGGCCCGTCGGGAGTGTATGGCGGCATCAGCGTTGTCGGCGGCGGGAGCGGCATCACCACCGGCATCGTGATCAATGCGGCCGACACGGACGAGATCACGTTGCGCGGGCTCGACGTGTCCGGCGTGCCCGGCGTTGCACCTTTTCCCGACATCGGCATCGACATCCAGAGCGCCAGCGCCGTCCACATCGAGAAATCGTCGATCGCCAACTTCGCGCAGGATACGAGCGCCTGCGTCAAGGTCAGTGTCGCCACGACGACGCGTGTCTACGTCGTCGACAGTTTCTTGCGCGAATGCCGCAATGGCGTTTACGCCAACGGCACCGTAGCGGTGGCCAATCGGCCATCCGTGATGATAGACAACACACGGATCGAACGCGGCAAGAACACGAGCGTCAGCCCCGTGTCCACCGGCGTATTGATGCAGGGGTTCATCGATGTGTCGCTGCGCAACAGCATGATCTCGCGCCAGACGGTTGGTGTGCAGTTCGACGGCCTGCTTGCGAACAACGTCAGCCACCTCGAGATCATTAACGGCGAGCTGACGCGAAACAATACGGGCGTCGCATTTTCCAACACCACGGCGAACGCCAGAGGTCAGATCACGCTCACCGGGAGCCAGATCTTCGGCTCGACGGATGCCATTACCGTGGCCAATTCCGGTATCGGCGGCAGTCCGCAGCTGCTGCTCGTCGACACGACGATCGCGTACACCAGTAACAGCGGCGTCGTCCTCGCCAATTCCGCCGCCGACAACAACACTTATATCCACGCGGAGATGAACCGTTCGCAGATCAACAACATCACCGCCACCGCGCTCGACATCAGCGCGACGAACGGCTCCAAGCTCGACGTCATTCTTCGCGATTCACAACTCGCGCAGGCTGCGACCGGACTGAAGACGTCGGGCTCGGGGGCGGGAGGCTATGCCGCGGCGAGTCTGGTCCAGTCGACCGTTACGGGAACGACGACCGCGATCGATCACGGCTTCGGCACCGTCCGCCTCCAAAGCAGCCATATCGTCTTCAACAACAAGGATTTCGTGAACAGCGGCAGCGGCACCATCGTGTCCAACGGCCAGAACATGGTGCATGACAACGCCGACCCGGCAGGGCCTACGTACATCACGCCGACGGTGATTCCGCTCAAGTAGTGCCTGGCGCCATCGTGTCGGACGGCGGGCGCCGCGCCCGCCGTCGCGAACGGCGTTACGTCTCCACCGGCAGCTGCACGCCGAACATCGCTTCCTTGAGCTGATACAAGCGGTCGCGCAGCTCGGCCGCCTTCTCGAACTCGAGGTTCTTCGCCGCCTCGATCATCTCGCGCTCGAGCCGCTTCAGCTCGCGCTCCATGTCCTTCTCCGGCATCGATGCGTACTTCGCCTGTGCCTGAGCGACCTTCAGCTGCCTCTTGCCCTCGTCGGCGTCGTACACGCCGTCGATGATGTCCTTGATGCGTTTTTGCACGCCGATCGGCGTGATGCCCATCTTCTCGTTCCACGCGAGCTGCTTGTTGCGCCGGCGGGTCGTCTCGCCGATTGCCGCTTTCATCGAATCGGTCATCTTGTCGGCGTACAGGATCGCCGTCCCGTTGATGTGCCGCGCGGCGCGGCCGATCGTCTGGATGAGCGAGCGTTCCGCGCGCAGGAAGCCTTCCTTGTCGGCGTCGAGAATCGCGACCAGCGAGACCTCGGGAATGTCGAGCCCTTCGCGCAGCAGGTTGATGCCGACGAGCACGTCGAATTCGCCCAGTCGCAGATCGCGAATGATCTCGACGCGCTCGACGGTGTCGATGTCGGAGTGCAGATAACGGACCTTGACGCCGTGCTCGTTCAGGTAATCGGTCAGGTCCTCCGCCATCCGCTTGGTGAGGGTCGTCACCAGCACGCGCTCGTTTTTCGCGACGCGCAACGAGATCTCGGATAGCAGGTCGTCGACCTGCGTGGCCGCGGGCCGCACGTCGAGCGCCGGATCGACGAGGCCGGTCGGCCGCACGACCTGCTCGACGACCTGCCCCGCGTGCTTCTTCTCGTAATCGGCCGGCGTGGCCGACACGAAGATCGTCTGCGGCAACAGCTTCTCGAACTCGTCGAAGCGCAGCGGCCGGTTGTCGAGCGCCGACGGCAGCCGGAACCCGTAATTGACCAGATTTTCCTTGCGCGCACGGTCGCCGCGATACATGCCGCCTACCTGCGGGATCGTCACATGGCTTTCGTCGATGAACATCAGCGAGCTGCGCGGCAGGTAATCGATCAGCGTCGGCGGCGGCTCGCCGGCGCTGCGCCCCGAGAGGTGGCGCGAGTAGTTCTCGATGCCTTTGCAAAAACCGATCTCGCTCATCATCTCGAGATCGAAGCGCGTGCGCTGCTCGATGCGCTGCGCCTCGATCAGCTTCATTTGCGAGACGAAAAACTCCTTCTGGTCGACGAGCTCGAACTTGATCGCCTCGATCGCGTCGAGCACCTTCTGCCGGCCGGTCACATAGTGCGACGAGGGGAACACGGTGAAGCGCGAGATGCGCTGGCGCACGTGGCCGGTCAGCGGGTCGAACAGCTGCATCGACTCGACCTCGTCGTCGAACAGCGAAACGCGCACGGCGTTCTCCGCGTGCTCGGCCGGGAAGATGTCGAGCACGTCGCCGCGCACGCGGAACGTGCCGCGGCGGAAGTCGGCGTCGTTGCGCGTGTATTGCATCTCGGTCAGCCGCCGGATCGCGTCGCGCTGCGCGAGCGTGTCGCCCTCGCGCATGTGGAGAATCATGCTGTGGTACTCGGACGGGTCGCCGATGCCGTAGATCGCGGATACCGTCGCGACGATCACGCAGTCGGGCCGCTCGAGGATCGCCTTGGTCGCGGACAAGCGCATCTGCTCGATGTGCTCGTTGATCGAGCTGTCCTTCTCGATGTAGAGGTCGCGCGACGGCACGTAGGCTTCCGGCTGGTAATAGTCGTAGTAGCTGACGAAATACTCCACCGCGTGCGACGGAAAGAACTCGCGGAATTCCGAGTAGAGCTGCGCGGCGAGCGTCTTGTTCGGCGCGAGCACGAGTGCGGGCCGCCCGGTGCGCGCGATGACGTTCGCCATCGTGTACGTCTTGCCCGAGCCGGTGACGCCGAGCAGCGTCTGGTAGGCGAGCCCGTCTTCCAGGCCCTCGACGAGCTTGGCGATCGCCTCGGGTTGGTCGCCCGCGGGTTGGAACGGCTGGTGGAGCTCGAACGGGCTATTCGGATAGGTGACGATCATGAGTCGGACGGCGCGGGACAATCGGCTATTTTATCGCCGAACGGTCGTTCGACGGAAGGGCAGATAGCGTCGGATTCGACTTTCGGGAAAGTAGCTCAGACTCGACTTTCCGCAGCCGGGATGCGACCCGCGTCGAGAAAAATGGACTCCGACCCTGCTTTTCCGGCCCCGAACTGCAACTCGGCAAGCCGCGCGTACAGCGGATTGGTTGCGATCAGCGTGTCGTGCGTTCCCGTTGCGACGATGCGCCCGGCGTCGATCACCGCCGTCCGATCGGCGTGGCGCACGGTCGCGAGCCGGTGGGCGATGATCAGCACGGTGCGTCCCGTCATCAGACGTTCGAGCGCGCTCTGGACCATGCGCTCGCTTTCCGCGTCGAGCGCGGAGGTCGCTTCGTCGAGCAGGAGGATCGGTCGGTCAGCGAGGATCGCGCGTGCAATCGCGAGCCGTTGCCGCTGCCCACCGGAAAGCCGCACGCCGCGCTCGCCGAGAAACGCCGCGTAGCCATCCGGCAGGCGGTCGATGAACTCGGTCGCATACGCGGCGTCGCAGGCGGCGCGAACTTCGTCGTCGCTCGCGTCGGGACGGCCATAACGGACGTTCTCGAGCACGCTCGCCGCGAAGATCACCGGGTCCTGCGGCACGAGTGCGATACGGCTGCGCACTTGCGCGGGATCGGCGCTGCGCAAATCAACGCCGTCGATACGCACGGCCCCCGACTGCGGATCGTAGAAGCGCAGCAACAACTGGAACACGGTCGTCTTCCCCGCGCCCGATGGCCCGACGAGCGCGACCTTTTCGCCGGCGTCGACGTCGAGCGAGAAAGCGCTGAGTGCCGCGCTGTCGGGTCGCGACGGATAACGGAAGGTGACGTTGTCGAGCGTCACCGTTCCGCGAGCCGGCACCGGCAGCGGCTCCGGTTCGCGCGGCGCGCGGATCGTGGGCTCGGCCGCGAGCAGCTCGAACAGCCGCTCGGTCGCACCGGCGGCGCGCTGCAGGTCGCCGAACGTCTCCGACAACGTGCCGACCGCGCTCGCGACGATCACCGCGTAGAACACGAACGCGGAAAGCTGTCCCGGACTGATCCGTCCTGCAACGACGTCGTGTCCGCCGATCCAGAGGATGACGCCGATCGCGCCGAAAACGAGCAGGATCACCGCGGCGATGAGCAGCGCGCGCTGGCGAACCCGTTGCCGCGCGGTGGCGAATGCCGCTTCGACGCGCTCGGCGAAGCGCAGCCGATCGACCGGCTCGTGACCGTACGCCTGCACGGTGCGGATCTCGTGCAGCGATTCGTCGAGGTACGCACCGACATCGCCGACGCGATCCTGCGATGCCCGGGCGAGCTTTCGCACGCGGCGGCCGAACAGGATGATCGGCACGACGACGACCGGCACGCCGGCGAGCACGAGCAGCGTGAGCTTCGCGCTCGTCAACGCGAGCATGACGAGCCCACCGACGAGCAGCAACAGGTTGCGCGCCGCCATCGACGCCGACGAACCGATCACCGTCTCGAGCATCGTCGTATCGTTGGTGAGCCGCGAGATGACTTCGCCGGTGCGCGTCAGCTCGAACCAGCCGGGCGGTAGCGTCAACAGATGCTCGAATACGGTACGCCGCAGGTCGGCCGTCACGCGTTCGCCGAGCCACGACACGAAGTAGTAACGCGTGTAGGTGGCGACCGCCATCACCGCAACGACGCCGAGCATCAGCGCGAGCGTGCGGTCGAGTTGCGCCGGGTCGCCCGTCGCGAATCCGCGGTCGATGACGCCGCGAAGCCCCTGCCCGACGGCGAGCACGGCGGCTGCGGCCACCACCAGCGCGATCGCCGCATACACGACCTGCCGCCGATAGGGACGCAGGAACGCGCCGATGCGCGCGAGCGTGCGCATGGCGGTTGCCGGCGGCAGTTTCGGCGCGTCAGAGCGCAGGGGTTCGTAGCGGGCCATGGCAGACGATTTTCAAACAATGGGGCGCTCGCTGCCCGAACGCAAGGTTTGGACTCGATACGCCAGCCGGACGTGGGCAGCAATCACGGTAAAATGCGCTCCTTTGCCCGCGCCCACGCCGCCATGAACGCTCCGCACGCTCCGTCGTTGCTTGCCACCGTCGAGCTCGCGCCGCGCGACCCGATTCTCGGCGTGACCGAGGCGTTCGTCGCCGACACGAATCCGCGCAAGGTGAACCTCGGTGTCGGCATCTACGTCGACGATGCAGGCAAAGTGCCGCTGCTCGAATGCGTGCGCCGCGCCGAGCAGCAATTGACCGAGCGCGCGGCGCCGCATCCGTACCTTCCGATCGACGGCATCGCCGCGTACGATCGTGCCGTGCAGACGCTGCTGCTCGGCGCGGAAAGCGACATCGTCGGTCAAGGCCGCGCAATGACCATGCAGGCGCTCGGCGGAACGGGCGGATTGAAGGTCGGCGCCGATTTCCTGCGCCGATTCGCGCCCGCCGCGCACGTCTGGATCAGCGACCCGAGCTGGGAGAACCACCGCGCGTTGTTCGAAGGCGCGGGCTTCGTCGTCAACGCGTATCCGTACTACGACGCGGCGACGCACGGCCTCGATTTCGCCGGCATGTGCGCGACACTCGAGAAGCTCGCGCCGGGCGCGATCGTCGTGCTGCACGCGTGCTGCCACAATCCCACCGGCGTCGACCCGACGCCGGAACAGTGGGATCAGATTCTCGCGATCGTGCGCACGCGCGGGCTCATCCCCTTTCTGGACATCGCGTACCAGGGCTTCGCCGATGGCATTGCCGAAGATGCGCGTGTGATCCGCCTTTTCGCGGCGACGCCCGGTCCGCTGTTCATCTCGAGCTCGTTCTCGAAGTCGTTCTCGCTGTACGGCGAGCGCGTCGGCGCGCTCACCATCGTCGCGGCCGACCGTGACGAGGCCGCGCGCGTGCTCTCGCAGGTCAAGCGCGTCGCGCGCGCTAATTATTCCAGCCCGCCGTCGTTCGGCGGTCAGGTCGTCGCAACGGTGTTCGAAACGCGGGAATTGCGCACGCTTTGGGAGCGCGAGCTGGGCGAGATGCGCGAGCGCATCCGGACGATGCGCAAGGCGCTCGTGCACGAACTGGGGAAGCGCATTCCCGGCCGCGATTTCGGCTTCGTGCTCGACCAGCGCGGCATGTTCTCGTACTCCGGGCTCACCAAGCCGCAAGTGCAGCGGCTGCGCGACGAGTTCTCGATCTACGTGATCGACACCGGCCGCGTTTGCGTGGCTGCATTGAACTCGCGCAACGTCGATTATGTCGCCGACTCGATTGCCGCCGTGACCGGCGGATGAGCGCCCAGCTTTGACACGTACAGTGCGTCCGAGCTATAATTTGCAGTTGCCGATGCGGGAATAGCTCAGTTGGTAGAGCGCAACCTTGCCAAGGTTGAGGTCGCGAGTTCGAGACTCGTTTCCCGCTCCAGATTCCCGAGGGAGAGCAGTACGACTCTCCCTTTTCGTTTGACCGGTCGCCGCGAAGGCATACGGTGATCACATCCCCGGCGGGGTGGCAGAGTGGTTATGCAGCGGCCTGCAAAGCCGTGGACGCCGGTTCGATTCCGACCCCCGCCTCCAAATTTCCCCGCGAAATGCAGTACAGGGCCACGGCCGGATTTGCGCGCGTCAAAGCTGCAGCAGCGCCGCGATCTTGCCAAGAACTTCCTGCAATGTCTCATCCGACGCGCGGGCCAGCTTCTTGGCGCGTCGCGCTGACCAGTCGAGGCTACGCAACTGGTCAGCAAGGACGACACCGCTCACCCGTCCACCACTTACAGCGACTTCGAACGGGTATCCTTTTCTCTGGCTGGTGATGGGGCAGATGAGTGCGAGTCCGGCTCTGCCGTTGTAGCTCCTCGGCGACAGGACGAGGGCGGGACGTCGACCGGCCTGCTCATGTCCGGCCTGCGGATTGAACATTAGCCAGACGATGTCGCCGCGGTCCGGAACGTACCGGCCGGGCATCAGTACTCGGCCTCGCGGCCGACAACGGCGCCCCAATCCACCGCGTTATGTCGGTTGTCGCGAGTTATGCCACTCACCAGTTCTTCGAGCTCGTAGCGTCGCTTGGTGGACGGCTCGATGACGATGCGTCCGTCCTCGGCGTTGAGCCTCACCGGCGCGCCAACCGTTAGCTTGAGCTGCGCCAACAAAACGGCCGGGAGCCGTACTACGGCACTGTTGCCCCACTTCTTGATCTCGGTATCCATGTGTGCGCTCGGCTATTGGACGAACTCAATGTAGCATCATTGTAGCAACATTGGCTCCAGGAGTAGCAACATCGTAGCTACCGGTCTTTCCCGGCCCGCAAATGGAATGACGCCGGAACGGGATGGCTATCCGGGTGGTTGAGGCTTCCATCTTCTTGATTCAACATGATGTGCAGCGGCCTGCAAAGCCGTGGACGCCGGTTCGATTCCGACCCCCGCCTCCAATTGCTTGCGCTGTCGTGGTGAATGGATAATGCGCTGCCCGCGGAAGCGTGGCTATCCGAGGGCTGCAAAAAAGGTCAGCCCAATTCGACTGTTGTCGCGAGTCCGATCGATCTCATTCGGAGCGTAAGAGCGCACGGACCGCTCCCTGTTTCCGCCCGCGATTGCGTACGGTCGCTCGCGATTGCCGCGTGCCGATTTCGTAGGAACCTGTACCGTCCGCGAGAGCGCGGGCTTGCCCGGCGGCATCGGCCACATTCGCGCATCCCTGCGGCCGCCGAGCCTCGGGGAAACCGCGCGCGCATTGCCCGCACTCCGTGTTGCGTAAATATCGTTGGCCGGCATGAAATACATGGCGGGCGGCAAGCAACTCCGCCATCTGCTCGTCGCCCGCGATAACCTTCTGGATGATCTGTTCATGCTCTAACCACGACTGCGCGGCCTTCTCACCGGTAACCGACACGAACATCAGGCTCGTGCGGTCGCGCAGCGAACGCATCATTTCGCCAAGGATGTTGTTGTTGCCCGCCTCGGCCAGAAGATCGTGGAACCGTGCGCCGCCATTGACGCGTCGAACCGGGGCTGATCGATCCCCGCCGATCGTCAAGTTGGCCGGACTGCCGGCGGACGCCATTATTGGCTATCGTCCTTGTCGGCACACCGCCATGCGCAACGGCCGGGTGAAACACCAATGACTGACCCTCAGAGGGACATCGGGCAACTGGTCATAGACGAGACACTCGCGCGCCGCCTGGTGACCGCCCAGTTTCCGCAATGGGCAGATTTACCTGTCCGGCCGGTCGGGCTCGGCGGGTGGGACAACCGGATCTTTCACCTTGGCGAGCACATGGTCGTGCGCCTGCCGAGCGCCGCGGACTACGCAATCCAGGTGGAAAAGGAACGCAGGTGGCTGCCAAGGCTGGCACCTTTGCTGCCTCTTCCGATTCCAGTGCCGCTCGCAATCGGAGAGCCGGCGGATGGCTATCCCTGGAGATGGTCCATCTACCGCTGGCTTGACGGCGAAACGGCTGCGCATGAGCGCATAGCGGATCTGCGCGACTTCGCGACCAGCCTCGCACGATTTCTCATCGCTCTGCAACGTATCGATCCGACGGGCGGACCTGCGCCTGGAGCGCATAACTTCCATCGTGGCGCGCCGCCGGCGACTTATGACGCTGAGACACGGCAGGCGATCGCCGCACTGAAAAGCAGTATCGATGTGGGCGCTGCGACCGAGGTCTGGGAAGCGGCTCTTGCGAGCACTTGGCGCGGCCCGCCGGTGTGGATCCACGGCGACGTCGGCGCCGGCAACTTGCTGGTGCAGCGGGGCCGCTTGAGCTCGGTCATCGACTTCGGAATGCTGGGGATAGGCGATCCCGCATGCGATCTGTCAATAGCCTGGACGCTGTTCCGAGACAAAAGCCGAGAAGCCTTCCGCGCGATGCTCCCGTTCGACGCCGGCACGTGGGCCCGGGCTCGCGGCTGGACCTTGTGGAAAGCGTTGATCGTCACGGCTCGTCTCACGGACACAAACGCGATCGAAACCGCGCAATGTCGGCAAACAATCGATGAAGTGCTTGTCGATCACTTCTGCGTGTAGGCAATCAGGTTGCCATCTGGGTCTCTTACCACACACCAGTGAATGCCCCAGTGAGTCCGCTCCGGTTCGATCACGATGCAGTGCTTGTCCGTGATCGCATTGAAGCGTGCCTGCAGACTGTCGACAGCAATGTAGATCGTCAGGCGAGTACCGTTAATCGCCTTCCTGGCGTTATCTTGCGTATCGTCACGATGCTCGTCTGCGATCGCGGCCTTCATGCCACCGATCTGAAGCGTCGCGCCGCGGCCCTCTTCCGTGCTTCCCCATTTGGATGTGATCTCGCATCCGAGAACCTTCGTGTAGAAGTCCAACGTTCGGTCGAAGTTGGACGGAGCGACAAAGAAGCGGTCGAAAGTGTCCGCCATGCCAAGAGCTTCCAGGAATAGGACGCAAAGTGCGGCTCGCGGCCGCGAAGGGGATCGCCGCGTCTCACGGCCGCGCGGTGCGGCACGCGATCTCGACGGCGAGCAGTAGTGCTGCGCGCGTGGCGCCGACGTTTGCGATGCCGCGGCCGGCGATGTCGTACGCAGTGCCGTGTGCCGGCGTGCAGATCGGAAACGGAAAGCCGCCGAGCAGCGTGACGCCGCGATCGAAGCCGAGCAGCTTCATCGCGATCTGGCCCTGGTCGTGGTACATCGTCAGCACGGCGTCGAACTGCCCGCCGCGTGCGCGCACGAAGACCGTGTCCGCCGGATACGGGCCGTCGACCGCGATGCCGTCCCGCTTCGCCTGCTCGATCGCCGGCGCGATGATGTCGATTTCCTCGCGCCCGAAGTTGCCGCCGTCGCCGGCGTGCGGATTGAACGCCGCGACGCCTATCCGCGGCGGATTGAAGCCGGCCGCGTGCAACGCGCTCGCGGTGAGACCGATCGCCTCGACGATGCCGTCGATCGTGAGCAGCGACGCAACTTCGCGCATCGGAACGTGCGACGTCACGCGCGCGTTCCACAGCCCTTCGAGGATATTGAACTCGGTCGCTGGTCCGCTCGTTCCGAGCACGGCGGCAGTGAACCGGATCTCGTCGTTGTACGACGGATCGGCGAGCCGCATCGCCTGCTTGTTGAAGGGCGTGAAGCAGACCGCGTCGGCGTCGCCGGCGGCGACGAGCCGAAGCGCGTGACGATAGTTCGCGAGCGCGTAGCGGCCGCCTTCGCGGCTCGCGACACCGCGCTCGATCGTCGCCGGATCGAGATGGCCCAGATCGACGAGCACCGGCCGCTCGCCGTTGCTCGCAATCGGATCGCCGGGAGGCACGACGTCGACGTCGACGTCCACAGCGGCGATGCGCGCGCCCTCGTCGAGCACGCGGCGATCGGCGATGACGACGATCCGCGCCGCGGCGCGAGCCTCGTCGAGCGCGACGAGCTTCGCCGTGAGTTCGGGGCTGATGCCCGCAGGGTCGCCCATCACCAGCGCGACGACCGGCCTGTTGCCAATCGGTTGCTTCAATGCATTCTCCGGAAAAAGACGAATCGGGTTGTGCCGGCGCGGTCACGGGCCGAGCGCGAGCTTTGGGATCCACGTCGTGATCGCCGGCACGTACGTGATCAGCAGCAGGGTGACCGCGAGCGGAACATAGTACGGCGCCATCTCCCGCAACACGTCCTTCATCGTCACCTTCGCGATGTCGGCGACGAGGAACAGCGCGAGCCCCATCGGCGGAGTCAGGAGCCCGATCATCAGGTTGAACACGACGACCATGCCGAGGTGCACCGGGTCGACACCGGCAGCGACCAGGGGCTTCGCAAGGATCGGTGCGATGACGAGGATCGCCGTCGTGCTGTCGAGGAACATGCCGACGATGATCAGCAGCACGTTGACGAGCATCAGCAGCACGTACGGGTTCGTCGAGATCGTCAGCATGATCGCGGTCAGCTTCTGCGGCACCGATTCGACCGAGAGAATCCAGCCGAACAGCGCCGCCACTGCGACGATCAGCAGGATTCCTGCCGATGCGCGGATCGTCTCGTACGAGGCGTCGAGAACGCCCTTCCACGTCAGCTCGCGGTAGAACAGGCTGCTGACCAGGACCGCGTACAGCACGGTGACCGATGCGATCTCGGTGGGCGTGAACCAGCCGAGCAGCATGCCGGCGATCAGGATCACCGGCGCGACGATCGCTGGGAACGCCGGCTTGAAGTCGCGCCACAGCTCGTGCCGGGTCGGCCAGCGCTCGGTGCGCGGATACTTGCGCCGCATCGCGAGCCAGCCGGTCATGAGCATCAGCATCGCCACGCAGAGCAGGCCGGGCAGGATGCCGCCGAGCAGCAGCTGGATCACCGACACGCCGGTGACCGTGCCATAGATGATCAGCGGTATCGACGGCGGGAAGATCGGTCCCACGATCGCGGACGAGCTCGTCACCGCCGCGGCGAACGGCGCGGAAAAGCCCTTGCTGCGCATCGCGTCGATCTCGATGCGCCCCAGGCCGCCGATGTCGGCCAGCGCAGAGCCGGACATGCCGGCGAAGATCAGACTGCCGAAGATGTTTACTTGCGCGAGGCCGCCCGGCAAGCGCCCGACTGCCGTATCGGCGAACTTGTAGATGTAGCGCGAGATGCCCGCGCTGTTCATCAGGCTGCCGACGAACAGGAACACGGGTACCGCAACCAGCGGGAACGAATCGAGCGCGTATAGCGTCCGCTGGGCGACGAGGTCGATCGGCAGGCCGTTCGCGAAGATGTAGACGATGCAGGGAATCCCGATCGCGAGCACGACCGGGAATCCCAGCATGAACAGGATCAGGAACACCAGGACGACTACGAATCCTTCCATCGCGTCCCTTCAGGTCAGCACGGTCTTCTTCTCTTCGGGACGGCGCCGCCGCCACGTGTGCACGAGCATCGCCAGCGTCTCGACGACGAGCAGCAGCGAACCGACCGCGAGCGGCCCCATGAACAGCCAGAACGGCATCTCCAGCGTGGCGGTCTGGTTCTGCAGGTTGTTCCTGATGGTGACAACGCCCGCGACGAACAGCGTGGCGAACATCAGCACGCCCGAAAGCTCGACGACGAGCTGCAGGATCCACCGCGGCTTCGGTGGCAACAGGCCCTGGAATTCCTCCATTCGGATCTGCCCGCCCTGCTCGGTCACGTACGAGGCCGCCAGGAACGTCATGCAGATCAGGAAATAACGCGCCAGCTCCTCGGCGCCGGACATCGGCACGTTGAAGATGCCGCGCATCGTGATCTGCGCCAGCGGCGTGACCACGAGCGCGGCGAGCAGCGCGAGGCCGATGCAGCGAACTGACGTGCGGATGGGCGATAGCAGAGTCACGTCTCGTCGTCCCCGCGAACGCGGGGATCCGGCGCCGTCAGCCACATAGCGAACCGTGAGGATCGTTCAATTAGGGTTCGCTTGCTCGTGCTTGCGTTGCTTACTTCACCGCACGGATCTGCTCGATGTAGCCGGTCCACTCGGGGAAGTCCTTGTTCACTTGCGCCAGCACGGCCTTGCGGAACGCCTCGACATCCAGGCCATCCTTCTCCTCGACGAAGACCATTCCCTTGGCCTCGAGGTCCTTCCGGTACCTGGCGCTGGTGTCGCGGTCCCAGTCGAGCGTCTTGCGGCCGACCTCGGCCATCGTGTCCTCCATTATCTTGCGATCGGCCGGCGGGATGCTCTGCCACACCTTCTCGTTGACGAATACGGACAGCACCGACTGCATGTGATTGGTCATCATCACGTACTTCTGCACTTCGTAGAGCTTGAGGTTGTAGATGTTCGGCAGCGGGTTCTCCTGCCCGACTACTAGGCCCGTGGCGAGCGCGGTGGCAAGCTCGGACACCTCGACCGGCGTCGCGACCGCGCCCATGCCCGTGATCATCGACGACCACAGCTTGATCGGCACACCGCGATACTTCTTGCCCTGCATGTCCTTGGGCGAGAGCACCTTCTCCTTGGACGTGAGCTCGCGCGTGCCCTGGAAGAAGCTCGCGACGATCCGCATGTTGCCCTTCTCAATCAGCTCCTGATTGATCTTCTGCAGCGCCGGCGACATGCGCGCGTCGGTCGCGTGCAGGCTGTGCTCGGCGTCACGATAGACGAACGGCGTGTTGAACACCGCGGTGGCCGGCACGATCTTGCCCAGCGACGCGAAATCGTGGTGTCCCATCGAGATTGCGCCTGACTTCACGCCATCGACCAGCTCACCCACGCCGCCCAGCTGTGAGTTGGGGAACACCTGGATTTCGATGCGCCCGTTGGTGCGCTCCTTCACGAGCTTCGCGACCTCGTCGGCGTACAGCGTCTGGGGCGCATTCGCGACGCCGACGTGCGCGTAGCGCAGCTTGATCTGGGCATGGGCGGCGGGCGCCATCACTGCGGCAGCCAGCAGTGCGGCTGCGAGGGTCAGGCCAAGGCGGGGTTTCATCGTGGTCTCTCCTTCGTTGGTAGGGCTTTGCGTCCGTCGGTTGATTCGATGCGCGCGCCGCTAGGCGTCGCGCTCGTAGAGCTTGAACAGCGCGCCGGTATCGAGCTCGGCGTGGCCGCGGCGGATCAGCATTCGGTACAGCGATAGCGCCTCGCCGGTCATCGGCACCGGCACCTTCAACGCACCGGCAAACGCGTTGACCATCTCCAGGTCTTTCAAGAGCTGCCGCGCGTAGCCTTGCGGCGCGAAGTCGCGCACGGCCATTCGCGGATACAGCTTCTGCAGCAATGCGCCGTCGGCGTGGCCGCCGGCCAGGCATTCCGGAACGCGCGCCGCGTCGATGCCGGCTGCCTCGGCGAGCAGCAGCGCCTCGGCCATCACCGCGTGGCCGCATCCGACGATCAACTGATTGATCATCTTCGCCGCGAGACCGCTGCCGCTCGCGCCCATGTGCGTGAAGCGCGATGCGACATCGGCTACCAGCGGCGCGATGCGCGCGATGTCGGCCGCGTCGCCGCCAGCCATGACCGTTAGCGTGCCGGCGGCCGACGCGGGCGGCCCGCCGGAGACCGGCGCGTCGATCCAGCCGCAGCCGGTCACCTCGCGCAGCCGCGCGGCGAACGCCTTGCCGCGCGCAACCTCGATCGTCGAGAAATCAACGACCAGCTGTGGCGGCTTCAACGCAGTCGCGACGCCGTCGACGCCGAACATCAACTGCTCGACCGCGTCGGTCGTCGGCAGGTTGAGCAGCACGATCTCGGCGTCGCGCACGGCATCGCCGGGCGAAGCCGCGGCTTGCGCGCCTGCCGCGCGGGCCGCTTCCAGCTGCGCGGCCACGATGTCGTAAGCACGCACCGGATAGCCGAGCGACACGAGGCGCCTGACCATCGGCAGCCCCATGAGCCCGACACCGACGTAACCGATCCGCGGATGCTCCATCGTCATTCCATCGCGTAGATGCGAATCGTGTTGTCGTGGAACAGCGCGCGCTGATCGGCGGGCGGGAAGTCGCGAACGATTTCGCGGAAGCCGCCGAAGATCGTCGGGAATGTCGCGCACAGGCTGTCGACCGGAAAGTTGCTCGCGAACATGCAGCGCGCGACGCCGAAGAGGTCGATCGTCGTGCGCACGATGTCGCGGTTCGCCTCGACCGTCCACGGAGCGTCCGGCTGGCCGAGGCCGGAAATCTTCACCGCGGCGTTCGGCTGCGCGGCGAGCGTCGTCATCGCGCGCTTCCAGCCGGCGAGGCCGTCGGCGCTGCGATCGGCCGGCAGTCCGGTGTGGTTCAGGATGATCTGCGTGTCCGGAAAGTCGGCGGCGAGCCTTGCCGCTTCGCCGAGATGCCACCATGGCGTCTGCAGGTCGAAGCGCAGGCCGCACCGCGCGAGGCGCTCGAAGCCGGCGCGCCATTTGGCGTCGGTCGTACCGCCCGGCCGCGCGTCTGATGGCGTACTGTTCGCCCGCGGCTTGTGGCGCACGCTGCGTACGAACGGGAACGCTGCCTGCTGCTCGAGCACCGACGCGGCATCGGCGCGATCGAGCCACGCCTGCGCGACGGCGACCGTCGGCAGACCGTGGTCGCGGCGCAGCCGATCGATGTAGCGCATCTCGCCGACCGGATAGGCCGGGTCCCATTCCGCCTCGACGTACACGCTTCCGACGACGCGAAACGGCGTCGCGTCGGCGCGATAGTCGGGCGGCAGATAGCGGCGGCGGATCGCTCGATAGTCGCCGTAGCGAAACGGGATCGGCGGCTCGTCGCGCAACCACGGGTAGTAATTGACGCCGGGGTCCCAGAAATGCTGATGGGCATCGACGATCGCCAGGCCGGCGTCGTCGCCCGCCGGGCTTGCCTGCTTTGCCACGGATGGATGTTCCACTGATTCTCGCTGCTCTCTTGGGGACCCTGGTTGCGCGCTCGACCCAAAACCACCTACCGCGGCACCGAATAGTTGGCCGGCACGTAGACGTAGCCCTGTGAATCGGCGCGGATGTGCCCCACGCCGGGAAACGGAAGATGCGCAGCCGCGAGCCAGAAGCGCTGCCTGGCGCCATCGGCGTAAACCTTCTTGCGCTGAACTGCCGCCATCTTGGGATCCGTATCGAATTCAATCGTGACGGAGGGATCCACGAATTGCACGGCGGCCACGTGCATCAGGTCGCCCAGCACGGCGAGCTTCTCGCCCTTGCTCTCGAAGACGTACATCGTATGACCCCTGGTATGGCCATACGTGGAGACAGCGTGGATGCCGGGCGCGAGCTCGCCGCTACCATCGAACGGCTTGAACTTGTCGGCCGCGACATACGGATTCATCGACGCCATCGCGCCCTTGAAGAAATCCTTGGCATTGTCCGGCGCGGCTTCCAGGTTGACCTGGCTCAGCCAATAATCGGCTTCGCGCTTGTCGGCGCGCACGATCGCATTCGGGAACGCCAGCTTGTCGCCGGCCATGAGTCCGCCGATGTGATCGATGTGCATATGGGTGATATAGATCTCGTCGACCTGCTCCGGTTGGTACCCCGCGGCCTTGAGATTGTTGACGACGTTGCCGAACGTGGCACCGAACAAGGTGCCACACCCCGCGTCAATCAACGCCAGCTTGGCGCCGGTGTTGACGAGATACGCGTTGACCGACAACTCGATCGGATCGGCCAGAAAGGACCGCTTGAGCAACTCATCGACGCGCATCGGCGTGATGTTGGTGAGAATTTTCCGCACTTCGAACGGACCGGTGCCGTCGGACAGCGCGACGATTTCGAAATCGCCCAGCATCATCCGGTAGTAGCCGGGCGCCTGTCCCTTGAGCTGCGGCGCCGCGGCATGCAGTGCGCTCGCGTAGAACACGCCTGCGATGATTACCAACAAGCCGGAGACGAACGTGCGAAAGTTGTTCATGGCTTTTTTCCCATGCATGGCCTGACTTGATCGCCGAAATACTGTACCGGTCTCCGACCGTCGGGTAGGAGACGTCCCCGATTTGGCGGACAGTCTAGCGTTTGGCATTCAAACGTGCTCAGGTTTGGGCGTCGGCTGAACTTCGGCCGCCCGGTGCGCTTCGGCCCACGCCCGCGCCCGGCTGGTCGCCGCGTCAATGGCAGCGCGGCGAAGGCCAGGGACGCTTTCGCACTTCGCCGGGCGCCGTGGCCTCCCAGGACCATCGAACACCAGATCGTTCGGCCCGCGAAGCGGGTGCGAGCCGCAGCCTGAAGCGCGAACCGACCGCCGATGCGCATCGCCGCTGACATCAAATGATGTCACAATTGATGCCTCCATTTGATGGAGGTGTACATGCGTACTACCGTTAACCTGGATGACGCTCTGCTCGATCGGGCACGAAAGCTCAGCGGCTTGAGCGAGCGCAATACGCTTCTGCGGGAAGCCTTGCAGGCCTTGATTCAGCGCGAGAGTGCGCGTCGCCTTGCGCGACTTGGCGGCACGCAACCGCGACTGCGCGCATCTCCGCGCCGCCGTCTCCCATCTTCATGATCCTGGTGGATACGTCGGTGTGGGTGGACCATCTGCGGCGCGGCGACGCTGCGCTCGTGGCCGCGCTGGACGCCAATATCGTGGCCGTTCACGCGTTCGTGATTGGGGAGCTCGCCTGTGGCCAGCTCAAGTCGCGCCAGCAGGTGTTGAGTCTCCTGAGCTCATTGACGCGGCTCGCGCCGGCTGCGGACGATGAAGCCCTTTATTTTCTCGACCGTCATCGCCTATTCGGGCGCGGACTGGGATTCATCGACGTACACCTTCTTGCTGCAACGGCGCTGAACGAGGGCGCACGGCTCTGGACACGCGACAAACGGCTGAAAACGGTTGCCGTCGAATTGGACGTTGCTTACGTCGCTCCAGCGCGTTGAATGGAACGCTCGCCGTGCGTCGGTGCGCGATTTGTGGGATAACGCGCACCTTATGCAAACCGTCTCGCCCGCGCCCGCGCAGGATCCCGACATCGACGAATGCGCCGCACGCGCGGTAGCGCTGTTGCGGCAGAACCTATCCGCTGCCGGGATTCTTGCAGCCGCGCCGACCACGCGCGCAGAGGCACGCGGCTATCGCGCGATCTTCGGTCGCGACGCTGCCGTGTGCGCGCTGGGCATGGCGGTGTCGGGCGATTCGACGCTCGAACGCGAGGCGGCCACTGCGCTCGTCACGCTGGCGCATCACCAAGCGCGCAATGGGCAGATTCCGAAATACGTCGATGTGCGTCGCGACGATGTCGATTTCTGGTACCTCGGATGCATCGATGCGACGCTATGGTGGCTCATCGCGATCGCGCTGCTCGATCGCGCCGATCCGGCGCGATCGTTGCGACGAATGCTCGCGACTCATGTCGAGGCCGCGATCGGGTGGCTCTCCTGCCAGGAACACCAGCGCTTTTTCCTGTTGCAGCAGAACGAGGCGAGCGACTGGGCCGACATCATGCCGCGCTCCGGGTTCGTCCTCTACACGAACGCGCTGTGGTGCCTCGTCAAGGCGCTCTACGGCCTGGCCGAGGCCGCCGAGACGCGGCGCAATGCCAACCGGCTCTTCCATCCGTTCGGCGCAGCGCTCGACGAATATCGGCGCGCGCGCCTGCTGACGCACTACGCACGCCGGCGCGCGCGCAACCGCGATCTTTATCTGAGCTTCGTCAATTTTTCGTTTGTCGGCGACGAAGGCGACGTGTTCGGCAACGTGCTCGCGGTGCTGTGCGGGCTCGCCGACGACGCATCGGCGCATCGCACGCTGAACGCCCTCATTCGCGCAGCCGTCGACGATCCATATCCGGTTCGCGTGCTATGCGATCCGATCGCCGAGGAAAGCATGCTGTGGCGGCCGTACATGTCGCGTCACCGGCAGAACTACGCGTGGCAATATCACAATGGCGGCATCTGGCCTTTCGTGGGCGGCTTTTTCGTCGGTGCGCTCGCGCAGGCCGGCCTGCGCGCGGAAGCGCTGCACGCGTTCGTCAAGCTCGCGAAGGCGAACGCGGTCTCGGGATGGGGCTTCGTCGAATGGCTGCACGGCCGCACGCTCGAACCGCGGGGAATGCGCGGCCAGTCCTGGAACGCCGCGACGTTCCTGCTCGCACGGCATGCGCTCGCGTCGTCCACGCCGATGTTGCTGCCGCGAGCGGCCCGGCATCGGTGAGCCGGACGCCGGAACGCAAACTTCACCGCAGGCCTCGCACTACGCGGCACGGATTGCCGGCCGCAACCACGTCGGGCGGCATTTCGCGCACGACGACGCTGCCCGCGCCGATGACGCAGCGCGCGCCGATCGATACCCCCGGACAAATGATGGCCCCGGCGCCAATCCAGACGTCGTCACCAATGGTGATCGGCAAAGCGAGCTCGAGTCCGGCGCGGCGTTCCGCGAAATTGACGGGATGCGCCGCAGTGACCAGTTGCACGCCGCTGCCGACGAGGACACGATCGCCGACGTGGACGGGCGCGCAATCGAGCACGACACAGTTCATGTTGACGTAGACGTCGTCGCCGAGATGGATGTTGACGCCGTAATCGCAGTGAAACGGTGGCTCGATGCGAACGCGCTCGCCGGACCGGCCGAGCAGCACAGCGATCGCTGGTCGGCGCGCGTCCGCTTGCTCAGGCGGCGCGTGGTTGAATTGGAAGGTCAGTGCTCGGGCCCGCTCTCGCGCGCGAACGAGCTGCGCATCGTTCGCGTCATAGCGCGCGCCGCTCACCATCTTGTCCCATTCGGTCACCGATCCTCCGCTGGCTTATCGCCCATCATGCCAACACACGCCGTCGTACCGTGCACGCCCAGCGTACGACGTTTGACCCGACACGGCGCCGATTCGGCGTCGGGTGCCGTCCGCGCGTTGTAAATTTGACTTGTCGGCATGCATTTTTTCGGCGGCGCGGCGCCGTGGCGGACTTGGATTTGCGCTTGAAGCGCAAGCCGCCCCACGCACGCCTCGACTCGGTTTCCGATACGCTATGGGTCTGAACCCGGGCGGTTGCATCGGTGCCACTCAGTTTGGCATGATCGGTGCAAGCGCTTGGCGGACCGATTCGTTTCGGCACGCTCGAGCGCCGCCCGCTGTGACCTTCTTCGAAGTCACGCCGACGTGACATCCCCCCGCACGAACCCCCAATCGCGTCCTGGCGTCGCTTCGACGTCGAGCGCACGCCCGTCGCCGCTCCCGCAAGAACCGGCGCTCGGCGAGCAGGACCTCTACCTGTTCCGCGAGGGCACGCACGGCGGGCTGTACAAGGTGATGGGGTGCATGCTCGGCAGCGACCACGCCGTCTTCCGTGTATGGGCGCCGAACGCGTCGCAGGTGTCGGTCATCGGTGACTGGAATCACTGGGACCCTGGCGACGATCCCCTTACCGCGCGCGACGACAGCTCGGGAATCTGGGAGGGCACTGCAATCGGCGTAGAACGGGGACACGCCTACAAGTACCGAATCACCTCCCGCGTCGATGGACGCGAGCTCGACAAGGCGGACCCGTTCGCGCTGTTCGCCGAGGCGCCGCCTTCCACTGCGTCGCGCGCGTGGACGCTCGATTACGTGTGGGGCGACGATGGATGGATGGCCTCGCGTGCGCGGCACAACGCGCTCGATGCACCCATTTCTATCTACGAGGTGCACCTCGGCTCGTGGCGACGCGACGATCCCGGCCGCCTGCCCACCTACCGCGAAATCGCCCAGCCGCTCGCTGAGTACGCGCGCGATCGCGGGTTCACGCACGTCGAGCTGCTCCCGATCACCGAGCATCCGTTCTACGGGTCGTGGGGCTACCAGACGACGGGTTACTTCGCGCCGACGGCGCGCTACGGCACGCCGCAGGACTTCATGTATCTGGTCGACGTGCTGCACCAGCACGGCATCGGCGTCATTCTGGACTGGGTGCCGTCGCACTTCCCGGACGACCCGCACGGGCTCGCAGCCTTCGACGGCACGCAGCTCTTCGAGCACGCCGATCCGCGGCAGGGATTCCACCCGGAGTGGAAGAGCCTGATCTTCAACTACGAGCGTCACGAGGTGCGCGCGTTCCTGCTGTCGAGCGCGCTGTTCTGGCTCGAGCGCTACCACGTCGACGGGCTGCGCGTTGACGCCGTCGCGTCGATGCTCTACCTCGACTACGCACGCAAGCAGGGCGAGTGGATCCCCAACGTCCACGGCGGCAGGGAGAACCTCGGCGCAATCCGGTTCCTGCGACAGCTCAACGAATCGGTCTACCGCGATCACCCCGACGTGCAGGTGATCGCTGAGGAATCGACGTCGTGGCCGATGGTTTCGCGACCCCTCTACGTCGGCGGCCTCGGCTTCGGCATGAAGTGGGACATGGGATGGATGCACGATACGCTCGACTACATGCGCCAGGAGCCGATCTATCGCAAGTATCATCACGACCGCCTCACGTTCTCGATCTGGTACGCATTCTCGGAGAATTTCGTGCTGCCGCTGTCGCACGACGAAGTCGTCTACGGCAAGGGGTCGCTGATCAGCAAGATGCCCGGCGACACCTGGCAAAAATTCGCCAACCTGCGCGCGCTGTTCGGCTACATGTGGGCGCATCCGGGCAAGAAGCTGCTGTTCATGGGCAGCGAGTTCGGCCAGCGTCGCGAGTGGTCGCACGAACAGGCGCTCGAATGGTTCGTCCTGCAGTATCCCGAGCATGCGGGCGTGCAGCGTTGGGTGTCCGACCTCAACGCGCTGCTGCGCGCCGAGCCGGCGTTGCACCAGATCGATTTCGATCCGGCCGGATTCGAATGGATCGACGCCCGCGACGCGGAGGCGAGTGTGATCACGTTCCTGCGCCGCCCGAGGCAGGGACCGCCGGTGCTCGTCGTCTGCAACTTCACGCCGGTTCCACGCAACAACTACATGGTCGGCGTTCCCGAAGGCGGATACTGGCGGGAAATCCTGAACAGCGACGCTCCCCTGTACGGCGGAAGCGGCATCGGGAACTTCGGCGGCGTCGAAGCGGCACCGGTCAGTGCGCAAGGCCGTTTTCATTCGCTCGTGCTGACGCTGCCCCCGCTCGCGACGGTGTTCTTCAAGCCTGACGTGTGATGAGGCGCGCAGCCGAAGCGCCACGCAACGACCAACGCGCACCGCACGGCGAGGGGCGTGCACGGGCGGTCATCGAAGGCATCGCACCGCAAGTCGATCACGGACGGTTCGCGATCAAGCGCGTGATCGGCGATCGCGTGAGCGTCGAGGCCGACTGCTTCACCGACGGGCACGACGTGGTCGCCTGCAGGCTGCGCTTCCGCCACGAGAACGATTCAGCCTGGCAAGAAGCTCCGATGGCGCCGCTCGGCAACGATCGATGGCGCGGCACCTTCGTGGTCAGTTCGCTCGGTCGCTATCGCTACACGATCGTGGCGTGGGTGGATCCGTTTTTGTCATGGCGCCACGATTTCGCGCGCCGCGTCGAGGCGGACGACATCCGCATCGCCGCCCGCGTCGGCGCCGCGCTGATCGAATCCGCTGCGCAACGCGCGGACGGCGCGGCAAAGCGCGAGCTCGCCGCCTGGTCGCGCGAGCTCGCGACGACTGACGATTCCGACACTCTGCGCGAGCTTGGCCTCGATCCGGCGCGCACCGAGCTCGCGATGCGCTATCCGGACCGCAGCCTCGCGACCGCGTATCCGGTCGAGTTTCCACTGATCGTCGATCGCGAGCGCGCCCGTTTCTCCGCGTGGTACGAGATGTTTCCGCGCTCGTGCTCGGCGCAACCGGGCGTTCACGGCACGTTTCGCGATTGCGAACAACGGTTGCCCTACGTCGCGGACATGGGCTTCGACGTGCTTTACCTGCCGCCAATTCATCCGATTGGCCGCGTGCGGCGCAAGGGCCCGAACAACAGCCTCGTCGCAGGTCCCACCGACGTCGGCAGCCCGTGGGCGATCGGCTCGACCGAGGGCGGCCACAAGGCGTTGCATCCAGAGCTCGGCACGCTGGCCGATTTTCGCCGCCTGCGCACGCGCGCGCACGAGCTCGGTCTCGAGCTTGCGCTCGATATCGCGTACCAGTGCGCGCCGGACCATCCATACGTCGACGCGCATCCCGAATGGTTCAGCCACCGTCCCGACGGCAGTGTCCAGTACGCGGAAAACCCGCCGAAGAAATACCAGGACATCTACCCGTTCAACTTTGCATCGGACGCGTGGATCTCGCTGTGGCAGGAATTGCACAGCGTCATCGCGTTCTGGATCGGCGAGGGCGTGCACATCTTCCGCGTCGACAATCCGCATACCAAGGCCTTTTCGTTCTGGGAATGGGCCATCGGAGAAATCAAGCGCGAGCATCCCGACGTCATCTTCCTGTCAGAGGCGTTCACGCGGCCAACGGTGATGCATCGGCTCGCGAAGCTCGGCTTCACGCAGTCGTACACGTATTTCACGTGGCGCAATACCAAACAGGAGCTGACCGCGTATTTCACGGAGCTGACCGAGGGACCCGGCCGCGACTACTTCCGCCCGAATTGCTGGCCGAACACACCGGACATCCTGCCCGAGAATCTGCAGTTCGGCGGCCGTGCGTCGTTCATGGCGCGGCTCGTGCTCGCGGCGACGCTGTCGGCCAATTACGGCATCTACGGCCCCGCGTTCGAACTGCTCGAGAACACGCCGCGCGAACCGGGCGCCGAGGAGTACCTGCATTCGGAGAAATACGAGCTGCGGCAATGGCAGCTCGATCGGCCCGAAAGCCTCGCGCCGTTCATTGCGCGCGTCAATGCGGCGCGGCGCGACAACCATGCGCTGCAGCGCGACGCCGGACTGACATTCTTCGCGACCGACAACGACGAGCTGATGGCATATGCGAAGATCGCCGACGACGGCGATGCGGTGCTCGTCGTCGTCAACCTCGACCCGCACCACGTCCAGTCGGGCTGGATAACGCTCGATCTCGCTCTGCTTGCGATCGACCAGGACCGGCCCTACCAGATGCACGATCTGCTGACCGGCGCGCGCTTCCTCTGGAGCGGTTCGCGCAACTTCGTGCAGCTCGATCCGGCGCGCGCGCCCGCTCATCTTTTCCGGCTGCGCCGGCGCGTGCGCACCGAGCGCGACTTCGACTACTTCCTTTAGGGAGCGCGATTGCCCGATCCCACGCTGACCGCCGCGGCCGTACCCGCCGAAGCGTCCCCTGCGGACCGGCCCTACTGGTACAAGGACGCGATCATCTATCAGCTTCACGTCAAGGCGTTCTTCGATTCGAACGACGACGGCATCGGTGATTTCGACGGGCTCACCGAAAAGCTCGATTACGTCAAGGACCTCGGCGTCAACGCGATCTGGCTGTTGCCGTTCTACCCGTCGCCGCTCAAAGACGACGGTTACGACGTCGCCGACTACCGCAACGTGCATCCGTTCTACGGCGCACGCGGCGATTTCCGCGAGTTCGTGCGCGAGGCGCATCGCCGCGAGCTGCGTGTCATCACCGAGCTCATCATCAATCACACCTCCGACCAGCACCCGTGGTTTCAGGCGGCGCGACGCGCACCGAAGGGCTCGCCGAAGCGCAACTATTACGTCTGGAGCGATGATCCGACGCGCTACGCTGGCACTCGCATCATCTTCACCGACACCGAGAAGTCGAACTGGGCCTGGGACGACGTGGCGAAGGCGTTCTACTGGCACCGTTTCTTCAGCCACCAGCCGGATCTCAACTTCGACAATCCGCAGGTGTTGAAGGCGATCTTCCGCGTGATGCGGTTCTGGCTCGACCTCGGCGTCGACGGCTTCCGGCTCGATGCGATTCCCTATCTCGTCGAGCGCGAGGGGACGAACAACGAGAACCTGCCCGAGACGCACGCGGTCCTCAAGCAGCTGCGCGCGCTCATCGATGCGAACTACCCGGACGTGCTGCTGCTCGCCGAGGCCAACCAGTGGCCCGAGGACGTGCGCGAATACTTCGGCAACGCCGACGAATGCCAGATGGCGTACCACTTTCCGCTGATGCCGAGGATGTACATGGCGATCGCACTGGAGGAGCGCCACCCGATTACCGAGATCATGTCGCAGACGCCCGACATTCCCGAAAGCTGCCAGTGGGCGATCTTCCTTCGCAATCACGACGAGCTCACGCTCGAGATGGTGACCAGCAAGGAACGCGACTATATGTACAACATGTACGCGGCCGACAAGCGGGCACGAGTCAACTTCGGCATCCGGCGCCGGCTCGCGACGCTGTTGGAGAACGACGTCGGCCGCATCAAGCTGATGAACAGCCTGCTGCTGTCGATGCCCGGCTCGCCGATACTCTACTACGGCGACGAGATTGGCATGGGCGACAACATCTACCTCGGCGATCGCGACGGCGTGCGCACGCCGATGCAGTGGCGGCCGGAACGCAACGCCGGCTTCTCGCGTGCCGATCCGCAGCGGCTGTACCTGCAGCCGATCATGGATCCGATCTACGGCTACGAGGCCGTCAATGTCGAGGCGCAGGCGCGCGAGCCGTCGTCGCTGCTCAACTGGACGCGACGCATGCTTTCGGTGCGCAAGGGATTCGCGGCGTTCGGCCGCGGCACGCTCAGGTTCCTGCGCCCCGCCAATCGCAAGATCCTCGCGTATCTGCGCGAATACGAAGGCGAGATCGTGCTCTGCGTGGCGAACCTCGCGCGCACGGCGCAGCCGGTCGAGCTCGATCTTTCGCAGCTCAAGGGCCGAGTCCCGATCGAGCTGCTCGGGCGAACGCCGTTCCCGCCGATCGGCGACGGCGCATACCAGATGACGCTCACGGGGCACGGCTTTCTCTGGTTTCGCCTGGCGCCGCGTGAGGACGTCCCGGCCTTGCACGACGAGCAGCGCCCCCGCGACGAGTTGCCCGTGCTCGTGCTGTTCGACGGCTGGGCGAGCCTGTTCCGCGAGCGCGTCGTGCCCTGGCGCATCACGATGTCGGAGAAGGTGCGTGCCGAGCTCGAGCGCGAAGCGCTGCCTCGATTCGTCGCCGGCCGTCGCTGGTACGCGGCCAAGGACGAAGCGATCCGCCGTGTGGAGATCGCCGATCACGCGGAATGGAACGCCGGCGACAGGACCTGGCTCGTCACGCTCGCTCGCGTCGAGAGCACGGCCGGCAAGACGCAGACGTACTTCCTGCCGCTCGCGCTCGCCTGGGAGGACCGCGACGAGGAGCTGCTGCGCGCGCTCGGACCGTACACGATTGCGAAGGCTCGACAGCAGGCGAACGTGGGCGTGCTTGCCGATGCGTTCGGCGACGAAGCGTTCTGCCGGGCGCTTATCCTCGCGGTCGGAGCGGGCGGCACGCAAAAGTGCGCGCGCGGCACGCTGCGCTTCAATCCGACGTCGGCGTTCGCGACGCTGGCGGGTCCCGACCCGGAGAAGCTCGTCGTGACGATGCCGAGCGCGCAAAGCAGCAATACGATCGCATCGATGGGCGATCGCCTGTTCCTCAAGGGCTATCGCCGGCTCGACGCCGGCCTGAGTCCGGAGCTCGAGATCGGCCGCCACCTGACCGAGGTCGTGCCGTTCAATCATGTCGTGCCGGTGGCGGGCAGCGTCGAATACGTCGCCGACGACGGGCGCACCGCGACCCTTGCGCTCGTGCAGGGCTACGTGCTGAATCAGGGCAACGGCTGGGACTTCACGCTCAATTATCTCGACCGCTTCTTCGAGGATGCTTCCACGCACGCCGGTCCCGGATGGAACGCAGCCGACCAGCACGGCGCATACCTCGCGCTCGCACGCACGCTCGGTCTACGCACCGGCGAGCTGCATGCCGCGTTGGCGCGCACGACCGGCGATCCGGCGTTCGATCCCGAGCCGATGACGACGCAGGATGTCGCGGCTTGGGCGCAACGCGTGCGAGTCGATGCGAGCGACGCACTGGAAAGGCTCGATCGGCGCCGCGGCGCGCTGCCTGAAACGCTCCGCGCTGACGTCGACCGGTTGCTCGCGATGCGCGAGGCGCTGTTGTCGCGCATCGTCGCGCACGCAAGCGACCGCAGCACTGGCGCGAAGACAAGGCTCCACGGCGACTACCATCTCGGCCAGGTGATCATCGTACGCAACGATTTCGTCATCATCGACTTCGAGGGCGAGCCGGGACGCACGATCGACGAGCGCCGCCAGAAGCAGTCGCCGTTGAAGGATGTCGCCGCCATGTTGCGCTCGTTCGACTACGCGATGCACGCCGCGCTTTTCAACTTCGTATCCGAACGGCCCGACGCGCGGCAAATCGTCGAGGCGGCCGGCCGGCAGTGGCGGGCGCTGACGACGCAGGCGTTCGGCGAAGGCTATGACGAGGCCGCGCAACCGGCCGGGCTCGCATCGGCGCGCGGCGAGATGCGCGCGCTTCTCGAGCTCTTCATGCTGGAAAAGGCGCTGTACGAGCTGCGCTACGAAGCCGACAATCGGCCCGACTGGCTTCGCATTCCACTCGCCGGATTGCTCGACATCGTAGATGCCGGCTCCCCCGCACAATGACAGCGCCGCGCACGTGCATCAATGCCGCCGATGGACGTTGTCGGCCCGGCGCGCACCCGAAGGAGGCCTGACGATCGGCCGTCGTGCGGCGCGAGTGCGCCGCACCGCAGGCCGCAACTCGAAGGGAGAACTCGATGGACGACGTCAACGTATTGCTCGAGCCGATCAAGGCATCGCTCCACCAGGTTGGAGCGTTCCTTCCGCGCGTGCTGCTCGCGATCCTGATCCTGGTCGTCGGCTGGTTGTTGGCGAAGGCGGTGCGCTTCGCGATCGTCAGGTCGCTGCATGCGATCAATTTCAATGTCGTCACGGAAAAGGCCGGCATCGATCATTTCCTGCGCCAGGGCGGCGGCGAGCTCGATACGATCCGCGTGCTCGGCGCGCTCGTCTACTGGCTCGTGATCCTCGCCGCGCTGATGATCGCGTTCAACAGCCTCGAGCTCACCTACGTGACGGAGCTGATCGGGCGCATCGTGCTGTTCGTGCCCAAGGTCATGGTCGCCGTGGTGATCCTCGTCTTCGGCTCCTACTTCGCGCGGTTCGTCTCGGCCGCGCTGACGACTTACCTGCACAACATCGGCGTGGGCGAAGCATCGCTTCTCGGCCGACTCGCGCTGTACGCGATGATGGTCTTCGTGATCCTGATCGCGCTCGATCAGCTCGGGCTCGGCGACATCGTCCGCCAGACTTTCCTGATCCTCATCGCTGCCGTCGGGTTCGCGCTGGCGCTCGCCTTCGGGCTTGGCGGACAGAAGCGTGCCGCGGAGCTGATCGAGCGCTGGACGCATCGGGACGTCGACGCCCGCGAGTCCTCGAAGCGCACGAAGTCCGTTCTGTGAGGGCTTCGATCGGCGCATCGCGATGTCTGTTCTACCAGGATCGATCCGCGCTGAAGCGAAATGACACTGCGTTAGAATAGTTGAGTCGCTCCCACCTGCCCTTCAAGGCAGCTTGTCGAAACTGAGTCCTGATCGCGGTCGTGCCCACCGGCCGCCTCGCCCAAGGGGCTCGCGCCGGGCGGTCGCATTGATCGATGGATGGGTGGTTCCGAACCGTTGCTGACCGATGGGCTCGAAACGCATTGTGGTTACCGGCGCGGCCGGCTTTGTCGGATCGGCAATCGTCCGGGCGTTTCTCGCCGCCGGATACTCGGTGCGCGCAATGTGCCGCGCGTCGGGCCGGCGCGACAATCTTGCGGGCCTTGACGTCGAGATCGTCGACGGGGATATCCGTGACGCGGACGCAGTCGCGCGAGCGATGATCGGAGCGCGCTACGTCGCGCATGCGGCCGCCGATTACCGGCTGTGGACGCGCGACTCCGATGCGATCATGCACACCAACGTCACCGGCACGCGAATCGTGATGGAGGCTGCGCTGCGCGCCGGTGTCGAGCGAGTCGTGTATACCAGCAGCGTCGCGACGCTCGCGCTGCGGCACGGCGGCGAAGCCGCGGACGAAACAGTCCCGCTCGCCGAAACGGCAGCCGTGGGGACGTACAAGCGCAGCAAAGTCGCGGCTGAAAGAGTGGTCGACGCAATGGTCGCTCGCGAAGCGCTGCCGGCCGTCATCGTCAACCCCTCGACACCGATCGGGCCGCGCGACATCCGGCCGACTCCAACCGGACGGATGATCGTCGAAGCCGCTCGCGGCCGCATCCCCGCGTTCGTCGATACCGGACTGAACCTCGTGCATGTCGATGACGTTGCCGCCGGTCACGTTGCCGCGCTTCGGCGAGGCCGGATCGGAGAGCGCTACATCCTCGGTGGCGACAACGTGAACCTGGCCGAGCTGCTGCGTGACATCGCGCAGCTGGTGGGACGGCCGGCGCCGCGATGGCGACTCCCGCGCCGGTTGCTCTACCCGCTGGCCATCGGAACGGAATTGATGGCGTTGGCGACGCGGCGCGAGCCTCTGCTCACGCTCGACGGTCTGCGGATGGCGAAGCATCACATGTTCTTTCAGAGTGCGAAGGCCGAACGCGAACTGGGGTACCATGCGCGCCCCTACGTCGAAGGCCTGCGGGACGCAGTCGATTGGTTCCGCGCGTTCGGATACCTTGGATGATTGCGCTATCGATCATGTCGTTGTGCTGTGCCACGTGGATCTATCTGCTGGTCGCGCGGGGAGGCTTCTGGCGCCCGACCGAACACGATGGCGACATGCTCGTGGAACCCCACGGTTTCGAATGGCCGCGCGTGACGGCCGTGATGCCCGCACGCGACGAGGCCGATGTGATCGGCACGAGCCTGCGTTCGTTGCTGCGGCAGAGCTACGCGGGCGAATTGTCGATCATCGTCGTCGACGACGCCAGTTCGGACGCAACTGCACGTGTGGCCAAAGAGATGGCAGTCCAGTGCGGCGCCGCGAACAGGCTGACCGTTCTGGCGGCGCCGCCGCTGCCGGCGGGATGGAGCGGCAAGCTCTGGGCGGTGGACCACGGCGTGCGCCATGCGCGGATGTTGCCCGACCCACCGGAGTACGTGCTGTTGACCGATGCCGACATCGTGTTCGCAGACGATGCGCTGGCGCAACTCGTGCTGCGAGCGGTGCGCGGCAATCTGATACTCGCCTCGTTGATGGCGAGGCTCTATTGCGAGAGCGTTGCCGAGCGCGCGTTGATCCCGGCATTCATCTTTTTCTTCCAGATGCTCTATCCCTTCGCGTGGGTCAAGCGAGCGGAACGGGCGACGGCCGCGGCGGCCGGTGGCTGCATGCTCGTCCGTCTGGAATCGCTGCAAGCCGCGGGAGGGATCGCGGCGATCGGCAACGAGATCATCGACGACTGTGCGCTCGCCCGGCTGCTCAAGGTGCGCGGCGCGATCTGGCTCGGCTTGACGCGGCGCGTGCGCAGCGTTCGCATGTATCGCAACGTCGAGCCGATCCGCCGCATGGTGAGCCGCTCGGCCTATGCGCAGCTTCGTTACTCGCCTTGGGTTCTTGCGTGCGCGGTCGCCGCGATGGCGCTGACGTATCTCGCGCCGCCTGCGTTCGCTTTGCTCGCGACCGGCGTGCCGCAAGTGCTCGGAGCGTTGACGTGGGCGGCGATGGCGCTCGCGTTTCAGCCGACGCTTCGCGTCTATGACGCCTCGCCCGCGTGGGGCGTCGCGTTACCGCTGATCGCCGCGGCGTATCTGCTGTTCACACTCGACTCCGCCTGGCAGCACATGCGCGGCAGGGGCGGACTTTGGAAAGGGCGCACGCACGTACACGCGCCCGAAAGATGACGATGCTCGTCGGCGCGTCGAGAACGCCCGGAGCTCGGCCCGAAGCAGAACCCGTTCGGCGAGCTTCCGGCAGCTCGTTCTACGCCGCGATGCGCGTGTTGCCGCTGCCGCAACGAACGGCGATTTTCGCGGTCTACGGATTCTGCCGTGCCGTCGACGACATCGCCGACGGACCCGGAGAGCGCAGTGCGAAGCTCGCCGAGCTTGCGCGATGGCGCTCCAACGTCAACACGCTTTTCGCGGGCTCGGCGCCGACCGCTGTCCAGGCGTTGGTCGAGCCCGTCCGGGCATTCGACTTGCAACGCGAGGACTTTCTTTCGATCATCGACGGCATGGAGATGGACGCCGCCGCCGACATCGACGCCCCCGATCTTGCGATGCTCGATCTGTACTGCGACCGGGTCGCGTGCGCAGTCGGTCGACTTTGCGTGCGCGTGTTCGGGATGAGCGAGCCCTCGGCCAGTCGGCTGGCGCATCATCTCGGCCGAGCTTTGCAGCTCACCAACATTCTTCGCGACCTGGACGACGATGCCCAGAAGGGACGGCTTTACCTGCCGCGCGAGAAGTTGCTCGCGGCAGGGATCGACGCGACGGAACCCGAGGCAGTGCTGGCTCATCCTCGCTTGAGCGATGCATGCGCGGAGGTCGCCAACGTCGCTCACGGCCACTTCGCCGAGTCGATTCAGGTGATGGCGCGCGAGCCGCTGCGAATCGTGCGCTCTCCGTTGCTCATGGCAAGGGCCTATCAGCATATACTCGATCAGCTGGTTGCTCGGGGATGGAGCGCGCCGCGGCGCCGCATCCGCGTCGCAAAGTCCATGCTGCTCTGGACGGTGCTCCGGTACGGGCTGCTTTGATTGCGATGCCGATCCGATCGTAGTGATTCATGCCCGACCATCCCGAATATCACGCGCAAACGATGCCCGCTACGGCGGGTGTCGTTCGGGCAAGCGCAGACCACGCCGAGCCTCGTCTCGATCGCTGCATCGAGACTGCGACGGCCGCGTTGCTCGAGCGTCAGCGCAGCGACGGTCATTGGGTCTTCGAGCTCGAGGCCGACGCGACCATTTCCGCAGAATACATCCTGCTCCGCCACTACCTGGGCGAGCCCGATCCCGCGCTCGAAGCGAAGATCGCCGCCTATTTGCGGCGATTGCAGGGCCCTCACGGCGGATGGCCGCTATGGCACGGTGGCCCGCTCAACATCAGCGCGAGCGTCAAGACTTACTTTGCGCTGAAGATGGTCGGCGATTCGCCGGAATCCGCGCATTTGAAACGGGCGCGCGAAGCGATTCTCGCGCACGGAGGCGCGGGCCGGACGAACGTCTTCACGCGCATCCTGCTCGCGCTCTTCGGCGTCGTGTCGTGGGCGGCGGTTCCGATCATGCCGGTCGAGATCATGCTGCTGCCGCGCTGGTCCCCGTTCCATCTGTCGCGCATCTCATACTGGAGCCGTACCGTGCTCGTGCCGCTGCTGGTGCTGCACGTGTTGAAGCCGTTGGCGCGCAACCCGCGCGGCGTGCGCATCGACGAGCTCTTTCCTGGACCGTGCCCGGACGCGCGCCGATCGGTAAGGGCGCCTCACCAATCGAGGGCACGCTTCGCGGCGTTCGCCGCCATCGACGCCGCACTGCGTCTGCTGGAGCCCCTCGTGCCGCGCCGTATCCGCCAGCGCGCGATCGATCGAGCGGTCGCGTTCGTGACCGAACGGCTCAACGGCGAGAACGGACTCGGCGCGATCTTTCCGGCGATGGCGAACACGGTGATGATGTTCGACGCGCTCGGGTATCCGCGCGACGACACTCGTTACGTCACCGCGCGAGACGCGATCGATCGCTTGCTCGTGGTCGGACGCGAGGAAGCCTACTGTCAGCCGTGCGTGTCGCCCGTATGGGACACCGCGCTCGTGTGCGAGACGTTGCTCGAGACCGGAGGCCGTCAAGCGATTACAGCCGCGCGCAACGGCCTCGTATGGCTGAAGGAGCGGCAGGTGCTCGAAACGCCCGGCGATTGGACCGTGCAACGGCCTGCGTTGCGTGCCGGCGGCTGGGCATTTCAGTACGCGAACCCGCATTATCCCGACCTGGACGATACCGCCGTCGTCGTGATGGCGATGGATCGCTTTACACATCGCCCGGGCCTTCCGGGCGAAGCCGATTTCGCCGAAGCGATCGACCGGGGACGCGAATGGGTGCTGGGGCTGCAGAGCAGGAACGGCGGCTGGGGCGCTTTCGACGCCGACAACACGAGTGAATACCTGAATGACATACCGTTCGCCGATCATGGCGCGCTGCTCGATCCTCCGACGGCCGACGTGACCGCGCGCTGCGCGGCGATGATCGCGCAGCTCGGGCGTGATGCCGACGCGCCGGCGTTGAGCACAGCATTGGCATTTCTTCGCCGAACACAGGAACGCGACGGCAGCTGGTACGGGCGCTGGGGCCTGAATTACCTCTACGGCACATGGTCAGTGCTGTGCGCGCTGCGCACGGCCGGTGTCGACGCGCAATCGGCCGAAATACGCCGTGCCGTCGACTGGCTCGTGTCCGTTCAAAATGCCGATGGCGGCTGGGGCGAAGCGGGCGACAGCTACGAGCTCGACTATCGCTGCCATCAACCTGCGCCAAGCACGGCATCGCAGACCGCGTGGGCGTTGCTCGGATTGATGGCGGCCGGCGAGATGCACAATCCGGCGGTCACGAAAGGCATCGACTATCTCGTGTCGAGCCAGCTAAGCGACGGATTTTGGCCGGAGCGGCAATTCACCGCGACGGGATTTCCGCGCGTATTTTATCTTCGATATCACGGCTACCCGAAGTTCTTCCCACTTTGGGCGCTCGTGCGCTACCGCAACCTGCGCCGCGGCGATAGTGGCCGAGCGCGCTTCGGGATGTGAGCGTCGTGCCGGCCGGCCGCGTCATCGCCGTGACGGGCCTTGCCATCGAAGCGCGCATTGCGCAAGGGCCCGGCGTCATCGCACTCGCAAGCGGAGGCGACGCGCGGCAACTCGTGTCCGCGCTGGAGCGCGAGATCGCGCGCGGCGCGAACGCGATCATGAGCTTCGGCATCGCAGGAGCACTCGCCGCGGATCTCGCAGCCGGAACGTGGCTCGTCGCTCGCACGATCGTCACGCCGACTGCGAATTGGCAAGCGGACCCCGAATGGACACGCGCGATCGCGGCGCGGCTTCCCGGCGCGTTGACGGCGAATCTGGCCGGCGTCGATGCGATCGTCGCCACAGCGGCGGCGAAACACGCGTTGCGGCGAGACACCGGTGCTGCGAGCGTGGATACCGAATCGCACGTCGCGGCCGAAATCGCGGCCGCGCATGGATTGCCGTTTGCGGCGTTCCGCGTTGTCGCCGATCCGGCACGCCGAACACTGCCCCCGTCGGTGCACGTTGCGCTGCGCGCGGACGGGCGAGTCAATCGAACGGCTGTGCTCGCGTCGCTTGTGCGAACGCCGTCGCAGCTCGGCTTGCTCGCGCGCACGGCGATCGATGCGCACGTGGCGTTTCGCGCGTTGTCACGCGGCCGTCGACGTCTTGGCCCGGGCCTCGGTTACACGGACCTCGGCGAGCTTGTGCTCGACGTGCCGTGAGAACGGAAATTGCGCGGGCCGCTGCCGCGCGAGCGAAATCTCGGGCGCCATCGAGCCGTGCGTGCGCACGCCCTGCAGGCCCACGGCGAGCGCCTTGAGCGGATGGCGCACCGCATCCTGTACGGCCGTCGCTTCATAGCCACTATGAACCATGCAATCGGCACACTTCTCGTAGTTGCCGGTCCCGTAGGCGTCCCAGTCGGTTTCTTCCATCAATTCGCGAAACGTCTTCGCGTAGCCTTCGCCGAGCAGATAGCACGGACGCTGCCACCCGAACACGTTGCGTGTCGGGTTGCCCCACGGCGTGCAGCGGTAATCGCGGTTACCCGCGAGGAAGTCGAGGAACAGCCCGGACTGGCTGAACGACCACGCTCGCGCATTGCGGCCCCGGCGGAAGATGTCGCGAAACAGCTCCTTGGTGCGCGTGCGAGTCAGAAAGTGCGCTTGGTCGGGCGCGCGCTCGTACGCGTAACCCGGCGACACTGTAATGCCGTCGACACCGAGCGCGCCCACCTGGTCGAAAAACCGCGCGACGCGCTCCGGCTCGGCGTCGTTGAACAGCGTGCAATTGATGTTGACGCGAAAGCCGCGCTCTTTCGCGGCGCGAATCGCGGCGACCGCGCGCTCGTAGACGCCCGGCTCGCAGACGGAGCGGTCGTGCATCTCGCGATCGCCGTCCAGATGCACCGACCAGACGAAGTACGGGCTCGGCTCGAACAGCGCGAGCCGTTTCGACAGCAACAACGCGTTCGTGCACAGGTAGACGAACTTGCGCCGCGCGACGACGCCGGAGGTGATTGCTGCGATTTCCTTGTGCAGCAGCGGCTCTCCGCCCGCGATCGACACGACCGGCGCGCCGCATTCGTCGACGGCTTGCAGGCACTCCTCGACCGACAGCCGCTGATTGAGGATCTCGTCGGGATAGTCGATCTTGCCGCACCCGGCGCAGGCGAGGTTGCAGCGGAACAGCGGCTCGAGCATCAGCACGAGCGGATAACGCCGCCTTCCCGCCAGTTGTTGCCGCACGATATAGGCGCCAATGCGCGCCTTCTGCAAGAGCGGGATCGACATGGAGCAGGCGCGCGCGCGGTGGACCGATCAGGCCGTCGTCCGGAGCAATTCGACGGGAAGCCGGAATTCGACCTTTTCCTCGATTCCGGGAAGCACCGTCACCTCGACCGGCCCGAGCCGGCGCAGCGCCGCGATCACGTCGTCGACCAGTTCCTCCGGCGCGGATGCGCCCGCCGTGATCCCCACAGCGGCGGCGCCCTCGACCCAACGCGCATCGAGCGCGCTTCCATCGGCAATGAGGTAGCTCGGCACGCCCGCTTCGACACCGATCTCGCGCAATCGGTTCGAGTTCGAGCTGTTGGTGGCGCCGACGACCAGAATCACGTCGACGCGCTTCGCGAGCTCGCGCACCGCCGACTGCCGGTTCTGGGTTGCATAACAGATGTCGTCGACGTCGGGGCCGACGATGTCGGCGAACCGGCGCGTGAGCGCGGTAATGATCGAGCGCGTGTCGTCGACGCTCAACGTCGTCTGCGTCACGTAGGCCACCGGGGTATCGGGCGCGAGCTCGAGCCGCTCGACGTCGTCCACGTTCTGCACAAGCACGACAGGCCCCGGAATCTGGCCCATCGTGCCTTCGACCTCCGGATGGCCCGCATGTCCGACGAGGATCACGACGCGCCCCTGCGCGACATAGCGCTTCCCCTGGCCGTGCACCTTCGCGACGAGCGGGCACGTCGCGTCGAGCACGTGCAACCCGCGCGTGCGCGCGTCGTCCTCGATGTGCCGCGCGACGCCGTGCGCGCTGAAGATCGCGATCGCGCCTGTCGGCACTTCCGACAGGTGATCGACGAAACGCGCGCCTTTGGCGCGCAGGCTCTCGACGACGTGGCGGTTGTGGACGATCTCGTGGCGCACGTAGACGGGAGCGCCGAACTTCGCGAGCGCCTGCTCGACGATGTCGATGGCTCTGATCACGCCGGCGCAGAACCCGCGCGGCTGCGCGAGCATCACGCGCACCGCAACGCCCTCCGACGCCGGCAATGCGAGCCGAACGTGGTCATTTCTTGTCCTACCGGTAAGCTCCGCATGACAAAAATGCCTTGGTCAACATCTCCGATGATACCGAGTCAGCGCGCGTTGTCCACCTCGCTTGCACCGACCTTTGCTCGAATGCCCGATCCGGCCCGCCCGACGCACAGCACGAGCCGCGCGGTGCCGAGCGCATGAAAGAGACGCCGGTTTTCAGCGAGCTGATCGGACGGGTCGCCGCAGCCTGTGCGCGGCACGCCTGGCTCGTGATCGCGATCGCCGCGGTGCTGTGCGCCGGCGCGTTCGTCTACGCGGCGACGCACATCGCGATCGACGCCGACAGCACCAAGTTGATCTCGGCCGATCTGCCGTGGCGCCAGCGCGAGATCGCGTTCGATGCGGCCTTTCCCCACCGCGTCGATCTCGTGGCAGTCGTCGTGGACGCCGCGACGCCGGAGCTCGCCGAAGAGGCGACCGCGGCGCTCGCCCGCAAGCTGTCCGAAGAGAAGCAATGGTTGCGCGCCGTGTGGCGGCCTGACGGAGGGCCGTTCTTCGATCGGGCAGGACTGTTGTTCGAATCCACCGACGCGCTCGCGCGAACCACCGAGCAATTGATCGCGGCACAGCCGCTGCTCGGCATGCTGGCTGCCGATCCGAGCCTGCGCGGCTTGATGGACGCGCTGGCGCTCTCGCTCGAAGGCGTGCGCGGCGATGCCGCCCGGCTCGAGCAAATGGCGCATCCGTTGTCGCGGCTTGCCGATACATTCGACGCGATCGCGGCCGAGCATCCGCCGGCGTTCGCGTGGCGGGAGCTGCTCACAGGGCGCGCACCCGATGCGCGCGAGCTTCGCCGCTTCATCCTTGCGCAGCCCGTCCTCGACTACAGCGCGTTGCAACCGGGCGCGCGCGCGACGGCGGCAATACGCCAAGCAACGCGTGAGCTCGGCCTCGACGCGAATCCGCGCGTGCGCGTACGCCTGACCGGGCCGACGCCGCTCGCCGACGAAGAGTTCGCGACGCTTGCCGAAAACGCGGCATTCAATGCGGCGATAACGATGGCGGCCGTCGTCGGACTGTTGTGGCTCGCTCTGCGCTCGCTGCGGCTGATCGCGGCGATCCTGCTGTGCCTCATCGTCGGGCTCACCGTCACCGCGGCTTTCGGTCTGCTCGTGTTCGGAAAGTTCAATCTGATCTCGGTGGCGTTCGCCGTGCTGTTCGTCGGCCTCGGCGTCGATTTCGGCATCCAGTTCTGCGTCTGCTATCGCGCGCGGCGCTACGTTCGCGACGACGTTCAGGGGGCGCTGGGCGATGCCGGTGGCGAAGTGGGGCCCGCGCTGGCGCTCGCCGCAGCCGCGACGGCCGCGGGCTTTTACGCCTTCCTGCCGACCGAGTACCGCGGCGTGTCGGAGCTGGGCGTGATCGCGGGCACCGGCATGCTGATCGCGTTCGCCGCGAGCATCACGTTGCTGCCGGCGCTGATCGCAGTGTCGCGTCCTCGCGGCGAGCGCGCAATCGTCGGCTATCCCGCGCTCGCACCGCTCGATCGCATTCTCGCCAGCCGGCGTCGCCGGGTGCTGGCGGCGGCGCTCATCATCGCGGCAGGCTGCCTCGCGCTCGTGCCGCGCCTCGAGTTCGACTTCAATCCGATGCACCTGCGAAGCGCGGATGCGGAATCGGTGGCCACGCTGCTCGATTTGACGAAAAGCCCCGACACGACGCCCAACACCGTCGATATCCTTCGGCCCTCGCTCGCCGATGCGGCAGCGCTCGGGCAGCGGCTGGCGGAGCTTCCCGAGGTTGATCATGCGATCACGCTGGCAAGCTTGGTGCCGGATCAGCAACCGCAGAAGCTCGCGCTGATCGAGGATGCCGCGCTGTTGCTCGATCCCGCGCTCGATCCCTCCATGGTGAAACCGCGCCCAAGCGACGACGACACCGTTCGTGCGATCGTGCGCGCGGCTCGGTCGCTCGAGCAGACGGCCGCCGCGGACAAAGGCGACGCGATCGCGCGCGACGCCGCGCGCCTTGCACAAGCGCTGCGGCGGCTCGCTGCCGATGAGCCCGCGCAGCGCGAGCGCGCACAGTCCGTTCTGATGCCCGGACTCGTCGCCACGCTCGGACAATTGCGCACGGCGCTCAAAGCCGGACCGGTCACACTCGCCGACTTGCCGGCCGATGTCGTCCGCGATTGGGTCGCGCCGGACGGCCGGGCGCGCATCGAGGTGTTTGCGAAGGGCGACACCAACGACAATGCGACGCTGCGCCGCTTCGTGGCAGCCGTGCAGGTGCTTGCCCCGGACGCGACCGGCGCGCCGGTCTCGATCCAGCAATCGAGCCGCACGGTCGTGCGCGCCTTCGTCGAAGCGGGGCTGTGGGCGCTGCTTTCGATCTGCGTGCTGCTCGCCATCGCGTTGCGGCGGACCTCCGACGTGCTGCTCACACTCGCGCCGCTGTCGCTCTCGGCACTGCTCACGCTGGGCCTCTGCGCCGCGATTGGAATGCCGCTCAATTTCGAGAACATCATCGCCCTGCCGCTGCTGTTCGGCATTGGCGTCGCGTTCAACATCTACTTCGTGATGGCGTGGCGAAAAGGGACCGATGCCCTGCTGCAGTCGAGCCTCGCCCGCGCGGTGATCTTCAGCGCGCTCGTGACGGGCACCGCGTTCGGCAGCCTGTGGCTGTCGCATCACCCAGGGACTGCGAGCATGGGGAAGCTGCTGGCGCTGTCGCTTGCGTGCACGCTCGTATCGGCGCTGCTGTTCCTGCCCGCGCTGCTGTGGAGCGTGCGCACGCGCCGCTGACGTCATTCCCGTCCCTCGACGTCGCTCGGGACAGGCTTCGGCGGAGATCCAGCGTCTTGCGACGAACGACACGGGGTTCCCGCCGCCGCGGGGACGACGGGCATGCTGCGGGCGCGCGCTTCGGCGCGTTGCCACGCCAACAGGCCCGGGAAGAACACGATCACGTCGCGCAGGCGGCGTGCCGTCGCGAGCGCAAGAGCGGTCGCGCCGTCGATGCCGAGCAGCGCGCCGATCAGCAGGAAACCGCCTTCCTGCACGCCGAGCGCTGCGGGCACCATGAATGCAGCGCTGCTGATCGCCTGTATCAGCGCTTCGATCACGATCGCGTCGAGCACGCCGCGAGGGTGGCCGAGAAAATGCAGCGCGAGCCAGATCTCGCCGGCGCCGAGCACCCACGCGGCGAGTTGCCACGCGATGCAGGCGCTGACATCGCGCCGGCGTCGGTAAAGGTCACGAAGCGCGTCGTCGAGGCGCACCGATTCGGTGATGATGCCGCGCAGTCGACCGGCCGCGAGATGGTCGGCCAGGCGCGCGATCGCGTGCGCGACTCCGGAGCGCTGCAAGAGCACGAACGCGAGGCCGAGCACGGCGGCGAATGCGGCGCCCGCGAGGAGCTGCGTCGTGACGGCCGCCGCGGGCGCGACGACGAGCATCAAGCCGAGCCCGACCACGGTGAATGCCGCTTGCGTGAGCACCGACAGCGCCATGTCGGCGACGAGCGTCGCGACCGCGTCCGTGCCGCTGACGCCGCTGCGGCGAGCCATCCGAAACGCAACGATCTCGCCGCCGACCCGCGCAACGGGCAGCAGCGCGTTGACCGATTCGCGTATCCACGTCGCGAGCGTCAACGCACGAAGCGTCGGTCGTTCGGGCCTCTCGAACAGCCGTTGCCACGCCCGCGCGTTCAGCACCATCGGCAGCGCGTGGAACAGTCCCGCAGCGATCAAGCCGGGGCCGGCTGCGACGACGAGCGAAATGATGGCGCTCGGATCCTCGCGCGCGAAGAGCATGACGGCGAGCGCGAGCCCGGCGATCGACAACACGCTTCCGGCGTGCTTCATGCGTCGGCGAAATCCGCGAATCCGCCGGTCTTTGCACCGCTCGCGCGCAGCCGCTCCTTCACGTCCGGCGCGATCAGCGCCGCGAGCTCGTCGGCATAGCGGTACCCGTGCGCGGCGCCGGCAAAACCATTCGACGTCGCCGGATGCAGATACAGCTCGCTGATGCCGTCCGGCAAGAATTCCAGCACCCCCGCGACACGCTCGGTCGTCATCGCGCCGGACCATGCAACGCCGAACACCTGATCCGGCGCGAACAAGCCGCGCCGGCGCACGTGCGCTGCGAGAAGCGACACGAAGGGAAGCGACCGCCAGTCAGGGCGATGCGCATGCGACGGCTCGATGCGATCCAGCATGCTTGTCCGCTCGGCCGGAACACGCACGGCCCGCATGCCGTAGCGCTGTCCGATATCGAGCACCAGCGCGGCGATCGTTGGATGCACGTGGAAGTGATGGTGAGCGTTGACATGATCGAGCGCGAGGCCGGTCGCCCGAAACGCTGCGAACTGCGCTTCGATTTCCGCGGCGACCTGCTTGCGTACGCCGGGGCGAGCGAAGATTTCAAGGCCGAGCGTCGCCATATCGCTACGAAAGCGCCCGTGCAAATCGACAAGACCCGGTACGCTCGCCGCGGCAAGCATCGGTACACCGTCGCAGAGCACGAGGTGCAGACCCACCCGCAGCGACGGCAAGCGCCGCGCGCGCGCCACGGCGTTGGCCGCAGCCGGTCCGCGCATCATCAGGCTCGCCGCGGTCAGGATGCCGCTTGTGTGCGCGAGCTCGACGGCTTCGTTGACTTCCGGCGCGAGACCGAAGTCGTCAGCCGTGACGATCAGCGCCTTCAGTGCGCGCTCTCCCGCCGTTCGCGCAGGAACCGGAAGAACTCGACCCCCTCGCGCAGCCGGCGTTTCATCATCTCGGGACTGCGCACCATCTCGCCGACGATCGACGCGATCTTGCCGCTGCGGAAATAGAAGCGACGGTAGAACGTCTCGACCGCGTCGAAGATTTCCGTATGACTCAGATGCGGATAGTGCAGCGGCGCAATCTGTACGCCATGCGCGTCGACGAGCTCCGCGTTGGCGCCGTCGAGCCAGCCGTTTTCCAGCGCCTGGCGATACAGATACGTTCCGGGGTAGGGAGCCGCGAGCGATACCTGGATCGTGTGCGGATTAATCTCGGTGGCGAAGCGAATCGTCTCCTCGATCGTCTGCTTCGTCTCGCCCGGCAGGCCGAGGATGAACGTACCGTGAATGGTGATGCCCAATTCGTGGCAATCCTTGGTGAAGCGGCGCGCGAACTCGACGCGCATGCCTTTCTTGATGTTGATGAGGATCTGCTGGTTCCCGGTCTCGTAGCCGACGAGCAGCAGCCGCAGACCGTTGTCGCGCATCACCTTCAGCGTGTCGCGCGGGACGTTTGCCTTGGCGTTGCACGACCATGTGATGCCGAGCTTGCCGAGCTCCTTCGCGATCGCTTCGGCGCGCGGCAGATCGTCGGTGAACGTGTCGTCGTCGAAGAAGAATTCCTTCACCTGCGGAAAAGCCTTCTGCGCCCAGGCGATTTCGTCGATGACGTGGCCGACGCTGCGCGTGCGGTAGCGATGCCCTCCGACCGTTTGCGGCCACAGGCAGAACGTGCACCGCGATTTGCAGCCGCGCCCCGTGTAGAGCGACAGATAAGGGTGTTTCAGGTAGCCGATGAAATAGTTCTCGATCTTCAGATCGCGCTTGTAGACGGGCGAGACGAAGGGCAGCGCGTCCATGTTCTCGAGTATCGCGCGCGCTTCGTTGTGGACGATGCGTCCATCCGGATCGTGGTACGAAAGACCGCGCACGCTCCTCCACGGGCGTCCCTCTGCAACTTCCTTGATCGTGAAGTCGAATTCGTTGCCCGCGACGAAGTCGACGGCGCGCGACGCGGCGAGGCTTCCGGCCGGATCGACGGCGACCTTGGCGCCGATGAGGCCAGCCTTCAAATCGGGATTGACCGATTTCAGCGCCTCGATCGTCTTGATGTCCGAGGCGAAGGATGGCGCCGACGTATGCAGCACGGCGAGGTCGAAATCGCGCGCCCTGCGCGCAATATCGGCAAGTTGCAGCCGATGCGGCGGCGCATCGACCAGCGTGCTGCCCTCGACCAGCGCGGCGGGCTGCGCGAGCCACGTCGGATACCAGAACGAGCGAATCTCGCGCCGTGCCTGATAGCGCGAACCGGCGCCGCCGTCGAATCCTTCGAACGACGGCGCTTGCAGGAAAAGCGTGCGCATCATGTTCTGCGTTCTCCGCCGGCCGCGAGCGTTCCATCGGCTCGCACCTTGTAGCGCTGACCGCGCCAGTCGACGGCACCGACGAAGAAGCTCGCGACGTACACGGCGAACGCGAGCATATCGCGTGCGGGACCCAGCCACCAGCGGCTCCGACTCACGCGCAAAGTATGATCAACTTGGACCTGCAGGACAAGGCGACAGGCGATTGCCGAACCAATGACGCCGACGCCGAGAGCCGTCGAGCCGATCAACCACGCACCGAGCAATGCGAACGGCAACGCATGCGTCATGACCAATCCCGCGTAGCCCCACGGCGTCACCGCACGCAGCGTGCGCGCCCAGCGAAGCTCGTGGCGGAACAATTCGCCGAGCGTTCGCTCCGAACAGCCGTGAACCACGACGAAAGGCGGTATCGCGATGCGCATGCCGAGCCCGCGCACGGCTTCACCAATCGCGTAGTCGTCGGCGAGCGTATCGAGGAACGCTTCGAAGCCGCCGATGGCGGCGAGCGTGTCGCGTCGAAGCGCGATCGTCGAACCGAAGCACGGCCGTGCAACGCCGAGCGCGAGGCCGATCAACACGTTCGGCAGGAAGTGATAGTCGATCGCCATGCTCGCGAGCCGCGACCACGCGCCGTCCCTCGCGTCGCCGCGGTACAGGCATGTCACGCAGCCGACACCGGGCCGGTCGAGCGCAGCAACCGTTCTTGCCAGATAATCGCGCTCGACCGTGATGTCGCTGTCGGAGATGACGACCACCGGGTGCCGCGCGTGCTGCTGCAATCCGACGAGCGTGGCGATCTTCGGGTTCGCGCCCGCTATGCGCGGATTGACGATCAGTCGAAGGTCGCGGCCGGGTCGCTCGGCAACGAGACGGTCGACGACCTCGACCGCTGCATCGGCCGGATCCTGCACGCCGAACAGTACTTGCACCGGAGCGGGATAGTGCTGATCGCAGAATGACGCCAGGTTGTCGTACAAGCCCGGCTCGGCGCCATGCAGCGGCTTCAGCAGCGTCACCGCGGGCAACGTCGTGGCATCCGACGCCTGTTCACCGGCGAATCGCCGCACGACAACGGCCGCCGCGAGCGCGTACAGCGCTCCGGCGCAGGCGAGCACGACGCACAGCAGGCCGAGAGCTTCGACGAGCGTGCGGATCAAAGCGGTCTTCCCTTGCGCGTGCTCATGAAGCGCCTATGAGCGCCGCTGATTTACACTGCGTGCGCTTCGACACTCACCGTTCATGAACGATTTCCCTCGCGCCGTCGTGTCGCTCGGCCTTGGCATAGCGCTGAGCGGCTGTGCGCATCTGACGACCGGACAGGCGGGCAGTCCCGACGATCCGCTGGAGCCGCTCAACCGGGCCGTGTTCGAGACCAACATCGCGCTCGATGATGCCTTGATCAAGCCGGTCGCCCAAGCCTACAGGGACATCGTGCCCGAATTCGTCCGCGATCGCATCCGGTCGGCGATCGATAATCTCGCGGAGCCGCGGATCTTCGTCAACGATCTGTTGCAGGGACGTCTGGATCCCGCCGGCATCACGCTGTCGCGATTCTTCATCAATACCATCGCCGGCATAGGCGGCCTGTTCGATCGCGCCACGCCCCAAGGCTTCCCGCGGCAATCGGGCGATTTCGGGCAGACACTGTTCGCTTGGGGTGTCGCCGACGGGCCCTATGTCGTGCTTCTTCTTTTCGGCCCGTCGAACGTTCGCGACACGGTGGGGCTGGGCGTCGATCTATTCACCACGCCGCCCGCGCTCGTCGTTTCCGGCCATGCAGGCAGAATCACGAACGCCGTCGTGGGCACGCTGGACGGAATCGATCTGCGGGCGCGCAACATCGAAACGCTGGAGGAAATCAAGAAGAGCGCGCTCGACCTGTACGTGCATTTGAAGAGCATCACGCGGCAGCGGCGCGAAGCGCAATTACGCGAGGCGCGCGGTGAACCGGAGCAGCCGATCGAGCTGACCGATCCGGGCGCACCTGCGAGCGAGCCGCCAAGGTAGCGATCCGTTCGTCGCGAGCAGGCCTGAACCACCGGTTGTCCTGAGGCTGTCGAAGAACGTAGCGATAGGTGCCGCCTGAACACTCCGATTCAGCGCGCGCTCGACCCCTCAGCTCGGCGCGCGCATCAGCTTGTCGGCTCGTTGTCGCAGGCTTTCGACAAGCGCGCCCGGCCCCGCGGACTTGAGAATTGCGCCGAACTCGGAACGTCGGGTGGCGAGCTCGCTGATGGTGCCGGTGAGGTACACGTCGACGACTTTCCAATTGTCGCCCGATCCGCGCAGCAGGTAATTGAGCGCGATCGGCTCGCCGGTCGACGGAATCAGCTTCGTGCGCACCAGACGCCCGGTATTGCGCGATTCGGCAGTACCTTCCACGTCGAAGCGTTCGCCCGAGTAGCCATCGAAGCGGTTGGCATAGGTCGCTATCGTCATCCGTGCGAAGGCCTCGGTCAGCGCCGCTTGTTGCTCCGATGAAAACGAGTTCCAATCGGGGCCCACTGCGATGCGAGTCATCGCCGCGAGGTCGAACGTTTCGCGAATCGACGGCGCGAGCCTGTCGTAGCGGCCGCGAAGCCCGAGCGCATCGGCCTGTTTCATGACGATTAGAAGCGTGCCGTAGAACGCGCGGACGCGTGCGACGGCGGGGTCGCTGCCGTCGACTTCTGCCCGCGCAGGCATCACGCGTGCGGCGAGCAACGCTGCGCCCGCGAGCAGAGCGCGACGGCGCTTGCAAATTCGAGCCATGCGCTAATTTTACTCGATGCGCCGCGCGTCAGCGCTTGCGTACCGCCGGTCAGGCGGCGACGCGCAAGGTGGATTGACTCAGTCGGCGCGTACTTCGTCGGTCCACACCCGGAAGCTCGTCAATGTGTTGGGGCCGAACGTGCTGCTGATGGCGACGTCGCAAGCGTCGCGGCCGCGCGCGATCAGCACCCTGCCGATGCGCGGAACATTGTTGCGCGCGTCGAAGGTATACCACCGCCCGCCCAGAAAAGCCTCGAACCAAGCAGCGAAGTCCATCGTGCCGTATGGCGGCGGCTCGCCGATGTCGCTAAGGTAGCCTGTGCAGTAACGCGCAGGGATGTTCATGCACCGACAGAAGGCAATGGCGAGGTGCGCATAATCGCGGCAGACGCCGGTCCTGTCGTGAAAGGCTTCCAGCGCCGTCCGAGTCATGCGTGCATGCTCATATCCGAAGCTGATATGGCCGTGGACATAGTCGCAGATCGCCTGAACGCGGCCCCATCCTGCCGGCGCCTTTCCAAAGAGATTCCACGCCGTCTCGGACAGCCGATCGGTTTCGCAATACCGGCTTCCGAGCAGGAAGAGAAGCGTCTCCTCGGGCAGGTCAGGTACGGGAAGCTGTTGTGCCCGAGGCACGATCTCGTCGGGGGCTCCGGTATCGTTCACGAGCACGTTGGCGCAAATGCGCGTGCGGCCCTTTGGCGCAACGATGCGGGTGCACCAGTTGCCAAAGCTGTCGCGATAAGCGGCCATCGGCACTGGCGGATCAATTACCAAGTCGTCACGGCCAACCAGATCGGACACGCGTGTGAAATGAACGTTGAGGTTGAATATCATCGGGGTCGGCTGCGGGCACTCGTAGATCATTTCGAAGCCGGCGCGAATTTGCATGATGGTCTCCGGGTGAATCGGCTGCGCCTGTCCACCTCGAGGCTGTCTCGTTGGTACCAAATCAGATCGACGGGCGTGCCCACCGAGCGGTTGCTGCGCTAGGTCGAATCGAATGCCACCAGCACGCACTTCGTGGCGTCTGCAAGCTGAGTAGCGTCGTTCCCCATCGCGAGGACGGCCGTCGAACGAAGATGACGCCGGCGGTGCAGACGCCAGCGCAAGGCCAGCCACGTTGCGGCAGTCGCTGCCGCGTAGGCCGCAAGACGCCTCAGGCGGAACCGGTGGTCACGAGCGTGTCTGCCACCCCGGTAGCTGGGGCCACATTGCCGCCTTCGTTCTCCCATTGCTGAAGCTCTGTCTTGTGCGCCTGTTTCGCGCTTTGACGTTTGTTCCGAAGGAGCGAGGCGAAGATAGTGCCTCGACGGGAGGCAAACAGCATGGTCCAACGCGTGCCGGCAGTCATGACGATCTCGATTCAACGAATGGTTGCGGGCCAACGAACATGATCTAACGCGAACTGCGCACCAGAAAGTGATAGGCAATGAGGATAGCGCCCGATTTTAGTTTGGGCGCCGGAAGTCGGTCCAGTCGGTGCAGTAACCCACATTGATGAACGCGGCCGCTCGACACCGCCGCAACGGTTTGTGCGCAACCGGACAGAGACCGCTCGATGGTCTACACTGTCCCGATGGCAGCCGATAGACCGGTCCGCAACGTCGGGAAAGCGTCGCTTTCGCCTCTGAAGCAGACGTTGTACGTGGCGCCAGCCGCACGCCACAGTCCCCATCAGAATCACTTGCTCGACGCGCTGCCGAACGCCGACTATGAGCGGCTCGAACCCCACTTGGAACTGGTACCGATGAGGCTCGGCGATGTCCTCTATGAACCCGGGATCCAGTTGCGCTATGTCTATTTCCCCACCACGTCCATCGTTTCGCTGCTCTACGTGATGGAGGATGGCGCGTCTGCTGAAATCGCGATCGTAGGCAACGAGGGCATCCTCGGCATATCGCTGTTCATGGGCGGCGAGACCACGCCCAGCCGCGCCGTCGTCCAGAGCGCGGGGCACGGCTACCGGCTAAAAGCCCAGTTGCTGAAAAACGAGTTCGGCCGATTCGGTCCGACGCTGCATCTGCTGCTGCGCTACACCCAGGCACTGATTACCCAGATGGCGCAGACGGCGGTTTGCAATCGTCATCATTCGATCGACCAGCAATTGTGCCGCTGGCTCTTGCTGAGCCTCGATCGCCTGTCATCCAACGAGCTGTCCATGACGCAGGAATTGATTGCGAACATGCTGGGCGTGCGCCGCGAAGGCGTCACCGAGGCCGCCGGCAAGTTGCAGGACGCCGGGTTGATTCGCTACAGTCGTGGCAGGATAACCGTGCTCGATCGCCCCGCTCTTGAGGCGCGATGCTGCGAGTGCTATCTGGTGGTCAAGAAGGAGTTCGATCGTCTTCTGCCCTACGTCGCCGCGTAGCGCTTCGAATCCTTTTTCCTTGGTGCCGTGCTATGTGCGCCGGCGCGCAGACGGCGCGCATGGCGACGCCCTACTGTCAGTCCCATCGAAGTAGGTCACACCGCGCGCGTATCGTCAGCATCGGCATCTGAATTGCGTCGCAATTCTCGGGGTGCTGACTCTCGAGGAGAGTATCAGTGCCATCGTTCCAGCGCGCCCCCGCAGGCAATCGCTTGCTGGAAGCCCTGCCCGGCAGCGAGCAACGCCGGATGCTGGCCGGATGCGAAACCGTCGAGCTCGCGTTTGCCGACGTGCTCTACACACCCGGGAAGCGGCTCACGCACGTGTATTTCCCGACCCGTAGCTTCATCTCGCTGGTCATGCCGGTCGACAATTCTGCCGCGCTCGAAGTCGGTCTCGTTGGAAACGAAGGGATGTTCGGGATTCCGCTCGCGCTCGGCGTAGACGTGTCACCCGTGCGTGCAGTGGTACAAGGCGCCGGATCTGCGCTGCGAATGGACGCCGCGTTCTTCTGCCTCGAGCTCGAACGCAGCCAGGCGCTGCAAGGCGGCATCAACCGCTACGTCTTCGTCCAGCTGAGCCAGCTCGCGCAGACAGCGGCCTGTACGCGCTTCCACGTGGTCGAGGCGCGGCTCGCCCGGTGGCTGCTGATGACCCAGGATCGCGCGCACGCCGACACGTTCCACATCACGCACGAATTCCTTGCCTTCATGCTCGGCGTCCGCCGGGTCGGCATCACCAAGGCGGCAACTTCACTGCAGAAGCGCAAGCTGATCGACTACCGTCGCGGCAGCATCACGGTTCTCGACCGACGTGGGCTCAAGGCTGCTTCGTGCGCGTGCTACAAAGCAGACCGGGAATCGTACGATCGGATCCTCGGCTAGTCCCGCGTCGCACTGCGCGGGTCCGCCTATCGCAGCTCGGTTATCGCGTTTCTGGTGGCCTCGTCCACGAGTTGTCGATCGGCAACGGCGTCTCCCATGACGGTATTCCAATGCAGCCGCACATACGCGGACCTGTGTTTGTTTTTCAGCACCAGCGTCTGGAAGCCTCGCTGCTGGCCGAAGTCGTAATCCGTGGCGTAGCCGACAAGGTCATGCACTCCTTCGTTCCATATGCCGGTCTGGACCGCGTCGATGATCGCGGCCATGCGCCGGTGGAATTCGCGAGGCACATCGACCGTAAGCGGAGCCTTATCCATCACAGCGGAAGCAGAGGAATGACGATTCACGATATTCTTCATCAGAGTGGAAATGGGCGACCACCGTGCAGCGCTCCGAACGTGCAAAACCCCGCCGCGCAGGCGGGGGTTTGTCTACGCTGGTCGTGTACCCCTTCAGCTCGGCATCAGCTAAACGGTGGTGAGCAATGAGGCGCACGCTCTTGCCACCGCCGTGACCTGTTCGGGCGAGTTCGATCCCGGCAACGTTGCCCAGCCGCCCTTCTCGACGAATTCGCCCTGCGACCACGAATCGGCCTTCTTGAGCGCGGCGAGATTGGCCGCGACGTCACCCGCGTGCTGGAATTTATCGGCGCAGACCGGTGCAAGGGCCACTACGACAGCAGTGTTGGCCCGTTGCGTCGCGCTCGCCTCGGCCTTGCCACCGGTGACCCATCCACCCCATGTGAACCCTACGAATGCCAATGCGATGGCCCCGCATACAACGCCCCAAAAAGCCGGTTTCGTTTCGACTGGAATTTTCATGACAGCGCCTTTCAATGGACGGCAAGAATAGGGCCGGCGCAATCCCGCGAAGCGATGGAATCGAACTTGGGACCTTGGTGGCTCGAGGCCGAAAATCCTTGCGGCTAAACCGCCACCTCGTTTAATTGAATACGCGCATTTTCCCTATGACGTATGTGCGCTGTCACACCTAATCGACTTTTCTTTCACGCGGGGACGTCTCACATCGGCGAGCGCCCAATGTCGGCCGACTGCGGTTCATACGACGTTGAAGAGCGCTCCGCAGGGTGGGCCTTGCTCCACCCGGTCGCCTCCTGGTACTGGTGTGCCATTCGAAGCACCGATTGTTCGTCCCACGGCTTGCCAACGATCTGCAATCCCAACGGAAGGCCTTTGCGGTCGAAGCCGCATGGGACGCTGATCGCAGGCAGCCCGTAGTGGTTGGCGAAAAGGGTGTTTTGCGGCGAAAGCGCCTGCGGGTTGGCGGCCGCTTCGTCAATCGCCGGCGTGACTGCCGTCGTCGTTGGCAGCATCAAGACATCGATGTCCTTGAAGAGCGAACCGGCGATCGCCCGCCGATCCGCTTCGATGTTGCGCACGTCGAACCCGGCCTTGTCGAACGGCGCCGTCGCGTCACGCACTGCAGGCCCGAGGTCACGAAGCGTCTTGACCGCCGCATTGAAGGCCTCCGCAACCTCCTTGTCGGCGGCGAAGTTTGTGGCAATCCCGATCCGGGGCTTTGCATCCTCTTCGAGCGCCGCGAGGAAATCGACTCCACGCTTCGATCCGGCGCGAGGCTCTGCCAACACGTTCAACAACAATGCGGTGTCTTTGATGCTGCGCGTCGTAATGGCGGCGTGCGCCAACCACAGGATCGTGTCGTCGACCGGTTCGCCTTCCAGGACGCCCTTGTTGCTGATGAGCCCGTACGTGCCTTTGAAGCCGACTACGCCGCAGCATGACGCCGGCAGACGGCAGGAGCCGATGGCGTCCGTGTCGAGCGTCGCATAGCACATGCCCGCGGCAACTGCCGCCGCCGACCCGCCCGATGACCCGCCCGCGATGTAATCGAGGTTCCACGGGTTGCGCACGGGTCCGAAATAGCTCGCGAGCGACGTCGTGCCTTCAGCGAGCTCGTGCATGTTCATCTTGCCGATGATGATCGCTCCCGCCTCCTTCAACTTCTTCACCGCGACGGCATCTCTTGCCGGCACGCGGTCCTTGAAGCGCTCGAACGCCGCCGTGGTCTTGATGCCGGCCGTGTCGTACATATCCTTGACGCCCACCGGAATGCCGTGCAGCGGCCCGCGCCAATGACCGGCCTCGATTTCCGCCGCCGCGGCCCTCGCCTGCTCCAACGCCTCGTCCGGCAAAACGGTGATGAATGCGTTCAGCAGAGGATTGAGCTTTTCAATGCGTTCGAGTGATGCTCGCACGACTTCTACAGGCGAGACTTCCTGCTCACGTATGCGTCCGGTCAGTTGGTCGACGTTTGCGTAACAGGTGTTTTCTACCATGGCGTCCCCGATTCTCACTTTTGCTCGACCGTGGCCGAGCTTGCAAGGGCCGCGATCGCCGGCTTGAGATTCCCTAGGTGCAAGTTGAAAGAAATCCTCGCAGCCATCTTTTCATGTCATGACTTGTTGCGGCGCGCAAGCCCGTTGACGGCTGCTCGCAGGCGTGGGCCCCCCTGACGCGATGCCCGTCGCCGCGACGCGGCGGGTTAGCGACAACCGCCGGTAGAAATTACGCGAAGCGTTGACGCCGCAACGTCGATGCGAATGTTTCGCGCGTCGACGGGTCGAAGCGAGCGACGGGCTCCGGCACGATCATTCCGGCCGTTCGATCGCGCGTGAGCGGCGCAAGCGCTCGCGCGACGCCTGGTCCGTCGACCGCCCATGGCGCAGGTCTTCTCGCAACGGTTCACGCTCCTTTTGCGGCTCGCGGTCTTGTCCGCGCTCGCCGCGCTTGGCACGGCGGTCATCGTCTACCGCATCAACGCGCGTGCCGATGCTCCGCTCGACGACCCGGTCGAGCAACCGGTTCCGTTCAGTCATCAGCACCACGTGCGCGACGACGGGATCGACTGCCGCTATTGCCACACGTCGGTCGAGACGTCGGCGGTCGCCGGCATTCCGCCGCTCGCGACCTGCATGACCTGCCACTCGCAGCTATTCACCGATGCCCCGCCGCTCGCGCCGCTCGTGAACGCGTACCGAGGCGGGCCGGCCCTTCAATGGAATCGCGTGCACGACCTGCCCGATTTCGTGTATTTCGATCACAGCATCCATGTGGCGAAGGGTGTCGGTTGCACGACGTGTCATGGTCCGATCGACCGTATGCCCCTCGTTCGGCGCGTGGCATCGCTCGAGATGCAGTGGTGTCTCGACTGCCACCGCGCGCCCGAGCGCTTCCTGCGTCCGCGGGATCATGTCTTCGACGTCGACTGGCGGCCGCTCCCGGACCAGCTCGAGCGGGGTGCCCGGTTGCGGAAGGCGTACGGACTGCGTTCCACGCGCGAGCTAACCGACTGCTCGACGTGCCATCGATGACGCACGCGGCGACCCACCTGGCGCACGAGCGCTTCTGGCGCAGCATCGCCGAGACACAGACGCGCGAAGAGCATGACGCGCAGGTGCCGGGTCCAACCATCGGCGCGCTCTACAACCGGCGCGACTTCATGAAGGTGATGGGCGCGTCGCTCGCGCTTGCAGGGGCGGGCGGATGCTCACGCGCTCCGCTCGAGAAAATCGTTCCCTATCGCGACGGACCCGCGCAGCAGACGTACGGCAAGCCGGTCTACTATGCGTCGTCGCTCGCGCGAGACGGCTATGGGCTCGGCGTGCTGGTCGCGACCCATATGGGCCGGCCGACCAAGATCGAGGGCAACCCGCTGCATCCGGCGAGCCGGGGCGCAACGGATGTCTTCGCGCAGGCCGCCGTGCTCGAGCTGTGGGACCCCGACCGATCGCAGACGGTGCGTCACGGCAAGACGATCTCGACGTGGAGCGGCTTTCTCGACGCGCTGGAAACGGCAACGCGTCCGCTCGCGGCCCCCGGCGGCGCCGGACTGCGGATTCTCACCGAAACCATCACGTCGCCGACGCTTCATGCGCAACTCGCCGCGTTGCGGCGACGGTATCCGCAAGCGCGGTGGCATCAATGGCAGCCGATCAACCGCGACAACGCGTACGCGGGCGCGCGGCTCGCGTACGGCGCGCCCTTCGATGCGCTGTACCGTTTCGATCGTGCGCGGACGGTGCTCGCGCTCGACGCCGACTTCCTCGACGGCGTGCCGGGAAGCGTCCGCTACGCGCTCGACTTCAGCGCGACGCGAAACGCACGCGTGGGCGCCGAAGCGAGAAGCCGGCTCTATGCGATCGAATGCACGCCGACGCTCACCGGCGCTGCGGCCGATCATCGGCTGCCGATGCGCGGGTCGGACATCGCCGCTGCCGCATATGCGATCGCGTACGCGCTGGGTGTCGTAGCGACCTCTCAGGCGAGCTTGCTGCCGGATGCGTGGCTTCGATCGCTCGTCGCGGATCTCGAGCACGCGCGCGGCGCATCGATCGTCATCGCCGGTGAGCGGCAGCCTGCGGTCGTGCACGCGCTCGCCCACGCGATCAACGAGCGGCTCGGCAACGTCGGCTCGACCGTCGCATGGATTCCGCCCGTCGTCGCCGAGCCGGTCGATCAAATGGCATCGATACGTGAGCTGGTGCAGGCGATGCGCGCCGGCGACACGAGCGCGCTCGTCGTCGTTGGTGCGAACCCGGTCTACGACGCGCCCGCCGACCTCGGCTTCGCGCAGGCGCTCGAACACGTCGCGTTCAAAGCGCACCACGGGTTGTACGTCGACGAGACGGCGGCGCTTTGCGACTGGCACGTTCCGGCTGCGCATGCGCTCGAGAGCTGGGGCGACCTTCGCGCGTTCGACGGCACCGTCTCGCTGCAGCAACCGTGCATCGCGCCGCTGAATGGCGGTCGGTCGACGTCCGAGTTTCTGGCTGCGGTCGCCGGAAACATCACGGCGGACGGACGGAAATTGCTGCGCGACACATGGCGTGCGCGGCACGCGGCCGACTTCGACGCCTTCTTCGACGACGCGTTGCGAACCGGTGTCCTGCAAGGCACGGCATTCGAACCGCAACGCCCGACGCTTCGAAGCGAAATGCGGACACTCTCGCCGGCGTTAGGTGCCGGCGGCGACGACATCGAGCTCGTGTTCGTTCCTGATCCACGGATCGGTGACGGTCGCCATGCGAACAACGCGTGGCTGCAGGAGCTTCCGAAGCCGCTGTCGCAATTGACCTGGGACAACGCAGCGCTCGTTTCTCCCGTGCTTGCGCAGCGGCTCGGCTTGAACGACGAGGACATCGTCGACATTCGCGTGAGCGGCCGCACAACCGCTGCACCGGTATGGCGGATGCCCGGCCTCCCGGAAAACTCGGTTTCGTTGTGGCTCGGCTACGGCCGCACGCGCGCCGGTGAGGTCGCCAACGGTCGCGGCGTCGACGCATATGCACTCCGTACGAGCGATGCGCCGTGGCTCGCACGTGGCGCCGCGATCGCAAAGACGGACCGCAAGTATCGGCTCGCATGCGCGCAAACGCACGGCCGCATGGAAGGACGCGACATCGTGCGCTCGTACTCCGCGGCACAGGCCGCGGCGTGCTCGACCCGCGCGTGCGCCACGCCACAGGTCCGCGAGCAACGCACGCTCTACGATCCGCCGCCGTCCGGTCCGTATGCATGGGCAATGAGCATCGACCTCTCGGCGTGCATCGGCTGCGGCGCGTGCACGATCGCCTGCCAAGCCGAGAACAACATTCCGATCGTCGGCAAGAGCGAGGTCGCCAAAGGCCGCGAGATGCACTGGATCCGCGTCGATCGCTACTTCGAGGGAACGGTTGCGAATCCCCGCACGGTGTTCCAGCCGGTGCCGTGCATGCAATGCGAGCACGCACCGTGCGAGGTCGTCTGCCCCGTGGAAGCGTCGGTGCACGACGCGCAAGGCATCAACGTGCAGGTGTACAACCGTTGCATCGGAACGCGGTTCTGCTCGAACAACTGCCCGTACAAGGTGCGCCGTTTCAACTTCTATCCCTATGCGAGCGACATGCGCGGGCTCGACGCGCAGCGCAACCCGGACGTCACCGTCCGCATGCGCGGCGTGATGGAGAAATGCAATTACTGCCTGCAACGGATCACGACTGCGAAGATCGCCGCCGACGCCGGCGGGCGACGGCTGCGCGACGGCGACGTCGTCACCGCATGCCAGGCGGTGTGCCCGACGCGCGCGATCGTGTTCGGCGATCTCAACGATCCGGCAAGCGAGGTCAACCAGCGCAAGGCGTCGCCGCTCGACTACGCGCTGCTGGCCGAGCTGAACACGCGTCCGCGCACGACGTATCTTGCCCGAGTCACGAATCCATCGCCGCAGCTGGACGGCAAGCTCGCCGACCTGAATATCCGAGGCCGCGATGCCGGCTGACATCGCGAGCGCCGCGACGACGCGCTACACCGGCGCGATCATCACCGATCGCATTGCGGACCTGGTGCTCGTGCGGCCGATGCATTGGGGCTTCATCGCGGGCTTCGCGATCGCCGCTGCGCTGACGGTGGTGTTCGTCGTCGCGGTGAGCTACCTGTTCGCGAAGGGCGTGGGAATCTGGGGAGTCAACCAGCCGGTCGCATGGGCGTTCGCGCTGACGAACTTCGTCTGGTGGATCGGCATCGGCCACGCGGGAACGTTCATCTCGGCGTTCCTGCTGCTGCTTCGCCAGCACTGGCGGTCGTCGATCAACCGTTTCGCCGAGGCGATGACGATCTTCGCCGTCGCGATGGGCGGCCTGATGCCGATCCTGCATCTGGGCCGGCCCTGGTTCTTCTACTGGCTGATCCCGTACCCGGACGTGATGAACGTGTGGCCGCAATGGCGCAGTCCGCTGGTATGGGACATCTTCGCGATCACCACGTACATCATCGTGTCGTTCCTGTTCTGGTACATGGGGCTCATTCCCGATCTCGCGACACTGCGCGACCGCGCGCGCTCGCGCGGCAAGCGGATCGCCTACGGTCTTCTCGCGCTCGGCTGGCGCGGCGAAGCGAGACACTGGGATCGCTTCGAGACCGCCTACGGGCTGATGGCGGGCTTGGCGACGCCGCTCGTCATTTCGGTGCACAGCGTCGTATCGCTCGACTTCGCGTTCAGTCTCGTCCCTGGCTGGCACTCGACGATCTTTCCGCCGTACTTCGTCGCCGGCGCGCTGTATTCGGGCTTTGCGATGGCGCTCGTGATCGCCGTGCCGCTGCGCGCGGCGTTCCGGCTGCGCGATTTCATCAGTGACGAGCACCTCGCGAAAATGGGCACGCTGATGCTCGTCACCGGGCTGCTCGTCGCGTACAGCTACGCGATCGAAATCTTCACCGCGTTCTACAGCGGCGATCGTTACGCGACCGCGATGATCGCCGATCGCTATGCCGGTCCCTACGCTCCGATCGCCTGGTCGGTCGTGCTGTGCAACGTCGTGCTTCCGCAGGCGCTGTGGTCGTCGCGAATTCGTCGAGCGCCGCTTGCGCTGTTCGTGCTCGGCCTCGTCGTGCTCGTGGGCATGTGGCTCGAGCGCTTCATGATCGTCGTGCAGAGCCTCGCCCGCGACTTCCTGCCCTCGTCGTGGCATATGTATTACCCGACGTTCTGGGATCTCGCAACGCTGACCGGATCGCTCGGCGCATTCGCGCTGCTGTTTCTGCTGTTCCTGCGCTTCCTGCCCGCGATCTCGATGTCGGAGCTTCGCAAGGAAGCGAATGACCAGCCGATCGGAGCGACATGAGCGCGCCGACGCTGTACGCGCTCGTCGCCGAGTTCGCCGAACCCGAGGCGGTGATCGCCGCGGTCAAGGCATGCCGCGAACGCTACCGCGATGTCGACGCCTACACGCCCTACGCAGTGGACGGCCTCGCCGAAGCGCTCGGCTTCCGGCGCAATCGGGTTCCGCTCGCAACGCTCATCGGCGGTATCCTCGGCGGCGCGGCCATGTACGGCCTGCAGTGGTACAGCGCGGCGATCGACTATCCGATCAATGCCGGCGGTCGTCCGCTGCACAGCTGGCCTGCATTCATTCCGCCGACGTTCGAGATCGCGGTGCTCATCGCGGCGTTTGCCGCCTTTTTCGGCATGCTGATCCTGAACGGCCTGCCGCGGCTCAATCACCCGATTTTCAACGCCGCCGATTTCGATCTCGCCTCGCGCAACCGTTTTTTCGTCAGCGTCCGCGCGAGCGATCCGCAGTTCGACCCGGCTCGCACGCGGGCGTTTCTCGAATCGCTCGCGCCGATGCGCGTGATCGAGGTTCCTGCGTGAACTCGCGGATGCTGCTCGTCGTCGCGGTCATGGCGCTCGCCGGATGCGAGCCGACGTTTCGCGACATGTACGATCAGCCGCGATACAAGCCGCTCGCGGCGAGTCCGCGGTGGCCCGACGAGCGCGCGTCGCGACCGCCGGTCGAAGGCACGCTCGCGCACAGCGAAGGAACCGCCGCGGGCGCATCAAGCGGACGGCAAGGTGTCATGACGCCCGAGTCCGTTCCCGGTCGGCTCGACAGCGTCCGCGATGCGCTGCGCCCGCGTGCGGCGGCAGCGCAGTCGTCCCGGCGTCCCACGGCCGCGATGCTCGCGCGAGGCCGCGAGCGGTTCGATATCTTCTGCTCGCCCTGCCACGGTATCGCCGGCGATGGCGACGGCATGATCGTGCGCCGTGGCTTTCCGCGCCCGCCGTCTTTCCATACCGGGCAAATGCGCGCGGCGAGCGACGCTCATCTGTATGCCGTCGTTACCGATGGCTACGGCGCGATGAGCGCGTACGCGACACGCGTCGAGCCGGCCGACCGCGTCGCAATCGTTGCTTACATCCGCGCATTGCAGCTCGCGCAGCACGCACCCCTTGCAGTGGTTCCCGACGCCGAGCGCGCGCGGCTGCTTGCCGAACGCGCCGCCGCGATACCTCCGACGGGTCGGCCACGATGAGCATCGCCGTGCGCGAGCTGCCGCTGCTGTCGCGCCGCGCCGGCGCCATCGGCATGATCGCGCTCGTCGGGTGTGCGATCGGCGCGTACTTCGACCGCACCGCGTTCTTCCAGGCGTGGCTCGTGAACTGGCTGTTCCTGCTCGGCATCGCGCTCGCGAGCATGGCCGACGTGATGATCCACGAGCTCACCGGCGGCAAATGGGGCCTCGTGCTGCGCCCGCCGCTCGAGGCCGCGATGTCGACGCTGCCGCTGCTGGCGCTACTCGCGATTCCGCTTGTGTTCGGGCTGCCCGATCTGTTCCCGTGGGCGCGCGCAGATGCGGTCAGCGCAAGCGCGTTGTTGCAAGCGAAACGGTGGTTCCTGAACGAGCCGGCGTTCATCGGGCGCAACGCCGCGTGGCTCGCGATCTGGAGCGCATTTGCGATCGCGATGCGAAGACAGCTCGCGCCCGGCATGGCGCGCGCGCCAGCCACGCGACGCATTGCCGTCGCGGGCCTCATCGTCTACCTGTTCACCATTACCGCGGCGGCGTTCGACTGGGTCGCCTCGCTCGTGCCCGAATGGTACTCGAGCGCGATCGGTCTTCGCCTGGCCGTCGGCCAGTTCGTCGCCGCGTTCGGATTCGCGGTGCCGTTCGCCGTACTGCGCGCCCGCGCCCGTGGTGTCGATGCCGGCGCGCAGCCGCGCGATTTCCAGGATCTCGGCAACCTGCTGCTGACCTTCGCAATGGTATGGGCGTACATCGCATTCATGCAGTACGTGATCGTCTGGGGCGGGGACCTGCCGCACGAGACGTCGTGGTTCCTGCCACGCGTGCAGACAAGCTGGCACGCGCTCGTGGTACCGCTCGTGCTGCTCAACTTCGCGCTCCCCGTCATCGCCATGCTGTTTCGAAGCGTCAAGCGCAGCGGCACCGCGCTTGCGGCCGTTTGCGCGCTCGCGCTCGCCGGCCAGTGGCTGGATACGCTGTGGCTCGTTGCTCCATCGATGCGACCCTCGGGGTTCGAGCTGCACGCGCTGGACGTGCTGGCGCTGATCGGCGAGGGTGGACTGTGGATCGCCGCGGTGGTGGCGCTCGTCGAGCGGCCGCCCGCACCCGCACGACGTGACCTTCGCGCTTATGGTTGAAGCGCCGCCGCCATCCGAAAATCGCCCCGCGGCCGACGACGTGCGCCTGCGCAGCATCGGCGTCGGCGCCGCCCTCGTCGCGGCGGCGATCGCTTTCAGTCTCGTGGCAACGTTCGTCGCGGTTAATCGGGACGAGCGCAACGCGGCGGCGGCGCATTCCGCGGCGCGTCCCGGAACGCCACCGCCAATTGCGGCCGCAGCGAAGCTGCAGCCCGAACCTGTCACCGACGCCGCCGCGTATCGCACCGAACAGCAGCGGCTGCTCGACGGTTACGCGTGGGTCGACCGCGAACGCGGCATCGTGCGTATCCCGATCGAGCGGGCGATGGCGATCGCAGCCGGTCAAATCGAAGCGCCGGAGCCCTCGAAATGATGGCATCCGCCGCGCTGTTGCTCGTCGCGATCGTGTTCAGTGCCGCCACGGCAGCGGCACCGCTGCCGCCCGTCGACCGCGTCGCCTTCGCGCCTGCGGCCGGCGCGATGCTGCCGCTCGACGCGCGGTTCGCCGACGAGCACGGCCGCTTCGTCCGATTGCGCGACTATTTCGGCGACCACCCCGCGATCGTCGTGCTTGGCTATTACGGCTGCTCGAACCTCTGCAGCGTTGTGCTGAACGGCCTCGTTGCCGGCCTTGTGCAGACGCGTCTTCGCGCCGGCCACGATTTCGAGGTCATCGTCGCGAGCATCGATCCGCGCGAGTCGCCGGCGCTTGCGCTGCAGCGCAGACGCGCGGCGCTCGGCGAGCGCGAGGCGCGCGGCTGGCATTTCCTGACGGGCGATGACGAAGCCATCCGGCTGCTCACCGCAGCGCTCGACTACCGTTATGACTACGACGCGACCGAGCGCCAGTACGCGCATGCAGCCGGCATCACGATCGTTCGGCCCGACGGCCGCGTGCTGCGCGCATTGTATGGCGCGGTGTTCTCCGCCGACGAGCTCGGCAGCGCGTTGCAGACGGCCGCATCGCGCAGTGACGAAACGCCACCGCAGCCCGCCCGTAATTGGCTGCTCTGCTTCGGCTACGACCCCCACACTGGCCGCTACACGGCAGCTGTCCTGACGGCCATGCGCGTCGCCGGCTCGATCGCTCTCGCCGCGCTCGCGCTGTTCATCATTCGTTCCCGGGCGCGCGAGCGACGCAAAACGACGGATGAGGACATCCGGCAGGCCCGATGAGCGCGTTCGGACTGCCACCGGAAGCTTCGACGCTCGCGCCGCGCATCGACGCGCTGCTCTTCGCGGTCACCGGCGTCACGACTGCGGTCGCGCTCGCCGTATTCGTCACGATGATCGTGTTCGCTATCCGCTATCGGGCCGGGTCGAAGGCTCGCCGAGCCGATGACGTGCCGGCCGCGCAGGCGCGTGCGCGAAGGCGCGTCGAGGTCGCGTGGACGCTCGTGCCGCTGCTGTTGTTCATCGCAGCGTTCGCATGGGCGACCCGGCTGTACGTCGCGCGCGCCGCGCCGCCGGCCGAAGCGGTGGACGTGTTCGTCGTGGCGAAGCAGTGGATGTGGACGCTGCAGCATCCGAGCGGCCAGCGGGAGATCAACGAGCTGCACGTCGCGCGCGGGCAGCCGGTGCGGCTCGTGATGACATCGCAGGACGTGATCCACAGCTTCTTCGTTCCTGCGTTCCGGCTGAAGCAGGACGTGCTGCCGGGCCGCTACACCGAAATGTGGTTCACGCCGACGCGTACGGGGCGCTTTCATCTGTTCTGCGCCGAGTATTGCGGCACCGACCATGCGAGGATGGGCGGCGACATCGTCGTGATGGAACCCGCCGACTTCGAGCGCTGGCTCGACGCGCACGGCGGCACGCCCGACATGGCCGCTCGCGGCGAGGCGCTGTTCCGTCAATACGGCTGCAGCGGTTGCCACGGCGCGAACGCCACGATCCACGCGCCCGATCTCGCCGGCCTTTTCGGCAAACCGGTGCCGCTTGCCGACGGCACGACGGTGATCGCCGACGAGCGTTACCTGCGCGATTCGATCCTGCTGCCGCGCAAGGAAATCGCCGCCGGATACGAGCCGATCATGCCGTCGTTCGCCGGCCAGATCGGCGAGCCGGATATTCTCGACCTCATCGCGTATATCCGTCGCCTGTCGGGCTCGATGGAGCGCCCGCGATGACGAGCGCGGGCGCCGCGGGCGGCGACGACGTCCTGCGCGACGAGCGAGACCTGCGCGCTGCGCATCCGCCGTCGAGCTACCTCGACGAAGGGCTCACGATCCGCTCGTGGCTCACCACCCGCGATCACAAGCGAATCGCGATTCTCTACGCGCTGTCGATCACCGCGTTCTTCTTCATCGGCGGCGCAGCGGCGACGCTGATTCGGCTCGAGCTCGCGACACCCGCCGGCGAGCTCGTGTCGGCGAACACGTACAACAAGCTCTTCACGATGCACGGCGTGATCATGGTGTGGTTCTTCCTGATTCCGTCGATCCCCGCGACGCTCGGCAACTTTCTCGTTCCACTGATGATCGGCGCACGCGACCTCGCGTTCCCGCGGCTGAATCTCGCGAGCTGGTACCTGTACGTCGGCGGCGCGCTGTTCACGATCGCGACGATGATCGCCGGCGGCGCGGACACCGGCTGGACGTTCTACGCGCCGTTCTCGACGTCGTCCTCGAGCACGCATGTCATCTACATGGTCGCCGGCATCTTCGTCGTCGGCTTCTCGTCGATCCTGACCGGCATCAACTTCATCGTGACCGTACATACGATGCGCGCGCCGGGCCTCACCTGGTTCCGGCTGCCGCTGTTCGTCTGGGCGCAGTACGCGACCGCGGCGATCCTCGTGCTCGCCACCCCGGTGCTAGCGATGACGCTCGTGCTGCTCGCCATCGAGCGGCTCGCCGGCATTGGAATTTTCGATCCTTCGCTCGGCGGCGACCCGCTGCTCTTCCAGCACCTGTTCTGGTTCTATTCGCACCCGGCCGTCTACATCATGGTGCTGCCGGCGATGGGCGTCGCGAGCGAAATCATCGCCTGCTTCGCACGCAATCCCGTGTTCGGGTACCGGACGATGGCGTACGCGATCCTCGCGATCGCCGTGGTCGGCTTCCTGGTCTGGGGTCATCACATGTTCGTGTCGGGACAATCGGTGTACGCCGGCGTCGTGTTCTCGATGCTGAGCTTCCTCGTTGCCGTCCCCTCCGCGGTCAAGGTATTCAACTGGACGGCCACGCTGTGGCACGGTCGCATCACGTTCGAGGCGCCGATGCTCTACGCGCTCGGATTCGTCGCCCTGTTCACGATCGGCGGCATGACGGGACTCTTCCTCGCCTCGCTCGCACTGGACGTCCATCTGACCGATACCTACTTCGTCATCGCGCATTTCCACTACATCATGGTCGGCGGCAGCGTGGCCGCGTATCTGGGCGGCATCCACTTCTGGTGGCCGAAGATCACCGGTCGTCGCTATTCGGACCGCTGGGCGCGCTTCGCCGCCGTCCTGCTCTTCATCGGCTTCAACTTCACGTTCTTCCCGCAGTACCTGCTCGGCATCGCGGGCATGCCGCGCCGCTACCACGAATACCCGCCGGAGTTCCAGACGCTGAACGTGCTGTCGTCGGCCGGCGCGGTCATCCTCGCGCTCGGCTACCTGCTTCCCATCGTGTACCTCGGGTGGTCGCTGCTGCGCGGCGAACGCGCCGCCGCCAACCCCTGGAACGCGACCGGACTCGAATGGCAGACGCCCTCGCCGCCGCCGAAACACAACTTCGGCGCGACCCCGGTCGTCGACGGTCCACCCTACGCGTATCGGCCGGCGACGCTCGCACGCGATGTCGTGTCCGCGCGCGAGGGTACGCAATGACCGCCAGCACCGCATCCGCCGCAGCGCTCGCAAGGGCGCGCACGCTCGAGCCGCAATTCGATGACGACGAGCAGCAGCGCTCGGCGGCGACGCTCGGGATGTGGATCTTCCTCACCACCGAGACGCTGTTCTTCGGTGCGCTGTTCTTCGCTTACGCGATCGCGCGTGTGCAGTTTCCCGATGCGTTCGTGGCCGCGAGCCGGCATACGAATCTCGCGCTCGGCACGGTCAACACCGCCGTACTGCTCACCAGCAGCTTCACCATGGCGCTCGCCGTGCGCGCGGCTGCGCTTCGCGCTCGCAGGCTGACCGTGCGGCTGCTCGTTGCGACGGGAGCGCTCGGAATCGCATTCGCGGCGATCAAGCTCGCCGAATACGGCATCGACTACCGCGAGCATCTCGTACCGGTGCTCGCTTTCGCATTCGATCCGCGCCATGCGCAGGGTGCGCGCGTGTTCTTCGGCCTTTACTTCGCGACCACGGGGCTGCACCTCGTGCATCTCGCCATCGGGATCGCTATCGTGCTCGTCTTCGCGTGGCGCGTCGAGCGGTCAGCGGCGAACGCGCTCGCGGGTCGGATCGAGATCGCAGGGTTGTACTGGCACTTCGTCGATCTGATCTGGATCTTTCTCTATCCATGCCTCTATCTGGTCTCGCGCGCATGAATCCCGACCGCGCACGAACGCTGGTCTGGACGTGGATCGCGCTGCTCGCACTGCTCGCCATCAGCTGCGCGAGCTCGTTCGTGTCCATGGGATGGGCGAACGTCGTGGTGAATCTCGGCGTGGCCGCGCTGAAGGCGCTGCTCGTCGCGCTCGTATTCATGCGACTGCGCAAAGGCGGCCCCATGATCCGCGTCGCTGCTGCCGCCGGCGTGCTGTGGCTGTCGATTCTCGTCGGCCTGAGCGTGCTCGATTTCGCCTTCAGAATCGGCTGACTCGCCCCCGATCGGGCTGCAACGCCACGAGGGCACGCACCCGTAGCGGCCGCGGGCGTGCAAGCACCGCGACCGTGCAATGCGTCGCCCGATTCGATGCATCCGGCGTCGCGCCGATCGAAACTGGTGCGAGTACGCAATCACCGTGCGACACTTCGTTCGGCTGCAACAGTCTCTTACAAAAAGACATCAACCAAATGATCCGCGCCGCGTCAAAGTCGCTTCGCCGCATTCCAGGCGGCATCGATACCGGACCCAGTGGCACGTACCGCGCGAATTACCGTCTGCTTCACGCTTGCCAATCGCGCGCGCGATTGGCCCGACATCGAGCGCCTTCGTGAGCAGGACATCGAGCGCCAGCCGGCTCGCTTCGTCGGCGGCCGCAATTCGTGGATCGCGCAGACGTATCTGCGGCTGCGCGCCCCACTGATCGAGCGCGGATGGCAGGTGCACGTGTCGACTCGTTTCCAGCCCGATGCGATCTGCATCGCGCACCGCGACGATGCGAACGACTTCACGAGCGGCGCGCACCGCAGCCACCTCGTCGTCGTGCGTGCCGACAGACCGCCCGTTCGCGCCTGCGATCATGCGCTCGTGCAGAACGCGCTCGCGGCCAATGCGGGTGAGCACTTCGTTCCGCTGTGGCCGCAGCCCGGCCTATTGCCGCGCGCGACTTCGCGCGGCAGCCGTGTCGAACGCCTCGCGTACGCAGGCCGAACGCAGTCCTCACCCGACTGGTTCTTCTGCGCCGCTTTCCACCGCGCGTTGCAAAAACGCGGCGTGGTCTTCGACGTGCAACACAGGCGCTGGAACGACTATCGCGACGTCGACCTCGCGATCGCGGCACGCGTGACTGCGCCCGGGATGCTCGACGTCAAGCCCGCGACGAAGCTCTACAATGCGTGGCTTGCCGGCGTGCCGATGCTTGCCGGGCCCGAGCCGGCTTACCGCGAGCTGCGCCGATCGCCGCTCGACTTCATCGAGGTGAACGATGCGCGCGATGCGCTACGGGCGGTCGATCGGTTGCGCGCGGACGCGCGGCTGTATCGCGCGATGGTCGACAACGGGCACCAACGCGCGCGCGACTTTGCCGTCGACGCGATCCGCGCCCGCTGGCTCGCATTGCTCGACGACGTCGTCGTGCCGGCGTTCGTCGCAGGCCGCGATTCGCTCGCGTCGCGGCGACTTTGGTTCCTTGGCGCGATGTCCCGGCAGAAGCTGCATGCGAAGCTCTTCCGGGCAAGGAACGGCTGGCAGATGCTGCGACTCGCATGGTCGGCGCTACAGCTCGACGACGCGCGCGGCGACGCGCTTACGATCGCCTCGATGAGCGCAGCCGATGTCTCGCGAATTCGATGGCCAGCGGCGTAACGGAAACGGCCACGATCACGATCGTCACGACGCCGAAGTTGGCGCGCACCCAAGTGATGTTGCCGAACCAGTAGCCGAGCGACGCAAGCAAGCCGACCCACAGCAACGCGCCGCCGACGCTGAACGCCAGAAAGCGCGCGTACGCCATCCGGCCGAGCCCCGCGACGAACGGCGCGAACGTTCGCACGATCGGCACGAAGCGCGCGATGACGACCGTCTTGCCGCCGTGACGCCGGTAGAACGCCTCGGTGCGCGCGAGCGCCTTCGGGTTGATCCATCGCCCCGCCGCGTGGCGCAACAGCTGCGTACCGACGACGCGGCCGATCCAGTAGTTGCAGTTGTCGCCGCAAAGCGCCGCCGTGACGAGCACCGCAATCAGCACAGCGACGTCCATCCCGGCCGACGCCCATAACGCACCGGACACGAACAGCAGCGAGTCTCCGGGCAGGAACGGCGTGACAACGAGTCCGGTTTCGCAGAACAGCACGGCAAACAGAATCGCGTAGACCCAGGTCCCGTACTCGTGCAGCAATACGCCGAGCTGCTGGTCCGGATGGAGCACGAACTGGAGCAGCGGCGTCAGGAATTCCATTCACGCTCCGTTGCGAAGGTACCGCCGGCGTTCGGAATCGAACTGCGGCCATCCGAGCAGGTCAATAACTCGATGCGATCGCTGTTGCGAATCCTCGCGATCGGCGCCATCGCGCTTTCGGTCCAAGCGGCGCCTGTTCCGGACGATGAAGGCATCGAAGTCAACGTCGACCGGCGCGGGGCGAAGATCATCGTGGATATGCAATTTTCCATCGCCGCGACCCCGCTCGAGGCGTGGCCCGTTCGGACGGACTACGAGCATATAGCGGCATTCGTGTCGAATCTCAAATCCAGCGTGGTCCTGCGCCGCAACGACAATACGCTCGAGGTCGAGCAGAGCGGAGAGGCGAAGCGCGGCCTGCTCGCGTATCCGTTCGAGACCGTGCGGGCGGTCGAGCTCGTTCCATTCGAGGAAATTCGCTCGACACTGGTCAAAGGCAAGTTCAAATCCTATTCGTTCACGGCCGGTATCGTCGATGATGGAACAGCGGTGAGCGTCATCAAGCACGGCGAATACGAGGCCACGACATGGGTGCCGCCGATTGTCGGACCGGCGTTGATCGAAGCGGAGACGCGCAAGCAGTAGCCGAGCTGCGGCAGGAGATCCTGCGCCGCCAACGCGCTACCCGCGCGGCGACGCCGTGACGGCGCTAGGTCATTCCTTGCTTTCCGGCACGATCTGCGCCGCCGCCTGGAAGCCGATCTTCGAATGCGTGCCGTCGCAGAAGGGCTTTTTGCTCGAGGCTCCGCAGCGGCACAGGAAAAGCGTCAATCCGGGCGTCGCGACGGACGTGGTGTCGTAAAACAGCTCGATCGCGCCCTCGACCTTGTACGGACCGTTCTTCGTTGCGGTGATCTTGACATTCGCCATCGCTCGACTCCTTCCGGGCCGGATGAGCCCGCATCAACCGCCCGTGCGCTCCGCGCGTCGCTTGCGCGCCTCGACGAGCGCCTCGCCGGCGCGCGCGGCAAGCGACTCGAACGGCGTGATGTCCTCGGTTTGCGCAGCGCCAACCGACAATGTGATCGGATCGTCGGCGCCGCGCAGCACGATCGCGCGGCCGAGCGCTTCCTCGAACTCCGCCGGCTCGCCGGACGCCACGCCGCGCACGAGCATGAACTCGTCGCCGCTCCATCGCATCGCGATGCCGTGATCGCCGGCCACGCGGGCAATCCGCGCCGCGACCGCCTTCAGCAGCGCATCGCCATGCCCGTAACCATGCGCATCGTTGAACGCGCCGAAGCCATCGACGCGCACCGCGATGACACGCACGATGCGTCCGCGCTTGCACTCGGCGTCGATCACCGCCTGCGCCTTCGGGCGTCCGGCGCGACGGCTGTAGAGCCCGGTGGCTTCGTCGCGCTCGTCGCGCTTGTGGCTCTCCTCATCCTGCGATTTGAGCCGCGCGACAAGCGATTGCACGCCGCGCACAACCTGTGCTGCGGTGTCGGTTCCGGCAACATCGATGCGCGCCATGTCTCGCCGCTCCGCGTATGCGTCGAGTGCGTCGGTTGCCGCGTCGAGAGGAGCGAGCAGCCGGTGAACTGACCATAGGGCGAGCGCGGCACCCGCGACCCCGAGCACGAGCAACACGAGCACGAGCGTGAGCACGCTCATTCGATGCGCGCCCATCATCGTGATCAGGATGGCGAGGAAGCACGGCACCAACGTCGCGGCGAGCACCGCGGCGAACAACTTGCCGCGATACGTCGACAGCGCAGGGAAGCTGTCGAGCAATCGGTGCAGCGCGAGCGGATCTTTCGCCTTCGCGGATGCGCTCGGCGCGGCGGACGGTGCGCGAGCGGCGGTCGCCGTGGCACGGGGCGCTTTGCCTTCGGCAGTAGCGTTTGCTGCGAGCGAGCGTTCGCGAGGCATGGCAGCCGGTCGCTTTCTGTCGCGGAGCGGAGAACGCGTATCCTACCAAGGCTCCGTTAAGATCGACCGACATCGCCGATCCATGGCTCGCAGAGTCACCAAGATAAATCACGACCTTGATAGCCCAGTGCAACGTGAGGGCTACCAATCGAGAGCTCGGACTTCTTGGTGCCCGGGGCCGGGCTCGAACCGGCATGCCGGAATTCACCGGCGAGGCATTTTAAGTGCCTTGTGTCTGCCAATTTCACCACCCGGGCGAGGGTTTCGGGCTCATTCTACAATGTAGCCCCTCGCTTTTGTCTTCTCAGCTTGATGTTCCGGCCTCGGTAGGTGGGTGTCAACGCATGACAGTTTGGACAGACCAACCGGATATTGCCGAGCTGATTGTTTTCGCGATCTCCGTCGATGTGATCAAGCTCGAGCGGAATGTGCCGACCAAGCCATTCGGAACGTCCGCAATTGGCGCACAGCGCTGCAAACACGCCTTCCGGTCGCGAGGCGACTTTACGCAGCGCTCGCCTGCGCACGATCCGCAACCCGAAAGCGCCACTTGAGCGCTTCGTGCGACACGGCGACGGTCAACGCGATCATCGCGCAGATGGCCCAGTCGCGCGCCGAAAGTGGCACGGTTCCGAACGCCGAGTTGAGCGACGGCACGTAGAGCACGGCCGCCTGCAGCGCAAGCGCGGCCGCGATCGCGAGCCACAGCCAAGGGTTGGCGAAGGGCCGCACGAACAGGCTTTGCTCCGAACGGACGCAGACCGCGTAGACGAGCTGAAAGACGACCAGCACGTGGAACGCGACCGTTCGCGCATGCACGACGTTTCCGTCGGCATCGATGAGCCCGCCAGGCAGGCCCGCATCCAGGAGCAGCAGCGTAGCTGCCCCCATGACCATCGCCGCGGTCGTGATGCCGATCCACATTCGACGCGTGATGACGCCGCCGTGCGGGTCGCGCGGCGCGCGCTGCATCAACCCTGAATCAGCCGGATCCACGCCGAGCGCGAGGCCGGAAAGCCGTCGGTGACGCGGCGACGATCGTCGCGAAGTTGTCGTCGGCGAGCACGATGTCGGCTGCCTCACGCGCGACGTCGGTGCCGGCGCGCCCCATCGCGATGCCGATGTCGGCCGCCTTCAGCGCGGGCGCGTCGTTGACGCCGTCGCCGGTCATCGCGACGACCTCGCCGTTGCTCTGCAGCGCGCGAACGATCGCGAGCTTCTGCTCGGGTGCGACGCGTGCGTACACGTTGGTGTGCGCCGCAGTCTCGCGCAGCTCGCCCTCGTCCATCGCCGCGAGTTGCACGCCCGTCAGAACGCGCGCTCCGCGCGGCGCAATCCCGATCTCCGCGGCGATCGCGACGGCGGCTACCGGGTGATCGCCGGTGATCATCAGCACGCGAATGCCGGCGCGCTGCGCGGCCGCCACCGAAGCGCGCGCTTGCGGCCGCGGCGGATCGATCATCCCGATCACTCCAAGCCAAACGAGCGCGCATTCCGCGTGCTCGTGCAGCGGATCACCCGCCGCGTCCGGCAGCAGCTGTCTGCGGAACCGTTGCGTCGTCCTTCGCGGCGGCCGTGCTTTCGCCCGTCAGCGCCGATTCGATGGTGCGCAGTCCGTACGCCGCAATCATGCGGGCATCGGCGGAGATCGCTGCGCCTTCCTCGAGCACGATCACATCGCCGGGCACGACATCGACTGCGGCGATCACGCGCTGCGCGCCGTCACGGATCACCACCGCGGTTGCGGCTGTCATGCGGGCGAGGCTTGAAAGCGCACGCTCGACGCGCGCTTCCTGTGCGAATCCGAGCGCGCCATTCAGCACGACCAGCGCGAGGATCGTCAGCGCTTCGTGCGGGACGCCGTGACCTTCGACCGCCCAAACCGCGAATGAGACGCCCGCGGCGGCGATCAGCAGCAGGACGAGCGGGCTCGTGAACTGCGCAGCGATGCGTCGCCACAACGGCACGGGCGGGGCCGCCGGCAAAGCGTTCGCCCCTGCGGCGGCAAGCCGCATGCGCGCGACATCGGAAACGAGCCCGTGCTTGGGCTCGACACTGAACAGCGAGCAGACTTCCGCAGCCGATCGCGCGTGCGCATCGCGTGGAAGCGGAGGAAGAACCGACATCGACGGCTCCGGGTGCCACATCCATTGTCGCGCCGCTCGGCAGCGACGCGCATGACATGCGTCAATACGCCGGTCCCGGCCTCCACGCTGCTCCGATTCCCGTGTTGATGTGTATCCGACCGCTACCATGAAAACGGCCGCCGCATCGCTGCGGCGGCCGCGAAAAGACGATACGCGAACGTCAGCGCTTCGTTCCCGGCATCGCGTTTTGCGCCATCTTGCTGAAGTCGGACATCACGCGCTGCATCGATTCGAACGCCGGCGCGCCCGACTGCACGACGCCCTGCATGGCCGACACGACGTTCTGCATCTGCTTCAGGTCGGGCATCATCGCGAGCGCCGCCTTGGCCTGCTTGACGCCCGGCATCTCCTGCGTCTGCTCCTCGATCATCGTGAACAGCCGCTTCTGGATCTCGACGATCAGGTCGAACATTTCGCCCCAGTAGCGCATCGACATGTCGATCGCCTCCTGCGCGACACCCTGCCCGGCCTGCATCAGCGACTGCGCGTCACGCGCCTCGGCAGCGGTCTTCGCCGCTTTCTTGCCCATCGCGCGCGCGGTCTCCTCGCCCTCGAACTGTTTCTGCCGCAATTTCGCCGTGCCGTCGATCGCGGCGTTGATGATGTCGAGCGCCATCGCCGCGTTCGCCTTGTACAGATCGATCGCCTGCTCGGCGGTCAGCATGTTGGGCATCTTCGGCATCTGACCCATGCCCGGCATCGTGAAAGCAGGCGACGTCCCGGCACTCGACGACGAGGCCGTGCGCGCGCGCGGCTTCGATTTCTTCGCGGCGCGTTTCGAGCTTGCAGCGGCGTGCTTGGCGGCGGTCTTGGTGGCCATTTGAGCGTTCCTTTCGGGTGGTGTGACAGCGGAACCGGCGGCTCGAGCCGCGGAGATCGGGCACGGTAGCGGTTTTACGGCTATTCGACGCCCTCAACCGCCGATCGTCAAGACCGCGGCGCCATCGAGCGTGCCGGTGCGCACGCGATCGAGCGCCTCGTTGGCACGAGCAAGCTCGAACGGCACGACGTGCACGTCGAGCGGCACGTCGGCCGCGAGCGCGAGGAACGCCGTGCCGTCGGCACGCGTGAGATTCGCGACCGAGCGCACGATGCGCTCCCCCCACAGCAGCCGGTAGGGAAACGACGGGATATCGGACATGTGGATGCCGGCGCACACCACCTTGCCGCCTCGCGCGGTCGCCGCGAGCGCGGCCGGAACGAGCGCGCCTGCCGGGGCAAAGATGATCGCCGCGTCGAGGGGCGTCGGCGGCGTCTGGTCGCTGCCGCCCGTCCAGTGGACGCCCAGCGTGTGCGCGAAAGCCTGCCCAGCAGAATCGCCCGGCCGCGTCATCGCGTAGATCGTGCGGCCCTGCACGAGCGCAACCTGGGCGATCAGGTGCGCCGCGGCGCCGAAACCGTACAGTCCGATCGTCTTCGCGGCGCCGCAGAGCGCGTACGCGCGATAGCCGATCAGTCCGGCGCACAGCAGTGGCGCGGCGTGCGCGTCGTCGTAGGCATCCGGCAGCGCGAACGCGTAGCGGGCGTCGGCCACCGCGAATTCGGCATATCCGCCGTCGCGCTGATAGCCGGTGAAGCGCGCCTCGCCGCACAGGTTCTCGCGGCCGCTCGTGCAATATGCGCAATGGCCGCAGGTCCAGCCGAGCCACGGCACGCCGACGCGGGCGCCGACGCGCAATCCGGTCACGCCAGGACC
>WNFU01000760.1_pt1 | contig 81643 bp, 86 predicted proteins | sample 5400121 | NCBI WGS metagenome assembly WNFU01 (sample SAMN13153360, study PRJNA577476) | soil metagenome | isolation source: 100 cm soil or saprolite under grassland replicate 1 | place: USA:California | collected 2016-06-15
GCCTCGTTGATTTCCACGCGCTCGACGTCGCTTAAGTTCCAGCGGGCGCGCTCCAATGCTTGCCGCACCGCAGGCACCGGCCCAATGCCGAACATCCCGGGCTCGACTGCTGCGACTCCGTAGGAGACCAGGCGCGCAAGCGGCTCGAGACCGTTCGCGTCGGCGAAAGAGCGGTCCGCGACGACCATCGCGGCGGCGCCACTGTTGAGCCCTGGCGCATTGCCGGCGGTGATCGTGCCGTCGTTGCGAAACGCCGGCTTGAGCTTGGCGAGCACCTCCAAAGTCGTATCGGGACGATTCGCTTCGTCGGTGTCGAAGACTTGCGGGCCCTTGCGCCCCTTAACTTCCACGCCGACGATCTCGGCGGCGAAGCGCCCCGCCGTTTGCGCCGCCGCGAAGCACTTCTGCGAGCGTTCCGCCCAACGATCCTGATCCTCGCGCGAGATCTTGCCGCGCACCACCAGGTCTTCGGTATGCCAGCCCGAGTGCTCGCCCGAGAACGCGTCGTTCAATCCGTCGCGCAACATGCTGTCGTAGATCTCGACATCGCCCATGCGCTGACCCCAGCGCCCACTGGGCATGAGGTACGGCGCCTGATCCATGTTTTCCATTCCACCGGCGATGGCGACGTCGACATGGCCGAGCCAGATCTCCTGTGCCGCCGATGCGATTGCCTGCGCACCCGAGCCACAGACGCGATTGACGGTCATCGCTGGCACGGCGACGGGAACGCCGCCGTTGATCGCGGCTTGCCGGGCGGGATTCATTCGATTCCCGGCTTGGATCACGTTGCCCATCACGACGCTGCCGATGCGCGCGGGATCAAGGCCCGAGCGCCGAAGCGTCTCGCGAACCACCGTAGCGCCCAACTCGCTGGCCGGCGTGTCCTTCAAGGTGCCGTTAAAGGTCCCGATCGCGGTGCGAACGGGGTGAGACAACACAACATCTCGCGATGACATGTAGGTCCTTCAATCAGTGTAGTTGAGCATTCACGGCTACCAGATCGCGCCGTATACGCAGTACGGTGGCGTCTCCCGGCTCCGCGTTCACAGAAAAGCCCATCGACCGGGCGAGCCGGAGCATGGCCTCGTTGGTGGCGAGAACAACGCCGACTATTTGCTGTACCCGTGCGCTTTGCGCATGCTCGATCAACGTCGCGAGCAGCCGACGACCAAGCCCCCGGCCCTGCCACACATCCGCGATCACCAGCGCTACCTCCGCACCCGCCGTCGCCACATCGACGACATAGCGCCCGACCCCGACGAATTGCTCGACACCGTCGATCACGCTGGTTACGGCGAAGGCCATGTGACGCTGATAGTCGATGTGCGTCATCGACTCGATCCACTCGGGCGTCACCTTGAAGCCGCCGCTCAACATGCGCTGATAGCGCGATTCGCGGGAAAGGCCACGGACGAACGCTTCCTCGAGCACACCGTCGTCGTGGCGGACCGGCCGCAGGGAGAACGACTCACCCGAGTCCAGTCTCCAGTTGCGGGCCAGGTGCGCTGGATACGTGTGCAGCGAGCGCGAGGAATCATCGGCCAGGTTCGAACGGGGGCGGCAGTCATGCATCACGTCAACGCTCCAGGCTTGATCTCGATCGTCAGAGGACTTGACATAGGCGTATATGCGCGTAATATGAGCGTATATGCACTTATTGTCAAGAGGAACCTTCTGATGCCCTCCGAAAGTTCGGTCCGGTGGCCGGAATGCAATTGCCTGGCGCTGCGCCAGGCCGCCCGCCACGTGACCCAGTTCTACGACCAGTACCTGGCGTCCACGGGACTGCGGACAACGCAGTTCTCGATCCTCGCGAAGCTGAAGGGGCTGGGACCGATGACAATCAACGCCCTTGCCCGCGAGCTGGTCATGGATCGCACCACGCTTGGCCGGACCATGCTGCCGCTGGAGCGCGATGGCCTCATTGCCATCAAGGACGGGATCCTGGATCGTCGCAGCAAGGAGCTTGCAGTGACGAAAGCCGGCACCGAGCGCCTGCAGCGCGCCGCGAAACTGTGGGTCGAGGCGCAGAAGGAATTTGAGGAGCGGTTCGGCGCCAGACGCGCGGCCGATCTGCGCGGCCTTCTGGGCGAGGTCGTTTCGTGCGAGCTCGACAAGCCCGCCTCAGGGTCCACCCGACAACGCCAGCAGACTCGAGCGAGGCTCTAAAGGTGCGATATCTCGAGGAGTTCGAACCGGGACAGAAGTTCGCCTCGGGCCGGCTTTCGGTCGAGGCTGCGCGCATCAAGTCCTTCGCCACGGAGTTCGACCCGCAGCCGTTTCACCTAGACGAGGACCGCGCCCGCGACTCGTTCTTCAAGGGACTGGCCGCGAGCGGCTGGCATGCCGCGGCGATGACGATGCGCCTTCTCGTGGCAAGCGAGCTCAAGCCGGCGGGCGGCATCATTGGCGTCGGATTCGACGAAATGCGCTGGCCGCGGCCGGTGCGACCAGGAGATGAGCTGCATGTGGAAACCGAGGTCCTCGAAGTACGCGCTTCGAAAATCTCGGCCGGATCAGGGCGTGATCAAGGTAAGGACGACGACGTTGAATCAGAACGGGGAGCTGGTGCAGGTCTTTGTTGGCAACCTGATCGCGCTGCGCCGACCGACTTCTTGAGGAGAATTGCACGCCCAGCTTGACGGGAAGATCGCCTTCGTTACGGGTCGTAGCAGCGTCAAGCGCGAGAAGGTCGTGTCGACTGTTCGCGGATGCGGGATCGCTAAATACGCCCCGATACGCAAGATAACCGACGACGTCTACGACAGCAGCACCAAAGGCTACTTAGCGACCCGCCAGCCAACGACTTGCCTCGGCTTGCAGCCCCTCTCGAAAATGCTTCTCCGTCCCACAGGAGGAGCTCATGGCCACGACACGCACACCAGGGATCACGGTCCTCGCAAATGGCCGACGATTCATCGACAAGCGGTATCTCGGAGTACGCATCGGCCTGCGCGTCGGCGCCATAACACAGGAGCAAGCGGAGGAGCGATTGCAGACCGAAATCGCTCGAGTGCAATGCGATCTCGCGCGAAGTGCGCATGCACGCCCGACCTTCACCGTTTGCGCCGCGCGCTATGTCGCGCAGTCGCTCGGCAAGCGTAGCATCGATGTCATCAAGTGGCACGTCACGCTGCTGCAGTCGTACATCGGCGATCTTGAACCGCAGCACGTTCACGATCAGACGATGGAGCCCTTCGTGAAGGCGCGGCTTGCCGATGGGGAGAGTGCAACCACGATCAATCGCAGTCTGGAAGTGGCGCGCACGATCTTGAATCGCGCGGCCCGCTCCTACCGTGATGCTGACGGTCGTCCGTGGCTCGATGGGATGCCGCCGCTAATCACGATGTTGCCTGAGAGTCCACGCTCACCCTATCCGATCACCTGGAAGGAGCAAGACGCGCTGTTTCGCAAGCTGCCTCCCCGCCTCGCCCGAATGGCTCTCTTTGCCGTTAATACGGGGTTGCGCGACAGCAACGTGTGCGGCTTGCAGTGGACATGGGAGGTTGCCATACCGGAGTTGGGACGGTCCGTATTCGTGATTCCTCAGGAAGCGTTCAAAAGTAAACGACCGCATGTCGTTATCCTGAACGACATCGCCTGGTCGATTGTAGAAGCACAGCGATCGCTTCATCCGATCTGAGTCTTCTCGTTTCGCGGCCGGCGTATTGGCAGAATGAACAACAAAGGTTGGCAGTGCGCCCGACGTGACGGGGGATTGCCGTTGGTTCGCGTCCATGACCTGCGACACTCGTTCGCGTGCCGTTTGCGAGCGGCGGGCGTTTCCGCCGAAGATCGCGAAGCACTTCTTGGCCACGCCAATCATTCGATGGCTGGCCATTATGCGAGTGCTGATGTTGGACACCTGCTGAAGCAGGCGAATCGGCTGCTCGACCGGAGTTTTATTAAATTACTTTGGACTGCCCGCCCGGTCTTCTACTGTTTTTTTCACTGCTTTTCAGAGCGACTCCCCAAAAAGTCCCCAACGCTGATTCGGACCTTTCGCACGAGAGACTTCATCCCGACAACGGACATTAGAACCGCAGCACTCGACCCGGAGCCGCCGTTCGATCTGTTCGACCACAGCGCCACGTCGCCTATTGAGCGTCTGGAGCAGCTGCGCGCGATCGCGATTGACTTGCGATCGGCGTGCAAGTCATCAAGACAAACGCTCTCGGCGTCGATACGTCAGCCGATCCGGAGCAGGCAAGAACGTTGCTCAGCTAGTTTGGGCAACGAGGCGGCTATCCGTCCAAGCTCCCCCGTTCGCGAAAGACTCGAGCGCGGCAGCAGCGAACCGGACGGCCTTGGCGCCATCCAGAAGAGTTGGCACAGGGAACTGATGTATCGGTGACGCAATGCCCGCGTTGGACGCATATACCAGATCTGCCACGCCAGAATAGAGGTTAGCAAACGCATCGGTGAACCCCTCCGGATGACCGATTGGCGCACTCAAAGGACCATCAACGTAAGCACCTCCTCGAGTAAGCACCGTTGAAGAGCCGTCGCTTTGATGGATTTCGAGCCGATTCGGCTCATCATGGCTCCATGACAGGCTCGCGCGTTCTCCGACAATGCGGAGACCCAAGGAATTGCCAAACCCAGTGGCGACCTGACTGACCCACATAGCTCCGGAAACACCTCGTTCGTACTCCAGCAGAACATGTGCATTGTCTGGTACTTCCCTTCCTCGAACGGCTTTCCGGAGGTTTGCCGAGATGCGCGTGGCCTCGAGGCCGGTCACATAGGCAGCAAGATTGAACGCGTGCGTGCCGATCGCAGCCAGACATCCCGCTGCGCCATTTTTGACGGGATCCGTGCGATTGCGGGCGACCTTGTCGCCCGTAGCTTCAACTGCCGTGGAGAGCCAGCCCTGGGCGTACTCGATCTGCACAATGCGAAGCGCGCCCAGCAATCCTTCACCGATCAAGCGTCGGGCATGGCGGACCATCGTATAGCCTGTGTACGCGTGCGCTACGGCAAATACATTCCCGATGCGCCGTTGAATCCTTATCAGCTCCAGAGCATCGTCAACCGTCGTCGTAACCGGCTTCTCGCACAGAACGTGAAAGCCGGCCTCGGTGAAGCGCTTCGCAATCACGAAATGCGTTCCGTTGGGCGTCAGGATTGAAACGAGATCAATGCGGTCGTCTCGCCCAAGCTCCCCCTTGACCATGGCCTCCGCATTTGCGTAGACGCGGTCTTCGGCGATGCGAAGCCCGAGGGCTGCATTGCGGTTCGACTTCGCGTCTGACGAAAATGCTCCCGCCACAATTTCAAACTGATCGTCATACCGAGCTGCAATGCGGTGAACTCGCCCAATGAACGATGGTGCCGCGCCCCCGACGAATCCCAGACGAAGACGGCGTTCGGGTGCTCTGGCGATTTTGTCCTCGCTCACGTTCAGGAACTCAAGAAATGTGGTGGACGCTTTTCGGAAAACGCTCAAAACGCCGGTGTCGATGAAGCGTTGGAATCAGCTCGAGGCTCGCGCGGCGCTTCATTCAATCTCTCGGATAGCGGCTTCGAATGCGGCTGACAGCACCCCTTCGCGTGCCTGCCGGGGTTAGCGCAGCAGCGCAATACACTCATGCTGCAGCGGGCGCCTTTGGTTTGCTTTGAGGCGTTATCCATTGTATGAGATGAGTAGCGGCGCAAACAATCTCGCCGTGCTGATTGAACAGCTCAACCTTTGTACCACATCGATTCTTGGCAAAATCAATTTCCGCCACCGTATCTACAACCCGGATAGTGTCCCCAAAGAACACCGGTCGAATGAAGCGGACCCGGTCGTATCCGACCGAATATGACTCATGCCCGGCAATAACGCGCGCGTACTTCTGGATGAGCATGGTGCCCGTCGTAGACATCAAGCCAATCAAGAGGACGCCATGCGCGACCCGCTGCTTCATGGGTGTGGCGCGCGCATACTCGGCGTCGACGTGTATCGGTGAGAAGTCGCCCGTTATGCCAGCAAACTGGTATACGTCGAACTCTGATATGGTCTTCGTAAAACTCACACTGTCGCCAACTGATACGTAGAACTCGCTCATGCTCTAGCCCCTATGTAACGGACCTTATCACCACGTCGCTCGGCCGCCGGACAAGTCGAAGACCGCGCCAGTCGTGAAGGCGCAGGCGTCGCTCGCAACGAACGTCACCATGTCGGCAACTTCATCTGGGCGGCAGAAACGTCTCATCGGGATGCGTTGAAGCAGGTCCGCCTTACGATCCTCGTCGATTCCATGAATCATGCCGGCGTCGACGACTGTCGGCGTGATGCAGTTGACCGTGATGCCCGACGTCGCAAGCTCTTTGCCCATCACCTTGGCAAGCGTGATCTGGCCAGCTTTTGATACGGCGTAGGGTCCTGAAAATACCGTGCCTTCTTTACCCTGAACGGAAGAAATGTTGACGATGCGCCCCCAACTTGCCTTTAACATGTGCGGCACAACTGCTTGCGAACAGATGAACGTCCCGGTCAGGTTGACGGCGAGTGTTTCTTTCCATTGGGCAAGGCTGACCTCCGAAACTGGCAAGATCGGACCCTGAACCCCGGCATTGTTTACGAGAATATCGATGCGTTTTTCTTTTGCGAACACCCGATCGACAGCGGCAGCGACCGAGTTCTCGTCGGTTATGTCGACTTCGTAGCATTCGGCAGAGACAGTCGTCGGCACGTCGGTAGCCCGATCGAATACGACAACCTTCGCACCTGCGCTCGCGAGATGGCTGACGATGACCCGTCCTAACCCGCCGTGTCCGCCAGTCACAATGGCGACGCGGCCCGTTAAATCGATCGCGATTGGCATCGTTTACGAAACTACTCGAGCTTCGTCCGAGGTGGATTGAACGAGGGCGCGAAGTGGCCAGACCATAGCCAAATCCGAGGCGGCCTTCTTCGCGAGCTTGGCAACGTCCGCAATGCGATTCTTCGGAGGACGGAAGGCTAGCGCAGAGACGCTCGACATGCGTTGCCGCCTACGAATCGACCGGTCGGTGCGCTGGCTCATACTCTTTTTGAACATGTTCGCCTATTGTTCGGCGGGCACGCGACATTCCATCACGACGCCTTGCTCCATCAGCTCGTCGATGTCGCCGTCTGAAAGGCCCAGGTCGTGGAGAACGTCGCGCGTGTGTTCGCCATGAGCTGGCGCAGGACGTCCCGAAACCAACGGTGTCGCCGACATTTTGAGCGGTTCGGCAACTATCTTGTAGTGACCGCCATAGGGCGTATCGACGCTCTGTATGATTCCGGTCGCCGCGACCGCCGGATCATCCAGCGCCTCGGCCAGCGACCGCACCGCAACGACCCATGAGCCCGTCGGTTCGATGAGCTTGATCGCTTCGTCCTTGGTCATCGTGGCGAGCCTTTGTGCCAACAAGGCAGCGATCTTGTCGCGCCTGAAACGAACGCCCTGCTCGGTCAGATCATCCTCGATCTGATCCTCCAGGCCGAGGGCCGCGGCAAGCTTGCGCATCATTGGCACACCGCCGAATGTCGAGATGACGATCGCGCCATCTTTCACCGGATACACACCGTATGGTGCGGACTGGTTGACGTGCGCGATACCGGCACGACTTCGTTCCGGCTTGGCGTCGATGTTCAAGACGTACGACGCTTCCTGAGCCATCAGGTAGAGCGACGACGACATCATATCCGCGCGCAGCCATTGCCCCTCTCCTGTCTGATCGCGATGGCGGAGAGCGGCAAACACACCGGCAACGACCTGCATCGCCGTGAAGCCGTCGATAATATAGGCTCCTACCGGTATCGGCGGGCCGTCGCCGCGCCCCGTCAAGCTCGCAATGCCGCTCAGCGCCTGTAAAAGAAGATCCTGGCCGGGACGGTCCCGCGCGGGACCCTCGGGGTCATACGCGGAAATCGACGCATAGATGATTTTGGGATTCAGCTTGCGGGCATCGTCATAAGCTAGACCGAGCCGCTGCATCACGCCGGGGCGATAGTTCTCGATCACGACATCGGAGGAAGCAATGAGCTGCCTCGCGATCGACATACCGGACGACTTCTTCAGATCGATGACGATACCGCGCTGATTGCGATTGGTTACGACGTAGTACGGGCTAATGCCTTGAAGGCCGCCATTGGGATCGCGCAGCGCATAGCGATTGACGTCCTGCTGCGGCGACTCGACTTTTATGACGTCGGCACCGAAAGAGCCGAGATACTGGGCCGCGATAGGACCGGCCGCAAAATGGGTAAATGCGGCAACACGGATGCCGCTGAGAGCAGTCGCCATCAAACAGTTTCCTTCTCAAAGCGTTGGATACACGGCCGACATTAGGGCCGCGGTTCTATTCCATTCCAATGAACTGAACCGACAGCGTGCCAAGGTCGCCGAATCGAATGTCGAGCGGCGTCGCGAGTGGCAGCTCGAGCACGCCGGCGTACGAGCCCAGCGTAACGATCTGACCCGCCTCGAGACCCTCGCCGCGAGACGCGAGAAAATTCGCGAGCCACACTAGCGGACGCAGCGGATGACCATCGCCGTGACGGCCCTCGTGAGTCAGTATCGTTTCCGCCCCGCTGGCAACAGTGACCCGGATCGTTTCCAGCGGCCGAATCAAACCGTCGCTCACTTCCGGCCCGACGAACAGTCCCTGATTGTTGAGTCCGTCGGCAAGCATTTCGAGAAAGCTGGCGCTCGCGGGATCCGCGTAGCGACAGCCCATGAGCTCCAGCACCAGTCTCGTCTCACGAATCGCGGAGCGCACGTCGGCGTCGCTGTAGGGTTGAGCGCGAGGTTTGAGATCACGTCCGAGCACGAATGCAATTTCGGGCTCGACTCGCGCCTTCGCACCTTCTGCGAGCACGGAACAGGGCGAAGCCGACGTGATCGTTGGCGCATAGATAGGCGCCATGAACGCCGCCTTGTCAGGCATCGGCAGCGAGCATTTCCAGCCGCCGACGTCGAAGTGAAGCAATTCGCCAACGCGACGGCGAATCGCGAGCGCCGTTTCAATGTCGCGCGGCCGACAGGACTCGGCCAGACGCGCGCCGGGTCGGTGCGCCAACCGCGCAGCGACCAGTTGGCGCGCCGCGGCCTCCGTCCTCAAATTCTGTTCAAGCGACACTGCTTTCATTCCTTTTGGCTCCGTTGTTCGACGCGGCTGCAGCCGGCCGTCAGGACGGTGTCGCCGCGCACGGCCAAGACGGCACGACCCGGCGCGGACTCTCCGTGTTCAATCACATTCCCTCCACGTCGGGAATCCTCGCACCAGAGTTCCGATCGAAGAGGTGCACTGAACCCGGCGCAACGCGCAGCGCAATCTGATCGCCTGCGCCGATGCTCGCTCGGCCGTGACTGATGACGCTGATCTGCGAGGTTCCCATGCGGACCAGTAGTTCCGTCTCGGCCCCCGTTGGCTCGACTACGACGACTTCGCCGGGAACGCTGTCAGCGCTGCCACGTTGCACGACCGCGAGATGCTCCGGTCGAACGCCGTAGCTGACGTCAAGTCCTTCGCCGACGGCAGGCTCGCGCAGTACCGGCCAACGAATCCCGTCTTGCGTCTCCACAACTGTATCGACGCCGGCCCGGCGCAGCTTGCCATGGATGACGTTCATGGCGGGAGACCCGATGAACTGCGCGACGAACAGGTTTCGCGGATGATCGTAGAGCTCGAGTGGTGCGCCGATCTGTTCGACCACACCATCGTGCATAACGACGATGCGATCGGCCATGGTCATGGCCTCTACCTGATCATGCGTCACGTATACGGTCGTCGTTTTCAACCGCTGGTGCAATGCCTTGATCTCGGCGCGCATCGCAACCCGCAGCTTGGCGTCAAGGTTCGACAACGGCTCGTCAAACAGGAACACCTTGGGATCGCGCACGATGGCGCGTCCCATGGCGACACGTTGCCGCTGACCCCCCGATAGCTCTCGCGGGAAACGCTCGAGGTACGCATCGAGGTTCAAAATCTTCGAAGCTTTCGCCACCCGCTCCGCGATGACGGCCGCGTCGGCGTTGCGGAGTTTCAAACTGAACGCCATATTGGCGCGAACGGTCATGTGTGGATATAACGCGTAGCTTTGAAACACCATTGCGATGTCTCGATCTTTCGACTCCGTATCGTTCACCACCTTGCCGTCGATCGCGATGGCTCCGCCGTCGATCTCTTCGAGCCCGGCCAGCATGCGCAGAAGCGTCGACTTGCCGCAGCCTGACGGCCCCACCAAGACCATGAACTCACCGTCGTGAATGTCAAAGCCGACGCCATGGATCACCTTCGTCGTGCCGTAGGCCTTCTCCACCTTCTCGAACGAAACTGATGCCATCCGTTGCTCCTTCTGCGCAGTCGAATCACGTGAGCACACGTACCGTGTGAGTCTGCATTCTGCAATCGTTACGGCATGTACTGGCCACCGTTCACTTCCACCGATATCGTCACTTCCAGGGCGCCGGCGGTTCGGCCAGATCCCATGTTCCATAGACCGCCGGCTCGTTGATCTCGATCACTTCGAGGTCATCCGAGCGTGAGATCACGTTGTGCGGGACGCCAGCAGGCTGCGACAGGCCGTCACCCGCATGCAGCGTTATCTCGCCCGCGGCGCCGGCGAAGCGGAACGTGATCGATCCGCGCAGCACGTACAGGAAGTGTGCGGTCATGTCGTGCCAGTGCCAGCCCGTGGGCTCGATCAACGGCTTCAGAGCCCGAATGTGCTTGACGCCGATGCGACCGCTGGTCACCGCGGCGAGCCCGAGGTCGCGGTACTCGGAGTCCTCGCGCAGTCCCTCGCGGTTCCAGGTCGCCTGGGTCGCGTCCATGTGCGCGAGCGCGGTCAGGGATTGCGCGAGCTCACGCGGGCCGTCGTAACGCGGCGTGCCTTCGTTGTGCATGTTGCCTTGCTCCTTGTGTTGCATGGCTCCCTATCCCTTCACCGCGCCCGCGGTGAGTCCGGCAATGAACCACCTCTGAACGAGCAGGAACATCAGAATTACCGGCAGCGAGGCAATCAGCGCGAACGCCATGGTGAAGGACCATGAGATACCGACGGCGTCGAACACCTGGTTCACGAGAGCGACCTGCAGTGTCCGTTTCGCGGTGTCCGGCGCGAATACGGCGACGGTGATGTAATCATTCCACGTCGTAATGGCGCCGATGACCGCGACGGCCGCGATTCCCGGACGGATGAGTGGCAGCACGAGCTTGGTGAGGATCTGCCAGCGGCTGGCGCCGTCCATATGCGCGGCCTCGTCGATCTCCACTGGTACGGCATCGATGAAGTTCTGCATGAACCACACCGTTTGCGGTGCGATGCGTGAGGCCAGGATGACGAGTAGCACGAAACGATTGTTCAGAAGACCGAGGTGATCGAGCAGATAGAAGGTTGGAACGAGAAGCGCAACTCCAGGGACCATCGATGTCGCGAGGATGATCAGCATGACGGAACGCTTGCCAGGAAATGTGTATCGCGATGCGACGTATCCCGCCGGAATTCCCACGGCCAAGGCGACGGCGACGGCACCCGCGGCGTACAGAATGGAATTCAGAAGCTCGATCACGAACGTCTTGTGCGAGAAGACGCTGAGATAATTGGAAAAGGTCGCCGGCGACGGAATGAGGCTCGGAATCGCCGACACCGCGTTCACCTCGTTCTTCAGGGACGTCGAGATCGCCCACAGCATCGGACCGAGCGCCGAACCCACCACGAGCGCGGCCAGAATAAAGAGCGTGGCGCGATTTCGAACCCTGCCATTGCCTGCACGCATGAGCATCACCCGCTAAGCCGTTACGCGGCCAGTGAGACGCATATAGAGCACGCCCAGCGCGACGTTCGCCAACAGAATCGCGATGGAGTAGACCGCGGTCGGTCCGATGTTGACCGCCTGGACGGTTCCCCGGAAGACCTCAAAGCTCAACGTAGTGGTGGCGCCCAGGGGTCCGCCTCCGGTGAGCACGATCAACAGTGTGATGAGCGTCAGGTACAGGATGCCGAGCGTAAGGGCTGTGCTGCCGAGCGTGGGGATCAGATGCGGCCAGGTGACGTAGCGAAACTTGGCACGCCAACTGCCGCCGTCGATCGCGACCGCTTCGTACAGCTCCTTGGGAATGGATTGAATCGCGGCGGTGACGATCACCATCGCGTAGGGAAACGACCACCAGCTCGTGACGAGAATGGTGAGCCAGAGCGCAAGTTCCGGATCACCCAACATCAGGCCCGGAGACAGGCCGAGCTCTCGCATGGAGTAGCTGATCGGTCCATACGACGGGTTGAACAGCCATAGCCAGATCGTTCCGACCACCGCCATCGACAGCGTCCAGGGAACCAGCGTGAGCACGCGCAGCACCGCACCGCCGCGTCTCAGGTTGTTCAGGACCAGTGCGGCAAGTACCCCAAGGCCGAGCGACAGGACGAGCGACCCGACCATATACAGCAGCGAAGTGTAGGTCGTCTCCCAGAATGCGGGCGACGACAACGTATCCACGAAATTCTCGAGCCCAACGAAGCCCGTAAGCTCGTAGAAACGCGTCTTCTGGAAGCTCATCCATATGACGAACAGGGTCGGATACAGCGTCACAGTCAGCAGCAGCAGGAGGACCGGAATGAACCACAGCATTGGCCTTAGCTCTCTCAGCCGCCTTCGTGCGCGCGTCGGTCGCGCGGGTGTCGCCGGGTTCGCAATCGTCGCAGTGTGATGAGCCATGGCCTCCCAACCTCCGCCGGTGCGTTGAGCGCTGAGCCTTACCTACGCGACCACGCCGGACTGCGGTCGACGCCGTGCTTCGGGCGCCATCCACGGCATGATCCAGCCTCGATCGGCTTCGTCGACGATGCTGCCAGGCGGGTTGCACGCGTCGATCGCGTTAAGTACGTCATCGGTCAGACGCGTACCGAAGCCCGCTTTCGCATCGTTGAACTGCCGCAGGTTGCGCACCCCGAAGTTGACGCCGGTCACGCCGGGATGCGCCAACGGAAACGCCAGCGCCATCTGCGCAAGCGACATACCGGCCTCGCTCGCAACGCTCGACAGCTGCTCGATCATGCCGAGCTTGCGTTGATTGCCGGGTCGCGACAGGTCGAACCGCGTCCGCAGGATCGGGTAATGCTCGCCCCACTGCCCCTTTACGAGGCCTGCCCGCGAATCGCTTGGAACCGCGGCATCGCGGCGGTATTTCCCGGTAAGCCATCCTCCATTCAACGGGCTCCATGCCAGGAGTCCCATGCCGAAATGCTGAACGGCCGGCAGAACATCGATCTCGATGCTCCGCACGAAGATCGAATACGGCGACGTCTCGGACACGAAGCGCTTAAGGCCACGCTGCGCGCTGATCGAATGTGCTTGCGCCTGGTACCACGCGGGAAACATCGAGCAACCGAAGTACCGGATCTTGCCGTCCCGTACGAGATCGGTCAGCACATCGAGCGTCTCCTCGAGGTCGGTGTCGAGGTCGGGCCGATGGATCTGATAGAGGTCGATGTGATCGGTACGAAGGCGTTTGAGGCTCGCCTCGACCTGACGCATGATCCATAGCCGCGAGGCACCTTGTTCATTCGGGCCATCCCCGGCGCGCAAACGCACCTTGCTCGACAGGACGATCTCGTCGCGATGGCCGGCAATGGCCTTTCCTACGATGTCCTCCGCCTCGCCATGTGAATAGGTGTCCGCGGTGTCGATCAGATTTACTCCGGCATCCAGCGCCGCGTGCACGATTTCGATGCACTCCTTCTCGTCGGGATTGCCATCGGCACCGAACATCATGGTTCCGAGAGCGTATGTGCTCACGCGGACACCGGTTCTTCCGAGCGTGCGATATTCCATGTCTTCGTCCTCCGTAGCCTGCCGTTAGCGATAGTCCATGTAAGAGGTGTTTGCACAAACCATCGGTTACCTTCTACAAGGCCACCCGACTCTCGTCGCGCAGCTGCGACGCGGCGGCAGAATCCGTTTGCGTTTGCGCCGAGCGAAGCGGCCAGATCGCGGCGATTTCGTTGGCCGCTTCCATTACCAAGCTCGCGTGTCGCACGATGTCCTCCGCGCCAAAGCGCATTAGGGGTCCCGCGACGCTGCACGTTGCGACCGCAGGTGTATTCGGGCCGGACGGACGAATCGGCGCGGCGATGGCGGCGATGCCGCGTTCACCTTCCTCGTACGACATCCCCCATCCGCGCGCCCGTGTCTCGTCGAGCGCCGCAGCGAACGCGTCGATCGATTGAATGGCCCGCGGGCCGTAGCGCCCCGGCGGCGGGAAGCCCTCCTCGCGCACAATGCGCATCGCCTCCTCGGGTGGCAGCGTCGAAAGCCACGCCTTGCCGTGCGAGGTAACGGTAAGCGGCGCTCTGCCGATCATCTCCGGCTGATAGATCAATCCTGTGCGGCGTCCCTGCACGAAAGCGACCCAGCTCAACCGCTCGCCTTCGACGATCGCCATGCGCACGAGCTCCTGTGATTCTTCCGCCAGCTTTTGCAGGATCGGGCGCGTGAGGTCGGGAATGCGCGTCGCGAGCAGCACGCGCTGTCCCATGATCGCGAGTCGCAGCGTGAGGCGATAGAAGCCGGTTTCCGGCTCCTGCTCCACCCATCCCATGCTGCACAGGGCAGCGAGGAGCCGGTGCACGGCGCCCTTCTGCAATCCCAACCTGTCGCTGATGACCCCGAGGCGATACGCGCGGGGCTCCTCCGCGAGGAACTCGATGAGCTGAAAACACCGCTCCAGCAGGGGATTGACGACTTTCATAGATCAGGAATGGCGTTTCGAATCTGTCTTGCAAAACCCTCGCGCCATTTCTCCTCTGGGTGCTTGACATTCCGATTGGATCTGGAATATCGTTACACATCCTAACAAGAAACGCAAGAGGCGCTGCGCAGCCCCTGCCGGTGTCGCCGGCGCAACGGGCCTTCCCGTCCTAAGGACCGAAAGGCGCTGCCGCCGCATCGCACTTGCGTCATCCCATTACGAGCCGCCCCGAGCCGCGAACACCTACACCGGAGGAAACGATGAGAGCAGTGCACGCGAGCCAACCGTTTGCCCAACGCAACACAGCACGCCGCAGTTCCTGGCGGCGGCGCATCGCCGACTTGATCGCCGCATTCGCTCTGATCGTCGCCGTAACACCGACGGCAATCGCGCAAACGGTGGAGATCGCCTACAACACGTTCCTCGACCCGAACAACGCAAGCGATCCGAGGGCTGCCGCGCAGACGAAGATGATCGCGGAGTTCGAGCGCCAAAATCCCAATATCAAGGTTCGTGTCGTGGTCGATCCGACGGGGGCCAATGGCGCCCGCACCCTCCGCACGCATGCGGATTCACCCGACGTCGTCCGCGCGACGAACTTCCAGATGCCCGAGTACGTCGCCACGGGCGCGCTGTTGCAGCTCGACGACCTGGTCAAACGCGACAAAATCGATCAGAACGACTGGCTCGTGCCGCTATCGGCTGGCATGGTTGGCGGGCGCCTGTTCGGGCTCCAGCAGGACTACCGCATCCCCCTCTTGATTTACCGCAAGCGCCTGCTCGAGGAGGCGAAGGTCACACCTCCTCGCACGTGGACGGAGGTGTGCGAAACCGGCGCGAAGCTCTCGAAGAACAACGTCGTCGGGTATGCCATTCCGATCGGCACCACCGGTGGCATCGGGGGCGCTCAGGCGTTTGGCGAGTTGCACCTCAGTACGCTACTCGCCGCACCCGACGGCAAGTATTTCGCCGACGACAACAAGACCATCGCCTTCAGCAAGGAATCGTTCGTGCGCGGCGCGCAGGTGATCAAGGATCAGTTCCTGAAGTGCAAATCAACGCCGATGGCGAGTCTGCAGTACGGGTTCAACGAAGTTCACGATGGACTGCGCTCCGGCACGATCGCGATGGCAACGTTCGGGCTGTACCGCTATCGCTCCATTCAGGCCCAGGGGGCCGGCGAAGATCTCGCCTGGGCTCCGCCTCCCGGATTCACGGCCGACGAGCGCCAGACCGTGTACGGCTTCCAGCTCACGATCAACAGTTTTTCCAAGCAGAAGGAAGCGGCCTGGCAATTCGTGAAGTTCATGACCTCTCCTGCCGCTCAGGCGATTGCTGCGCAGGGCGGTGAAGTCGTTGCCCGTGCTTCCGCGTACAACGATCCGTATTTTGCGACACCACAGGGACGCGACCAGCGCGCCTGGGCGGATCTCATCAAGGCGCGCGGGCGGCAAGTGAACTACTCGATCATCCAGTCGACCTTCCATCAGATCGTCGCCGACGCGTTCCAGCGCATGGTCCTGCGCAACACCAGCCCCGAGGACGCGTACCAGGAGGCGGTCACCAAGTACAACGAAGCGCTCGCGAAAACGAAGTGAGGCACACAGTGTCTGCAGTCCAATCCTATGGAGTGAAGCCATGAGCCTCGCAGGACTAGGCGCAGTTTGCATCTGGCACGACCTGTTGCCTGAGGCACGTGACGACTTCCATCAGTGGCACAACCGCGAGCACATGCCAGAGCGAGTCGGCATCCCGGGATTTCGTCGCGGCCGCCGCTACGTTGCCGTTGCGAGCACGCCGGAGTACTTTAATCTCTACGAAGCCGACAGCCCGGAAGTGCTCGGCGGGCAGGATTATCTGAACCGCCTGAATTCGCCGACGGAATGGACGCGGCGCGTCGTCACGTCCTTCCGCAACGTGTCGCGCTCGATCTGCCGCGTGGTTTACACGGACGGTGTCGGTCAGGGCGGATTCATGCTCACACAACGCTTCGACGTCGGCGAGCGCGAACGTCCACACGTCGTCATAGCATTGCGGCAGCGCCTGCTGCCGCCACTCTGTGAGAACAAGGGCATCGCGGGTGTCCATCTCTGCCTCGCCGACGAGTCCGTCAGCAAAGTGGAAACGGCCGAGAAAAAAGCGCGCGCGGACACGACGCAAGTGCCGACCTGGATCATTTTGATTGAAGGCAATTCGATAGCGGACGTCGGGGCAGCGGGCGCAGCGCTGAGCAGGGAGCTGCAACCCTTGCTCGGCGCGCACGGTGCTGAGATGGCGACATCGGTGTATCAGCTGGAATTTTCCCGCTGTAAGACGCCCTGGAGTGCCGGCTGACGTTCAAGCGGCGAAGAGTGAATTCCTCACCGTCTCCTAACTATTGCAGTTTTTCAACTCCCGTCAACATCGCGCCGCAATGCATCCCGCCACGCATATCACAGGAACAACGCGACTCTATGGCTTGGTGGGCGATCCACTGACGACGGCTAAGTCGCCCGAATTACTGAACCGGCTCTTTATCGAACAGCGCGCGAACGCGGTTTGCGTCCCGTTTCGAGTCAAGGCAGATGACCTGTCCGCATTCGTCACTGGCGCACGAGCGGTGGGGAATCTCTCGGGCGTGCTAGTGACGATGCCTCATAAGCAACGGATGTTGGCTTTTGTCGACGAACTACATCCGACTGCTCGTCAGGTCGGCGCGCTCAACGTCATCCGTTGCGATGACGATGGACGCTGGGTCGGTGCCATCTTCGATGGCCTCGGCTGCGTGCTCGGGATGCAGTGGGAAGGTAATCACCCGGCGAACAAGTCCGTTCTTCTCATCGGCGCCGGCGGCGCAGGCAGAGCTATCGCATTTGCGGTCGCATCCGCGGGTGCCCGAACACTTGCCATATTCGATGTCGACGAGCGTCGCGCTGACGAGCTCGCCAAGTCCGTCGCCACCGCAACCGGCTGCAGTACACACGTTGGCGCACCCGATCCACACGGGTGCGAGATCGTTATCAATGCCACGCCGCTAGGCATGAAGCCGGACGATCCAATGCCGGTCGATCCTAATCGGCTCGAGCCTGGCAGCATCGTCGTGGACATCGTCAATTCGCCGGACCCGACGCCCCTATGCCGTGCCGCCCGCGCCCGCGGTTGTCGTACCCAGGGTGGACGCCCAATGCATGAAGGGCAGGCGGTGCATGCCTTGCGCTTCCTAGGCTTCAATTACCTTCCCGAAGGGAAGTCAGCACACGACATTGGCTTGCCGGCGTGACGCGTCGCTGCGACCGCCGGTGGGCGTCGTGCTGGGAAGTCTCGTTATGTTCATATTGACGGCCTTGCTCGTTCTCCGCTGCCCAACCCGATCTTGGCAAATATGAGCGCTGCGAGGCTGTTTCGGCTTGTGCGCTGTACGGAAGGAGAACACCGATGAAAGTTGCGTTGCTGGAGGCGAGCCATTGGCACGTGCCACTCTATCTTGACCCACTCGAGGCGCCCGGGATCGAGCTGGTGGCCGTTTCGGATGCGGAGCAGGTAAAGGGACACGCCGTTGCAGCGCGGTTCGGAAGTAGGCTGTATTCATCAAGCTATGAGTTGCTCGATCGCGAGAGAGTCGATTTTGCGTTTGCGTTCGGTCGGCATTCCGAAATGCCGGCGATCGCGGAAGCGTTGATCGCACGAAAAATTCCATTTGCGCTTGAAAAGCCCTGCGGGGTCAGCATGTCGCAGGTTACCCGGCTCCGAAAATTGACCGAGGAAGCCAACCTCTATTGCGCGATACCGTTCATCTTCCGGAGTAGCGACCTGCTCGCCGCCCTCAAAGATGCCGAGGGGCACATTCCATCGGATTTCAACTACATGTCGTTCCGTTTCATTGTGGGTGCGCCCGACCGCTACGAAGCTGCAGGCGCAGGCTGGGCACTTGATCCCGTGTTTTCCGGTGGTGGATCCACGATCAACGTCGCTACGCATTTCATCGACTTCTTTAGATTGCTGACCGGTAAGGAAATCGCGCGAGTCTCCGCCACCATGCATTCCCGAACGCACGGAAGGGCCGTCGAGGACTATTCGCTGGTGACAATGCAAACCGAAGATGGCGTGATCGGGCTCGTGGAGACTGGATACAGCTTCCCCAGCACTCCTGACGAGCAGCGCGAGTTCTCGTTCACCCTTTCATCGGATCGCATGTACGCGAAATCGGGCCCCGACCGTATCGAGATTCGGGATCGGAACAATCTTGCCGCCGGCACCCGAAGTCTCCGTATCCGGGTAGAAACCGACGTTTACTACCCACTGTTCGTGAAGCGGGTGCTTGCTGAATGCCGCACGGGCGCAAAGCCGCTCGCATCATTGCGGGACGCCGAAGCGATGATGCAGGTGATGGACGCGGCCTACGCTTCCGCCCGACAAGGGGGTGCGCCACAGACTCTTGTGCCGATTCCCGCGTGATCCGACCTGTCGGATGGTCGCAGACCTAGGGCGCCAACATCCGATTTGGGCGTTTCCTTATCGCGATACGCACGTTGCGACGATGAACAACACCGCGTGGCAACGCGCGCGCCCAGACGTTGGCTTAGGGCGTGTACGCATTCACCACTTGCGGCACACCTTCGCATGCCGTCTGCGAGCAGTGGGCGTGTCGATGGAAGACCGAGAAGTGCTGCTCGGCCACGCTAACCATTCGATGGCGGGCCACTACGCGAGCGCCGACGTCGGCCGGCTGCTCAAGCAAGCGAATCTGATCTTGAATCGCGAAGAAACGCGCACGGTGTTGCGCGTCGCGAATGCGGGAGCGGGCCTGTGAACAAAAGGTCCCGCAATGGTCCCGCAGCCGGAAAAACGAGCGCAGTTGCGGCTCGTAAACCCTTGAATATTGGCGCGCCCGGCAGGATTTGAACCCACGACCCTGGTTCGTAGTTGGCGAAGTACTCTTAACCGATTGTTTTAGCTAATCAATTTGGACTGCCCGTCCACCAAGTCATCGACTGCTTTTCCCAGTTCTGTACAGCGAGTCCCTAAGAAGTCCCTAACGTTGATCCGGAGCGGATTTCCGTGCTGACGCCACTAAGTCGGACGGAATTGCGCAATTCTCACGCGTCTGCTCCGCGAGTGGATGCGAGTATCGGCGCACGTTACATCGCCTCTCTCGCATACGACGCGCTTCGATTTGCATGCTTGCGCGCATCAATCGTTGCGAAAAATGCAATTCACGGTCTTGTCCGACTGCCCGACAATTCCGGCGCTACCTTTTCCAGACCGCGTTGATGAACGACGTCGCCATCCCGTGCATGCTGATGCGCGGCGGAACTTCGAAGGGTCCGTTGTTCCTCGCGTCCGATCTGCCGGGTGACGCGAACGCTCGCGACGAGCTCCTGCTGTCCCTCATGGGCTCGCCGGACATTCGCCAGATCGACGGCATCGGCGGGGCCGACTCGCTGACCAGTCAGGCGCTCATCGTTGGCCCGAGCACGCGCGAGGACGCGGATATCGACTACCTGTTCGCTCAGGTTGCGGTCGCGCAACGGCAAGTCGATACGTCAGCGAACTGCGGAAACATGCTGGCCGCGGTGGCCTCCTTCGCCATCGAGCGCGGCCTCGTCGTTCCGGACCATCGCGTGACGCGCGTGCGCCTATTCAACCTCAACACGCATCGGCTGGTCCACGCTCACGTGCCGACGCCGAACCGAGAACTGTCCTATGAAGGTGACGCGCGCATCCACGGTGTGCCGGGCACGGGCGCCGGCATCGTGCTCGACTTCATCGATCCCGCCGGTTCCCGCACCGGCCGTCTGCTACCGACCGGGAATGCGCTCGATTCGATCGACGGCGTGCCCCTGTCGCTGGTCGATTTCGCGATTCCCGTCGTGCTGATTCCGGCGCGCGCGCTCGGCAAGACCGGCTACGAATCCAAAGCCCGGCTCGATGCCGATAGCGCACTGCTCGCGACCATCGAACGCCTGCGGCGCCAGGCGGCTGCGCTCATGGGTCTGCCCGACCCGACTCATAGCGTTCTACCCAAGGTAGCATTGCTCGCCGCGCCGCACGAAGGCGGCTCGATCACTTCGCGCTTCTACGTGCCGTGGAACTGTCATGTCGCGCACTCGGCCACTGGCGCGCTCTGCATCGCGGCGGCCACGCGAATCCACGGCACCATCGCCGCGGAGCTCGCCTCGCCAGGGTCCGGTGACCCGCATGAGATCGTGATCGAGCATCCGTCGGGGCGGCTGACGGTTCGCATCGAAGCGAAGAGCGACGCACCCAATGCAGCGCACATCACTCACGCAAGCGTCGTGCTCACTGCGCGCCCGCTGTTCGACGGCTTCGCGTTCGCGAAGCAGTACCGTTCTTAGCCGGCGCGCCCCGCGAACGCTTTGCGGGGTTCGCGACGTTGCGCGCCACCGCGCGCAGCATGTCGTAAAGGTGCTCGGCGGCCGGAGAGAGCGAGCGGCCACGGCGCTTGATGAGACCTACCGTTCGGGTCACCTCAGGTTCGATGATCGGCACGCTGACGAGCGCCGCATGGCCCTTGCGCGGCATCGACAGGCGCGGAACCGCTGCCACACCCAATCCCGCTTCCACGAAGGCGACCAGCGTCGACACATGCCGCGTCTCGAAGCACGCCTGCGGTCGGTCGCGCTTCGCCGCTAGCGCGAGGTCCATGACCAGCCGATTGCCGCTCGCCTTGTCGACCGTCATGAAGTCGTAGCGGCCCAGCTCCGCCCACGTCACCGCTCGCTGACGCGCGAGGGGGTGGTCGCGATGGCACGCGGCTACGAAGGACTCGGTGAGCAACGGCTCGAACTCGAGCGTCGGCTCGTCGCTGCCCGTAATGTCCAGACCGAGCTCCGCCTCGCCGTGCGCGACAGCGGAGAGCACCTCGTTGGCGCTCTCGTCGATGATGCGTACGCGAATGCGCGGAAAACGCTGGTGGTACTGCCGAAGCACCGCGGGCAGGAAGTAATGGACCGTCGACGGGATGCACGCGAGCGTCACCTGGCCCCAACGGTTCGCAGCGACGTCGCGCACGCCGAGCAGGATTTCGTCGAGATCATCGAGCAGCGTGCGCGCCTTGCGTGCGAAATCGCGGCCGACCACGGTGAGCTCGACGTTGCGCGTGTCGCGGTCGAACAGGCGGACGCCCAGCGCGTCCTCGAGCTTTTCGATGCGTCTGCTCAACGCAGGCTGCGAAAGATGGATCGTTTCGGCCGCCGCGCGGAAGCTCGCGAGCTCCGCCACGGCGATGAAGGCGCGCAGGTCGCCCAAATCGAAATTCATGCTCACGGCGCATCAATTCCGCAGATATTTGCAATTCACAGTGTACCGCGACGCCGGGAGAATGCCACCAACCCGGCGATCGACAAAGGCCGCAAGAAGCTACGCAGAGCCTTCCGTCCGGGACTGCTTTTTCTTGAACTAACCGGAATTCTCCCAAGGAGGAGTCGTGAAGCTTTCCAAGCTTTATCGGGCCCTGTACTTCCAAGTCGTCGTGGGCCTCGCACTGGGCATCGCCGTCGGTCACTACTGGCCCGAGTTCGGTGCGTCGCTGAAGCCGCTCGGCGACGGCTTCGTCAAGCTGGTGAAGATGATGATCGCGCCAGTCGTCTTCTGCACGATCGTCCTCGGCATCACGAGCCTCAACGACGGCAAGGAGATCGGCAAGACGCTCTTGAAGTCGATGGGTCTCTTCTATGTGCTGACGGTCCTCGCACTGGTGACCGGGCTCGTCGCGGTGTTCGTCATGCAGCCCGGCGTGGGCATGAACATCGACCCCGCGACGCTCGATCCCTCCGTCGCGAAGCGCTTCACGAACAACGCGGCGCCCAAAGGATTCGTCGAGTTCGTGCTGCACATCATTCCCGGCTCGTTCTTCGGCGCGTTCGCGGAGGGGGAGGTGCTGCCGGTGCTGCTGCTCGCGATCCTCACCGGCTTCGGCCTGTCGCGCATCGGCGTGGCAGGCAAGGCCGCGCTCGACGCGATCGATGCGTTCTCGCACACGCTGTTCGCAGCCTTCGGATTCATCATGAAGCTCGCACCGCTCGGCGCGTTCGGTGCGATGGCGTTCACGGTGGGACGCTACGGCATCAAGTCGATCGGATCGCTGGGCCAACTCATCGCGACGTTCTACGTGGCATGCGGGTTCTTCGTCGGCGTCGTGCTTGGCCTGCTCGCGTGGCTGCACGGTTTCAGCCTGTTCAAGCTGCTTCGCTACTTCAAGGAAGAGCTGTTGATCGTCCTCGGCACGTCGTCCACAGAGCCGGTGCTGCCTCGCGTGCTGCTGAAGCTCGAAAAGCTCGGCTGCAAGAAGGGCGTGGTGGGCCTCGTGCTGCCTACCGGCTACTCGTTCAACCTCGACGGGACCGCGATCTATCTCACGCTCGCCTCGATCTTCATCGCGCAGGCCTGCAACATCCAACTTTCGGCCGGCCAGATCTTCGCGATGCTCGGGCTGATGCTGCTGACGTCCAAAGGTGCAGCGGGCGTCACCGGCAGCGGTTTCGTGGCGCTCGTCGCGACGCTCACCGTGATGCCGGATCTTCCGGTGGCCGGCGTCGCTATCCTCGTAGGCGTCGATCGCTTCATGTCGGAAGCGCGCGCGCTCACAAGCATCATCAGCAACTGCGTGGCGAGCGTGGTCGTGGCGATCTGGGAGAAGGCGTGCGATCGCGCCGTCCTGAAAGCTGAGCTCGACGTGAACTACGAAAAGACCGAGCAGGCGCTCGACGAAGGCGAGCTCGTCGATGCGACGCTCGCCGTGAGCGAGCCGGCCACCCTCAAGCCCGTTTGATTTCGCAACCGGAGGAGATTTCGACATGACTGCAACGACGAGCGCCGATCTCGCACGCTGGATCGGCAGGACCGAAGCCGTCGACGACATCGTCACAGCGACGCCGTACGCAGCGCTGTCTGCGACGCTGGATCGCGCCGCCGAGCGGCCCCCGATCGGCACGCCCTTGCCGCCGCTGTGGCACTGGCTGTATTTCCTGCCACTGTACCGCCAGTCCGAAGTGGGACCGGACGGCCATGCGAAGCGCGGCGGCTTTCTGCCCCCGGTCCCCCTGCCGCGTCGGATGTGGGCCGGCAGCCAGTTCGAGTTCCCGCAGCCGCTTCGCGTCGGGGAACGCATCCGTCGCGTGTCGACGATCGCGGACGTGACCGAGAAATCGGGTCGCACCGGTCCGCTCGTGTTCGTGAAGGTGCGCCACGAGATCACTGCGAACGAGCAGTCGGCGCCCTCGGTGATCGAGTTCCACGACATCGTCTATCGCGAGGCACCGAAGCCGAACGATGTCGCACCGGCGGCCAAAGCCGCGCCTGCGAGCAGCGCCTGGCGGCGCCGCTGCGTGCCGGAGGATGTACTGTTGTTCCGTTACTCGGCGCTGACGTTTAACGGGCACCGGATCCACTACGACCGCAAGTATGTCACCGAGGTCGAAGGCTATCCCGGGCTGATCGTCCACGGTCCGTTGATCGCGACACTGCTGCTCGATTTGGTGCGCTCGCAGCGGCCTGATGCAGTCGTGCGCCGGTACGAGTTCCGCGCGGTGCGCCCGCTCTTCGACATCCACGTCTTCGACGTCTGCGGCGAGCCGTCCGCGCACGGCACGAGCGTCCGGCTGTGGGCCAAGGATCACGAAGGCTGGCTCGCGATGGAAGCGAGCGCGGAACTCGCTGACGGAGCAGCATCATGAAACCCCTTACCGGTATCACTGTCGTTACGCTCGAGCATGCGATCGCGGCGCCGTTCGCGACTCGGCAGCTCGCGGACCTCGGCGCGCGCGTGATCAAAGTCGAGCGTCCCGGCGTCGGCGACTTCGCGCGCGGCTACGACGAGCGCGTACGCGGCCTCGCGTCCCATTTCGTGTGGACCAACCGCAACAAGGAAAGCTTGACGCTCGACGTCAAGCACCCCGAGGCGCAAGCAATCCTCCATCGGCTCGTCCTCGAGTACGCCGACATCGTCGTTCAGAATCTGGCGCCCGGCGCCGCGACGCGGCTCGGACTGTCGTACGACGCGTTGTCGCCCAAGAAGCCGGAGCTCATCGTCTGCGACATCTCGGGATACGGTGCCGACGGCCCGTATCGCGACAAGAAAGCTTACGACCTGCTGATCCAGAGCGAGGCAGGATTTCTGTCGGTGACCGGCACCGAAGACGAGCCTTCAAAGGCCGGTCCGTCGATCGCCGACATCGCGGCGGGCATGTACGCGTACTCGAGCATTCTCGCGGCGCTGCTGCAGCGCGAGCGCACCGGCCGCGGACAGCACCTCGACATCTCGATGCTGGAGTCGCTCGTCGAATGGATGAACTATCCGCTCTATTACGCATTCGAGGGGGCGGCGCCGCCGTCGCGCACCGGCGCGAGCCACGCGACGATTTATCCGTACGGACCCTTCCCGGCTGGCGACGGCAAGACCGTGATGCTCGGTCTGCAAAACGAGCGCGAGTGGACCGTCTTCTGCAAGACCGCACTGCAGCGGCCGGAGCTCGCGAACGATCCGCGCTTTTCGACCAATTCCAAGCGCAGCGCGGCGCGCAAGGAGCTACGCGCGATCATCGTCAACGCGTTCGCCCGACTCACCGCCGAGAAGGTCGTCGAACGACTCGAGGAGGCGCAAATCGCCAACGCGCAGGTGAACGACATGCACGCCGTCTGGGAGCATCCGCAGCTCAAGGCACGCAACCGTTGGCGCGAAGTGAGCACGCCTGCCGGCCAGGTGCCGGCCCTCCTTCCCCCAGGCTCCTGGGAAGAAGGCGATCCACGCATGGACGCCGTGCCGGCGCTCGGCGAGCACACCTCTTCCATTCTTGCGGAGCTCGGTTACTTCACCGAGCAGGTCGCGAATCTGCGCACAGCGGAGGCGATATGAGGTCGACGAACGCGGCCGGGCGGAGTCTGCCCTCGACCTACCTATTCGTGCCCGGCAACCGCTCCGAGCGCTTCGACAAGGCGCTCGCCTCCCGGGCCGGCGCGGTCATCGTCGACCTCGAGGACGCCGTCGCGCCCGCCGACAAGGCGGCCGCTCGCGCGTCGTTCGCCGCCTGGTATCGGGCAACGTTTGCGCCGGAGCGCGTGCTGCTGCGCATCAACGACGAAAGCACGCCGTCGTTTGACGACGACATGGCCATCATCAGGAAAACAGGTGTTGGCGGCATCGTTCTTCCCAAAACGGAGAGTGCGGCGCAAATCGAGCGCGTCGGCGCGACGCTCCCTTCCGGCGGCTTCGTCGTCGCGCTGGTCGAAACGGCCAGGGGCATCGTCGACGTCGACGAGCTCGCGCGCGCAAAGCATTTGCAGCGCATCGCTTTCGGCACGCTGGACTACGCGCTCGATGTCGATGTCAGCGGTGACGAGCGCGGCCTGCTCTATCCGGCGTGCCGCATCGCGCTCGCGTCCCGCGCCGCCGGCATCGCGACGCCCATCGCGGGCGTCACGGCGGAAATCGGCGACGAATCGAAGCTGCTCGCCGATCTCGCTTTCGCGCGCGCCTGCGGCTTCGGCGCCAAGCTGTGCATCCACCCCAAGCAAGTCGACCTAATCGATGCCGCGATGCGCCCGAGCGAAGCCGAGATCGACTGGGCGAACCGTGTCGTCGCCGCAGCTGAATCCGGTCATGGCGCCGTCCAGATCGACGGCCGCATGGTCGATCGACCCGTGATCGCAAAGGCCCTGCGAATCCTCGCCCACGCGTGATTGCCGAATGCCTTAGCCGAAGTGACCTATTCCAAATTGAGAGCCTTTCATGCCATCCACGATCATCGATTCCGCGATCTTCCGCGACATCTTCAGCGCAGAGGCCATGCGCAAGGTTTGGTCCGACGAGAATCGCACGCAAAAGTACCTCGACATCGAGGCGGCGCTCGCTCGCGTGCAGGGCCGACTCGGCATCATTCCCAAGGAAGCCGCCGATGAGATCGTCCGCCACTGCACGATCGACGAGATCGACATGGAGAAGCTCAAGCAGCAGACCGAGCGCATCGGCTATCCGATCCTCGGCGTCGTATCGCAGCTGAACACGCTTTGCCGCGACAAGCTGGGCGAGTACTGCCACTGGGGAGCGACCACACAGGACATTACCGACACTGCGACGGTGCTGCAGATACGCGAGGCGCTCGAGCTGATCGACGATGATCTCCGGGCCATCTCCGCGGCGCTCGCCCATCTCGCGAAGCGCTACCGCGACACGCCCATGGTGGCGCGCAGCAACCTGCAGCAGGCCGTACCGATCACATTCGGCTTCAAGATGGCGGAGCTTCTGTCGGCGATCGAGCGTCATCGCGAGCGGCTTGCCCAGCTTCGACCTCGCGTGCTGATGGGCGAGTTCGGCGGCGCCGCCGGAACCCTCGCGTCGATCGAAAAGGGCGCGATGGAGACGCAGGAAGGATTGATGCGCGAGCTCGGCCTCGCGCAGCCGCCGATCGCGTGGCACACGATCCGCGACACGATCGCCGAGGTCGGATGCTTCCTCGGCCTCGTCGGCGGCACGCTCGGCAAGTTTGCGATGGACGTGAAGCTCATGATGCAGACCGAGGTCGGCGAGGTGTACGAGCCGTTCGCGCCGGGTCGCGGGTCGAGCAGCACAATGCCGCAGAAGCGGAACCCGATCTCGTCGTGCTACATCCACGCGACGATTTCGGTCGTGCGGCAGCACGTCGCGGCGCTGCTCGACGCGATGGTCGCTGATCACGAGCGCTCGACCGGTCCGTGGGAGATTGAGTGGATCGCGCTACCAGAGGCGTTCTGTCTCCTCTCCGGCGCCCTCAAGCAGGCACGCTTCGTCCTCGAAGACCTCGAGGTCGACGAGAAGCGGATGCGCGAAGTACTCGACATGACCAACGGGCTCGTCGTGTCGGAGGCGGTGATGATGGGCGTCGGGCCGTACCTCGGCCGCGAGTACGCGCACGACTTGGTTTACGACATCTGCCGCGAGGCGATCCGGCAGAAGCGTCCGCTGCTCGACCTGCTCGCCGAGAACAAGGAGATCACCAAGCACCTCTCGCGTGCCGAGCTCGCTAAGCTCTGCGATCCCGCGAACTATCTCGGCCAGTCCGGTGTTATGGTCGATCGGGTGCTGGCGAACGTGCGTACGCACTGAGCCAGAGATGTTGATCGGCATACCGTGCAGGGTGATGCGCGGCGGCACGTCGAAGGGGCCGTTCTTCCTCGCCTCCGATCTTCCGCAGGATCCTGCTCTGCGCGACCGTACGCTGCTCGCCGTGATGGGCTCCGAACACATTCGCCAGATCGACGGGATCGGCGGCGGCGACAGCCTTACGAGCAAGGCAGTGATGGTGAGCGGCTCGACCCGACCCGGCGTCGATATCGAGTACCTTTTCGCACAGGTCGCCGTCGGCGGCGATACCGTGGACACCGCGCCCAACTGCGGCAACATGCTCGCGGCCGTCGGTCCATTTGCAATTGAGAGCGGTCTTGTGCGCGCGACGTCGCCGCAGACGATGCTGCGCATCTTCAATCGCAATACCGGCAAGATCGTCGAGGCGATCGTGCAGACGCCGGGTGGGAAGGTCACCTACGCGGGCGACACCGCGATCGACGGTGTGCCTGGTCGAAGCGCACCCGTCGTGCTGAACTTTCTCGACGGTGCGGGTGCGAAGACCGGAGCGCTGCTGCCCACGGGGCGCGTAATCGACGTGATCGAAGGTGTCGACGTATCGTGCGTCGACTTCGCGTCGCCGCTGGTGATGATCGCCGCTGCGGCGCTCGGCAAGACGGGACACGAGGCGAAGGCCGCGCTCGATTCGGACAGGCAATTGTTTGAGCGTGTCGAGGCCATTCGCCTCGAAGCATCACGGCGCATGGGGCTCGGTGAGGCGACCGGAAAGGTGCTTCCAAAGGTCGCGTTGCTCGCGCCGCCGGCGCGCGGCGGCACCATCGCGTCACGATACTTGACCCCGTGGACCTGCCACGCCGCGCACGCCGTGACCGGCGCGCTGTGCGTCGCCGCCGCTTGCCGCGTACCAAGCAGCGTCGCGGACCAGGTCGCCGCCCGCGGGCCAGACACGATCGCGATCGAGCACCCCGCCGGGAAGATTGAAACGCGCGTCGAAGTTGATCCGACCGCGGCGCGTGGCACTCCCGTGATCCGGCGAGCGGGTGTGGTGCGAACCGCGCGTCTTCTGCTTGCGGGTCGCGTCTTCGTCAATCTCCCAAACGAATTGCCTGTCGCCGCGTAAGCGAGTGCGCGGACCGACTTGGCGCCAGGCTTACGCAAGAAACTGGTCAGGTGTGCGCGACGCGGAGCGAGCTGCGGATTAGGAATTCGTCGGTCGATATACCGCCAGCATGCATGCCGACCGGCGAGGTGCGCGAAGGTTGAGCATCACTTTGTTGCCTGGAAAGCACTATGGCGCGCACTCGAACGCCCGGCATCCGGGTCGATCGGAACGCGGGCTAATTATCGATAAGGAACACCTCGGCATACCTATCTATGTTCGACTCGGTGTGATCAGCCAAGAACAGGCTGAACAATGGCTAGCGGCAGAGATTGATCGAGTCGATGCGCTACTTGAGCGCAACGCGAATCGGTGTCCAACATTCGCGGACTGTGCCGCACGCTATCTCACGGACTCGAAGAACAAGCGCTCGGTCGACGCCACTGCGTGGCACATCCGCCTGCTTATCCCTTACGTGGGCAGCCTCGACATACATCGAGTCCACGACGGCACGCTTGCATCGTTCATCGCCGACCGTATTGCATCAGGCGTCACCGCGACCACGATCAATCGTAGCCTGGAGGTCGTGCGCACTATCCTGACCCGCGCGGCACGGTCGTACCGCGACGATGACGGTCGGCCATGGCTCGAAACGATGCCACCGCTAATCAGAATGCTGCCCGAAACACCGCGAGCACCCTACCCCATCACCTGGGACGAGCAGGACCGACTCTTTACCAAGCTACCCGCGCGCCTGGCCCGGATGGTGCTCTTCGCCGTGAACACCGGCTTGCGCGAGAGTAATGTCTGCGGACTGGAGTGGACCTGGGAGGTTCCCGTTCCCGAGATTGACCGAAGCGTGTTCGTGATTCCGCCCGAGGCGTTCAAGTCTAGGCGAGCCCACGTCGTCATCCTAAACGATGTCGCATGGTCAATCATCGAGTCGCAGCGCGGCTTGCATCCGATCTGGGTGTTCCCGTATCCGGGGGGGACTAGTCAGCACGATGAACAACACCGCGTGGCAGCGCGCGCGACGCGAGCAGGGCTTGCACAGCGTGCGCATTCACGATCTCCGACACACCTTCGCATGCCGCTTGCGCGTCGCTGGTGTGCCAGTCGAAGACCGTGAGGTATTACTCGGCCATGCGAATCATTCGATGGCGGGACATTATGCGAGTGCGGATGTCGGCCGCTTGCTCAAGCAAACGAACCTCGTACTGAATCGCGAGGAAACACGCACGGTGTTGCGCATCGCGAATGCCGACGCACGCGCCCTGTGGACAAAAGGTCCGGCAGCGGTCCGGCAGGAGCAAAAAGGGCCACGATTGCATCTCGTAAGCCTTTGAAAATTGGCGCGCCCGGCAGGATTTGAAACCCACGACCCCCTGGTTCGTAGCAACTCCAAGCTTCCGAGGAGCTCTCGCTGCCGAGGGCCGCGCTACGCGCCGGGGTGTCTGTGCCGACGGTGTACCGGCATTTCCCGACCAAACAGGCTTTGATCGAGGCGCTCACCGAGTGCGTCGATCAAAAACTTACCTTGACCGCGGTGCCTACCGACGTCGATGACTTCGATCGGTTCGTGCCGAAGCTGTTCGCGGTGTTCGACCAGAACGAAAAGCTGGTGCGCGCGCGGCGGGTCGCGCGGCTGCTGAAGGACATCCACGCGGCGACGCAGCGCCGGCGTGCCACGGCCATTATTCAAGCGATGCGCAGCGTCACCCGGCGACTCGACCCGCTCGACGCGCGCCGCGCCTGCGCGATCGTGCGCACTCTGGTGAGCGGCAACGCGTGGGAGATGATGCATGACAGTTTCGACCTTTCCGGCCCGGAAGCCGGCGAGGCGGTGGCATGGGCGATACGCGTACTCGTTGCGGAGCTGCGCCGCGATCCGGGCAGCATGAAGCGCGGCGCGATCGCGCGCACAGGAGGCGAATGAGAGCGCCATCAGGCGCGTTGGAGGTGAGCCATGAACGATCTCAAAGACGGCAGCGGTGCACTGCCATTTGAAGCGCCGTCGCCCGGGGCATGGATGCTCGATGGCACCCATTTCACGCGGCCGGCAACACGCTTTGTCGCGGAACTCTTTCCGGAGCCGTTCAGACAAGGCTTCGGAGAAAGCCTGAAGCGTTACGGATCATTGCTGGAATATCTGGATTGGGCGTTTGTCAACGGCTGCCCCTACTTTTGCCCGCGGCCGATCGGCGCTCCGAGTGGCGCCGCCGGACCACCGCCGCGCGCCACGTGGAACACGCTCGTGGAGACGAACGCCGAGATTCGCGCGCGCTTCGCCGCCAGCGCCAAAGCGTTCGAATGCAAGCTGTGGCGTGAAGACTTGAAGCGCTGGGACGGGGAGCTCAAACCGCAGGTGATCGCGTCGCAAAAGGAGATTCAGGCGGTCGATCCTGATCGGTTTCCCACCGCGGCGCTGCTCGCTCATCTCGATCGCGCGCGCGAACACGCGCGAAAGCAGCTCTATTTGCATCATCTTCTCAACATGCCGGCCATGCTGCCGGTCGGCGATTTCCTGGCGCATGCACAGGAATGGACCGGATGCCCGGCCCACGAACTCCTCGCCTTGCTGCGCGGAGCGAGCCCGGTGTCCCTCGGCGCACAACGCGAGCTGCTTGCCGCGACCGAAGCAATCAGTGCCGACGCCTCCTCACGTGCATTGCTGTTCTCGGCGGCGCAACCCGCCGACGTGCTTGCGGCGTTGCGGGAGCGCCCGGGAAGTGTGGGCGAAACGGTATGCGCGTATGTCGGTCTGGTGGGCTATCGCCTGGTGAACGGCGAAGATATCGGCGAACCTTATGCGCTCGAGCTGCCGGAGGTGCTGGTGAAAACGCTGCGTTGCGCCGCTAACCGCGCCGCCGCTGATCAGGAACGCGACGAAACGGCGGGACGCATTGCCGCCATACGCGACTTGGTGCCCTTCGCGCAGCGCGCTGATTTCGATGCCTTGCTGAGCGAGGCGCGGATGATGCACCGCTTGCGTGACGAACGAGGCATCTTCTGCGACTTGTGGGCCTATGGCATCTTGCGCCGCGCCATCCTGGCGGCTGGCCGGCGCTTGGCGGATCGGGGGCGCATCACTGATCCGATCCATCTCGTGGAGGCGGATTACCAGGAAATGCGTGCTCTCATCCGCGACGGCGACGGACCCGCGGCGGACGAGCTTGCCGGGAGGGCCATGCGCCGCGCCCGAACCAATTATGCCGACGTGCCGGCGCACCTTGGCTCTGCTCCCGGGCAACCGCTGCCGGCCGACTGGCTGCCCCCGGCGGCAACGCGCATGGAGCGTGCCATGGGGACGTACATTCAGGCGCTGTTCTTTGCGCCACAAGCACGCAGCGAGGCGCACAAGGTGCGCGGACTGCCGGTTTCGAGCGGCATCTACGAAGGCAGCGCGCGCGTTCTGTTCGGCACGCAGGAGTTTGCGCGGCTGCGTCAAGGCGACGTGCTGGTCACCGGATCGACGACCGCCGCATTCAATGTGGTTCTGCCGCTGCTCGGCGCAATTGTGACCGACCGCGGCGGCCTGCTCTCCCATGCGGCAATCGTGGCCCGCGAGTACGGCATTCCTGCGGTCGTCGGCTGCACGGATGCCACCCGCCGCATTCCGGATGGTGTCCGATTGCGTGTCGATGGCATCGTCGGCGAGGTCACACTGCTGTCATGAGACCGGTTCGGCTCGAGCAGGCCAACGCGGAAGCGTGGTTCGGCGGCAAGGCCGTGCAGCTCGGCACGGCGCTGCGGGCCGGGCTGCCCGTGCCTCCGGGATTCGCGCTGGCGGTGGATCTTGTCGATGCATTCGCCGCTGGCGACCCGGCCGTTGTGGCAGTGCTCGAACGGCTGCATCAGCACTTCGGTCGGCCGCTCGCGGTGCGTTCGTCCGCGGTCGGTGAGGATTCGAAGACGGCGAGCTTTGCCGGGCAGCATTTGAGTCTGCTCAACGTCGGCTCTGCGCCGGCTCTCGCCGATGCGGTGCGCCGGATCTGGGAATCAGGTCACAGCGAAGCCGCGCTTGCCTATCGCAAGCGGATGGGCATCACCGGCGAGCCACGCGTTGCGGTTATCGTGCAGCAGATGATCTATCCGGATTGCGCGGGCGTGCTGTTCACGCGCGATCCCCTCACGGGATCCGACCAACGGATCATCGAGGCGTCGTGGGGCTTCGGCGAAGCCATCGTCGCCGGGCTCGTGACGCCTGATCGCTATCGCATCGCTCGCGATGGCAGCGTGCTGGACCGCGTTGCCGGAACCAAGGACGTCGCGCTACGCGCTGCAGCGGCGGGCGAGCTCGAGCAGGCAGCGATCGAGCCGCAACGCGTGCATACGCTGTGCCTCGACGACGAGAACCTGCGGGCGCTGCATGAGCTCGCTTCGCGTTGTGAGGCGGTGTTCGGCGGAACTCAGGATCTCGAGTGGGCATTCGCCGCTCGAACCCTGTACTTGCTCCAGCGGCGCGCCATAACCGTCGCATGATGCCTTCAGCCGCGATCGACATGCTCGGCGTGGCGGCGGCCATCGAAGCCGCGCGCGACACCGGGCTGTTGCGCGCGCTTGCGACGCGCAATGGAACGCCGCACGAGTACGCCTGCGAGCTTCATCTCGATCGAGGCGCCGTCGCTCGCGTGCTGGACGTGCTCGCAACGGCCAACGTCGCCGTGCGCAAGGCCGGGCGTTATACGGCGGCGCCCGAGCTGTCGAGTTTCGCCGCCATGCCAGGCGGCGTGGAAGAGCAGCTCGAGCTGTGGCGTCATGTGACCGATTTTCTGCGCACTGGAGAGCCCCTCGCCCGCATGGACGCTGCGGCGCCGGAGCGCGAAGCCTCATATCGCTGCGTGGTGGCGGGGTTGGGCGAGATCTTCACCGCGCCCGCGCGTCAGCTTGCCAGCCGGCTGGACCGCGCTCCGAGACACATTCTGGATGTTGGCTGCGGCTCCGGCGTGTGGAGCCTCGCGATCGCCGAGCGTTGCACAAACACGCGCGTGACCGGACTGGACTTGCCTGCGGCGCTGACCGCCTTCGCGGCGCGCGCCGAGGTTCTGGGGCTCGGCGACCGCATCGAGCTCCTGCCCGGGGACATGCACGTGGTCGATCTTGCGATCAATCGTTTCGATCTGGCAGTGATCGCGAACGTGCTGCGCCTCGAGCCCCAGGAGCATGCCGCTCGACTTATTTCTCGCGTCGCGGCTGCGTTGCGGCCTGGTGGAGAACTGGTGATAGTCGATGCTCTGGCACAGGGCACGCCGGAGCGCGAGCGCTCGCGCGCGGTGTACGCGCTGCATCTCGCGCTGCGCACCACCAGCGGCCGAGTCCACCCGGCCGAAGAGATCGCTGCGTGGCTGCGCCATGCCGGGCTGAACGATATTCGGGTCGTGGAGCTCGACAGTTACGCCGGTGCTGTTGGAGCACTCCTCGCCCGCGTTCGGACGTCCACTTGATCGCCATTACACTGCCAAACTCGACGCTCCAGTGATCGCCGCGGCCTCGTCGCGGCTTCAATCCCAGCGATCATCCTTGACCTGCGCCATTCCCCGTTCCATCCGCACCGGGAATGTCGCACCGGCTCGTATGCCGGCGGACTCAACGCCGCGCCGGTAACGATCGAAAAGCGCGCGTCGTGGCGCGGGCAAAGTCCCAGCCGCCGTAGTGCTCGTTGCTCCGACGTCCGCGCGGCAGATTGAGCGCGATGACAGCGACGCCAACGACGACGCTTGCGCCGGAGGCGAGCGGTCCGACCCCAGACAGGAGCCAGGGTGCCGCGATCAGCCACAGCCCGAATACTCCGTTGATGAAACGTAGCGCTCGGGCGACTTCTGCCATGGCAATGACGGCGACCGTGATGATGAGCGCGCCAACCAAATGATCGCTGTCGGCCATCGGCGGCACCGTACCGAAGATCAGACGCGTGAATATCAGCCAACCCCCCAGGATCGCGCTCGCCACGAGCGTCCAAGGAACGGTGACGCCGCGAACCGCGGAAGCAATTGCGACCGCCAGTGGTGCGCCGAAGCCCGGCTTGTCATCGTGGCCGCCGCTCGGATCGGCGCCGCCCATGAAGAATGTCCGCCAGAACGGCTCGCCACGGCGATGGCTCTGCACCAAGAACTGACCCATGGCCACGAGTTCGTCGAGACTGTAGGGAATCATGATCAGCATCGCCAGCGCCGCAAGCAGGCACAGGCTGCAATACGCGCCGAGGACGATCGGCTGGATGATGATGAAGTAGATGCTGACGACACCGAGCGGCACGACGACGATGCCAAACATCATTACCATCCAGGGCATCGTCCGCCAGCGACGGCGGTCGCCCATCACGCCCATCAGCACCTCGAACATGTAGGTCACCGCGCCTAAGCCGCCATCGGCGATCGGCCACGCCTTGGACACATGCGAGGTGATGATGAATTCGGTGCCGTTGCGAGCGGCGTCGCCGCCGAAAAACGGTTCCCACACACCGTCGATATGGCCAAGTTGATAGGCAGCCAGCGTGCGGGCAATCAAGAAGCCGAACGCGCCGAGGACCACGATCGGCAGGCGCTGCAGATATGTCGAGGGTGAGTAGGTCCAGCCCGCCGGCATGTCGGAGGAATCCATCATACCTTCGTGGCTCATGCCCGGCATCATCGGCACCAAGATGGCGAAGGTGATGACGAGCGTGCCGATCAACGTATCGTTGGCATAGACCGCCGCGCTCGGCGACCAGAAGACGAGCGGCGCGAACAAGAGCCAGATGCCGACCACGGTGTTCGTCCACTGTGCCCAGGCGAAGCGCTGCGAGAGCGACAGGACACCGAAGACAACGATCAGCAAACCGCTGAACAGATCGCTCCACGCAGTGAGCGCACTGCGCAGCGCCGGCTCCCACAGGCCACGCTCCTCCGTGACGCGCAACACGGCGTCGGTAAAGCTCTCCTGCTGGAAGGTGCCAAAGACGAACGGACTGGTCGCGAGCCAGGCGCCGAGCATGATGTTCAGGAAGTGCACCCACAGCATGTCGAGATGCATGCGGTGCATCTCGTCGTGGTGCTTACGCATCATCTCGTGATGCTCGACGGGATCCTCCGGTTTTTGTTGCTCGTTCTGACCCGTTTCCGATGACTGTGCGGCAACCTTTGCTGCGTTCAAGTTGTTCGCGCGATACCAACCAGCGGGGTCCGCCTTGAGCGCCGCCACCATCTTCGGCAGCGTATCGCGTAGCGAGTGCTTGGGCTTCCAGCCGAGAAGGTCGCGCGCGCGGGAGATATCGAGCTCGTAATGGTCGTCGGAGCTTTCGACCATCCATGGTTTGACGAACGGATCCTCCTCGAGCACTTCGCCTTCGATCCACGCACCGGTGCGCGCCATCGACTTCGCAACCTGCCGCGTCTGCCAATCCTCGTCATGAATCAGCCGGCCAAGCAAGCGCTGCAGCTCGCCGAAACCGAGTGCCTCTGGCTCACCGAGCAGCGGCGCCGCTTCGGATGGCACATCCTTGCGGCGCTCGACAATTCGCAGCAGTGCGTCGGTCAGATCATCGAGATGGAGGAACGACTGCCCAGTCGCGAGATCGCCGGGATAAACATGGCTGATGAGCCGGCGCTCATAAATACGCGCGATTTGATGGGCGAGAAAGGTCGCACGGCAGAGGTCGTCATAGACCCCGGCGGGACGCACGAACACGGCGGGAATGCGTCCCCGCTGGTCATGAATCAGCCGCTCGGTGCGGATTTTGGATTCGCGATACGGCAGCTTCGGGTCGAGCGGCGACTCCTCGTTGATGCGCTGACCGGGCTTGCCCGGCGCGTGCACCAGCATCGTGCTGGCAAAAACGAATTGCTCGACGTCGAAGGATTGCAGCGCACGCAGAAGGCGCTCGGTGCCGCGGACGGTGATCTCGTCGTATTTCGGACTGGGCTCGCCGGTGAGATCGAAATACGCCGCCAGATGGATCACCGATGCGATGCGTTCACCATAGGCGGTGCGTACCCGCTGCAGCGCGGCCTCGGTGCTCGCATCAGAAGTAAGATCGATGCACACGCACTCCGCCACCGGCGGCGATGCGGCGGGTTCTCCCGATCGAGGCCGACGAGCCGATATCGTTCAGCGAACTTTTGGATCAACGCGGATCCAATGTAGCCGCTGCTCCCGGTAACGATGACGACTTCTTTGGCGTCATCCATCGTTGCTCTCGTCGACGCGCTGAACGGCGCTACTACTTCTTCAGGTATTTGACTAGCGCCGCCACCCCGAGCACGAGCACGACGACCACGAGAATCCACACCAGTCCTGACCCGCCCATCATCGAGTTCATCATGTCGGTCATGATTTCAATCTCCTTCGGCCGGCGGCTGAGAGCGCGTTATTGCTCATGGACAAGATTCCTTGATGAAGCTGCTGACCTCACTCGGATTTGCAAACACCACCGACGCACGGTCGCCCTGCATGCCCGCACCGACGATCACGGGCTTTCCTGAGCGCGGGCCGAGCTCACTCGAATCCGTTTTGAAACGCAGATTGAATTCCCAGACCTTCTCGACGTTGCCGTCCGCCGTCTTCACGGTGTAAGCGTCCCCGCAGTGACTGATCGCCGTCACCTGGCCCGCCGGCGGAGCATTCTTCAAATCCTGCCTGGCGGGCTGCATGTTCATCATCATCCTCCCGCCTCGTTGCGCGCTTGCGGGTGCTTTTCCTTCCGAGACACTCTTGAGATAAGCGATGACGTCTTGGCGATCCTTGCTTTCGCGCAGCCCTTGAAACGTCATGCTCGTTCCGGGGATGAGTCTGTCCGGGTCGACGAGCCACCGGTCGAGCGTCGCTTCGCTCCAGACGAGGTCGACATGCTTCATCGGCTCCGAGTAGCGATGGAAGCCTTCGACCGTTCCCGCCTTCCGCTGCCATATTTTCGCAAGGCTGGGGCCCGTCATGTGTTCGCCCGGTGTAGTGGAGTGGCACGCGGCGCAGGCTTGGAACACCGTGGCGCCGCGCGCCGGGTCAGCGGCGAGGACGAGTTCGCTCCAAACAAGCGAGCGGAGCGCGGCCATTATCGAAAAGCACCAAGGCAAAGCTGTTTGCGTATTCATTCTTCGCCGTCGCTACCTTATCTCTGTCAACGTGCCTATTGCATTGCATCTTACGCAGGCGCTCATCCAATTTGGCCGAGGAGCGGGAAGCGCTCGAGCAGCCAATAACTGAAGGCGGTAAGCTTGCCGGTCATGATCGCGATGCCCACCGCCACCATGATGGCGCCCGCAACAACCATCAATGGCCGTCCAAGCTTGCGCATGAGCCGCCACCGTCCGGCGAGCTCGTGCAGGAATACCGCCGCAAGCAGGAAAGGTAAGCCGAGCCCCGCTGAGTAAGCGCCCAGCAGGCGAACGCCAGCCGAGGCGGATTCGCTCATCGCCGCCGCGGTCAGGATTACACCCAGGATCGGTCCGATGCATGGCGTCCAGCCGAAGCCAAACGCGACGCCGAGAAGGAGCGCCGAGGCGGGATTGCGGGCCGCCGCGTGGACATGAAAGTGCACATCGCGGCGCAGAAACGGAACCCGCTCGACGCCGATCAGCATGGCGAGCCCGAAGAGCGTGACCAGCGCACCGCCCACGATGCCGGCCTCGTAGCGGTACTCCAGTAGCAGGCGTCCCACAGCGGTCGCGCTCGCTCCGAGCGCGACAAACACAGCCGCGAATCCAAGCACGAAGCTCAGGCTCAGAAAAGCGGCTTTTGTCCGCGAACTGTCCGCTTTCCCGTGTGATTGGAGCGACTGGCCGGTCACATACGACATGTACGCCGGCACGAGCGGCAGCACGCAGGGCGAAAGAAATGACACCATCCCGGCCGCGAAGGCCGTGAGTACGCCAAGCGTTGCCGCGTCGCTCATCGTTATGCCGCGCCACTCATCAAGCGCCTAGGTCGTCGATGCGCTGCGCCGCGTCCCACTTGGCGGGACCCACCGGCTCATCTAGTCTCGCCTCGCTCGGCGATCGGCGTCCAGGTCCGACCGGCGTCCTTCGTCAGGAAGACACCCCGCTGGAAGCTCGCGATCGCATATTCGGAACGGTTCACCGGATTCTGGGCGACGTACGCGACTGCGTCCCTTTGCAGCACCGGAATTGTGACCTGCTGGACCTCGTTGCCGCCGAGGTCTGCTTGAGCAAGACGCGCTTGGCCGTCGAACGTGCCGAACCAGAGCCGCTTGCCATCGAGATCGAAAAACACTGCCGTGCCCTCGCCGGCGGCGAGGCGTCGAAAGGTCTCTCCGGAATCGCGCGATGCGAAAACGCCCTTAGACGTTGCTACGGCGACGATCGTGGCGTCGTTAGGATGCACGGCCAGTGCACGCGGCTCGCCCTCAAGCCCGGCTGCGCGCGCGGGTTTCCATGCGAAGCCCTCGTTCATCGTGGAGTGCAGCCCGGGCCGCTTGATGCGCGAGCTGGACGCGGGATTCCAGACATAGATCGCATGCGCATTCCAGCTGGTGGCGAGAAGATGGAAATCCGTCTCGCCCTCGAGCCCCAGCTTCTGCCAGGTCTTGCCGTCATCGCCGCTGCGGATCAGACCGAACGGGTTCACAAGCCCCGATTCGGGCGCCGGATGGCCGCTGCTGTAAAGACCCTTTGCGCTCGCCGCGAAGCCCATGTAATCGTGCTGCGGGCCGGGCGCCTTCGACCAATGGCCGTTCTCGTAAACGGCAAGTCCGTGATGACTGGGGATCATCAGACGTTTGCCGTCCGGGCTATACGAAAGGCCGTGCACGTGCATGAGCGTGACAGCCGTCTGCGCATACACCGCGCTCGAGCAGCAGCCTACAAGCAAAGACATCACCGCAAGCCCCCTTAGCGTTTCAAAGAAAGCCATTGCGTGCTTTTGCGTTCGAGTTGCCGTTGACCCCGTTCGCGCGCGTCAGCGTGATCATCCGCGCGGCCCGCCATTTTCCGTGGGCCGCGCCCAGCGACCACTCGCGCCAGCGAGCGCTTCCGTGGCGCGGTTCGGTATCGTGTCCGAACGCGTGCGAACGCTGAATACACGATGCACGGGAAGAATCGCCACGATCCCATCGCCCGACGTGCCGGTATGCGCAGCGTCAATAATTGCAGCTGCGACGTGGTCCACTTGGTCGCGCGCGACATAGATTTCGAGCTTCGCCTGATCATGCATCAATGGATGCCCCAGGATATCGTGCGGAAGAGAGTGCTCGCCGAAACCTCTGGCCTTGATGACCGTAATCCCGCGCACGCCGGCTATGTGCAGCTTCTTCTCGACGGCCTCTAACTTATCGCCCCGAACGATTGCAACAACGAGTGCGAGTTCCATAGCGTTCTCCAATACATTTCGAGCTTCAACTTGAATCGAGGCGGTGTAGGTAGTCGAGAGTGCGTCCGACCATTGCTCCGGTGCGCGCAATTAACGAGCTCCGCTGCTTCAACGTGTTCCACGCGATCCCATTGTCTGTGTGGCGCATCTGCCATTTGCGCCAGCGCCGCAGGCCAACGGCTACACCGCAAGTCCGTAAACAGCGAGTCGCTTGCGATCGTCAGTCGGCTACTACCACACGAGCGAAGCGTCAACCGAATGCGAACAACGTTCGCGCTCGGATCATGCAGTAGGCGGTCGTCTTGGCTAGCTCAGGAAACGGCCGAAGAGAATGTGGGCCGCGAGCGGTGGCCCCACCGAAACGGTGGCGCATGGAAGTGACGACGACGCATCGAGGAGCGCGATCGTCGAACGATCCTTGCTGGGCGGGACGCAATCGAACAGCGGCGCGCTGCCCATTCCGAGCGCTACCATGCTCATGCCGCCGAGCGCGGTCACGCACGGGCCGGCCGGCATCGCGCGACCGTCACAGCACGGTAGGCGCGCATCGGAACCTGATGCGGAGAGTTGAATCGCTTCATAGCCACGGACGCCGTCCGGGACCACGGCCACCATAACCGCGGAGCAAAGCTGGCCGGCAAATCCGACCTGGGTCGCCAACAGCCCGACGACCGTCAGCACGGTTCGGCTCATGCGGCTACGGAGCAATCGCACGAACATATCGAGAATCCTGACCCCGCCAGAAGTGCGAACGCGAAGAAGTCTAGCAGCGTGCTGCCGAACCACGACCGCACAGACGGCGCGACACCAAGTAACTACGCACACACACCTGACAGGTCGAGCGCCATTAGACAGCGAGGCCGAACAGGGATTCCGCCGACGCGTCCGCAGCCGGGGTGCTTAAAAGCCGCGCGTCCCACTTCCGGTGATTGCTCATCCGGCCGCCGAGGGGATGGGACCGGGGGCTTCTCTGATGGCCAAGGGGTCCAGTCGCCCCAATCTTGCCGAGGTCGGATTGGGGCGTAGAATCGAACCCGAGCACGTAGGCTTCGCCACCCGTTTGCCGGCGGAGCACCCTATTCCCAGATGACGCCTCGACTCCACAGCCGCTCCGCCCGCGTGGCGCTTTTGCTGGTATTGCTGGTCGCGACCCAGCTCGCATGGGCCGGACAGCTTTGCCGGGCCGTGATGGTTGGCACCGCGATGCCCGCCGACTACTCCGCGTACGCGGGCGGTGATTCGGCGTCGTGCCCCACCAACGACGCATCGCCATGCTGCGATCGCACCGTTGTCCCCGCCGTTGATTGCACGATTGTCGGCGCCACCAGTGCGTTCGACGCGAGCCTGATCAATACACAGGCCGGTGGCGCAGCGCCGCCTGTGTATTTCATCTCTGCAGTGTCGGCCCACGAGGCACCGGCCGGCGTTGTCGGTCCCTTCCCCGCCGCTCCGGCGGGACACGCCCTTCCCGCCTACATCCAGTATCACCGCTTCCTGAGTTAGGCGATATCGTGTCGTCCGCCACCGCTCGCGGTCATCGCGGACGGTAGTCGTCGCTCATCCTCGTTGTCGATCTGCGTCACTCGCGACCCGAGTTCCTCGACGGCATTTGCCGATTGCCATGTGACGTGCCAACGCCGCATGCGTCGGGCGGCATGGTGGACGAAACCGGCCGTTACGCGGCGAGCGATAGCCGACCAAGCTTCAATGATGCAGTACGAAGGAGCTTCAAATGCAGACCCAACGAAATGGAAACCAATGGATCGCGTGAGCCAGGGTGAAACGGTGTGAAACACGACATACGACACCTCGCTCGCACCACCATTGGCGTGCTTGCCTGGGTGTCTTTGACCGTGTCGGGTGCTGTGGCAGCCGTGGAGCCCGCAACGCAGGTGGTTGCGCTCGCCTTCGATGCGGACACTCACACGGCCATCAAGGGCCTGTCCGTTCCCGGGATGCCCGTCGGTGCGCCCGGCATGCCGGGCGCGAAGAGCGGCGCCATCGCCGTGTATCAGCTCGACGCGTCGTCTGCGCGGAAGGTCTTCGCTTCGTTCTGAGTGCGGCAAACGAAAATGCGGATCGCAGCGATGAAAATGATGACATCGGCAGCAGCAGCATTCGTGCTGCTGGCATCGCCGCTCTGCGCTTCGCCCACGGCTGCTGCATCAGCGCTCGACGTGCGCGATGGATGGGTCAGCGCCACCGTGCCCGGCCAGTCGGTCGCGGCGGCTTATATGACGTTACGTAGTGCGACTGCCGTGCGCCTCGTGACCGTAATCACAAACGTGTCTGATGCGGCGCAGATCCACGCGATGTCGCTCGAGAACGGCGTCATGCGCATGCGTCACCTCGAAACGCTCGCCATCCCGACCGGACAGGCGATCACGTTGGCGCCCGGCGCGGTCCACCTCATGCTCACTGGAGTGAAGCGACCGCTGAAGCCCGGCGACATCGTCCAACTGGAATTCACAACGGTGGACGGCGCCGGAGCGAAGGCATCGACACGCGTCGACCTACCGGTGCGAAAGGAGTCTCCACGATGAACGGCGCTTCATTCCGCAGAGCGCTGCGCGTCGCGACGCTGTGTGCAGTCGCGGCGCTGGCGGCGTGCGGATGGTCGGAGAACAAGCCGAAGTTCCAGGCAAGCGATATCACGGGCGTCGATTGGGGCAAGGATTTCCATCTGGTCGATGTCAATGGCACATCGCGCAGCCTGGCTCACTACCGCGGCAAGGTCGTGATGGTCTTCTTCGGCTACACGAATTGCCCGGACGCGTGCCCTACGACGCTCGCCAAGATGGCACAGGCAGTGGACCGGCTTGGCGCCGACGGCCAGCGCGTGCAGGGCCTGTTCGTCACGCTGGATCCCGCGCGCGATACGCCCGCGATCCTCGCGCAATACGTGCCCGCTTTCCATCCGACGTTCGTCGGTCTGTCGGCCGACAACGCGACGATCGCCGCGACCGCCAAGGACTTCAAGATCTTCTATCAGCCGCAGAAAGCCGACGTGAACGGCTTCTACACGGTCGATCACTCCAGTGCAATTTTTGTGTTCGACACTCGTGGACGCCTGCGCCTTTTCATGGGCGCCAATGTTTGGGTCGACGCCATGGTTCACGATTTGAAGCTGCTGCTTAGCGAACCGTCAGCATCGGATCAGCAGGCGACGCGCGCCGGAACACGTATCAGCACGAACGTGCCGTGAGGACACGCATGAAAACGAACCGCAATCCGTTGGCGAAGAGTCGCCTCTTCGGCATCGTCAGCCGGCGCTTCTTCGTTCTATTGTGGGCCGCGAGTCCCGAATTCGCGCTCGCCGCCGGCGATCCCGTGCAGGGCGCACTGGTATTTCGCAGCTGCATGGCCTGCCACTCGATTGAACCCGGGCAGAACATGACGGGGCCGAGCCTCGCGAACCTCTGGGGCCGCAAGGCCGGCAGCCTGGATAAGTTCCACCGCTATTCGGATGCGGTCAAACGTTCGGGCATCGCATGGAACGAGGAAACGCTCGACGCGTGGCTGCGCAATCCGGCCGCGCTCATTCCCGGCAACGAAATGCGCTTTCCCGGCATTGCCGACGCGCAAGCACGCAGCAATGTCATCGCGTATCTAAAGGCGGTGTCCGAAGGCAGGGGACGTGCGGTTGCATCCCAAGCCGGGATCGCCATGGGCGGCGGATTGCCGGACCTCAAGGAAGCGGGCGCAGACGCGCGCGTCAAGACGATCCGCCACTGCGACGACACGTACACGGTGAGTACCGCCGCCGGCAGGACACTCAAGTTCTGGGAGTTCAACTTGCGCTTCAAGACCGATTCGAGCAGTCGCGGTCCGCGCCGCAACGAGCCGGTCTTCGTCGGCCAGGGAATGCAGGGCGATCGCGCGCAGATCGTGTTCGCGAACCCCGACGAGATCGGCGCCTTCCTCATGTCCGAGTGTCCGTAACGATCATGGCTGCACCGCTGCAAGACATCGGCCAGCAGCACGTCGCGCCGCCAGCGTCCCGCCGGCGTGCCGTGGCGCTCATCGTGCCGCTGCTGCTGTTTATCGGCATCGCCATCTTTCTGGCGATCGGCCTGACGCGCGATCCGCGGGAGATACCGTCGCCGTTGATTGGAAAACCGGTGCCCGCTTTCTCGCTGCCGCCGGTACGCGGTCGAGCGCTCGGTCTTTCGAGCGCCGATCTGAAAGGTGAGGTGTCGCTGGTCAACGTGTTTGCATCCTGGTGCGTCGCCTGCCGCGAAGAGCATCCCCTGCTGATGCAGATCCGGCGCGACGGAATCGTTCCCGTACATGGACTCAATTACAAGGACCAGCCTGCGGACGCGGCGCGCTGGCTGGATGAGTTCGGCGATCCGTACAGGCGCACCGGTGCCGATCTCGACGGCCGCGTGGCGATCGACTGGGGGGTCTACGGAGTTCCGGAGACCTTTGTCGTCGACCGTGAGGGCCGGATCGTCTACAAACACATTGGGCCGATCACGCCGACGGTGTGGCAACGGACGCTGCTGCCGCGAATACGTGGGTTGCAAGGCTCTTCACAATGAACGAAGCCAAGCTGCGCGCCCTGCTCGGCAACAACAAGTGGCCGCCGTACCGCGTCGGCATCGTCGCGTTGGGCGTGCTGGTGCTCGCGGCCTCGATCGTCGGTGTGTGGTTCGCCGTGCGCTCGTCCCCAACAGCCCCCACAGCCGACGTCGGGCCTGCCGCGCTCGCGCAGCGCGCCTTTGTATTCGTCCCGCATGCGTCGCCAAGCCCGATCTCGGACGTCGAATTCGAAGACGGCCAAGGCAACAAACACGCGTTGACCGATTTCCGCGGGAAGGTCGTGCTGCTCAACATCTGGGCGACATGGTGCGTGCCGTGCCGGACCGAGATGCCCACGCTGGACCGCTTGCAGTCACGTCTGGGCAGCGAGAATTTCGAAGTGGTCGCGTTGTCAGTCGATCGCGGCGGCCAGGCCGCAGTCAAGAGCTTCTTCGACGAGATCGACGTGCGATCGCTCGCGATCTACGTCGATGCCACGACGGAGGTATTGGCGAAGCTCAGTGTCATCGGCGTGCCCACGACATTGCTGATCGATGCAGAAGGCCGCGAGGTGGCTCGTTACATCGGACCGGCGCAGTGGGATCGTCCGGAAGTTATCGCCACCATCAATCGGTATCTGTCGGCGCGCAAGCCATGAGCGGGAAAACGTTTTGTCGCAACACGCGCTACGCGCTCCTCGGTCGACGCCGGGCGTTGCAAGCGCTCGCCGCTGGGGCGAGCGCCCTTCTCGTGCCGACCGGTTTGCGGGAAGCATTCGCTGCGGTGTCGCCCGATGTCGCGATCCGGCTCGTCGCCGCACCGGATCGCGTATCGATCTGGCCGGGCACGGCAACGCGCGTGCTGCGCTTCAAGGCGGAGGTGCTGCAGGGCCGCCCCGACGCCTTGCGTCCAATGACGAGTTACCTCGGGCCGACGCTCGAATTGCGGCGCGGAGAACGCGTGCGCATCCAATTCATCAATCGCATGAACGAGCCGAGCATCGAGCGTCGGCTCATTCCAGACGACATCGGACCGTTTCATGGCATCCGAGTAGCGACCGAACTGCTCAACGGTCCCCGCTTTCTTCAGCCAGATCTTTGCGAGGCTCGGCCCCGTCATGTGGTCACCTGCCACGATCGAATGGCACGCAGAGCATTGCTGAAACACCGACGCGCCACGTGCTGGATCGCCCGCGGCACGCGCGTACTGGCTAAGGACGGTGACGCCGATCGCGAGAGAAGGCACGAACAGAACGGCGAAGGCGCGATTCGATCTCATCTTCATCTCCGTTGATGCCGCCGCCAAAAACCGGAGTCCTTGCGCTCCCAGCGCGAGTACCATACGCCCCAGACGGTAGGACATCGCTACACGCTTGCTCAGGGCCGCTTAGCCGCTGCTTTCAAGCACGTCGTGGGCCCACGAAAGCGCCGCAATCACATTCGGAAAGCCGATCGTCGGCGCCGTCAACATCAACGCCTGCTCGATTTCAGCCGCGGTCGCACCTGCGTCAAGGGCTCGTCGCACGTGACTATGGACGGCGCCTTCCGAACGAATGGCCGCTGACGCGGCGAGTTGGACGAGATGAGCGGTCTTCTTGTCGATCGGACCTGCTGCTCGCACCGTAGTGCCCACAGCATCCCAGGCCTCGAAGAATTTCGGATGTTCTTGCTGCAGCTTGAGATACAGGTTCGGCGGCTTGACGGTCATGTTGCTCCTTGGTGAATTTCGGTCTTGCTCACTGGTCGTACATTTAGCGTGAACTCGCGGCGGCGTCACAGCCTAGGCCAGCAGAAATGGGCTTTCCATGTTGCAATATCCGATTCCCAAAGCGTTCGTTACAACGGCCGCGGTATCGAGCATCGCTGGAGGCATCTTGCTCATCGCGGGATTCGCCCTTCATCCCGCAGGCGAGGACGCGACATTCGGTACCGATCCGCTCTGGGTGCCCGCCCACAGCCTGCTGTGGGCTGCATATACGGTCTCACTGATCGGATGGATTGGCGCGTACATCGTGCAGGCGTCGAAGGCAGGGGGACTCGGCGTTGTCGCCATTGTGGTCGCGATTCTGGGAACGAGTCTCGCCTCGTGGATCTTTAGCAGTGACGTCACCTATGTACCGGTGATCGCAGCCGAGGATCCCGGACTGTTCAAGAGGATCTTCAGCACCGGACATCTGGTCACCGGCGTTGTGAGCGTCTTGTTCTGGGTTCTGGGCAACGTGCTCTTCGGCGCGTCGATTGTTCGGACCAAGGTCTTTCCGAAGTGGGCTGGAATTCTGCTTGCTCTTGGAAGCCTGCTGATTCCTGTTGTGTACCTGACGGGATTGCCGGTAAAGGCTATCGCAATCGCGGCTCTGGCGGTGGGAGCCAGTCAGGTCTGGCTCGGCTGGAGCTTGCTCAGCATGGTACGAAGCTCGACCCTCGAGCCGCAATCGTGACACTACCTGCAGTTCGGCTACATCACTTTGCAACAACGACGTCCTACGCCGAGAGCCAACCCGCATAGACAGCGGCTTGGTAGAGGAAGTAGAACGCGGTGGCGAACATGAGTGCGCCGCCAACGCGTTCGGCCCACCGAATGAACTCGCGCGTGTGTCGCAGGTGAAACAACCGACCCGCGACGCTACCCGTTACCACGATCGGAACGCCCCGTGCAACGCCGAACATGAACATCAGCGTCGCGCCCATGATTGGATCGGCCGTTGTTGCCGCCGCAAGAACTACAGGTAGGAGCAACGGCGTGCATGCGGGACACGTCGACAAGCCGAACGGAAGCCCGAGCAGGTAACTCTTGAAGAATGTGCGCGCTGGCCTAATCGACGGAGCAAACACTGGAACCGTTACATGGACGAGATGCAGCAGTGCGAGACCGATAATAAGCAACAGCGCGCCCAAGAACGCATACGCAAGCGCGAGTAAGCTCGCCAGCACCCGCATGACCGCGAAGCCAGCCAGGCCGAACAACGCGCCAATGAGCGCATCGACGGTTGCGATACCTAATGCGAAGCCTACGGAAAGCCACAGTCCTGCGATCCGCTGGTTTTCGGATTCGGGTTGCCCGGCTGCCAAACCGGCGGCCACAGAGAGCAACGGGAATGAACTTGGAGCGACTCCGACTAGGAGCCCGGCCAGCGCGACCAGGCCGAGCGCGACCGGCGTGAGCGATGACAGGCTTTGCAGCGACGTTTCGAGCTCGGGCATGCTTGTCGCGAGGCAACCGCGGGACGAATTCGCCGATCGTATCAAACCGATCGCTACCCTGCCCCGCACTGCTGCAGCAGATGCCCGGGCAGTCAGCGATGTCGGTCGAGCGCCACCAGCACACCGGCCGCGACGCGCTGCGGCCGCTCGCCGATTCGATACACGGCCTCAGACGTGATGCTCGCATCGATCTCAACGATCTTCGCGCCGAGCTCGACCTCGGCGCCGTCGTGGGCGAGGCCGCGCAGCCAGCCGCTTAGAGGCGCGAAAGCCGCGCATTGGTCGATCGAACCGACCGGTTGTCCTGCGTGCACTTGTGTACCTATGACAAGGTGCGTATCGAACGTTCCCGCCGAGGGCGCATAGATGAAGCGCTCGCGGCCGCGGCCGCCGAGGCATTGCGGCTCACCCGCGAGAGGTCTCGCCTTGCCACTGCTGATCACGTGTCCGAGCTCGGGGCCATAAGCGGTCTCGATCACGACATCTACATGGTGCGGAACGACAAAGCGGGGGCCCGAGGCCGATCGTGAACGGCACGTCGTTCAAACCTCGGGCGCGGTTCGCCGTTACACCATCGACCGTCGCCGTGCCCTCGAAAAGCGCATCAGTGAATGCGACGGTCCGACGCGCGTACGCAGGCTTCGCGCGATCGTGCAACAGGACATGGTAACCGGCGCGCAGCAACATGAGCGCGACCGTAGAGCCCATGTCGCCGACCCCGCGCACGAGCATCAACGACACGGTATTCAAGCGTCCAGAACAGCCCGCTGCCGGCATGCCGGGCAGAGCTTCAGGCGCTCGACGCCACCCCTATCGTCAAGGCCCGGGAAGTCCTTCATCCGTGCAATGTTCAAAGCGAGCAGCTTTGCCGGCATGAACGGCGTGTCGCAGGAGGTGCAGCGCGCAAGCGAATCCGCGTGCAGCACGCGGGCACTGCTACGTTGTGCAGCATCCGCGACGAAGCGGGGGTTCAGCGTGATCGCCTGTTCCGGGCAGCCTGCCTCGCAAAGTCCGCATTGAACGCAGTTCGCTTCGACGAACGACAACCTCGGCCCCCGATCATCGCTCGCAGTGAGCGCCTGAGTCGGACACAAATTGACGCACGCCCGACACAGCGTGCAGCGCGCTCGATCGACGATCACCTCACCGAACGGCGCACCGATTGGCAGCGCACGCGGCCCGAGCGGACGTCCCGAACTCACCGTGTCGATCGCTGCCAGCATCAACGTCCGCTTGGTCGAGCGCGGATTGGGCACCGCTGCGCGCGAGTCGCTGCGCACAGCGGAAGCGGCGACGCTCAAGACGGCTGCGAGTTCTTCAGGTGCCGCAAGGATGATCCGTTCGGGACGTGTGCCAACCGCGGCGAGAACCTCGCGGGCGAGCTCGACCCGCTTGGTGACCAGATCGCGCGTAACCGGTTCGAGCGACTCATCAGCGACGAGTACCACAGCGGCTGCACCTTGCGCCAGCGCGGCGAACCAGATTTCTTCGCCGAATGAAGCGAGTGCGGGCAGGTCGAGTGTCCGCGCAGCGTTGGGCAAAGCCGGTTGGTTTTCCTCCCGTGCGTCGCGCGCTTCGCGAGCGACCAGCACCGGCTGCGCAACGCCTTCGTCGCGTGCCGCGTTGATCGCCTGCGCGCAACGGGCCAACACATCGCCCCGCGTGACGGCCTTGAACGACAGGGCGCCGGTCGGGCACGCGAGCGTGCAGTTCGCGCAGCCCTGACACAGGTACGGATCGACGACGACGCGATCGCGCGCCGATGCAATGGCGGCCGTCGAGCACACGTCGATGCATCGGCTGCAGCCGGAAAAGCCTTGCGCGCCGTGTGTGCAAAGGTCGGCCGCATACTCGAAATAGCGCGGCTTCGCAAAGCGACCAACCAGCGTCGGCAGAATCGCGAGCGCTTCGGCGATCGCGCCCGCACTACCACCCGGCGCGAAATAACCCAGCGGCGGAACCGCCTCCCGCAAATGCGGTGTTCGCGAAAGGTCCAGGACCAGATCGAACGTGCGATCGGGATTCGGGCCGAACGCGCCGATGTCCGCGCTGTCGTCGCGCGATGTTGCCGCACGCGCTGTGAACGCGCCCATCCGCCCCGTAATGCTGACGATGCGCCCGCCAAGGCTCCTTACCGAGCGGGGTAGCCCGAGGGCGTCCTGCGCTCCCGGCGCGCACATAACGACCTTCAGCGAGGCCGCGAGCCGTGTAGCGTGCGGTACGACTGTCGCATCGTCGCCGACGACCAGAACGACGCCGCGCGACTCGAGCACGACGTTCGTGTCGGCGCTCGCTGCGTTACGCGCGAGCCGGATCAACTTCGTGTGGCGGGTGTCGGCACGTGTCGGTGCCGACGTGACGTCAGCCTTCATCAACATTCGGCACGCCATGCAACGGAAGCTCCGCGACATCGTCGCGGTCGATCAGGCAGGCGCGCGCGATCAACGTGAGCATCGCGCGATGATACGGCGATTCAGCGATCGTGAGCAGGCGCTCGCAATGCTCCGGCACCCATTGCAGCACGTGATCGTCGAGGAAGGCGCGCTCGCGCTCGACCATCGCCAATGCGCCAGCACGGTCATCCGCTTGCCACGCTTCGCTTTCGCGGTGACAAAGGAGCGCCAGCAACCGCAATTCCGATCCCAGGTGGTCGGCGGGGCCCGCCTCGGATGCAGGTAACTCGAATCCGGCCTCGGCGTACGCCGTCGCTACGGCGATCGTCGCTTCGCCCGGCAGCTTGTCTTCGCGGAACACCGATTCGAATGGCGGCGGGGCCCCGTAGGCCTTCGCGAGTCCCGCGAAGAGGCGCGTGCGCTCGACGTTGAGATCGACGAACGTGTCTTGACCCGCATCCGGTGTGCGCACGGCCTCGCGCAGCGCAAGCGTTTCGGCGGCGAGCGGAGCGTCAGCATCGAAGGACGCGTCGCCCAGCATGGTGTACAACTCGCCAAGCAACGCCTGGCTCGGCGCCTCGAGCACGAGGCGCGACAGGAGCCAGTAGGTCCGGCTACGGCGTCGGGCGATGTCGGCGAGCGCCGCGACCTCCATCAGCGCGCCGTGCCGTACCACGCCGGCTTGGCCGGCGCCTGGTGACACCCGGCGCACGTCGCGCGATCGACCGGCCCGACGCCACTTGCGAGCACTTCAGCGCCGCGAAGGAACAGCACGTCCTTGAGCTCGGAGCCGTGACAGGTGTCGCACGCGAGCTTCAACTTCTGCGTGTGCACGCGGTGGAACGAGCCCTTCGCCGGGTACATCATCGACTTCGCGCTCGCCACCGGCTTCGCCGCGGGCTTCTTCGCCGCATCATCGGCCGCCATCGCGGGCAACGCCGCCATTGCAAGACCGAGTACCGCTGCTGCGATCAGGCGCCTCATGACTTCGCTCCTTCGGCCAGCACGTAGTAGACCTGTGGTCCGGTGCCGAACTGCTTCTTCAACTGCACGGCCTTGGTCGCCGCGATCCGCTTCGAAACCTCGGAATTCGGATCGTCGGCATCGCCGAACATCCGCGCCTGCGTTGGGCAGACGAGGTCGCACGTCGGCGTGTACGCCTGGTCCTTGCCGATGCGGTCCTGCTTGGCGTCCTTGATCGCCGCTTCGAGCTTGTGCCAACAGAACGTGCACTTCTCGGCCTTCTTCGCCTGCTTGCGGTGTGTGGGGTGACGGTCTGCGTACGGAATGTTCTCCGAACCGATCTTGCCCTTGCCCGGATCGAGGGTCTTGAGCTCGCCGTTGATCTGTGGCACGCCGTACGGGCACACTGCGGCGCAGTACCCGCAGCCGATGCACTTGTCGTAGTCGATCAGTACGACGCCGTACTCGTTTTTGGTGATCGCCTTCGCACCAACAAAGTCGCACGCGTACTTGCACGACGGCTGCTCGCAGTGCATGCAGTTCATCGTGTTGTAGATGCGCTTCACCTGCGGGTACGTGCCGACCTCGTATTCCACCATCACGTTCCACGGCGCGTCGGGCGTGAAGTGGTTCTCGACGGCGCATCCCGCCACGCAGGCGCGACAGCCCATGCAGCGGTTCTGGTCGATGAGTCTAACGAACTTGGTCATGGTCGCCGTCTCCCGTTACGCCTTGTAGACCTTGCACTTGGTGTCGTTGAACGAGTTGTGGCCCGAGATCAAGTCCGGATGGTGCTCGAGTACCTGATTGATCGCCGTGCCCTTGTGCGACATCGGTGAAAGGCCGGGACTCCATTGGCCGTAGTGGTACGACACGGCGACGGTATCGGGACGGATCCCCTGCACGACCTGCGCGGTGCCGGCGACCTTGCCGACGCGCGTCTCGATCGTCACGGAGTCGCCGGTCTTGACGCCGAGCTGCCCGGCGGTCGCCGCATTGATCTGCACGTAGTTGGTCGCGGCGTCTTCGCCAAGCGCCTGGTTCAGGATCGCGTTGTTGACGGTGAACCCCGACTGGTTGCGGTACATGCGCTTATGGGTCACGAGGTAGAACGGATAGCCGGTTGCCTCGCGGTGCGGCGTCGGGAACGCGTGATCCTTGTTCGGCAGCGGCGAGTACGCGATCTTGTATTTCGCGAGGTCGATCTTCGCGAGGTTGTTCTTCTTGGCGATGCTCTCGACCTTGTAGTAGGTGTCGATCAGCTGGTCAGCGTACAGCTTCATCTTCGGCTTGCCGGGACCCTTGAACTTGTCCTCGGCGCCGCCGAGATACTTGCCCTTGACCGCTTTCTTGCTGCCGACGAAGCCGTTTTCGATCGCGACCGAGAACTCCTTCTTCGTCCTGTCGGCCCAGATCACCTCGACGCCCTCGCGCTGCGTGTAGTCGCGGCCGGGCTTGAACTTCACCTCCTTCAGGTTCCAGGCCTTGTTGCATTCCTCGGCGAACTTGTCGCGGAAATCGAGCCGCTTCGAGAGTTCCCACAGCATTCCGAACGCGTCCCACTCGAGGTTGTACGGATTGGTCATCGGCTGGCGGATCGCGTTGTGTCCCGCTTCCGGCGTACCGCGCGTGGGCGCGTAGTGCCACGACTCGAGATACGTCTTGTCGGGGAGCACGAGGTCCGCGTACCAGACGTTCTCGGTCATGATCACGTCGATCACGACGTTGTACGTCTTCTTGAGCCCCTCGAACTGCTGGCCCGAATTCGGGATCGACATCGGCCGATTCGAGCCGTAGTAGATCTGCATCTCCGGCGTGTAGGCGAGACCGTACGCTTTCGGATCCTGCACGGTGAGGTTGGTGGTCTGCGCGATGTGGTGGTTCGCGTAGGGGAAGAACACGCTCTGCGCAAGATCGGTCCGCTTCGGCGGGTATTCGCACACGCTGACGTCGAAGTACTGCGGCCGCGCGTACGCGCCGCCGAGCATCAGTCCGCCGACAGCGTCGATGTTGCCGACCAGCATGTTGAGGATCAGTCCCGTGCGCCAGCCTTGGACGCCGTACTCTTTCGCCGAGAGACCGCGGAACGTGTACAGCACCGCCGGCCGGTAGCGAAGCTTGTTGCCGTCGATCTCGATCGTCTCGCCGATGCGCGCTTCCTTGGCGAACGTCTGCGCGAGGCGCACGACGGTGGCCGCCGGGATACCGGCGACTTCTTCGGCGTACTGCGGCGTGATGTCCTTCACGCTGTCGGCGAGCACTTGGAACGCGGTGCGCATCGACTTGCCGTCGACGGTGTAGGTTCCCTTGAGCGCAGGTTTGACACCAGCGACGTACGGCTTCGCCGAACTGGTGACGGAGTCCCAGACGAGCGGCGTCTTGCCGTCCTTGTCCTTCAGAATGATCCCCGCCTCATCGACGAGCTGCGGTGAATTGGTGAACTCGATCAGGAAAGGCTCGTCGATCGTGCCGGCGTCGATCAGCACCTTCGCCATCGCGAGCAGCAGCACCGGATCCTTGCCCGGCCGCACCGGCACCCACTCGTCGGCCTTGCCGGCGCAAGCCGAAAGCCGCGGCTCGACGACGATCGTCTTGAGGCCAATCTGCTCGCGGCTCATCGTCGCTTGCCAGTCGAGCCAGCGCGACGCCTGCTCGCCTTCGAAGTAATTCGCGCCGAAGTTGAGCAAGAGCTTCGAATACTTGAGATCCGGCAGGATGCCTGCGCTCGCCCACGTGAGCTCGTCGGCGACGTGGCGCGCCGCCTCGCACGCGGTCGTGCGGTGAATCATGTTCGGCGTGCCGAACGCCTTGGTGAATGCCGAGCAGAATTCCTCGCCGATGAGGTACTTGCCCTGCCCGTGCTGCCAGACGAGCTTGGCGGGATTGTCGATGCGGATCTTCGCGAGCCGCACGGTGAGCTCGTTGAACGCTTCGTTCCACGAGACCTCGACCCACTTCGGGTCTTCGTTCGGACCCTTGTTCGGATTGGTGCGCTTCAGCGGCTTCTTCAACCGATACGGGTCGTAGGTGTTGAACATTCCCGACGCACCCTTCGGGCATATGCCGTGGTTGTAGAACTCGGCGCGCGCCGTGTCAGGATAGATTGTGCGCACGATGCCGTTGACTACCGTCGCATCGATGCCGCAGAAGTTGGGGCAAATCGCGCAGCCCGACTTGACGTGCTTCACTTCGAGCGCGGCTGCGCCCGCCTTGGCGGCGCCCACCGTCTTGGCCGGTTTTGCCGCTTGCGCAATCGCGTCGAACGTCACGCCAGTGGTGGCGATGCCACCGAGTGCGCCCATCCCCTTCAGGAAACTGCGGCGGCGGAGTTCCATACGGCACTTCCTCCCGTGGCTGGTTGGTCGCAACGCAAGCAGGTCGCAACGCATCGCCATTGTCCCGGCCGCCATCGTCAGAACCGTTGACCCGTATCAATTTCGCCAAGCTCGGTGCTGCAAGATCAAAACCAGAGCGATTTAGTCGAGCATTCGCGATCGAACGGAACGGAGGTGCTTCGCTGCCCGTACAACCGTGCAACGCCGGATGCGGTGCGCGAACGACGAGACCTCGACACCGCCGTGTAACACTTTGATTTATCGATATCAAGGCCACGTTTGGGGCGCGGCCCGGAACGTGCATTCATAAGCGACCGGGCGTTCCGTAGCGGCGCTCGCATCGATTACTACAAGGAGGAACGATGGGCGACCCGCTCTCGCGGAGGCAGTTCTTCAAGGTATCCGGTGGCGTCGCTGCGGGTGCGGGTCTCGCCGCCGGCGTAATTCCGAACCCCGCGCACGCTGCAACGGCACCCGACGCCGGCAGAACCGTGCTGCCCTACCCGCGCAAGGCGCTCGGGCCCGCGGCAAAGCTCAAGGCCGGGGAGCCTGTCACCTTCGCCTACCCCGATGCGTCGTCACCGTGCACGCTGCTCAAGATGGGTGCTCCGGTCGAGGCGGGTGTCGGCCCCGAGCGCGACATCGTTGCGTACAGCACACTGTGCACGCACATGGGCTGCCCGGTTGCGTACGACGCGCAATCGCGTGCCTTCAAGTGCCCTTGCCACTTCAGCACGTTCGATGCCGAGAAGGCGGGGCAAATGATCTGTGGCCAGGCGACCGAGAATCTGCCCCGCATCGTGCTCGACTACGACGCGAAATCGGGCAGCGTCACCGCCGTGGCCGTCGATGGCCTGATCTACGGCCGCCAGTCCAACCTGCTGTAAGGAGCCGACGCCATGGCCAAGTATGAAGACCGCGTGCCGCTGCCGCCGGTGAACGCCCAGAAGACCAATCTCACCTGCCACTTCTGCATCGTGGGGTGCGGCTATCACGTGTACAAGTGGGACGAGAATCGCGAGGCGGCCGCGCTCCCAACCAGAACGCACTGGGACTCGACTATCGCAAGCAGGTGCCGCCGCTCACGCAAATCATGACGCCTGCGATGCACAACGTGGTGACGGATCGCGATGGCTGCCGCTACAACATCATGGTGCTCCCCGACAAGGGATGCACGGTCAACCAGGGCCTGTCGTCGGTGCGCGGCGGGCAGATGGCGACCTATATGTACACTTCCGACGGCGATGCGAAGGCGCGGCTCAAGCAGCCCCGCCTGTACACGGCGGCCCAATGGACCGATACCACCTGGGACGAAGCGCTCGCGATTTACTGCGGCGTCGCGAAGAAGGTGCTCGACAAGGACGGACCGTCGGGGCTCGTATTCAACTGCTTCGATCATGGCGGCGCGGGCGGCGGCTTCGAAAATACCTGGGGCACGGGAAAACTCATGTTCACCGCGCTGCAGACGCCGATGGTGCGCATCCACAACCGGCCGGCCTACAACTCCGAGTGCCACGCGACGCGCGACATGGGCGTGGGCGAACTGAATAATTCGTACGAGGACGCCGAGCTCGCGGACTGCATCGTCGGCATCGGCGCGAACCAGTACGAGACGCAGACCAACTACTTCCTCGCGCACTGGATTCTGAACCTGCAGGGAGGCACCGCGGACAAGCGAAAGAAGTGGTTCCCCAATGAGCCAACGCCGCCGGTGCGGTTCATCTTTGTCGATCCGCGGCGCACCAACACGATCGCCATCGCCGAGCAGGTGGCGAAAGACCGCGTGCTGCATCTCGATATCCAGCCCGNNNNTCACGTATGTCGTCGAGCAGGGTTGGGTCGACCGCGAGTTCATCTCCAAGTACACGATGGGCTTCGACGCGGCGGTCGCGGCGAACAAGCTCTCGCTCGATGAGTGCAGCCGCATCACCGGCGTTCCGGTGGAGAAGCTGCGGCAGGCCGCCGAATGGGCGTACAAGCCCAAAGCACCCGGGGTGATGCCACGGACCATGCACGCCTACGAGAAGGGCATCATCTGGGGCAACGACAACTACCTGATCCAGTCAGCTCTGGTTGATCTCGTGTTGGCCACACACAACGTTGGCCGGCGCGGCACCGGATGCGTGCGCATGGGCGGTCACCAGGAGGGCTACACGCGGCCGCCCTACCCCGGCAACACGAAGATCTTCATCGACGAAGAGCTGATGAAGGGCAAGGGGAAGATGCTCACCGCCTGGGGATGCAACAACTTCCAGACGACGCTCAACGCCCAAGCCTACCGCGCCGAGATTCACCGCCGCGCCAACATCGTGAAAGACGCGATGGCGAAGGCGCGTGGGGCGACGCCGGCGCAGATGGTCGACGTGATCGTGGACGCCTGCGACAAGGGCGGACTGTTCGTGACGACGATCGACCTGTATCCCGTGATGTTCTCCGAAGCGTCGCACCTGCTGCTGCCCGCCGCGCATCCGGGTGAGATGAACCTCACGTCGATGAACGGCGAGCGGAGAATCCGGCTGTCCGAAAAATTCATGGACCCGCCGGGAACAGCCAAGGCGGATTGCCTCATCGCCGCCGACATCGCCAACACGCTCAAGCGCATGTACCAGGCCGATGGCAATGCGGCCATGGCCGCGCGCTTCAACGGCTTCGACTGGAAGAGCGAGGAAGACGCCTTTTCCGATGGCTTCCGTCGCGCGGGCCAAACAGGAGCGCCGCCGATCGACAGCCAAGGCGGCGGCACCGGCAACATCGCGACCTACGAGCGATTGCGTGCGATGGGCAATAACGGCGCCCAGCTGCCAATCAAGGAATACAAGGACGGCAAGCTCATCGGCACCGAGATGCTTTACACCGACGGCAAGTTCGACACCGCCGATGGCAAGGCGAAGTTCCTACCCTCGCCTTGGCCGGGATTGCCGAAGCCGGTCGCCGATCAAAAGGCGAAGTACAAGTTCTGGATCAACAACGGGCGCATCAACGAGGTCAGGCAGACGGGCTACCACAACAAGTACAGCGCCTACGTGCGCGGGCGCTATCCGATGGCGATCATCGAAATGAATCCGCAGGACATGGCGGCACTGAAGATCGAAGCCGGCGATATCGTCGAAGTGCACAACGACTGGGGCTCGACCGTCGCAATGGCCTATCCCGAGCCCGATCAGAAGCCGGGCCAGACGTTCATGCAGTTCGGCTACGACAACGGCGTGCAAGGCGACGTCACGACCAACTGGGTGGACCGTAACATCATCCCGTACTACAAGGGAACGTGGGCGGATATCCGCCGGATCGGCGGCGGCGACGAACACCGCAAGACGATCAGCTTCAAGAGCCGACGATACGATCGGGCTTGACTCGAAGCGCGGTTTCCTCCGCCGCGCGTGCAAGACTGGGCGTCCCGATGGGGCGCCCTTTTTCATGTCTGTCCTCAGCGCGCTTGTCGCTCGACAAGGGGCTCCTTATCAGCGAACAGCCGGCTATTTCGGCCGTTTGCTGAGCGGACAGGCCCTGCCGAAGACAATGTCGGCGACGGTCACATCGCCGACGTGGCGCAGATATACCGCCATCGCAGCTGCAAGAGTTCCATGGCCAAACTTGGCAGCCGCAGCGCCGCGCTTGACCCGCCGCGATTTGCGTCCCGAGATTCCAGCGCGCCGAGCAGCAGATGGTTCAGCACCTGGTCCGCCGTATTGACCGGTACCGACGAGCAGCGCGCCGGCAATTGACATAGAGCAAAGTCCGATGCCATTTCCGGCGTACCGTTGATCGGAGGAAGGCATGCGGAATTTCAAAGCGCAGCATGCTTCGGGACGAATGAACACTCCCAGCGTCGACTTCGAGTCGCTTCACGACCAATTCAGGCCGCGAGTTCTTCGCTATGTCACCCGGTTGGTCGGTGAAGCGGATGCGGAAGACGTTACGCAATCCGTGATGCTGAAGGTGAGCGAAGGCCTTTCCGGCTTTCGCGGCGATTCGAACATTTCGACTTGGATCTACCGCGTCGCGACCAATGTGGCCTTGGACAAGCTGCGCCAACGGACCAATCAACCGCTTATCGACCCCGGATACGAATTCGACGAGAACGACCTGCCGCCGGCGGCACAAAGTCCATCGGTCGAGACAGCGGCAATTCGCGAAGAGATGAGCGCCTGCATCAGCGAGTTCGTCGGCCGTCTTCCGGAAAACTACAAGACCGTCATGACCCTGAGCGAGCTGGAGGGGTTCACGAACGGCGAGATCGCCGCCATCCTCGCACTCACCCTCGATACGGTCAAAATCCGCCTTCACCGCGCTCGCGAGAGGCTGCGCAAGGACTTGGAGGCCGGATGCAACTTCTATCGCGACGAGCGCGCCGAGTTCGCTTGCGACCGCAAACCGGCCACCCCCATTATTTTTTCTCGCCGCCGCTAATCTAGGCGCCGTATCCATTCCGCGGCTGTCTCGTCTAAAGGGACGAAACAGATAACTGCGGAGATCGAGATGGACGCCTACACAGCGGATTTTTCTCTTGACGTGCAAGGGGTTAAGGGTTCTTGCCCGGCTGGAGAGCTTTACGCAAAGAACCAGATCGCAAAGAAAACCATTCCGGTCCTTTCTTGCGAGGGACCGTGTATCCGGGGCGAAATCGCAAGGCTCGCCGCGAACTTGATCGCTCAAGAAGTGCCTGCGCTGGCGCGTGCCTGCCATGCAGAAACGTTCTTCGTTCCCCACTCGGCGATGGCGACCTGGGTGAAAGGCGCCGAGAAGAGCCTCATGATCGATGGCTGCTTCCTCAAATGCCATGGACGCGTACTCAAGAAGCTCGTCGGAGATGAGAAGGTTGTCCACATCGACGCCCTGCCCTTCTACAGGAAATACACCGACGTCTTTCTGATGGACGATGTGCCGGAAGAGGAACGCAAGGCCATTGCGCGCCAGGTGGCCGACAAGATCATCGCGAAGCTGAAGCAAGACGCTTCGCTGGAACGCGCAACCGCATAGCCGAAGGAGCGAACGATGTCTTTACTTACCCCGCGTGAGCAGGAGCTGGTGTCCCTCGGTGCCGCAATGGGCAGCAACTGCATTTCTTGCATCGAGCACCACATCCCGAAGTCCCGAACGGTTGGACTCACCGATCCGCAGATCTCGGAAGCCATCCGACTGGCCGATAACGTTCGCCAGGTACCGGCCCGCAAGACGCTCGTCACTGCTGTCGACCTACTCTCCGAATCGACGCCGGCGGTTCAGGCTCATCAGCCTTGCTGTGGCTAGTGCGGCGCTTTCCACAAGGAGCAAACCATGGACTTCAGCTGGTTCCCCCACATGAATGGGTTCTGGATCTTTCCGCTCCTCTGTTTGCTCTTCATGGCCATCATGATGTTCGCCTGTGGTGGCATGCGGTTCCGATTCGGACATCGCGATCGAGTCGGCGGTGGCCGCGAGACGGCGCGCGCGATCCTGGAACGCCGATACGCGAGCGGCGAGATCGGCAAAGACCAATACGACGCAGTGCGACGCGATCTCAACGGCTAAGCGGTTTGACCGCGCTCATGCGAGAATGATGATTGTGGTGGTCGTGTTCATCCGATCTCCCTAGCACTGCGGGTTCCGGCAGTTGCCATCCAAGCATGAACGATGCTTGGCGAATTTGACCGTTCGTGACATCGACGAATCGCTGGTCCAGGCAGTCAAACAAAGAGCGGCGTAGGTCGCGTGGAACGTCCACACTCGCGACTCCTCGGAGACAGCGGGCCCGGCCGGACCGCACAAGCGCGGCGATCGAAGTCCACGGTGACGCGAATCGCCGGGCGCTCCGGACAGGCGCTCATGTGCACCGACTAGGCTCGAACCCATCGGATTAGGAATCCGTTGGTCGACAACTTGCGTGGTTATACAGCCGCTTTCGAAAATGCTTCTCCGCCCCACAGGAGGAGCTCATGGCCACGACACGCACACCAGGCATCACTGTCCTCGCGGACGGCCGCCGATTCATTGACAAAAGATACCTCGGGATTCGTATCGGCTTGCGTGTCGGCAGCATCACTCAGGAACACGCTGAGGAGCGACTACGCGTCGAGATGGGGCGGATCGAATACGAGCGGGAGCGCAATGCACACGTGCGCCCAACCTTCGCCGACTGCGCCGCGCGCTACGTGGCCCAATCGCGTGGCAAGCGCAGCATCGATGTGATCAAGTGGCACGTCCGACTGCTTGGGAGCTACATCGGAAGACTTGAACCGCAGCAAGTCCATGATGCAACACTCGAGCCGTTTATCAGGGATCGCCTTGCCCGAGGCGCGAGCGCGACGACAATCAACCGCAGCTTGGAAGTCGTGCGCACGATTCTGAATCGTGCTCCGCGATCCTACCGTGATGCCGACGGCCGGCCGTGGCTCGACGCCATGCCGCCGTTGATCAGCATGCTGCCGGAGAACCCGCGCTTGCCTTATCCGCTGACCTGGAAGGAACAGGACGAGCTCTTTCGCCGATTACCCACTCACCTCGGCCGCATGGCGCTGTTCGCGGTCAACACCGGCTTGCGCGACAGCAACGTGTGCGGCCTGCAATGGTCGTGGGAGCTCGCTGTGCCGGAAGTCTTCAGGACTGTGTTCGTCATCCCTCCCGAGGCCTTCAAGACCAAACGTGCTCATGTTGTCATCCTCAACGACATCGCTTGGTCAATCATCAAAGCGCAACGGGGCTTGCACCCGATCTGGGTGTTCCCGTTTCGCGGCAGGCCCATCAATACGATGAACAACAACGGCTGGCAGCAGGCGCGGCACGAAGCAGGCTTGCCCTTAGTCCGCGTCCACGACCTTCGCCATTCGTTTGGGTGCCGCTTGCGCGCAGCGGGCGTTTCGGCGGAAGACCGCGAAGCACTGCTCGGCCACGCAAATCATTCCATGGCCGGACACTATGCGAGTCCCGATGTGGGCCGCCTATTGGCCCAGGCGAATCTCATTGTCGAGCGGAACGGTACACGGACCCTGCTACGCATCGCCGACGGCCAATGCCGAGGCGTGGATAAGAGGTCCCACGCGGTTCCACAGCAAAGCAAGGAGGACTTGGTTTTGCGCGCGAAGCCCTTGAATTCTCTCGAGGCCGCGGGGACCGGTGGATAAGAGGTCCCACAACGGTCCCACAGCAGTTAGGAGGACTTGGTTTTGACTTCCAAGCCTTTGAAATCTGGCGCGCCCGGCAGGATTTGAACCCACGACCCCCTGGTTCGTAGCTTTGGACTTAAACAACCAGGCGTTTGTTTTTCAACTTGTTTCCGGCACGTCCGCTGCTCCATGTTTGTTCATCCGTGCCCAAGGGCGCTCAACAAAGTCGCGCAAAAGTCGCGCACGGATTCTTTCATCCTCGGCGGCCTGACATCGTCATGCCGATACGTTCACCAAGGGGTAGTGGGACCGCGAATCAGCTGTCTCGATTGCATCGCGCAACCGCGAGTGCCAAGAAGGTCGTAACGGTGATGCCACAACTGTCCGCGCCGCACGGTGGAGGCTCCGATGGAGAGCATCCAGGCAGTGTGAAGGGCGGCTGACCTCCCAATTTCCTTCCCCATCGCGCGCGCAGCTACTTCCAGATCGTATTGCGCTTGAAGCCTGATCCAGAATTCCGGTGTCGTTCCAAACAGACACCCGAGGCGCAACGCCATATGCGCCGACACGGCCGCCTCGCCACGACATATCAAGTCGATCCGGCTGCGGAACATGGATGTTCTTGGCCACGCAGTAGCGGGAAATATCCTTCATGGACGGTTTCCTACTCAGACGGCTGTTCCCCGGGGCAGCGATGGGCCCAAAACTCATCGCCTCTCCGCTATGCTATTCTTAGCGGTTTACAAGGCGGCTGGAGTTTGAAGCTCGTCGCCCGTCCGGTCGAGCTCGATTCATTCGTCGCAGTGGTCGTACGCGCGCCCTCGGGATTGACCTGCAGTACGGGTTGCTCCCAGCACCAGCGTCGCCGGGACGGCCCGTCATCTACTGCAACGGCTCACGCCACCGATCGTAAAAGCCTCCGCTCGAGGATCGTTTCAGCGTGTCTGTGAATTCGCGGTCTACAAGCGCCTCCGTGCGGCTGTGCACACCGGCTTTTGCCTGGGGCGCCGCCTTGATCCTCATCCTTCTCGCCGGTAATGCGTGGCCTCATGGCGTGGCCGAGGACGACAAGGCATTCTTCGAGCAGGCGACCGGGCTCCACCTGATCCCGTTCATTTACCTCGGGGCCAAGCACATGGTCACCGGTTACGACCATTTGCTGTTCCTCGTCGCGGTCGTGTTCTTTCTCTATCGGCTAAAGGAAGTTGCGGGATATGTCACGCTCTTTGCCATCGGCCACAGCGTTACGCTTCTGTTTGGGGTATTGAGCAACACCCGGATCAACCCATTCATCGTGGATGCGATCATTGGCCTCTCGGTTGTCTATAAGGCTTTCGACAATCTGGGCGGCTTCCAACGCGTGTTCGGTTTCCAGCCCAATACCAAAGTCGCGGTACTCGTATTCGGGTTTTTTCACGGCTTTGGTCTCGCCGCCAAGTTGCAGGAGATGAACGTGTCGCGCGAAGGCCTGGTGCCGAACATTCTCGCCTTCAATGTCGGGGTGGAGCTCGGGCAATTGCTTGCCTTGAGCGCCGTCCTGATCGCCATGGGCTTCTGGCGGCGAACCCCTGCATTCGGCCGCCAGGCATTCGTCGCCAACGTCGCGTTGATGACCGCCGGCTTTATCCTCATCGGGTATCAACTTACCGGGTATGCAGCGACAGGAATGAGTCTAAGCTGATGGCGCGCAAGAGATCTGCCGCAAAGACGCGGCCGCCTCTGGTCGCGCCCTCGCCTCCGGTGGTTCTGGCGTCCGCGCCAGCGCCGCAATCGCCGCATCTGCCTTCGATTCGCAAGCTCGTGCATGGCTCACTTATCGCGCTCGCGGTCGCGATCGTTATCCTCGTCGTAGCGGTTCTTCCCGCCGAGTATGGGATCGACCCCACCGGAATAGGCGAACGTCTCGGCATTCGCGGGATGAGCGGCAAGCGGCCCAATCCCCGCCCGGAACCTGGCTTCTCGCTCGGTGCCGACCCGTTCGCCTCCGAAGCCACCCCGGTCTGGCGTCAACCGACGCCGTTCCGTTCGGACGAAATATCGCTCACGCTGCAAGCCAACCAGGGGGCGGAGATCAAGGCGCGGATGCGCGGCGGCGAGCGCTACGTATTCGCTTGGGATGTTGCCGGTGGCAAGGTTGACTTCGACATGCACGGCGAGCAAGCCAACGGCCCGCCGGATGCGTTCACGAGCTATTGGAAGGGCCGTGACCAACAGAGCGGGAACGGTGCCTTTATCGCGCCTTTCGATGGCACGCACGGCTGGTACTGGAAGAATCGGGGTGATGCTCCCGTCACCGTCCGCGTAAAGACGAGCGGCTATTACGAGAAGCTGTACCGACCCTCGGCCCCCGCGGCGCAGGCCAAAGCCGAGTCCAAATGAAGGGATCGAACATGTTGAATCCGAAAGGCCTCCTCGTGCTGATCGCATTGGCGCTGCTGTCCGCTGCCGCGCTCGCGCATCCCGGTCACGATTCGTTCGAACCCATCTCGCAATCGGAAGCCATTCAGCAAGCCGACGCCATTGTCGCCTCAGCCATGTTCAGAAACAAACTGCATGCCTCCTGGGCCACGAAGGAACTGAAGAGTGCGACGCAGCGCGCCAGCCCGGACGGGCCGATCTGGGTGATCGTCTATCACAATTCCGCCGAACCGGACCCTGCCCGTGCAACGGTCTACATCTTCGTCGATGGACTCGGCAACTATCTTGGCGCCAATTTCACCGGCAAAGGCCAATAGATACGTTCGCTAGATACGTTCGCTAGATACGTTCGTTACCATCAAACGTCATACGTCCCATTCTCGCGCACGCCAGCGGAGGTTCGCTTGACGAGCATCTTGTCGATACGGTGCCCGTCCATGTCGACCACTTCGAACTCAATGCCGTTCCATTCGAACTTGTCGCCGACCTTCGGCACGCGTCCCAGCTGCATCATCACAAATCCCGCCAGCGTGTGATAGCTGCCGATCCCTTCCTCGGGCAGCTCTTCTTCGATCTCCAGCACGTCCTTGAGGCGCTCGATCGTGATACCACCGTCGATCAGCCACGACCCGTCATCGCGCCGTACGACGTCGAGATCGCGTTCGTCGCCGACCATCGCAATGTCTCCCGCGAGCGCTTGCATCACGTCGTTGAGCGTGACCAACCCCTGCGCGTTGCCACGTTCGTCGATCACCAGCGCAATGGTCTGACGGTGCTTCCTGAACGCCTCCACCAGCTGCATCACGGTGAGCGTGTCGGGCACAAACAGCGGCTTCGTAACCCTGGAGGCGAGGTCAACCGGTCGGCCGGCAAGGGCATCCTCGAGCAGTACCTTCGTCTGCACGATGCCTTGCACGTTTTCCAGCGTAGCGCGTACGACGGGAAAACGTGAATGACCACTGTCGACGATTAGACGGAGGTTGTGCTCCAGCGGCTCATCGAGATCCAGGTAGACGATATCGTTGCGCGGCGTCATCACGCCCGGGACCTTCAGTTCATCAAGGCGAAACACCCGAGAAACGATCGCCTGCTCGTGCTCATGGAACACGCCGGCCTCGGCGCCCTGCTCCATCAAGACGTTGATCTCCTCCTCGGTAACGGGAGAACCGCTGCCGCCACGCACGCCGAATAGTCGAAGCAAACCCTCGGTCGCGGCGCTGAGCATACGCACCACCGGGTAGGTCAGGGTCGCAAGCCACATCATCGGCCTCGCGACGAAGCTCGCTACCCGTTCGGGGTTGATCAACGCCAGCCGTTTCGGCACCAGTTCGCCGACAATTACCGACGTGAGCGTGATCGCGGTTACGACGATCGCGAGCGATAGCTGCTCTGCGTAGGGAACAACGGCGGACCATTGCGATAGCCACGAGGTGAGTTGGACGGCAACGGTGGCCTCACCGAAAGCGCCACTCGTGATACCGATGAGCGTAATGCCAATCTGCACGGTGGACAGGAAATGGGATGGCTGGTTGGCCAGCGCGAGTGCGGCGCCAGCCCCCGCTCGACCTTCGTCGGCAAGCTGTTGCAGGCGCGCTTTGCGCGCCGAGACGACTCCCATCTCCGACATCGCGAATATGCCGTTCAACACGATCAACAGGAACAGTATCAGTACGTCCATAAGTTCTCTTGTGACGGAAGCGCCGACGTCGCGACCCGCGTGTGCTTCCACCGAAGCGGAATCGCCTCAGCGGACTTCAAAACGGCGCAACGAATCAAAAAAGGGTGATCCGCGGCGCGGCCCCAAGGCGGTGCCCATGGAGACCGCTGCGGGACCCGCTGTCGTTGATCATCACCCACGATTTCCCTCTGGTCGTACCGGCTCGATCACATCGTAGAGGTTCGATGCATTGCGCAGAAGTGGGTGGTCGCAGCATGGTCGCGGGGAGTGATACCCACCGCACCAGAGCACGGGCCAGCGTACGTCACGATACATCATCGCGCGTGGGTAGCGAATCACCTCTCGTTGACTGATCCCCTCCCCGGGGATAGGATATCGCAATGCCCAAGCGCGACCTCCATCAAAGCCACCCGGAAATCGTCAAGCGCCTCAAGCGCGCCGAAGGGCACCTGCGCATGATCATCGACATGATCGATGGGCAACGCCCCTGCCTCGATATCGCACAGCAACTGCACGCCGTCGAGAAGGCCCTCGGCGCTGCGAAGAAGGCACTCATCCACGACCACATCGACCATTGCCTGGAGCGAGCAACCGGTCCCAGCCCTCGAGCAGTGCGCGCGCCGCTTGAGGAGTTCAAGGAAATCAGCAAGTATCTCTGAGGAACTCGCAGTGCTGCGTTCTCTCCTTGCCTGGCTCGGCTTCGCCCAGCTCGCCGGCGACGGCGATCGTCATCATCACAGCGGCCACTCGCACGCCGACAATCCTGGCCACGGCCACACGCATGGCGTCATGGATGCGACGATCGCAACCACTGCGCGCGGGCTGTGGGCAATCAAATGGTCGTTCGTGATTCTGGCTATTACGTCCGTCTTTCAGCTCCTGGTCGTGCTTGCCACAGGCAGCGTCGCGTTGCTCGCCGACACGATTCACAACGTCGGCGATGCCGCAACCGCCATCCCGCTCGGCATCGCGTTTCTGCTCGCCCGCCGCAAACCCAGCCCGCGCTTTACTTATGGCTATGGACGCACCGAGGACCTGGCCGGTGTCACCGTGGTGCTCATCATCCTGGCGAGCGCGATTGTCGCCGCCTATGAGGCGATCGACCGTCTGATCCATCCGCAACCGATCACCCTGCTCGGCTGGGTCGCCTTGGCGGGTGTCATCGGGTTTGTCGGTAATGAAGGGGTCGCCGTGTTCCGCATTCGGGTTGGGCGGGAAATCAATAGCGCCGCACTCATCGCCGACGGCTACCATGCGCGAACCGATGGGTTGACGAGTCTCGCCGTGGTCCTAGGCGCGCTCGGAGTCTGGCTGGGCTTGCCGCTTGCGGACCCGATCGTCGGACTCCTGATCACACTGATGATCTTTGCGATCGTCTGGCAATCGGGCAAGGCCGTGTTCACGCGCATGCTCGACGGCGTCGACCCTGGCATAACGGATGAAATTCGCCATGCCGCCGATCATGTTCCCGATATCCTGAAGGTGCTCGATGTGCGCGCCCGCTGGCTCGGACATCGCCTGACGACGGAGCTTGATATCGCATTGGATCGTGACGCCACGCTTCGCGACGCCGACAAGATCACCGCGCAACTCGAGCGCGAGCTGTTTCAGCATATGCCGGCGCTCGCCGCCGCGCGGATCCGCGCCCGTCCGTTCGATCCCACCGTCCAGGAAGACTCCGACGTTGCCCCCAGCCCCGGCGCGCACGCGGTTGGACATCACCACGCGCCGACGCCGATCGCCGTGCGCGGACAACTTGCCGACGGTGTGCTAGAAATCGTCGATACGCCTCACGGCGAACGCATGCAGTTCACCGCGTCTCGGGCAGTTGTCGATCTTGAGGCCAGGGTCGAAATCCAACGTGAGCGTGGTCGCATCGAGATGCTCGCGCTTGTCGCGCTGCCCGGCGATCGTTCCCGTTTCATGAGCGCCACGGCGCCGCAAGAGCCTCACGAGTTCGATGCGCGGCTTAACCTGAGTGCGGCCGACCGCTCGGAAGCGCTACCCTTCCGGCTGGTGGAGCCAGCGCATCACCAGGCGTCATCGGCTACAGATGACCGCTGAAGGCTCGTTCCCCTCCCGGAGCGCCCGATGTAGGTAACATCGACAAACGATCCTCGTACTGGCCCGTAGCCTGCATGCGCTTCGATAGGCTGGACGTCAAGCCTCCGACGATCAAGCATTCGCAATCGTCGCGGTCGGATGACTCTCGTCAAGCACGATGACGCTAAGCGCACTATTGAGCTACTTTGGGGTTGCTCTCCTGTTTGCAGCGGCCGTGTTCTTTGCGGTTGGCATCAGTCGCTTCCGAACGCGACGCAGGGCATCTGTTGGCAAGTACAACGCGCCGGAAGATGATAGGGCGCTCCTTGCAGCGCAGCGCGCCGATTTGCTGTGCGGCACGTTGCTGCTCGCCGTTGCACTCATTGCAGAAGTCGTCAGTTTCGCCGGCGGCGGGCCCGCATTCGGCGAACCGGACGGGAACACTGCTGGCGGAGCCCTTCTGATCGCCTTGGCGACGTTTCTCTGCGTGATGGTGTGCCTCGTTGTCCGCCACCTGGTAGTCGTTCGTGTGCGTCGAAGACTCGATGACTAGCTGCGGTGCACGAGCCAATAGACGAATGTGAGGAACGACGAGGCCAAAGCCGTTCCGCTGCCTTACCGCAGCCCGCATTTTGCGGTGCAGACCGAGCGCCTGATCAGGAGGCGTCCATGACGTGGAAACGGATCGCAGCGATCAGGTGGGGCCTCCTCGTGCAGCTAGCCGTAGCGCGGATCATGTCGGTTCATTCCGACGACCGAACTTCGCCGTGCGGTGCCTGCGACCGCGCGAGAGTCTTCTCGATGCGCTGAAATACATACACCGCAGATCCCAATTCCGGAGGCAGTACGAGCCGACTGAGGTCCGGATCCTCCGCGATGAGGAAGCTCGACTGATTGCGATAATCCGCCCAATTGCCGCTCGCGAATTGGAGCCGGCTGCCAATGACGATGTACGTCTGGACGCTTCTAATCCGGAAGACGTGTCGCTCGAAGGCATTGCCTGCAGGTGGCCAAGAGCATACGACTACTTCCGGCCGGTACCGCTCGAGCGCCTCCTTGGCATCGCAATTCACGACGTCGGGCGGATACCGAATTGAATGCGCCCAGCTGTGATCGTCGGTGGCCGTGATTCGAACGCCGTATTGCGCAAGAAACCGCGCTAACGTTCCATCGCCCGCCCCGATCTCGAGACAGCGCCGGGCACCGATGAGCGAGGCGAGTTTCGCCACGAGCTCGCGCGAGTAAAAGCAGTAGATCCCCTTCGTTTCTACCAACGGCATGAGAAATTTCTTCTGCCAAAGGAGAGGCCAGACCAGCCGAAACCAAAAGAGCGATGTTGGCTTGCGTTCAAACTCCCTGCCGAAAAACAGCCGCTGCGCGCAGTAACCATTCAACCAATTGAAACGGATCTTGCCCTTCGTGACGCCGGTGGCGGCCGACAAGCTGTAGCTCTTGACAAGGAGGCAGGCCATGCGGTGCTCGACGTAGCGGGATACGATCGCGTCGCGCTTGCCTTGGTCTCGCCTCCTCGCGTGTAGGCCGCTGAAGCGCGGCGTCGCGGTAGGACGCTCGAGCAACGCCGTGAGATCCTCGGGTCGCGCGCGCTCGACAGCGGTCGCGATCCTTTGTTGAACGCGTTCCCATTCCGCGGGGAACTGGCGACGCAGTTCAGACAGGGTCGGGCGGCGCCCCAGCAACCGCAGTGTCTTGTCTGTGGTGACGCGATCCTTCACGGGCGTGCCTGCCTCCTCGTTGCATGCCGAGGGGCATCCCCTCGAATACGTGCTCAGCAGTCACTTAATCCGGAGCAAACCAGGACGTTCTGCTCGAAACGGATGATGGCGGCGTGAATCGGGTCCATCGAAGCGAAACGCCGCCATGATACTCAAGACGCGCGCGCATGAATGCATCAATGAACTGCACGAACAACCATCGCGTTGGGTTATTGAGCTTTACGTAACCGTGTGACGTTAGAACAGGTTGGCCTGCTGCCAGCAGGAAAGGTCACGCGGAGCGGCGCTCGCAGGTCTGACGCTAGGACGACCGCTCCAAACGCGCTTTCAAATCATCGCTCAGATGCCGCACGATCTCGATCGTCTTGCAGATATCTGCTTCGTTCAGAGCGACGCCCATCGTCGATGCGATCGAAAGGAATCGGGCGTTGAGCTCGTGGTAGTGCTCGCGACCTTTGGGCGTCAGCCGCACGAGCTTCGAGCGCCGGTGCTTTGGATTGTCGATGAATTCCACGAGGCCCTCGGCCGCAAGCTCATCCGCCAGCCGCTGCATGCGCTGACGGCTGGTGGGACGCATCTGTGCGATCTGCGGCACGGTGATCGGACCAAGCAGCACGAGGCTTCGTATGAAACCGAAGGCACCGCCGCCCCAAGTGGTGATGAGCCCGGTCGTCTGGCCGACCGCCCGTAACCTGAAGAAGCACTGGGCCACTTCCAGCATGAGCTCCGCGACCGCCTTGGCCCTGCCGTCGACGATCGCGCTCGTCCCCGTCCTTCGCCGCATCTCAGTCCCGTGTCGTGCCGACGCCATCGCCTCCGTCCCTTCAGGGTGTGCACCAGTTTCTCCACTTGACACCGTGGTTGTCAACTTGGCACAATGACACCCAGGTTGTCATTTTGCAGTCGCCTCCTAATTTGCAGAGACGGTATGGGTATGGACACCGCTGCACGAAACGTGAACGACGCCGCAACGCCAGGCGTCGTAGCGCGACCGCCTCTCCTCTTCCTAGCCGCCCTGGTGCTCGGCTTCGTCTCCGATCACCTGCTGCCCTTGCGGTTCCCGATTCCGCGGATTGATCCGGTCCATTGGATCAGCGCCATCATCGCCGGCTGCCTGATGCTCATCGGGGTTGCGGTATTTGTCGCGGGCATTCGCAACTTCTTCCGCGCAGCGACGCCAGTTCACGGCACCAAGCCCACCCGGGCACTGGTGACGACTGGAATTCACAGTTGGAGCCGCAATCCCGTCTACGTCGGCATGTTTCTCGTCTACGGCGGTATTGGCATAGCTGTGCGCAGCCCGTGGGTCCTGATACTCGCGCTGCCCCTCGCAGCAACGATCCGCTACGTCGTCGTCGCGCGCGAAGAGGCGTACCTGGAGCGGCGGTTCGGTGACGCCTATCGTGAATACAAGGCCCGAGTGCGCCGCTGGCTGTAGCAGTCGGGTCCGCGGCGCCGAGGCCGAGCACCGGGAAATGCTCGCGAGCGTGCTGCACTGACGCAAGCGCCATCTGGCCGAGTTGCTGGCCGCGCTCCACAACATCGGACGTGACGAAGACTTCGCGCGCATCGAGGATGCCGGCGAGGCGGAGCGTGGACCTGGTTGATACCGACGTCATCACCGAACTCCGCAAGAAGGACAAGGCAAATCCACGCGTCGCCGCATTCTTCAAGGGCGCTGCCGCCGGCAACATGACACTTACGTCGCCGCGATGACCATCGGGGAATTCGATCGCTCAACCCTTAACGACGTGGCCTGGTCGATCATTAAGGCGCAACGTGGGCTGGATCCGATATGGGCATTGACGCCCGCTTCATACTTCGGCCCTAAACCAATGACAAGCAGAGCGAGCCCGGGCTGCGATTCGGGTGTGACACGCCTGCGCATCCGGGCGTCGACAAGCACATCCGGTGAAAGCAGCTGGAAGACGTCAGCGATAGGAGGTCGCTCAGCGCAACCGCGCGACGGCACGCACCATCGGCGGCAAGTCGGCCGCATCCCTTGCTCGCTTGCCGAGCACGCCTGCCAGCGTCGCCAAACGGTCGTAAAGCGCATCGGTAAAGGACATGCCACGCCGAGTATGCGACGGCTTCGGATCATCGTGCACGACCACGGCAAAACCCGATTCGTGCAGTGCATGGGCGACCGCAGAGCCCGCATCGCCGGCGCCGCGTATTAGTACCAGCAGCATTCGGTGACGCTGCATCCGCTGCCCTTCTTAACGAGCTGCTCGAAGACCTGCGATCGCGGCATCGAGATTGCGCACCGCCTTTTCGGGGTTGTGAGCGCCCCGGCTGCCATCGAGCAGTACCGCGTCGAGCAACAGTTGCGTCTCGCCGGTTGGCTTGCCTTCCGCCTTGGCGGCCGCAATCGCCGCTTCGACTTCGGCGACCTTCTTGTGGACATCTTGCTGCGCACCCGTGAGGATGGCCGATCGGGCAGCGCGTTCGTCCGCGTGACACCCATCGCAACTCGATCGCATCTTGAAATCGGTGGCCTCGGATGCCAGCACCGGCCGGAACGTATGCGAGCTCACGTCCCAAAAGACACGGGTCTTGGCTGTCGCTGTGGCGCGGCTGGCGATCTTGGCCATGTGGCAATCGGTGCAACCAACGCCTACCGCGGCCATGGTGCTTCCGGCGTACATCGCCCGGCTGGCGCGATGGCAGGAGCTGCACAGCTCATTCTTGTCGCCGCGGACCTGGGCATAGCCCTTCTGCGTGGAGTGCGGGCTGTGGCAGGTGATACAGGTGACGCCTGCCTGTTGATGCGTGCTCGGTCTGATGTCCTGATATTGCTGGCGGTTCTTGTTGGCGTATTCATTTGCCCAGAAAAAGCCCGGCTGGGTCGAGTAGCTCCAGAACTCGACGCGATCATGCAAGTCCACGTTGCCGGCGACGAAGCCAGTGGGAAAGGTGAGATCCCGCTCGACCTTGTTGGTCAAACGCGAATGGCACTGCGCGCAGAGCTGATTCTGCTGGTGAGCATTGAGCCGCATGGGATTCACGATGTTCTTGCTGGACGGAGCCTTGACATGGTTCCCGCCGGGTCCGTGACAGGACTCGCAGCCGACACCGAGCGACGCATTGGTGCCCGTCCAGTGTCCACTCGCGGGATCTTTCGTGGTGGCGAAACCGGTGGTGTGACAGCCATCGCATTTCGCGTCGCCGACCTGCACCGACGGCATCTCGGTCGGCTTCTTCGGGCGTCCGTCCGGCGTGCCGTCCGCGCTCCACCAATAGTTGCTGAACGCCCCGACGCGCCACTGCTTGTCCGCCATGACCCAGCGCATCGGCGTGGGGAACCGGAAATCGCCCACCTGCGCCTCGAAATGCTGCTCCCAGTTTCCGCCGAGCACGAAGACCACCGGATAGGTCTGATTGTTGGCCGGATCATCCTTGTCGACCAACGTCATCAGGAACCGGTCCGCCTCGCGTGACAGGCGCACGGTGGGCGAGATCTTCACTTTCTTCTTGTCGGGCCCCTCGATTTCCAGATCCCGATAGGTGATTTCGACATTGTTGAAGTCCGCCACCACAATCGCGGGGTCCGCCTTGCGGTGCATATTGGCGTGCCACGTCTCGCTCCACGCGGCATGGTCCTTCGCATGGCAGGTGCGGCAACTGTCGGAGCCGACGAATTGGCTGCCCTTGATGCCGTCGATTGCCGTCGCCGGGCCCACTATCGCGGTGGGCAATGTCGACGGTTGTCCGCTATCGGCCGCGAAGCCAACAGCTGTCCAGCCTAGCAGTGACAGCAAACCAAATAGCAACCAACCCAATCGCCTGCCCATGTGTTCCCCTTGAGACTCATCAGAAAGCGCTGCGGCAGCGTTCACGTTTTGAAACAACCTTCCCGTCACCATCGTTGGACACGAATCCCGTACTGCGCTCGCCAATCGGGACATCATTTGGCCGTTGCCTCGCCGTATCTGAAATCGTCAAACGCGGTAACGCTGTCCGCCTTGGACCAGACCCCAACAGCGCCGAGCCCGACAATGCGGTCGTCGTCGACCTCGATGTAGAGCTTGCCGTCGAGCGACACCTGGATTCGCTTAGCCATAAACTCGACGCGCAGCGTATGCCATTGGTTCTTCGCTACCGGGGCATCGACGTACTTGATCGTGTTTCGGCGTCCGTTCTGCGTGTAGTACAGCGAAACGTTGTTTTCCAGGGCATTGGCCCGTGCGACGTAGTAGTTGTCACCATCCTTCCACCGCCAAACAAGACCGCCGGCCTGGTCCTCCTTGCCCGAGATCGGCTTGAACTTCACTTCGACCACACCGTCGGTTAAGGCCGTTCCGTTCTTGACGCACCAAGGGAACGTCCCCGTTACGCTCAGCGAGCGAAAGCGTGGATTTGTCGCCGTCGAATTCCAGGACAATACGCACCGGAGGGTCTTCCTTGCCCGCCACCGCATTGTCGGCAGAAGCGATGAGCCGGCTGGTTTTCCAGCGCCACGTGACCACGGGCGCTGCGCGGAGATCTAACAGTTCGTTGAAATTCTCATTGGGGCCGCTTCGCAACTCGCAAAACTGCTCAAACTTTAGGCAAAATCACAATGAGATTGCACAATCTTTAAGCAGTTCGAGGCTGATTCGTAGTCTGCACAGTGCACTCAAAGCGAATTTCAACAAACTGCTAAGGCCACGCGATGACCCAGAAGGCTCGCGGCGCCGTCGGCGACGGCGTGCAGGACGACCGTTCCGTTATCGTCGACGAGATCGTAGGTAGTCAGCTTTTTCTGGTCATTGATCTTGACCGCGATCCACCCCGAAGGAAATGTGGTACCCGGCCGGCCAGACGAAACCGCAGACACGAGGAGCGCGGCCTCGGTCGACGGCGTTTGAGCGAGGGTCGGGACGGCGGCGACTAGGGCGAGAAACGCTAGTGAGCGCATGTTCGGCGGAGACGGTCGTGCGCGCAGTCGGCTCTTGGCTGTGAGCATACGCTCTCGGGCGGTATTCAGCGCGCACGACGATGCGGAAGTATTTGCGGCTCGGGGCCGTCAATCTTGGGCTGGGGCGCGAGCGGGGCGGGCCGATGGCATGGCGAACATGGGGCGACGATGCCAGCTAGGGCTAGTTGCAAACCACGTATGATGCTTCAATAGGTTGTTTATGTTCGATCCGGATTGAGTCACATGAGACAACGCCAACCCTTGGGTGAATCGGGATAGGCGCTGCGCGAAACTCGAGTTCCGGCCATTGCGAGTCCCTCTCAGAACACAACTTGCGGAGCGGTCATGATCAAGAAGGCATGGGCAGTTTGGAAGGGCGACATCAAGGACGGCGGCGGCACCATCTCCACCGAGTCGGGCGTGCTCAAGGAGGCGCCTTACGGCAAGGGTACCAATCCGGAAGAGTTGATCGGCGCCGCGCATGCCGGCTGCTTCTCGATGGCGCTCTCCCTAATGCTCGGCGAGGCAGGGCTGACACCGGAGAGAATCGAAACGCATGCCGACGTTACGCTGGAAAAGGTCGGCGCCGGCTTCGAGATTACCGCGAGCCACCTTACCGTGTCCGCAAGAATTCCGGGCACCGACAACGCGAAGTTCCAAGAGATCGCGAACAAGGCCAAGACCGGATGTCCGGTGTCGAAGCTGCTGAAGACGCACATCACGATGGATGCGAAGTTGGAGGCATGAGCGGCAGCGTGGGAGCAACCCGCCGGAGTAGGCTCGACAGCGAACGGACGCGACTGGGTCCCGCGCGTATGGCCGGGAAGTCTAGATTCAATCAAACGTGCGCGGCCTATTGTCATGGCTACGAAGGCGAGGGTGGAAAGTCACCCAATTTCAAAGGCCGGACAGATCTGTCGCCCCAGGATGCCTTCAAGGTCATTACCGAAGGGCGGCGCGGGTCAGATGTTATGCCCCCATGGGGCAAAAACTTTACCACCGAGCAGATATGGGAACTGGTAGCGTATCTCACGTTTTTGGGAACTCAAAAACCTGGGCAGTGAAAGGGCGTATATTTTGTAATTGTCGGCATGCGGCGAGTAACGGAAAGTCGCCAGTCAGTACATTCCAATCGAGGTATGAGTCTTGAGGGAGCGATTTTTGACTGTGTTCAGGCAGCTGTTTTCGATCGGTTGAAAATGTTTTTGAAGAAATTAGTTCACGGTCACTTTTCGATCCGTATCCCAAACGTAAGCACCATGCCCAAATTACTCCTTTCGCTTCTAATGCTCTTGTCGACGTCCGTGTTGGCTGCGAATTTTTCTGTCGATAGTCCAGACTTCAAAGCGTTAAAACAGATACCCCAGGAATTTGTCTACAAAGGATTTGGCTGCGACGGAGGGAATCTTTCCCCCGCGGTTGTCTGGAAGAACCCACCCAAGGGAACCAAAAGTTTCGCAGTGACGCTCTACGATCCGGACGCCCCTACAGGTAGCGGCTGGTGGCACTGGGTACTATTTAACATCCCCCCGGACGTATCCTCGCTTCCGCGAAGTGCTGGTGACCCGGCATCTCCTAAAATTCCTGCAGGCGCGGTGCAGAGCCGCACCGATTTCGGCAAGCCTGGTTACGGTGGTCCTTGCCCGCCAAAGGGCAGTCAGCCCCACCGCTATATCTTCACGGTGCACGCCGTAAAAGTAGAGAAACTTGACCTTGATGAGAACGCTTCCGGTGCACTGGTTGGCTACATGGTCAATGCTAATTCGCTCGGCAGCGCCAAGTTCGTCGCCACGTATAAACGACCGTAGCAAGTTTCACTGCGATTGTGGCGAATCTGTGCGTCGAATGTCAAAACCGGCTGGATGATGCGCGTAACTTTTGTAGTGTCGGAGGTCAACTGCAGGAGTTATTTAGGAATCGGCGAACGACAGCGATGAGCTGAGCTGGTTGATCAACGTGGACCCAATGACCAGCGTTTGGGATTGCCGCATACTCGGCTCGTGGAAACAATTGTCGAATCATATCTTGATCCGCGCCCAATCCCGGAGGAGACTCGGGGCAAGGTCTTCGCTAGAAGAACAGGATCGCCCCCACAGCGAACGTCTTCGCTCTGGCTTCCGGTGCGCCGCTTTGTTCGGTCTTGTGGTCAATGTACTCGGCGACGAGCTTCAAACCAGGCGCCAAGTCGTGGTAGACGCCTAGCACCCACGCCTTGTTCTTGGCGCCTGCGATGTCCTTGTTGCGGGTCTCACCATATTGAAAGCCGACCTTGGTGCTCGCGATCGGATTGAAGCTGATATTCCCCAGGAAGCCTTCCGTCCTGTACCGCTTGCCCGCCGGGTCGGTCGCGTTGAGGAACAAGATCGCGTCGCCAATGCCCTTGCCTTTGAAGCCGGACAGATTCGCGGTGATGCCGGACCAGCTCACTCTTCCACCGAGCTCGTAGCCATTCGCGGTCGCAGTGGCGCCCGTGTCCGGCTGCTCCGCTCGCTGGGTCACGAACGACGTCCAAAGCTTGCCATTCACGGCCGTCGGCGAACCGAATTCATAAGTCGCCAGTCCTTGCAACATCGGTTGTGTGTGAATCGTGTACTGGCTGCCGATATCGACGGGCTGGAAGACTCCGATTGCGCCCTGAAAACCGCGAATGACGGGCGATGCGTAGGTAATCTGCGGCTGGAACGACATGTAGATATAGCCTTCACCCACTTGCCCGAACGTCGTGTTGAGCGCTCCCGCGGAAAAGGCCTGCGTACCGACGCCGGGCACGGTCATATCCGAAAACGTTCCTTCACGCTGGAACAGCCCAGCGTCACGGCCAACTTTGACGCTGCCCCAGCTCGCGTCACCGAACTTCAGATACGCGTTGCGCACGTCGCCGACGGTCTCCGCACCGGCGATCCGCTGCCCGGCGAAGATCGACGGGTTCGAAATCCCGGGAGCGAAACCGATGTGGGCTTCGACATCGAGGTTATTGGTTCGCGTCGTCGCAATGAAATGGATCCAGGCCGGCAGGAATCCGTTCTCGATCGAGGTCGTCTTGTTCGCGTTCCCTACTGCATTGCAGGCCGAGAAGGGCGCCCAATTCGCTGCACCGACATTGTTGCTGCAACGCGTGTCGGTATAGAAGCCGTTCACCGTGCCGTTGATGTCCAGCGTCCAGGCGCCCTGGGTGAAACTGATCGCGTGCACGCCACCGCTCGTGACCAACGCCAAGGCGCCCGCCAAGACTGGCCGCATCAGATTTCTGTTGCGCATTCTTGTCTCCCTGAGTTTGATATTCGCTGTATGAGCGTCATCCAGCCCATGCCGGCTAGATTTCTCTCCGCTTCATGGCGCCGGCGATGTAATCCGCCTGGCGGATGGCCAGTGCCACGATGGTGAGCGTCGGGTTGCAAGCCGCACTGGACGTAAATTGGCTGCCATCGGACACGAACAGGTTCTTGACGTCGTGTGCCTGTCCCCATTTATTCACCACGCCGTCACGAGCGTTCGCGCTCATCCGGTTGGTGCCCATGTTGTGGCTAGCAGGGTACGGGGGCATGTCGATGACGCGCTTCGCCCCGACGGCCTCGGACAGGGCGCGCCACTGCTTCAGGCCATGCTTCGCCAGAGCATCGTCGTTGGCCGTGTAGGTCTTGGTCACGATCGGTACCGCCAGGCCGTATTGGTCTTTCTCCGTGGAATGCAGCGTGATGGTGTTCTTCTCCGTCGCCTGATCTTCGCCGCAGACCCAGACGCAGGTCATGTTGTCGTACTGGTCGATCGCCGATGTGAAATCGCGACCCCAGCCACCCGGCTTCATGAACGCCGCCACGAAAGGCAGGCCCAGCATCAGGCCTTCCAGGTAATAGCCGCCGACAAAGCCGCGCCTCGTATTGTTGGGCGCCTCGTCGGCAACGATCGCCGATATGGCCGTACCGCGATACATGTAGATGGGCTTGTCGTAGATGGACACGGCGGCGGACGTCGCGTGGTTCATGTAATTCCTGCCCACTTGCCCGGACGAGTTGGCGAGGCCGTTGGGGAACATGTTCGACGCGGAGTTGAGCAGGAGCCGCGGCGATTCGATGGAGTTGCCGGCGACGCAAACAATTCGTGCTTTCTGCAATTGCTGCTTGCCGTCCTTGTCGGCGTAAAGCACGCCGGTAACCTTGCCCGCCTTGTCATGTTCGATGCGGAGCACCATGGACTCCGGACGCAATTCGACCCTGCCGGTGTCTAGCGCCTGAGGAATGTCCGCCTGCAGCGTTGACCACGCGGCGCCGATCTTGCAGCCCTGCATGCAGAACCCGATCTGCTGGCACGCGGGACGGCCGTTGTACGGTTTGGAATTGATCGCCAGTGGGCGGACGATCTTCTTGTAGCCAACCTTCCGCGCGCCGGCAGCAACAACCTTGTAGTGATTGTTCTCCGGCAAAAGCGGGAGGCCGCTCGCCTTGGTACCGCTCACGCCCAGTTTCTTCTCGGCAAGGTCGTAATACGGTGCCATCTCGTCGTACGTCACCGGCCAGTCAAGGAGGTTGGCTCCCTGAACGGTGCCGTAGGTGGTTCTGGTCTTGAACTCGTGCGGCTGAAATCTCAGCGCCACCCCTGCCCAGTGCACCGATGACCCGCCCACGCCCTTGACCAGCCAGCACGGCAGATTCGGGTAGGTCTTGGTGTGATGCCATCCGCCTGCCGAATAGCGCTTGTCAAGCCAGGAAATCTTGCCGAACATGCCCCATTCGTCGTTGTCGATGTCGGCCTGGAGGTAATGCTTACCCGCCTCCAGGACCACGATCTTGTTGACGCCTCGTTGTGACAGTTCGTTGGCGAGCGTTCCGCCGCCGGCGCCGGAGCCGACGATGACGACGACGCCCTCATCGTTGAAATCAAATTGCGCGGGCATGATTTACGTCCTCCATTTCGTGAGTGGCTGATCCTGCAGGCATCCGCATACCGGGCCCGATTCAGATCCAGTTGATATCGTTGAAACCGCGGTTGATATAGCCACCCTGTTCCCAGGACGAGCCTTCGTAGCCGAGGAGAGGCCAGACCGCCTTGTTGTTGTAGAGCCCCGTGACGAGATCGCCCCTGATCTTCTGGAAGAAGGGCGAGCTTTCCATTTCCTTGAGCAAGGCGACGCGGTCTTCCTCGCTGGGAATGTCCGCATAGTCTTTTGCAAAGCGCTTGTTGGCGGCGGCGTTCAAGCCTGCGACGCCGTCGGTGATGAGTTTCTTCAGCTCCGCATTCTTCGCGGCCGTCGCGTCCGGCGCTGCCGCCTCCACCTTCTGTTCCGCAGCCTTCGCGGCCGCCGCCTCGTAGGGGGCCACGGCTTCCAAGTAGTATTTTTCGGAGAGCTTGTCGTGCGGGTAGATATCGCGCGCCATGCGCAGCAGCGTCTTTCCGACATCGGGGCCGAGCGTGGTGAACGACTGCGCCAGCGCATCGCGCGGGCTCAGCAACAACGTCGAGCCGGAAACCACGGTGACGCCAATCGCGGCCAGACCGCCGCTCTTGAGAAAGCCACGCCGGGTGACACGAGGCCGCTTGTCGAGCACGCGCATCGTGCCGGTCTTGTGGCCGCCGAAGGTTCTATCGTCGAAATTCATGTGCGCTCTCCCAAATATTCGTAAAAGTCGATCGGACCGCGCGTGGCTCGCCTATGCGAATGAACGAACGGTGGTAGCCATTGCCATGTGCACCATCAAGCGAATGCCGGAATGACGTCGTGACGCTTCCAACCGCTGTCCTGCGTTGGCCACGTCATCGCCTCCCGCAACGCCGTGCCAACGCGATAGGCCAACTCCAGCCGCGGCAGCGGACCGCCGAACTCCTCGGCGCACGAGGTGGTCTTCTCGACCAATAGGTCGGCGCTCTGTGCGGGCTTGCCCATCGCGCGGCACAGCAGCGACCAGTCGGGCCGATCCAGCAGCAGCCCGGCCACCAGCAGCACCCCCGTGCGGCGGCGCGTCTGTGCCAAGCCAAGAATTTTTCTTCCCGCGACCACGACTTCCCAGGGAGATAGCGAGCCGAAACACGCCCAGTCGATACCGGTGTCATGCTGTCGGGCCGGCATCACCTGCTCGGGTGTGAGCGAACGGGCGGCAATTCCCATCTGCCGCAGCACGGATGCATACGCCTCCCCGATCCACTTGTAACTGCTCGTGACGCCTTTCGACACGAGGGGATGGGCCGCGGGAAGCACCACGGAGGCGCTCAGCATCCATGGCCCCACCAGCACGGCGCCGCCGCCCGATTGACGCTCGACGACATCGACGTCGGTCCGTCGATGAACGTCTTTGGCGCACACGGTTCGCGATTGCGACCGGCCGAGCACCACAGCAGGCTTGCGGTAGACCCACAACTGCCTGGCCGGTCGTGTAACCGGCACAAGCAGTTGACACGCGTTCCACGCTTGTTCTTCGGTGCGCGATACCACTCTTGGAATGCACGTCGGAAGCATCAAACTTGCTCCCGCGACTCGAGCCGCTGCTTGACCTCGGCGAGAAACAACGCCGCCGGGTAACCATCGACCGCGCGATGATCGAAGACCAGTGTCAACGTCGTCATCGGCGCGACGACGATTTCGCGCTCCTTCGCCACGGGTTTGTCGACCACCCGGCTCACACCGAGGATGCCGACCTGCGGTGGATTGAGAATGGGCGTGAACCAATCAATCCCGGTCATGCCGAGATTGGTCACGGTGAACGTTCCTCCTTGATATGCCTTCGGTGGCAATGCGCCGCTGCGCGCTGCTTCGGCCAGCTTGCGCATCTGACCGGCAAGATCCACCAGCGAGAGCTCGTCGGCGCGAACGATCACCGGCACCATCAGTCCGTTCTCGACGCTGACCGCTACACCCAGGTTCACCTGCGGCGCGAGCTCTATGCCACCCTCGCGGAGAAAGGCATTCATCCGCGGGTGCGCCTTCAGCGCCAGCGCCACCGCCCGCAATATGAAGGTCGTGACCGTAAGCCGCGTCTGCGTACCGACTTCGCTTTGCAGCTCCTTGAGACAGGTCAGGGCCGTCGTCATGTCGACGTCCATGCCCATGCCCACCCGCGGCGCCTGCCAGCCGGCCGTCATGTTGCGGGCGATGGAGCCGCGCAGTCCCTTGAGCGGAATGATCGTTTGCGCCGGCGGGCTCCCCACCACTGGCGCGTTGACGTCAGGAAGCGCGGTCATCACGCCACCGTGATCAAGCCCAAGGCCTTGCCGGGCGGGAA
>WNFU01000170.1_pt1 | contig 81624 bp, 84 predicted proteins | sample 5400121 | NCBI WGS metagenome assembly WNFU01 (sample SAMN13153360, study PRJNA577476) | soil metagenome | isolation source: 100 cm soil or saprolite under grassland replicate 1 | place: USA:California | collected 2016-06-15
AGAGCACAGAGCAATGTCATTTCTTCATAAGAAGTTCAAGCCCATCGGCGCATGCTCGGGCGACACCATAGCCAGCCTCTTTTTGCCCGGGCATCCTATCCCAGCCGCCCTTTTCAATAGCTGCAGCTCTCTCCCAGCTATTTACTGCCTCCAGTGCTTTCAATTGCTCTTCATGGTTCGGTTGCTTCATAAATTGGGCGACGCAGATCGCCGCCTGACTCGCCAAGACCGCTTCTTTGGTCCTCGTCTGGCTCGTGCCAGAAGTTATCCAGCCACCCCACGCAAAGCCGATGATCATGACGATAACTGCCCCACAAATAAGGCCCCACACTCCATACTTAACTTTCGCTGTCGTCTCTGGCTTCATTGACAAGACCTCCTGAACCGGGATTCCCGATATGGACCGACTTCCGTTCCCTCGATTGCGCTCACCGAGCCGAGCGGGGCTCGGAAATCTCCAGACAAGGCACTGCGGCCCTTGCCATTAGCGGCAAGGGCCGCAGTGCCTAGGCCTGGATGCCTGGGCCTAGAAGTCCCCCCCGTGCGGCATCGCGGGAGCCGCGGCCGCCTGCTCCTCCGGGAGGTCCGTGATGAGGGCCTCTGTGGTGAGCAACAGGCCGGCGACCGACGCGGCGTTCTCGAGCGCGACGCGCTCCACCTTGGTCGGATCGATGATGCCCGCCTGGATCATGTCCACGAACTGCAGCGACTCCGCATCGAAGCCGCGGGTCACGCCCTTCTCAGCCTTGACCTTCTCGACGATAACGCTGCCCTCGAGCCCGGCGTTCTCCACGATCCGGCGGATGGGCTCCTCGAGCGCGCGCCTGACGATCATGGCACCCACCTTCTCGTCGCCCTCGAGCTTGAGGCTATCGATGCTGGCCGCCGACCGCAGCAGCGCCACGCCGCCGCCCGCCACGATGCCTTCCTCCACAGCCGCGCGGGTCGCGTTCAGCGCGTCCTCGACGCGGGCCTTCTTCTCCTTCATGGCCGTCTCGGTCGCGGCGCCCACCTTGATGATCGCCACGCCGCCGGCCAGCTTGGCCAGCCGCTCCTGCAGCTTCTCCTTGTCGTAGTCGGAGGTGGTCTCCTCGATCTGGACGCGGATCTGCTTGATGCGCCCGTCGATAGTCCCCGTCTTGCCGGCTCCGTCGACGATGGTGGTGTTGTCCTTGTCGATCACCACCTTTTTGGCCTTGCCCAGGTCCTCCAGCGTGAGGTTCTCCAGCTTGATCCCCAGGTCCTCGGTGATGGCCTTGCCACCGGTCAGGGTCGCGAGGTCCTCCAGCATGGCTTTGCGGCGGTCGCCGAATCCGGGCGCCTTCACGGCCGCGCAGTGCAGCGAGCCACGGAGCTTGTTGACCACCAAGGTGGCCAGGGCCTCCCCCTCCACGTCCTCGGCGACGATCAGCAACGGCTTGCCCGCGTGGGCCACCTGTTCCAGCAGCGGCAGCATGTCCTTCATCACGCTCAACTTCTTCTCGTAGATCAGGATCAGCGTATCCTCGAGCACGCACTCCATCCGCTCGGCATCAGTCACGAAGTAGGGGGAGAGGTAGCCGCGGTCGAACTGCATGCCCTCGACCACGTCCAGCGCGGTCTCGGCCGACTTCGACTCCTCGACGGTGATGACCCCGTCCTTGCCCACCTTTTCCATCGCCTCGGCAACCAGGTCGCCGATGGTCTTGTCGTTGTTGGAGGCAATGGAGGCGACCTGGGCGATCTCCTTCTTGTCCTTCGTGGACTTCGACATTTTTCTCAACTCAGTCACGACGACCTCGACGGCCTTGTCGATGCCGCGCTTGAGCCCCATGGGATTGGCGCCGGCCGTGACGTTCTTCAGGCCCTCGCGGACAATGGCCTGGGCCAGCACCGTCGCGGTGGTGGTCCCGTCACCCGCGATGTCGGAGGTCTTGGAGGCCACCTCCTTGAGCATCTGGGCCCCTACGTTCTCGTAGTGGTTCTGCAGGTCGATTTCCTTGGCAACCGTCACCCCGTCCTTCGTGATGGTCGGGCTGCCGTACTTCTTGTCGATGACCACGTTGCGCCCCTTCGGGCCCATGGTGGCCTTGACGGCCGACGCCATGATGTTCACCCCGCGGAGCAGGGCGGCGCGGGCCTCGTCACTGAACAGGACTTGCTTTGCCATGCTGGATCTCCTCATCGATCGTGCGATGGAATTGACCGGCCCTCAGGGCCCGGTCGGGTTGGTAGCGTCGGTCCGCTTACTCGAGGATCGCGAGCACGTCCTCTTCCTTCATGATCAGGTACTCCTCGTCGTCGATCTTCACCTCGGAGCCCGAATACTTGCCGAACAGGATGCGGTCGTGGGCCTTCACGTCGAGCGACACCTTCTTGCCGTCCTCCATCACCTTGCCGTTCCCCACCGCGATGACCGTGCCCTCCTGGGGCTTTTCCTTGGCCGTGTCGGGAATGATGATGCCGCGCTTCTTGGTTTCCTTCTCTTCCTCGCGCCGGACAAGGATCCGGTCATGCAGCGGACGAATCTTCATGGTCAGCTCGCCTCCCGATTGTGAGATGTCGGACTTCGTGGCTGCTTCCGGTCAGCGGGGTCTTAGCACTCGCCGGCTTCGAGTGCTAATATAGTCGAGCGTCCTGCCGAAGTCAACAAGGGATATATCAAATCAAACCAGGTAGTTATACTCGCCATACCGAGCGCGCGTGGACGCCTCACCCGTGCTGACCGTGACCGTTGAACGCGAAGAGCTCAGGACGCATCACCCTCCGCGCCCACCGCGCCCCGGGGGTGGGTTGACCAGGGTAGCGCGGGCGAACCAGCCTTCCACGACCCGCCGTCGTCGGTGGGCAGACGCAGAACCCAGCTTTAGTAGTGTCCGATTTCGACCAACCTGCCGACCTGGAATTACCCGACAACGTCGACGATGACGTGGTCATGACTCGAACGCAGGATTCAGACCGTAACCTCGAACCGGAACATCAGTGACTTGTTCGCCTGCAAGTAACTGCGGGCACCCGCAACCAGCAACAACTAGGCATTAGCGAACGCAGGAGCCGCCAACCCTTTGCTTTACCCAGGAATTACCCAGGAAGTCGCTTCGTGGGCTTGGCTCTGCTCAGATTGCGCTGGAATGCGCTGAAGTGTGCCTGAGTTCATGGCTCCCAGTCCGTCGCGCGAGCTACGGCTTCTTGCGAATCTCGTCCCTCGTGACCGTCGTGATCCGATCACGGTAGTCGACACCAGTCGCCCACTTCACCCTGTACCGGCCGCCGCCCAGGACCGTAATGATCTCACCCTCGACGTACTCCGCTCGACCGTACCACGGGCGACCGCCTCATGCGCCGTGCGCGGCCCGAGTTCGCAACAGAACCCGTCAAAGAGACTGAGCCAGTGGATGCACGAGTCTAGTGTCGGAGCCCCTGCTCTGCCGCTCTGGTCCTGAATGGGTTCATCCACACGTCCACGGGGCGTCAGCCGGTCCGCTCGATGCCATCGTTCAACGGAAGCAGCTCGAACACAGGATAGTGCCCTGCTAGGTCGACAAACGCCTACGCGGCTCAACGAGGCACCGAAGTGATAGTAGTCCGTGCCATCGACAACAACGAATCTGTCATGAAACGCGCTAGAGGTGCGGATAGCCAGCCCACCATACTGTTTGTTGTATGCGGTTGCCGCCGTCTTTACCTTTGACGCAGCCTCAGTGCTCGTCAGGATCCTGGCCTCAACCCTCCTCTCAATGGTAGCCAAAAGATCGAGGAGCCTCTCATCCACATAGCCGTCGACGATCTCGATGGTCTTCTGAGACTGCTGCACAATCCCCGCAATCCGCCTGAACGCATCGAAGTACTCTCCTGCGAAAAAGACACCCTCCTTACTCAGCGTCATCGCGGGCAGTTCGACGGTCCCGGGTTCTGCAAGTTCAGCTTTCAGAAGTGAAAGCTTCGCCACCAAGGCCGTATGACTGCCCCCTCCGAGTAGGCCCGTCATCTGGGCGAGGGCCTCGCTTGCCGGAAAGGCTCGCTGCGCTCGGGACAGGAGGCCTTCGAAGGTGGTGCCTGCGCCGCGTATCGGCGCATCGGGATGCCTTAGGGCCAACGGCTTGACGTTCTCCAGAAATTCGATCACGGCACGCCTGGTTGTGTCTTGCTCCGTGCTCATCGCGCCCGCACCTACCTAGGTCAGCTGGTTGGTCCTATCCATCGCCAAGTGCGCCCGAGTGCGCTGGAATGATCCGGAGTGAGCCCGAGTTGGGCACAAATCTGGGCACAAAGTCAATTCGGGGGAAATTCGGTGTGCGCCAACTTGCTGAAAAAAATGGTGGGCAGGGACGGGATTGAACCGCCGACACCAGGATTTTCAGTTCTCAACCTCAACCGACCGCAGCGCTCACCTTCTCAACTAGTTGCGCTCTCAACGGCGCGCGCGCCTTGGGGCGCTTAGTTGCGGCCAGGTGCGGCCTGTCGCGGGATGTGAGTGACATTCCCGGTGACAGCAATCCAGCCCAGGGAGCGGAGATGACATAAAGGCCACGGGACGAAGCCCGGCGACGAGTGTTAGAGTGCTTCCGGGATGGGCAGTCAGTTGCTTGCCCGCTTGGGGAACAGGCGCGATCAGCGAGTATCCGTGCCACGAGAGTCCTAGGTCACCGATGGCACCGAGGACGGGGGACATAGACATGTTCAATCCAACCGAAGTAGTGATCGACGCGTTCGTGGAGGAGTTGAAGCAAGCCTATATCGGCACCTACACCAACCTCGAGCCGGACTACCCGGGCATAATCGCGTATGTCGGCCATATGGCGCTCGAGCTGATTGCCAACAGCGATGCACCGTACCACGACCTGAGCCACACGATCTGCGTCACGCTAGTGGGCCAAGAGGTGATCAAGGGCAAGCATTTGCGACAGGGCGGGGTGAGCCCGCGCGATTGGCTCCACTTCATCATTTCCCTTCTTTGTCATGACATCGGCTATGTCCGCGGGATTTGCAGTCACGACGGGGGCGGTAGGTATGCCGTCAATGCCAACGCGGAGACGATCGCTCTCCCGCCAGGTGGGACCGACGCCTCGCTCACGCCTTATCATATTGAGCGTGGCAAGCTGTTCGTGCGCGAGCGTTTCTCGAAAAATCGAACCATCGATGTCGACATCGTCAGCGCGAACATCGAGTACACGCGGTTTCCGGTGCCGGCGGATAACGAGCGGAGGGCCGAATCCGAATACCCGGCATTGCTACGGGCGTCGGACCTCATCGGGCAATTGGCCGACCCAAACTACATGCGGAAAGGAACGGCCCTCTTCATGGAATTCGCTGAAACCGGCGTGACCGACAAGCTCGGCTACAAGACGGCCGCCGAATTGCGTGCCGCGTATCCCACGTTCTTCTGGACGACGGTGAGTCCCTACATTGGTGAGGCACTCAGCAATCTTCGTATGACGCAAGAAGGCAAGCAGTGGGTGGCGAATCTCTACTCCCACATCTTCGCCGAAGAGCATCATCTTCCAGCGATGGGCGCCGAGCGGGGGCCAAGCTGAGTCCGCGACGAAGGAAGATGGAGCGAAGCTTGCGCTGACCACGTGCCAAGAGGTAACGCCTCACTAGCCCCCTCCGACACGGTTCGCAGCGCCGTACCATTCACACGGCGCTAGGCTCCAGACGTCCGCTTTCGCAACTCCCGGGTCGCGCGGGAGCAAGGACGTGCTGGATTGCACCCGCGAGAGCCACGATGTGGCACACGCAAGCGCCCGCAGGATCTTTTCGTGGGTCATAGAGCCAGCATGTCACGGAATGGCCCGCGTTCTGTACGCCGAACTCCTGGAGTGTGCCGCCTTTAGCTCGCGCCGCGCACACGGAATCCCTCGCGCTCAGCGGCCGCGGCCTGGGGCTCGTCGAAGGTGACGAACTCCAGCGCGGCGGGATCGGCGGCGGCGACGACGAGAGCCGCGCCGATCTGCAGCGCGTCGGCAGCCCTGATCGCATGGGTGTCCACCACGCGCTCCGCGTGCCGCCGAACGACCTCCACCGCGGTCACCTCGGACCAGCGCGGCCAGGCCGCCAGGATCTCCCGCTTGGCCCCCAGGAGCCGCCGCGCGGCGGTTGGCTCCGCGCGCCGGCGGCGCGCCAGTGCTGACAGCAGCTCGACGCGGGTCAGGGTCCAGACCACGACGGCGGGATCGTCACGGAGCAGACGCTCCGCCAGCGCGGTGCCGCGCTCGGCCACGACCAGCGGGATGAGGGCGGACGTGTCCCAGAACCTCACCACCCCGCCCCGCGCTCGGCCAGCAGGTCCTTGAGCACGCTGCCCCGCAGGCGGGGAGGCTTGCGCTTCCCGAGCCATTCGGGGAGACCCCCAGACCCGCGCCGGATCAGGCCCCGCCGCTCTAGCCGCGCCAGCCGCCCGTCGTGGCCGCGGGAACCCCCTGTCGGCCGCGCGAGGGGAACGATCTGCGCGACGGGCTGATCCCGGTCCAGCACCAGCACAGACTCTCCGCTCCGGACGTGATCGAGGTAGCGGGACAGGTGGTTCTTGAGCTCGGCGATCTTGGCCTTCTTCATATGGCCATGTTAGCCATGTTGGGAGAGACGGTCAAGGGTCACGGCAGGGACCCCACCCCGGCTTCCTCCTGGTTGCGGGATCGGGCCTCCCCGGGCGATCGACCCATCTTCCCCTCAGTGACATGTCCGGTGACCAGGCGGAAAGAGCGAGAGAGTGGTGGGCAGGGACGGGATTGAACCGCCGACACCAGGATTTTCAGTCCTGTGCTCTACCAACTGAGCTACCTGCCCACCACGAAGTAGCGAGGATACCAGACGGGGCGGCGTGTGTCCATGGAACGGCCCCAGAATAGCCCCCTCACCCTGTCCTCTCCCCCGGTGGGGGAGAGGGAACTACTTATCGAGGAGGTCGGCGCCGGTGTCGGACTCGAAGATGATCTCGTCGTCTTCGTTGACGGTGAAGGATTCGGTCAGCACGAAGGGCACCTCGTGCTGGACGAGGAAGCGGGTGAGCCGCGCCACGGCGAGCGGGTGGGCGTCGAGGTGGAAGGACAGCGCGAGGTCGCCGATCTCGTCGATGGCGAAGAAGGCCCAGTCGCCGACGACGAGGGCCTCCATGTCGTCCTCGAACGTGACGCCGCCCTCGAACTCCTCGGAGCCCTGCGCCAGGTCGTGGAGCTGCTGGAGCTTGGCGCGACGGTCGGCTTCGCTTAGAGGCATTGGGCCATCACCGTTAACAACATCGCCCCCTCACCCTGCCCTCTCCCCCGGTGGGGCAGAGGGAAATGGGGTTGACTGCTCTCCAACCTCGCCCCCTCACCCTGCCCTCTCCCCCGGTGAGGGAGAGGGAAATGGGGTTGACTGCTCTCCAACCTCGCCCCCTCACCCTGCCCTCTCCCCCGGTGGGGCAGAGGGAAATGGGGTTGACTGCTCTCCTAGAAACCACTCCAAGCGCCGTCGGCGGCCATGGCGCCGAGCGCTTTTTCGTAGGCGGCGAGGGTCTTGGCCACGTCTTCGGCGGAGTGGACGGCGGAGAGCCAGCCATGGTAGGAGGAGCAGTCCACGCCGTTGTTGAGGAGCGCGCAGCGGAGCATCTGATAGAGGTCGCCGCGGCGCGGCTTGTCGAAGCCGGCGAGCCCGGGGCGCCCCTCGAAGGACACGTGGAAGATGGACGACTCGCCGAAGCAGGTGCCCGGCGCGCCCACGCGCTTCATCACGTCCGCGATGCCCGAGCGCAGCTCGTCGGCCACCTTGTTGGCACGGGCGTGCAGCCCGCCGTCGGCCACCAGCTCGAGCGTGGCGATGGCGGCGGCAGCGCAGACGGGGTTGGAGTTGAACGTGCCGTTTTGCGCCACGCGCTCGACGCGGTCCCAGACGGGGTCGCCGCGGTGGGCCATGGTCGCCATGAGCGGCTTCTTGCCGCAGACGGCGGCGCCGGGGAGCCCGCCCGCGACGATCTTGGCCAGCGTCGTCACGTCGGGCGTGACGCCGAAGTACTGCTGGGCGCCGCCCGGGGCGTAGCGGAAGCCCGTGATGACCTCGTCGAAGATCAGGACCACGTTGTTGCGCTGGGTCAGCGCGCGTAATTCCTGAAGGTAGCCGGGGATGGTCGGCGTCGTGCCCGACTGCCCGCCCGCGGGCTCGAGGATGACCGCCGCGACGTCGCCGCGCTGGACGAGCCCCTCCACGGCCTTGATGTCGTTGGGCGGGCAGAGCAGGAGCTGGTCGAGGATCTGCGACGGCACGCCCGCGGACATCGGCACGTCGAAGGGCGGGTTGACCGCGGCCACGACGCCGTCGGCCCAGCCGTGGAAGTGGCCGTGGAGCTTCACCACCTTGGGATGACCCGTGTAGGCGCGCGCGATGCGCAATGCGAGATGCGTCGCCTCGGTGCCCGACATGGTGAACCGCACCATCTCGGCCGAGGGCACGAGCTTGCAGATGAGCTCGGCCCAGCGGATCTCGAGCTCGTGGCAGGCGCCGAAGTGCGTGCCCCGCGGGGCCTGCTCCTGGATGGCCTTGACGACGATCGGGTGGCAGTGACCCAGGAAGAGCGCGCCGTGGCCCATCCAGTAGTCCACGTACTCGTGGCCGTCCACGTCCCACTTGTGGGAGCCCTGGGCGCGGTCGACGTAGATCGGAAAGGGCTTGAGGTGGCGGCTGTCGTGGGTGATGCCGCCGGCAATCACGCCGCGCGCCCGCTCGTAGAGCGCCGCGGATTTCGGGTGCATCGCGCGGTAGGTGTCGAGGATCTTGGACGGCTTCGCGGCCTGGGTCATCGGGGTGTGCCTCCGTGGGGTGTCGAATGCTGGATCAGTCGCAACAACTCTACCATGCCCGCGTGCGCCTCCAAAGGGAGCGCGTCCACCGTCGCCTCACGCTTGCGCGTGATGCCGTCCACCGCGCCGGCGCGCACGCAGGCGTGCACCATGCGCCGCTCGTCCTCCGCGGTGTGCAGCAAGGGGCGCTTCGAGAGGCGCGCGAGCTCGACGACGACGCCGTAGGCGCCCCAGTTCGACACGCCGGCGACGACCACGTGCCGCGCGGGGACGACGGAGGCAACCTTGCTGACGCGCCCCCCCGCGCGGGCCAGGCGCGCGCGCAAGGCGCCCATGCCGATCTCGTTGCCGCCGTCGCCGACAGCCACCGTCACGACCCGCCGCGGGGCCTGGAGGAACAATTCGTCGAGCGAAGCGTTCCACTCGCCGACGGACTCGCCGCGCATGCTCAGGTAGTCGCCGCCGCGCGTGCGACCCGGGCGCTCGATGGAGACGAGGTGGGTCGGCGCGTGCTCGGCCAGCAGCCGTCGCGCCGTGAGCGCGGCGTCGCCGGCGGCGTGAAAGGTCAGGATCTGGGTGGGCTCCCCGAGCACTTCGAGCGCGGCCTGGAGCGGCGGCAGTGACGCGGCGTCGGTGATGTACGTGACCGCGGCGCCGAGAGCACGGAGCGCCCGTCCCAGCGAGGCCGTGCCCGGCGGGCCGTCGGTCTCGGGCAGTCCCGGGCCGAGGGAAAAGCCCGTGGTCAGGAGCACGCGCTTGGCGCGCCGGAGCGCGAGAGCCGCGCGCGCCGCGCCGCCCGGCACGAAGAACTGCGCGATGCCCCGGCCGCCCGGGTCGAAGGCCAGGAGCCTGTCAACCATCCGCTACGGGCATCCGCTACGGGCATCCGCTACGGGCATCCGCTACGGGCGCGGGCCAGCGGGCTGGGCGGGTTTTGGCGCTGCGGGCGCCGTCGGAGGCACGGGCGCCTTCGGAGGCGCGGGGGCCGGAGCGGGCGCGGCGCCGGCTGCGGGGGCCCGAGGCAGGGGCTGAGGCACCGTGAAGGTCATGGTCTCCGCCCAGAGAGTCTGCTTGTCGAAGACGACGACGAGTCCCGCCTCGTAGACCATCGTGGGAAAACCGCTCGATTCGCCGGCCGCCGAGGGCACCCCCCAGCCGTCGACGATGGTCTGGATGGCAAAGATGGTCGGCTTGGGCTCGATCGTGAAGACGCGCACCAGATTCGGCTTGTATCCGTCGGGCTTGAGGATGCCGAAGTCCACCACCATCCGGTTTATTCCCGCCGGTGCCTTCGCGGCCTCGTAGATCCAGGTCGTGGTGTCGTAGGTCTCGACCTTCTGCTTGGTCTCCTTCGACGGCGCGCCGTAGCGCTCGCGCACCTGCTCGAGAGTCGTCTCGCCGGGCTCGATGCCTCCCCAGCTGGCCGCGGATGCCGCCGCAGGCAGCGCCAGCGCCAACCCCAGAACGGTCGCGATCAATCGAATGGACCACATATCCTTAATATCCCACAGCCGCGCCGTCCCCGCGCGGGTCCGCGCCCCCACGCAGGACGCCGTCCTTTAATATGGCGACGGCGTGGGCCTGCCCCTCCTGGGTGAACCAGTCCGACACGGGCAGGATATTGTGCCCGCGGCCCACCAGGGCATGGAGCACGGGGACGGGCACGCGGCTCTCCAGCCGTACCAGGTCCTGCGCATCGCTCGGATCGAGGCGTCCCATGAAGAAGCGCGGCCGCTCGATCGCCTCCTGGATCTCCACGCCGAAGTCGAGCGCGTTGGTGAGGATCTGGGTGTGGAACATCGCCTGCCCATCCCCGCCCATGTTGGCGAGCCCCAGCACGGGGCGCTCATCGCGCGTCACGATGCTGGCGATCAGCGTGTGGAAGGGCTGCTTGCGAGGCCCGAAGCAGTTCGGGTGCTCGGGATTCGTGTTGAAGTAGGCGCCCCGGTTCTGGAGCACGACGCCGGTGCCGGGCGCCACCACGCCGGACCCGAAGCCCTTGTAGATGCTCTGGATCACCGAGAGGAGATTGCCGCGCCCGTCGGCGATGACGAAGCCCGTCGTGTCGCCGTCGACCTCGCCCGCCTCGTAGCGCTGCGCCTTGTCCGGATCGAACAGCGCGCGCCGGCGCGCGGCGTAGGCCTTGTCGAGAAGCGCCTCGACGGGCACGCGGGAGGCGGCCGGATCGGCGACCCAGCGGTCGCGATCGGCGTAGGCGAGCTTGGTCATCTCGAGGAGCAGGTGGAGGTGCTCGACGGAGTGGATCGGGTGCGCCCTCACGTCGAAGCCCTCGAGGAGGTTCAGCGTGAGAAGCGTGGCGATGCCCTGTGTCGGCGGCGGCGTCTCCCACACCGTGTAGCCGCGATAGGTGGTGCTGATGGGCTCTCCCCACTCGCCCGTGTGCGCCGCGAGATCATCGGCGGTGAGGAAGCCGTCGCGCTCGAGGCGCTTCGCGATCGCCTGCCCCACACGGCCGCGGTAGAAGAGATCGGGGTCGTCTCCCAGCTCGCCGAGGGTGCGCGCGAGATCGGGCTGGCGGAAGATGTCGCCCGGGTCGGGAAAGGCGCCGCCGGGGATGAAGACACGATGCCACTCGGGGTCGTCGAACAGCACGGAGCGCTCGCGGATGGCCTGGCACACGATCAGCGTCAGCGGAAATCCGTCGGCGGCATAGTGGACGGCGGGCGCCAGGAGGCTCTTGAGCGGGCGCGTGCCGAAGCGCTCGAGGAGCATGGACCACGCGCGCGTCGCACCGGGCACCGACACCGCGCCGGGGCCCAGCGGCGGGACGGCGGCAAGCCCGCGGCGCCCGAGCTCCTTGAGCCCCGCCCGCGAGCCCGAGCGTCCCGCACCGTTCAGGAAGTGGACGCGCCGGCTCTCCGCCTCCCCGCGTGTTGCCTCATAGTAGAGGCAGAAGAAGTCGCCGCCCAGGCCGCAGTAGTTGGGCTGCGTCACGCCCAGCACGGCATTGGTGGCGATGGCGGCGTCCACCACGTTGCCGCCCGACTTGAGCACCTCCACACCCGCAAGCGACGCAAGCGGGTGGCACGAGGCCACCATCCCCTCGCGCGCCATGGGCGCCTGCCGGTGCGCATACCCAATCTGCGGCATCAGACGGCTCTCCTCGCGGACAGTCGCCCACCCTCACCCCAACCCTCTCCCTCACCGAGGGAGAGGGAGCCGTTTCGATCCCCTCGCCCCCGGAGGGGGAGAGGGTCAGGGTGAGGGGGAGTGCAGAACGCGAGAAATGACCTCATCAATTGCTCACGCCGAAGATGCGCGTGATCTCGTCCTGCGGGAAGCTCGGCATGGGGCGCGGGTGGCCGCCCGACACGAGCGCCACGCCGTCCGAAGGGGGCGTGACGCGGCCGATGGCGGCGCAGTCGACACCGGCGGCGCGGCAGGCGCTCGTCACGGCATCGACATCTCCGGGCGCCACGCACATCAGAAGCGAGCCCGATGCGATCGTGCCGATCGGGTCGAGGCCAAACGCCTCGCAGAGCCGGCGCCCTTCGGGCAGGACCGGCACGCGCTCGCGGTCGATGCGAAGCCCCACGCCGGCCGCCTGCGCCAGCTCCCAGCAGGCGGTGGCGAGCCCGCCCTCAGTCGGATCGTGCATGGCGTGGACGCGCGCCGCCCCGCAGGCAGCGCGCGCCTCGGGCACCACGCTGATGCCCGGGCGGCGGAGAAAGCCGCGCGCGCGATCCACGGTCTCCGCGGCCACGCCGCGGCGGAGCGCCTCGTCCCGGCGCTCGCGCGCAATGATCGACGCGCCTTCGAGCGGCACGCCCTTGGTCAGGAGCACGGCGTCGCCGACCTGCGCGCCGCCCGTCATCACGAGGCGATCCTTGTCCACCTCGCCCAGCATGGCGCCGACGACGATGGGGCGCGGCAAGCCGGCCGTCACCTCCGTGTGGCCGCCCACGAGGGACACACCGACAGCGGCGCACGCCTCCGCCACCTCGGCGAAGAGCTGCTCCACCTGCGCCTCCTGGCTCTTGCCCTCGGGCAGGAGAACAGTGGCCATGAACCAACGTGGCGATGCGCCGCGCACGGCCAGGTCGTTGGCGTTGACGTGCAGCGCGTACCAGCCCATCTCGTCGGTGGCGAAGGTGATGGGATCGGTCGTGGCGACGAGATAGCGGTCGCCCATGTCGAGGACGGCGGCATCCTCGCCCACCTGTGGTCCCACGACGACGCGCGGGTCGGCCGGCACGTACTTGGCGAAGAGTCGCTGGAGCAGCTCGGCGGGGAGCTTGCCCACGGGGAAAAACGGCATGGCCTGCGTAGTATAGCGCGGGCGCTCTCAGGTATGATACGGCCCGGTGGCGAATCCCCTCCTCGAGTGCGTCCCGAACGTGAGCGAAGGGCGCGACGCGCGCGCCGTGGAGGCCATTGCCGACGCGGTGCGCGCCATCACCGGCGCACGGCTCGCCGATGTCCACGCCGACCCCGACCACAACCGCTCGGTCTTCACCTTCCTGGGATCGCCGTCCGCTGTCGAGGAGGCGGCGCTGGCGGTGGCCTCTGCGGTGCTCACGCGCGTGGACATGCGAGAGCACCACGGCATCCACCCACGCATCGGCGCGCTCGACCTCCTGCCCTTCGTCCCGCTGCGCGATGTCACCATGGACGAGGCCGTCGCCGTCGCGCGGCGCGTGGGCGAGCGGCTCGGCGGGGAGCACGGCGTGCCCGTCTATTTCTACGGCGCCGCGGCGACGCGCCCCGAGCGGCGCGCGATTCGCGATATCCGGCGCGGCGAGTACGAGGGCCTGGCCGCGCGACTCGCCGATCCCGCGTGGTGTCCCGACTGCGGCCCCGCCGAGTTCCACCCGCGAGGCGGCGCCATTGCCGTCGGCGCGCGCGACATCCTCGTCGCGTACAACATCTGGCTCGATTCGTCGGATCTCGCCGCCGCCAAAGCCATCGCGAGCGCGGTGCGCGAGTCCTCCGGAGGCCTGCCGTGCGTCCAGGCCCTCGGCCTGCCGCTCGAGCGCCGCGGGCTCGTCCAGGTCTCGATGAACCTCCTCGACTACCGGCGCACCGGCATCGCCCGTGCCTATGATGCGGTCGCTGCGGAGGCCGCGCGACGGGGCATTCCGATCAAGCGCGCCGAGCTCGTCGGGCTCGCCCCGCGCGCCGCCTTCGACGGCCGCGCGCCAGCGACCGTCGGCCTACCGAATCTCACCGACGCGCAATACCTGGAGACGTACCTGTGAGAGGCTCCGCGTGTACACTTACCGCCATGATCTTCGACTCCGGGCTGCGCTGTCTCTCCATGGAACCTTACAAGGAGGCCCTATGAAGCTATCTTCCAGAACCCTGATCCTCGGCGCGTTCCTGGCCGCGGCGGCCGTGCTCGCCGGCGCGCCGGCCGCGTGGAGCGCCGAGCCCATCCACATCGCGCTGAGTGCCCCGCTCACGGGCAACTTCGCCGAGTACGGGCAGAACTTCCAGAAGGCCATCGACCTCGGCGTGGAGTGGATCAACGCCGCGGGCGGCATCAAGGGACGGCCGATCGTCATGGTGGTCGGCGACAGCAGGGCCGATCCCAAGGAGGCGGCGGCGCTGGCCCAGAAGTTCACCTCGGACAGCCGCATCGTGGCCGAGATCGGCGACTTCAGCAGCACGGCCTGCCTGGCGGCCCAGCCCATCTACGACCGCGCGGGAATGGTGCAGCTGTCCCCGACAGCCTCGCACCCGAACTTCGCGCCGGGCAGCCCGTGGAGCTTCGGCATCGTGGGCACGCAGGCGGGCGAGGGACCGTACATGGCGCGCTACGCCGTCCAGAAGCTCGGCAAGAAGCGGCTGGCCGTCCTCTACATCAACAACGACTGGGGCATCGTCAGCAAGGACCTCTTCATCAAGGCGGCGAAGGAGATGGGCGCCGAGGTCATCGCCGTCGAGTCGTACTTCGAGACGGACAAGGACTTCACCGGCGTGCTGACGAAGATCAGAGGCCAGAAGCCCGAGCTCCTGTACATGCCGTCCTTCTACAACGAGGCGGCGCTTATCAACAAGCAGCGCGAGAAGCTCGGCTGGAGCGACGTCACCATGATGGGCCCCGGCTCGCTGTACTCGCCCAAGCTGCTGGAGCTCGGGGGAGACTCCGTCAATGGTCTCTACACCAGCGCCGCGTTCTTCCCCAAGGACCCGCAGGCCAACGTGCAGAAGTTCGTCAAGGGCTTCGAGGCCAAGTACAAGGCCACGCCCAACACGTTCGCGGCCGTCGCCTACGACTCCATCAACCTGCTGGCCTTCGTCATCGAGCGGGTCGGCACCGACCGCAAGGCGATCCGCGACGAGCTGGTCAAGGTCCGCGACTTCCCCGGCGTCACGGGCAAGATCACGTTCACGGAGCGGCGGGACGTGGTGAAGGAGTACCGCCCGCTCATCATCAAGAACGGCGAGTTCACGCTCTACGACAAGTAGCGCCGCGGCGTGCTGCTTTCGCAAGTCGTCAATGGTCTCACGCAGGGCAGCCTGTACGCCCTGGTAGCCATCGGGTTCGTGATCATCTTCGGGACCATGAACCTCGTCACCTTCGCCCACGGCGAGGTGTACATGATCGGGGCCTTCGCCGGCTACTTCGCCCTGAGCGTGTACCACCTGCCGTGGGGGGTGGCGCTGGTGCTCGGCATGGCGGCGGCCTGGGTGCTGGGTGCGCTTATCGAGAAGACAGCCTTCCGCCCGCTCCGGGCGACGGGACACATGCCGCCGCTGCTGATCACCATCGGGCTGTCCATCATCCTCAAGGACCTGGCGGTCATCGTCTTCGGCGCGGAGAACCGCCCCATCCCCTCGGTCTACGACACGACCATCCAGGTCGCCGGCATCTCGGTCTCCGTTCTCCAGCTGGTGATCCTCGGATTGGCGGGCGCGCTCGTGCTGGCGTTGAGACTCCTGCTGCAGGGCACCAAGATCGGCCGCGCCATGCGCGCGACGGCGCAGGACCACGAGGCGGCCTACGCCATGGGCGTCAACGTCAATCGCGTCTTCAACATCTCGTTCGCGCTGGCCTCGGCGCTGGGCGGCGCGGCGGGCGTGATGGTGGGGATCTACTACAACACCGTCTACCCCGCCATGGGCGGCACGGCGGGCCTCAAGGGCTTCGCGGCCTGCATCTTCGGCGGGTTGACCAGCATCCCGGGCGCCATCCTGGGCGGACTCATCATCGGCGTGGTCGAGAACCTCACGGTGCAGTTCATCTCCTCCGGCTACCGCGACGTCGTGGCCTTCGTGGTCATGGTGCTGGTGCTCCTGCTCCGCCCACAGGGGCTCTTGGGCAAGAAGCTCCGGACGGTGTAGGCCGTGGCGCTCCACGAGTTCGTGCCCCGGTACCTGAACCGACGGGTGTGGCTCTCGCTGCTCGCCGCAGCGGCGCTGGTGCCCGCGGTCGTGCGCAGCGAGAATCTCCTCAACACGGCGGTGCTGGCCGGCATCTACGTCATCCTCGCCTCGAGCCTCAACATCACGAACGGCTACACGGGGCTCTTCTCCTTCGGCCACGCTGCCTTCTACGGCATCGGCGCCTACACGGCGGCGATTCTCGCGACCCGATTCGGTCTGGGATTCTGGCTGACGCTGCCCCTGGCCGGGCTCGCCGCCGCCGTCTTCGGCGCGGCGCTGGCCGTGCCGACGTTGAGGCTGTCCGGCATCTTCCTGGCGCTCGTGACCATCGGCTTCCAGGAGATCACCTTTCTCGTCACGCTCAACTGGATCGGCTTGACCCGCGGCCCCATGGGCATTCCCGGCGTGCCGCCGCCCGCCCTCTTCGGCTTCGAGCTCAGGGGCAATACCGGCTACTACTATCTGATCCTGGCTCTGGACGCGCTCACTCTGTTCGTCATCTCGCGCATCGTCACATCGCGCCTGGGACGCGCCTTCGTCGCCATCAGAGAAGATGAGCTGGCCGCCCAGGCCTCGGGCATCCCGACGTTCAGAGTCAAGGTCCTGTCCTTCGTGCTCGCGACGTTCTTCGCCGGGCTGGCGGGCGCCTTCTTCGCGCATCACGCCCGCTTCGTGAGCGCCGACTCCTTCCGTCTCGACGAGACCTTCCTGATCCTGACCATGCTCATCGTGGGCGGCCTGGGCAGCTTTCTCGGGCCCATCATCGGCGCCGTCGCCCTCGTGATCCTGCCGGAGGCCTCCCGATTCCTGGCCGAGTACCGCGGGGTCGTGTACGGGCTCATCCTCATCGGCGTGATCCTCTTCCGTCCGGAGGGCGTGGCGGGCGTGCCGGGGATCATCCAGCCGCGGGGCCTGCTGACCCGCAAGGCGGCCCAGCCCGTCGGCGAGGAGCCGGCGCGGTGAGCCTGCTCGAGGTCCGCGACGTGAGCGTCACCTTCGGCGGGGTGACCGCGCTCAAGCGCGTGAGCTTCGCGCTCAACGCGAACGAGATCATCGGGCTCATCGGCCCCAACGGGGCGGGCAAGACCACGCTCTTCAACTGCCTGAGCGGCTTCCAGGCGCCGGACGAGGGCAGCATGCGGTTCGAAGGCGCGCGGCTCGAGGCGCGCGCGCCGCACGAGATCGCCGCTCTCGGCGTCGCCCGCACCTTCCAGACGAGCCGTATCTTCAAGCGCATGACCGTCCTCGACCACGTCCTCGTCGGCCGCTACCGCCACCAGCGGGCCGGCCTCTGGGGCGCCGTCGCCCGGCCGCGCTGGGTCGCCGACGAGGAGCGCGCCGCGCGGGAGCGGGGCCTGGCCACGCTCGGGCTCTTCGAGGACCGCCTGCTGCCGCGGATCAACGACTTCGCCGACAGCCTCTCCTACGCCAACCGCCGGCGCCTCGAGATCGCCCGCGCGCTGGTCACGGACCCGCGCCTCCTGCTGCTCGACGAGCCCACGGCGGGCATGAACCCCCACGAGACCGCCGGGATCGTGACGCTCATCCAGGCCATCCGGGGCATGGGCATCACGGTCTTTCTCATCGAGCACGACATGAAGGTGATCATGAACGCCTCCGACCGGATCATCGTGCTCGACCACGGCGAGAAGATCGCCGAGGGCCTGCCCGCGGAGATCCGGGCCAGCGAAGACGTCATCCAGGCCTACATGGGCCGGAGGGGCGCGCGTGCTTGAGCTGCGGAGCGTGTCGGCCCGCTACGGTCAGGTGCAGGTCCTCTGGGACGTCTCGCTCACCGTGGGAGACGGCGAGCTGGTCTGCCTCCTGGGCGGCAACGCCTCCGGCAAGTCCACCACCATGAAGACCATCCTCGGCCTCGTGCATCCCGTCGCCGGAGAGATCCTCTGGGACGGCCGGCCCATCCAGTACCACACGCCGGCGGAGGTCGTGCGCGCGGGCATCGCGCCAGTGCTCGAGAGCCGGCGGATCTTCCCCGACCTCACCGTCTACGAAAACCTCCTGATGGGCGCCTACACCCGTCGCGACGCACAGGGCGTCCGCGCCGACCTGGATCGGATCCTGACGCTGTTTCCCGTCCTCGCCGAGCGCCGCGGCCAGCCGGGAGGCGCCCTGTCAGGCGGCGAGCAGCAGATGCTGGCCATGGGCCGCGCTCTCCTCGCGCGCCCGCGCCTCCTGGTGATGGACGAGCCCTCGATGGGGCTCTCCCCGCTCTACGTGGACCGCGTGTTCGACATCATCCAGGGGCTCAACCGGGACGGCATCGGCGTCCTGCTCGTCGAGCAGAACGCCAACATGGCGCTGTCCATCGCGGCGCGCGGCTACGTGCTCCAGACCGGCCGGATCGTCCTGCACGACACCGCGCAGAACCTCGTCAACAATCCCATGATGCGCAAGGCGTACCTCGAGCTCTGACCCCAAACAGGAGCGGCCATGAACAAGATCGAGCGAGTGCGGGCGGCGCTGGCGGGCCAACCGGTGGACCGTGCGCCGCTCACCGTCTGGTATCACTTCGGCAACCAGCACGCGCCGGCCGAGCGGACCGCCCAGGTGCACGTGGAGTTCTTCGAGCACTACGACCTGGATCTGCTCAAGCTCATGAACGACTACGACTACCCGATGCCGGCGGGACTCGAGGTGATCGCGTCCGCGGCTGACCTGGCGCGCCTCTCGCCCTTCGACCCCGCGGCGACGCCGTTCGGCACCCAGCTCGCGGCCGTCGAGATCGTCGCCCGCGCCCTTCGCGGCACGGCGCTCTTCCTCGACACGGTCTTCGACGCCTGGAACACGCTCAAGCGCAACCTGGTGCGCGAGGCGATGCCTGCCCTCATGGCCGAGGAGCCGCGCGCCCTCGAAGCCGCGCTGGGTGTCGTGAACGCCAACCTCATCCGCTATGCGCAGGCCAGCCTCGATCGCGGCGCCGCGGGGATATTCCTCTCGGTGCCGGCCACCGCCGAGAGCCTCACGCTCGAGCAGTACGAGCGCTTCATGCGGCCCTTCGATCTCCAGCTGCTCGAGGCGATCCGCGGCAGGGGCGAGTGCCACGTGCTCCACGCCCACGGCGAGCGGCTCTACTTCGATCGGCTCCTCGACTACCCGGCGCAGGCCCTCTCCTGGGCGGACCAGAACGGCGGCCCGTCCGTCGCCAAGGCCCGGAGTCAGACGAGCATGACTCTCATGGCCGGTCTCGACCATGTGAAGTTCGCCGAGGTCTCCGCCGCGCGCGTCCGGGAAGGGGTCAGGCGAGCCCTCGCGGAAGGCGGCGCCACCCGCTTCATCCTCGCGCCGGGCTGCTCCCTGCCGACCTACACCTACCCTCCGCTGATCCGCGCCGCGCGCGACGAGGCGCGGCGGTGAGGCCCGGCCTGCCTAATCCGACGGCGGTGGGTACGACGGCGGCCTGAATCCCCCGCCCCACACGCTCCGTCTCAATGGGTGGAGGCAATGACCATGACAACGTGGATTGTGATGGCGCTGCTGTCTTTGCTGTTCTTGGGGCCTCTGCTCTGGCGCGTCCGGCGCGACAGGCTGGCGGATCGCGCGCTTGCACTCCAGGCCGACATCCAGGCGGCCGTCAACCATCACCTGGGCGGCGAATCCCTGGTGGCGGTGCGCGTCGTGGCGGGGGCTCAGCGCGGCACGGGCACGATCGAGATCTTCGTGCCGGCGGGCTGGGAGTCCGTCCTCGATGACGTGTGGCCGGTGGTGCTCAAGCGCGTGCCCGCGGGCTACGCGCTCGTCTTCAGGCCGAGCCCGGCGCCCGCGCGCCGCGTGGATCCCGTCCGCCGCGCGGCCTGATCCCTGGTGCTGCCAAAGCTCGTAGCCATCGCGGGGATCCTCCTGATCCTCGCGATAGTCTGGGACGCCTTCGAAGCCCTCGTCCTGCCGCGCACCGCGACCCGACGCCTGCGCCCCGCCCGGCTCTTCTACAACGTCGTCTGGCCCGCGTGGACGGCCATCGCGTGTCTCTTCGGGCAGGGCCGGCGCCGCGAGAATTTTCTCGCCGTGTTCGGGCCGCTGTCCATCCTGCTCCTCATGGCCTGCTGGGCGGTGGCGCTGCTCGTGGGCTTTGCCATGGTGCAGTGGGGGCTCGGCTCGCACCTCAACGTGGCCCAGGGCTCGGGGGGATTCTGGACCGATCTCTACATGAGCGGCACGACGCTCTTCACGCTGGGCATCGGGGACGTGACGCCGATTGGCCCGATCGCGCGGGCGCTCACCGTCATCGAGGCGGGCGTGGGCTTCGGCTTCCTCGCGCTCGTGATCGGCTATCTGCCCGTCCTCTACCAGGGATTCTCCCGGCGCGAGGTCAACATTTCGCTGCTCGACGCGCGCGCCGGCTCGCCGCCGACCGCCGGCGAGCTGCTGCTCCGCCACGCGCGTGACATGGCCGGCCTCGAGATCCTGCTGCGCGACTGGGAGCGCTGGGCGGCCGAGCTCATGGAGAGTCATCTCTCCTATCCGGTGCTGATCTTCTTCCGCTCGCAGCACGAGCACCAGTCCTGGCTCGGAGCCCTCACCGCCATCCTCGACGCCAGCGCGCTCTGCATCGTCGGCGTGCAGGGCGGTCCGGCCCGTCAGGCCCAGCTCACTTTCGCGATGGCGCGCCACGCCGTCGTGGATCTCAGCCAGGCCACCGGCACCCAGCCGCGACCCCCGGATCGGGACAGGCTGCCACCGGAGGACTTTCACTCTCTCCGTTCCCACCTGGCTCAGAACGGCGTGATCTTGACGGAGGGCTCGCTGGCGGACAGCACGCTGGCATCACTGCGCGCCCTGTACGAGCCCTACGTGGCCCGGCTGGCCGCCCGCTTGCGCCTCACCCTACCGCCGTGGCGCGCGCCGGCGGATGAAACCGACAATTGGCGAACGAGCAAATGGGAGAAGGGGGCGTCTGGAGCCACAGGTATCTCGGGGCGCGACCTGGGCGACCACCCGCACTTCTAGGCTGGAGGACTACTGTCCGCCGGAGGCGTTGTCCCAGTCCACTGACGTGATGATCACGCGGTAGGATGGCGCCTTCAGCACCGTCCCGCAGAACTGCCACCCCGATTGGCCGAGGATCTCCCGCGCGACGTTGGGGATGTTCCTCGAGTTGATCTTGTCGCCGTCCACGCTCTGGACCAGGAGGCCGACGTTTCTGGCGCTCTGGCGCTGGTCGTTGAAGATCTGGCCGCACACGGCGGTGAAGTCGCGCGTCTGGGGCTCCACGGTCCATTGAATGCGCAGGCCGCGACTCTCGGTCACCGTGGGCGCCTGGGCCTCGACGGCGGCGGCGAAGGGAAGCACGGCCACCAGGGCCGCGGCTGAGAAGGATCGCGCTCGCATGCGCTAGAAGAGACCCGAGGCGGCGCGCAATGCCGCCATCACGAGGGGCTTGGGGTACAGACCGACGCCGACGACGCCCGCTACGCAGACGAAGATCGAGAGCGCCAGGAAGGGCGAGACGGGCACCGGCTGCGTGCGCTCGGGGGCGTCGATGTACATGCGCTTGGCCACCAGCAGATAGTAGAAGAGCGCCACGACCGTCAGGATAGCACCAACCAGCACCAGCCAGTACAGGCCCTGTTCCGCCGCCGACTGGAAGACGAGCAGCTTGGCCCAGAAGCCCGCGACGAACGGGATCCCCCCCAGCGACAGCAGGAAGAGCAGCATGCAGAGCGCGAGCACGGGCGAGCGCTGCGCCAGCCCCTTGTACGCCGAGATGGCCTCGGAGCCGTCGGACTGAGCCACGGCCTCGACCACGAAGAAGGCGCCCATGTTCCCGAAGAGATAGGCCACGAGGTAGAAGAGCATCATCGCCACGCCGTCGGACGAGACGGCGGCGAAGCCCACCAGCAGGTAGCCGATGTGCGCGATGCCCGAGTACGCCAGTAGGCGCTTGAGGTTCTGCTGGGGGATGGCCATCAGGTTGCCCGCGATGATGGTGATCGCGGCCAGCCCGGCCGCCACTGGCACCCAGAGGACGACGGGCCCGCCCACGCCCTCCAGATAGAGCCGAAACATCACGACGAAGCCCGCGGCCTTGGGCGCCACGGACAGCCACGCGACGAAGGGCGTGCTGGCGGCCTCGTAGGTGTCCGGCACCCACATGTGGAAGGGAAAGGCCGCGATCTTGAAGCCGAGCCCCCCGAGCGTGAGGACCAGGCCCAGGATCAGCAGCGGGTGGCCGTCCTGGAGCGCCATCGCCACGCCGGCCATGTCGGTCGTCCTCGAGATCCCGTATACGAAGGACAGCCCGTAGACGATGAAGGCCGAGGACACCGTGCCGATGAGGAAGAACTTGAGCGCGGCCTCGATGGACTCCTCTTCCCGCTTGCGGAACCCGGAGATGACGTACAGCGGGATCGACATGAGCTCGAAGGCGACGAACAATAAGATCAGCTCGCGCGCGGAGGCCAGCACCAGCATCCCGAGCAGCGAGCCGAGCATGGCGACGTAGTACTCGGTCGCCCGCCGCGCGAACGTGGGCGCGCGGAGCGACAGCGAGGCCAGCACGCCCAGGAAGGTCGCCAGCAGAAAGAGCCGCTTCGCGAAGATCGCCAGCTCGTCCTGGACGAAGGTGCCCCCGAAGAGGATGGCGCCCGGCTCGACGCGGAACGCCATCCAGAGGAGGACGACGAGCCCGATGGCCACCAGCACGCCGAGCTGACGCTTGTCCGGGCCGCGCCAGGAGACGCCGACGACGAAGACCAGCAGGATCAGGACGGCGAGCCCGACCTCGAGCGTCATGCCACCGGTCACGGCAGGACTCCGAGCCGGAGCAGGAGCGGCATGGTCGCCGTGTCCACGGGTCCGATCGCGAGGCCCGGCGCCACCCCGAAGAACACGAGCGTGCCGACCAGGATGATGAGCGCGACCCACTCGGGCCCCTGCGCGTCGGGCAGGTGCTGGAAGTGCGGGTCGGCGGTCTTCGGGCCCCAGAAGATCTGCTTGGCGACGCGGAGCACGTAGACCGAGGTCAGGAAGGCGCCGAGCACGCCGGGGAAGAGCCACCAGGAGTAGACGGACTGCCAGGCGCCGAGGAACGTCATGAACTCGGCGATGAAGCCCGCCGTCGCCGGCAGGCCCAGCGAGGAGAGGCTCGCCACCGTGAAGGCCGTCGCGATGCCCGGCATCATCTGGCCGAAGCCGCCCATGGAGAAGATCGCGCGCGAGTGCGCCTTCTCGTAGATCAGGCCGACGATGGCGAAGAAGAGCCCGGTCATGATGCCGTGGGCGAACATCTGGAAGACGGACCCGTTGAGCCCGGTCTCGGTCAGCGTCGCCATGCCGAGCATGACCACGCCCATGTGGGACACCGAAGAGTAGGCGATGACGTACTTGAGATCCTTTTGCGCCATGGAACTCAACGCGCCGTACACGATGTTGACGCAGCCGATCGTGCCGACCAGCCACACCCACTGCGTCGCGCCGTCCGGAAGGAGCCCGAAGCCCAGCCGGAGGACCCCGTAAGCGCCCAGCTTCATCAGCACGCCCGCGTGGAGCATGGACACCGCCGTGGGCGCGGAGGCGTGACCGTCCGGCGACCACGTGTGCAGCGGCCAGATGCCCGCGAGGATCCCGAAGCCCACGTAAAAGGCGAGGAAGACCCAGGACTGGAGCACCGGATTGAACTGGATGCCTTCCATCTCGAGGAAGGAGAAGGACGACGACCCCGCGGCGACGTAGAGCGCCAGGATGCCGACCAGGATGAAGGCGGACCCGAAGAGGAGATACAGGGTCAGCTTCATCGCCGCGTATTCCTTGGTGCCGACGCCGGTCCGGCGGAAGGCCCAGCCGAAGATGCCCTGCGGGCGGATCTCGCCCGAGGAGCCCCAGATGCCGATCAGGAGGTACATCGGCAGCACGGCGATCTCGTAGAAGAGAAAGAGCACGAAGAGGTCGAGCGAGACGAAGACGCCGTAGACGCCGGTGACGAGGAGCAGCAGGAGAGCGTAGAACTCCTGCCCGCGCTCCTTGACCGTCCACGACGCGAAGACGCCCGAGAAGATGATGATGCTGGTCAGGAGCACCAGGAGCAGGCTCACGCCGTCCACGCCGAGCTGATAGGTGATGCCGAGCGGCGGCACCAGCGGCATCTCCTCGTAGAACTGGAAGCCCGCCGCCTCGCGCTCGTAGGACGCGAAGATCCAGATCGAGAGCCCGAGCGAGATGGCCGTCGAGACGAGCGCGATCCAGCGCACCAGGAGCGGACGGTGGCGGGCCAGGAACATGATGAGGACGGCGCCCACGAAGGGCGCCCAGGTGATGATGGACAGCGTCGGGACGCCCTTCATCGCGGCCACCGGACCCAGACCATCAGCAGGAGGACGCCCAGCGCGATGCCATAGACGTAGTCCTGCGCGCGGCCTGACTGGAGGCGCCGCAGCCGGTCGCCGGCCAACAGCGTCCAGGCCGAGAAGAGATTGACGAGGCCGTCTACGAGGTAGCGGTCCACCCAGCCCACGAGCCGCGACAGCGAGAGCATGAGACTGCGGTAGACGAAGGCGAAGGCGTCGTCGATCCAGAAGCGCCTGAGCGCCGCCGCGCGTATGGGGGCGAAGGCTTTCGCGAGCGCATCGGCGCTGATCGCGCGGCGCTGGTAGACGAGATACGCGAGCCCGATGCCGGCGAGCGCGACGACAACGGCGGCTAGCGTGACCCAGCCCGGCATCTCGAACTCGGCCTCAGGGTGCCAGACGGCGAAGAGCGTGCCGATGCCCACGCACATCACGGCCAGGATCCACAGCGGCAGCCCCATGAAGGGTGGCGCGTCGTGGACGTGGCTGCCTTCGGGGTGGTATCCGGCCGGCTGGGCGGCGGGAGCCCCGGCGAAGGTCACGAAGACCACCCGGAACATGTAAAAGGCCGTGAGGAAGGCGCCCAGCAGCAGCATCGCGAACGGCACCGGGAAGCCGCCCGCCAGCATCGCCCCCAGGATCTCCTCCTTGGTGAAAAAACCCGCGAAGAGCGGGACGCCTGCCAGGGACAGCGTGCCGATCACGAACACGATGGCGGTCTGGGGCATCCGGCGCCCGAGCCCGCCCATGGCGAAGATGTCGTTGGTGCCGACGGCATGGATCACGGCGCCGGCGCCCAGGAAGAGCAGCGCCTTGAAGATGCCGTGGGTCAGGAGATGAAAGAACCCGGCCGAGGCGAAGCCCGCGCCGATGGCCGCCATCATGTAGCCCAACTGCGAGACGGTCGAGTAGGCGAGCACGCGCTTGATGTCAGTCTGCACGCAGGCGAGCACCGCCGCCAGGAGGGCGGTGAAGGCGCCGTTCCACGCCACGATCTCCATCACGTCAGGCGTGAGCCTGAAGAGCCAGGCCGTCCGCGTGAGGAGGTAGACACCGGCTGTCACCATGGTCGCGGCGTGGATCAGGGCCGAGACGGGCGTGGGGCCCTCCATGGCGTCCGGCAGCCAGATGTGGAAGGGGAACTGCGCCGACTTGCCCGCGGCGCCCAAGTAGATGCAGAAGGTGATGACCCCGAGCCCGGCCAGTGGGAGGGCGCCCGCGTCGGCCAGCATGAGCAGGTCGAGGAAGTCGAAGGTGCCCGTCTGCCGCCAGAGGAGCACGATGCCGATCAGCATGCCGACGTCGCCGGCCTTGGTGATCCAGAACGCCTTGACCGCCGCCCGCGCCGCCTCGGGCTTGGTGTACCAGTAACCGATCAGGAGGTAGGAGCAGAGGCCGACCAGCTCCCAGCAGATGAAGAGCTGGACGAAGTTGGGCGCGAGCACCAGCCCCATCATCGAGAACGCGAAGAGCGACTGGTAGGTGTAGTAGCGGCCGAGCGAGGGCATGGTCTCGTCGGAGAGATAGCCGAGCGAGTAGACCTGGACCAGGAAGGACACGAGCGCGACCAGGACCAGCATGATCGCCGAGTCGCCGTCGGCCAGCACGCCGACGGTGGCGAGCGGGCCCGCCTCCGCCGGGATCCAGGTGTAATGCAAACGCGCGAACTCGACGCTGCGCGAGAGCTGGACGGCCCCAACGGCCGCGACCAGCGCGCCCGCCGAGAGGAGAATCGAGAGCCACGCCGCCGGGCGCCCGAGCCTGCGGAACGGCCCCGCGAGGGCGAGGATGACGAAGGCGCACGCCGGCAGCAGTAGAGCTATCAGCGCGGGGATTGCCGGGTCGATCCCGGGCATGGGCTCAGCCCCTGAGGATGTCCAGGTGATCGGCGATGGCCGTGCGCTTCATCCTGAAGATGAGGATGACGATGGCGAGCCCCAACGCCACCTCGGCCACGGTGATCGGGATCGTGAACGCGGTGAAGACCATGCCCACCACGTCGGCGTTGTACCGCGCGAAGGCGACCAGGTTGATGTTGACGGCGTTGAGCATCAGCTCGATGCCGAGCAGGATGCCGATGGTGTTTCGCCGCGTCACCACGCCGAAGAACCCGATGGTGAAGAGCACCGCGGCGAGCGTGAGGTAGGCGTCGAGACCCACTATCATTCATCCTCAACATGCCGCTTGGCATGTTGAACGTGGGCGAAATGGTTGGAGCGACCCGCTGACCGCATCCTCATTCCTCGGGGCGAGCGAAATAGAGCGCGCCCAAGAGGCCGACCAGGAGCAGCACGGCCAGCAGCTCGAAGGGCAGCACGAACTCGGTCAGCAGCACCTGGCCGATGGCCCGCGTCACGTCCACGCCGATGACCGGGCGCTCGGCGGGGAGGTCGGCGCCGCGGAGCACGCGCAGCAGCGCCAGGAGCAGCGCGCCTGACAGCACGAGACCCGCCAGGATGTGGCGGCTGGTCTGGGTGATGCGGTCGCCGACGAGCCGCTCCGTCACCACGATGGCGAAGACCACGATGGTGACGACGCCGCCCGCGTATAGCAGGAGCTGCACCGCCGCGAGGAACTCCGCGTCGAGCGCCAGGAACACGCCCGCCGTCGCGGTCAGCGAGAGCGCCAGGTAGAGTACCGAGTGGAAGAGGTTCTTGGTCAGCACCACGGCCAGGGCCGAGCCGATGAGCAGGACGCAGAGCGCCCAGAAGGTCACGACCTCGAGACTCACTCGGGCTTGACCTCCGTCTTGGCCTGCCCGGCGGCTGGTTTGGCCTCGGCGGTTGGTTTGGCCTCGGCAGGGGCCTTGGGGGGCGTCTGCATGCCCCGCAGGCCCGTGCCCGTCGCCCATGAGGGCTCGAACTGGAGCCCGATCGTGTGGAGGCGGTCCTTATCGAGCAGCAGCTCGCGCCGGTCGCCCGTCGCCAGGTCGAAGGACTTCATCATGATGATGGCGTCCGTGGGACAGACCTGGACGCAGAGCTCGCAGAACTCGCAGGCGTAGAGCTCGAGGGTGAACGTCTTGGCGTAGTTGCGCTTCTCGGCCTTGAGCATCTCGACCTTGATCACCTGCGGCGGGCAGACGTACTCGCAGAGCCGGCAGCCGATGCAGTTCTCCTCGGCGGTCTCCTTGTCGTACGTCAGCGCGAGCACGCCGCGGAAGCGGTCGGGGAAGACGCGCTTGACGTCGGGGTAGTGGACGGTGACAGGCTTGCGGAAGAGGTTCAGGAGCGTGATCCACATCGTGCGCCTGACGGCCACCACTAAGTTGCCCAGGTCGGGCCAGAAGCTCTCGCCGAGCTGCCGGTCGCCGAGCTGCCTAGCCAACGATCGGCCCCTTCCACGCGACGACGACCGCCGTGGCCATGAGCAGCACGAGCGTGGCGGGCAGCAGGAGCTTCCACGAGATGCCGAGAATCTGGTCCACCCGGATTCTGACGAAGCTCCAGCGTATCCAGGTCACGACCAGGAACACGAACATCGCCTTGAGCAGGAAGTAGACCACGCCCAGGGTCTCCGACGAGCCGGCGCCGGGCCCGCCCCACGCGCCGAGGAAGAGAAGCGCGCCCAGCAACGAGGTGGCGACGACGTGCGCGTACTCGCCGAGCTGGATCAGCGCGAACTTCATCCCCGAGTACTCGACGCGGAAGCCCGCCACGAGCTCGGACTCCGCCTCGAGGATGTCGAAGGGCACGCGGTTCTCGGCCGCGAGCATGGCCACGATGTAGAAGATGAAAGCAAGCTGGCCGATCACCGGAGGATTGACGACGAACCAGTGCAGCACGTCCGGCTGCGCTGCGGCGATGTCGGAGAGCTTGAGCGAGCCCGTCAGCAGCACCGGGACCATCGCGGCGAAGATGAACGGCAGGTCATAGGAGATGATCTGGTTGACCGCCCGCATCACCGAGAGCAGCGCGTACTTGTTGTTCGAGCCCCAGCCCCCCATGAAGAGCCCCACGATCTCCATGGCCGAGACCGCGAGGAAGAAGAGGATGCCGATGTTGAGGTCGGCGACGCCGAGGCCCGGCGCGAACGGCAGCGTGGCGAAGATCAGCATGCACGGGATCAGGAAGACGATGGGCGCCAGGTTGTAGACGCGGCGGTCCGCCAGGCGCGGGACGATGTCCTCTTTCATCATGAGCTTGAGCGCGTCCGCGATGGGCTGGAGCAGCCCGTGGGGACCCACGCGGTAGGGGCCGATGCGCGACTGCATGCGCGCGGCGAACTTCCGCTCGAGGAGCGTCACGTACGTCACCACGCCGATGATGGCGTTCAGCACGATGAAGCCCACCACGAAGGCGTAGATGGCCGGGGACACTACGGCCTCCCCTCACCCTGCCCTCTCCCCAGAGGGGAGAGGGTTCCAGGTTCTCCCCTCTCCCCCTCGTGGGGGAGAGGGCAGGGTGAGGGGGTGGGTTGACTTGCCCTCACCGGTCGACCTCGCCGAAGACGGGGTCGATCGAGCCCATGATGGCGACGACGTCGGCGACCTTGTGGCCCGGGATGATGTGCGGCAGGAGGGCCAGGTTCGAGAACGAGGCGCCGCGCCACTTCATCCGGTAGGGCTTGGCCGAGCCGTCTGCGATGAGGTAGCAGCCGACCTCGCCGCGCGCCCCCTCGACGCGCGCGTAGGCCTCGCCCTTGGGGATGCGCACCTGCCCCACCGACTTGACGCCGGGGCGCGAGGAGATCGGGCCCTCGGGCAGGCCGTCGAGCGCCTGCCGGACGATCTTGATGGACTCGCGAAACTCGACCATCCGCACGCGGTAGCGCGCGAAGCAGTCCCCCGCCGTCTCCATGGGCACCTTGAAGTCGAAGTCCTCATAAGAAGAGTACGGCTCGGCCCGGCGGATGTCGTAGCTGACCCCGGAGCCGCGCAGCAGCGGGCCGGAGATCCCGACTTCCTGCGCCAGCTCCCGCGAGGCGACCCCCACGCCCTGGGTCCTCGCCATGAAGAAGGCGTTCGACTCCAGCATCTCCTCGAACTCGTCGATGCGCCGGTCGACCTTGTCCACGGTCGCGCGGCATTGCTTCGCCCACCCTGCCGGAATGTCGTAGCGGACGCCGCCGACCTGGTGCAGCCCGTACAGGAGCCGCGCTCCCGTCAGCGACTCGAAGAGGTCGAGGACGTCCTCGCGCTCGCGGATGCAGTAGAGGAAGACCGTCGCGCCGCCGCCCAGCGCCCCGCCCATGTCGAGGCACCAGGTGCCGAGCCAGAGGCAGTGCGAGGCCACGCGCTGGAGCTCGGCGGCAATCACCCGCAGGTACTGCGCGCGCTTGGGCACGTCGATCTTGCCGATCATCTCCGCGGCCCGCACGTAGGTGAGCTCGCTCGTCATCGCGGCGACATAGTCGGTCTTGGACGCGATCGACGGGTACTGCGTGTACGTCAGCGTCTCGGCGAGCTTCTCGTGACAGCGGTGGAGGTAGCCGATGACGGCGTCCACGGCAAACACGGTCTCGCCCTCGAGCGTGAGGATCATGCGGAAGACCCCATGAGAGGACGGGTGCTGAGGCCCCATGTTCATGGTGACGCGCTCGGCACCGCCGTAGCCCATCTCGAGGACCTGCCGGGATTCGATGTCCATCGAAGCCCTTACTTCATCGGGGAATGCGGCGCGGGATTGAGAATGATCGCGTGCTGCTCGGCGAGGAGCGGGGCGGACTTGGCGATGTAGGCCTGCCACTCCGGGTCCTGGAGCGCCTGGCTCCTGACCGCGGCGCGGTCGTTGAGATCCTTGTACGCCCACAGGTGCACGGCCTCATTGAGCTGGCCCGCCTCCGTCTGGAAGACCCCGACGTTCTTCGAGTACTTTTCGCGCGCCGGCATGATGCCCTTGAACAGGCCCATCCACTCGGCCAGCTTGCCGACGTGCGCCCGGTACCAGCGCAGCTCGTAGACGTGGCCGGGCTCGGCCGGCGGCTTGAGCGGCAGGACGGTGGAGAGGATCTTGTTCTCCTGCGCGAGGAGCACGCCGCGCGCCTTCGGCAGGTAGTTCTTGGTCCACTCCTCGTTCTTCTGGAGCTCGCCGCGCAGCCGTTCCCGCTCGTTGAGGCTCTCGAAGGTCCAGAGGTGGACGACCTGGTTCAGCGTCCCGAACTCGGTGAACCAGAAGCCCTCGAGCTTGCCGTACTTGTCGCCGCGGATCTTGCGCCCGATCTCGGCGGAGTTCTTCAAATACTGCCCCTGCGTGCCCGGTTGGAGCGTGTAGGTTCTGAGCTCATGGATCATGGTCGGATCTCCCCTAACGGTACGGCGGATGCGGCGTGTCCACGGCATAGGACTTGAGTAGCGGGTAGCCTTCCCAGTCGTGGGGCAGCAGGATGCGCCGCAGATCCGGATGCCCCTCGAAGCGGATACCGAACATGTCGTAGCACTCCCGCTCCATCCAATTGGCGCCGAGCCAGACGGGCGCGAGCGAGGCGCAGCTGGTCACGCCGGCGCCGAGCTTTGTCTTCATGAAGACGACGAAGTTGGCGTCGAGGTTCTCGACCCGCGCCACCACCTCGAGCCCCTGCTCCTTCCAGTCCACGGCCGAGAGGAAGCTCATGTAGAGGCAGCCGAGCGTGTCCTTGGCGAAGCGGCCGAGCTCGAGCCAGCGCTCGGGCGCGATCTCGACGACCAGCAGGCTACCCTCGCCCGATGCGGTGGCGCCGAGCCGCTCCTGGACCAGCCCGCGCGCCTGCGTGTGGGTCAGCACGCTAGTCGGTCTTCTCGGTGGGCTCGGCGCGCTGGCCCGTCTTGCGGAAGTGAGCGATCTGCTCCTGGAGCTTGAGCAGCCCGTAGAGGAGCGACTCCGGCGGCGGCGGGCAGCCCGGCACGTAGACGTCCACCGGGATGACGCGGTCCACGCCCTTGACGACGTGGTAACCGTTTCGGAAGGGGCCGCCCGAATTCGCGCAGGACCCCATGGACACGGCCCACTTGGGATCGGGCATCTGATCGTAGATGCGCTTGAGCATGGGCGCCATCTTGATGTTGACCGTGCCGGAGACGATCATGAGGTCCGAGTGGCGCGGCGAGGCAAAGGGCACCATCCCGAGGCGCTCGACGTCGAAACGCGAGGCGAACGTCACCATCATCTCGATGGCGCAGCAAGCGAGGCCGAACGTCACGGGCCAGACCGAGGACTTCCGCGCCCAGTTGAAGAAAGCGTCGGCCACCGTGGTCACGATGAAACCACCCGGGAAATTGAAGACGCCGTCTTCGACGGTCTCGAAGAGCGCCGAGTGCTTGTCGCCCTCGGGCCGCGTCTGGTGGAGCTTCTCCCACTCCTGGAGGTCCTTGAACTCGGTCCAGACGGCGGGCGGAATCTGCGGGATCGGAGCTTTTATTTCCATTCGAGAATGCCCTCCCGGAGCGCGTAGACCCAGCCGAGCCCGAGGATGCCCACGAAGAGCGCCATCACGCCAACGCCGCCCATCCCCAGTCCCCGGAGCACGAGCGCCCAGGGGAAGAGGAAGACGGCGAGCGCGTCGAAGACGATGAAGATCAGGGCGACCAGGTAGAAGCCCACGGGGAACTGCACCCAGGCTGTGCCGACAGGCTCGGCGCCACATTCGTAGTTCTCGAGCTTGGAGAAGTAGGGGCGCGCCGGTCTCAGAACGGCAGCCGCGACGAGCGACACCACGGCGAACGCCACGATGAGCGCCAGAAAGATCATCACGGGCAGGTACCCGGTCACGTCGCGCCTCCTCGAAAGGTGGAAAACCGCGCGGAGTATAGCACAGCCCTCATACCCAGTGTATCAGCCGGATGCCTCACCGCGCGACCGCGAGTCGGTTTAGACTCGGCCCCGTGAGGAGCCCCTTCGCCCGAGCGCTCTGTCTGGCCGGCTTCGTGGCTGCGGCGATCCCTGCCCCGGCTTCCGCCCAGGAAATGCTGACGGTCCCGACCCGTCCGGGCGTCACCGTGCGCGTGCTGCTGGTCGCCCCCACCGGATCACCCTCGGCCACGCTCCTCATGTTCCCGGGCGGCTTCGGCGACAATCACTTCGGCGACGAGGACGGGAAGGTGTGGCTCGGGAAAAACTTCCTCGTGCGAACAGCGCGCCTCTTCGCCGCCCGGGGCCTCCTGGCCGCGGTGATCGACACGCCCTCGGACCAACCCAAAGGGATGGACGATGCGTTCAGAATGGGCAAGGCGCACGTGGAGGACGTGAGAAAGGTGCTGGACGTCCTCGCGGAGCGCGCTCCCGTTCCGACCTACCTCGCCGGCACGAGCCGGGGCACGCTGTCCGCCGCGGCGATCGCCACCACCCTCAAGGACCCGCGCGTCGCGGGGCTCGTGCTGACCGCGAGCATCGTGGACAGCGGCCGCGGCCGGAACCGGGCTGCGACAGTCTACGACGCGCCGCTCAAGCGGATCACGATGCCCGTGCTCGTGGTCCACCACCGGCAGGACGGCTGCTGGGCGACGCCGATCGGCGCCGCCTCGGGGCTGCCGGCAGCCCTCGGGGGCAGCACCAAGGTGGACTTCGCCGAGGTAAGCGGTGGTGATCCGCCGCGCTCCGACCCGTGCGAGGCGTTCGCCGCCCACGGCTTCCTCGGGCGCGAGCGCGAGGTCGTGGGCGTGATCGCCGACTGGGTCGCCGGCAAGCCCGTGCCGAAGCAGGTGCCCTAGCGCGGCGGGACGATCCAGAGGGAGAGGACGTGGGTGCGCTCGGGGCCCTTGAAGTTGACGACGCGCGCGGGCTGCCAGTCGCCGATCGGGAAGTCGTGGGAGACGATGCGCGAGCCGGGCTTGAGCTGGGCGAGGAGCTTGGGCTTTAGGCGCAGGTTCACGTCGGGCGAGAGATACAGCGTCACCACCGTCGCCTCGCCGATGTCGGCGTCGAAGATGTCCTGCTTGAGGAAGCGGGTGCGCCCGGCCACGCGCGCGCGCCTCGTGTTCTTCTCTGCTTCGGCCACGAGGTCCGGGTCGAGCTCGATCCCCACCCCGCGGGCGCCGAAGTCGCGCGCCGCCGCGATCACGATGCGCCCGTCGCCCGAGCCCAGGTCGTAGACGACGTCGGCCGGCCCCACGCGGGCGAGCCTCAGGATCTCGACCACGACCCCGGGCGGTGTCCGGACGTCCGGCACCTCGACGCCGGGAACCCGCGCGCAGCCTGCGGAGCCGGCGGCGAGCAGCCCGAGGCCGGCGGACACCGCGAGAAGCTTTCGGATGCGGTTCACGAGGCGCATCCTACCCTATCGGGAGGCTTGACGCCGCTCACGCGCGGTCCTAGAGTCAGGCCCACTTCGCACGCAGGAGAAAGGAGCCACTCATGGCAACGGCACAGGACGGCTTCGAGGCGCTCACGATCGGGCGCCGCGTCACCTTCAGCAAGACCATATCGGAGTCAGACGTCTACCTCTTCGCGGGGATCACGGGCGACTTCTCGCCCAACCACGTGAACGAGGATTACATGCGCAAGACGAAGTACGGCCGGCGCATCGCCCACGGCGTGCTCGCCGTCGGGCTCATGTCCAACACCTCGTCGAAGATCCTCGAGGGCTTGCCCGGCACCTGGGTCTCCTACGGCTACGACAAGGTCCGCTTCCCCGCCCCGCTCTTCCTGGGCGACACAGTCACCGTCGACTACGAGATCGTCGAGCGCGACGCGGCCGCGATGAAGACCTTCGCGCGGGTGACTTGTACGACACAGGACGGCCGGGTGGTGGCCGCGGCGACCCACATCCTCAAGGGCGTCGAGTGAATGAGCGCCCGGCGCTCAGCGTCCTCTCGGGCGTCCGCGTTCTGTCGTTCACGCAGTTCCTGCTCGGGCCCTCGGGTGTCCAGTTCCTCGCCGACATGGGCGCCGACGTGGTCAAGATCGAGCCGTGCGGCGGCGCGCTCTGGGAGCGCCACTGGTCGGGCGCCAACCTGTTTCTCAACGGCGTCAGCGCCTTCTTCCTCCTCGCCCACAGGAACCAGCGCAGCCTGACGCTCGACCTGAAGAAGCCCGAGGGCCTCGCCGTCGCGCGCAGGCTCGTCGAGAGCGCAGATGTCCTCGTGCAGAACTTCAGGCCGGGCGTCATGGAGCGCCTGGGCCTTGGGTGGGAAGCAGTGTCGAAGATCAACCCGCGGCTCATCTATGCCTCGGCCTCGGGCTACGGCGAGTCGAGCCCGTATCGCGACAGGCCGGGCCAGGATCTGCTCATGCAGGCCTTTTCGGGCCTCGCCTCCATCTCCGGGCGTGCCGGCCAGCCGCCGACGCCCGTCGGCACAGCGGTGATCGACCAGCACGGCGCGGCGCTCCTCGCCATGGGCGTGCTGGCGGCCCTCCTCGAGCGCGCGCGCTCGGGCAACGGCCTCCAGGTCGAGGCCAGCATGCTCAAGGCCGCGCTCGACCTCCAGATCGAGGTCGCGTCCTATCATCTCAACGGCGCGCGGCTCGAGAAGAGCCCGACCGGGCTCGCGAGCACGTTCCACCCGCCGCCCTACGGCGTCTACGCCACGCGCGACGGCCACATCGTGCTCTCGATGTCGCCGCTCGGCGCGCTGGCCCGCGCGCTCCCCCTGCCCGCGCTCGAGCCCTATGCCGCCGTCCAGTGGAACTTCGAGGCGCGCGAGGCGGTGGCGCGGCTGATCGAACCCGTCACGCGCGAGCGCACCACCGCGGAATGGCTCGAGCGCCTGGTGCCGCAGGGCATCTGGGCGGCTCCCATCAATACCTACGCCGAGACCTTCGCCGACCCTGCCATCCAGGCGGCCGACGCCGTCGAGGAGATCCAGCATCCCGTCGCGGGGTCCGTCAAGCTCCTGCGCTTCCCCCTCGAGCTCTCGACCGGACGAGCGGAGGTCCGGCGGCCGCCGCCGATGCCGGGCGAGCATACGGACGAGATCCTGCGCGAGTGCGGCTACAGCCAGGAGGAGATCAACCGCCTGCGCGCCGCCGGCGCGGTGTGAGCCCGGCCTCAGTCATGGCTTGGATCGTCCCCGCCTGCTCGACCGTGGGGGCTTCTACACCTCCAGGTACCGCGCCCGGATCTCGGGCCGGGCATTCAGCTCCTCGACGGTTCCGCTGAATCCGACGTGGGCCTTGCCCATGAGGTAGACGCGGTGAGCGAGGGACATCGCCACCTTCAGGTTGTGCTCGACCAGAAGGATCGACACCCCGGCCCGGTTGATCTCCGCCAGCACGTCGCGAACCTCCTTCACCACGAGCGGGGCGAGGCCTTCGGTGGGCTCGTCCACGAGCACCAGGTCGGGGTTGCCCATCAAGGTCCGGGCGATGGCGAGCATCTGCTGCTCGCCGCCGGAGAGGAAGCGGCCCTTCTGGGCGGTCCGCTCCCGCATGAAAGGGAAGTGCCGGTAGATCCCCTCGAGAGTCCATGTGGTGGCGGGGTGCGTGGCGAGAGCCCGGCTCGTCTTGATCCCCATCGACAGGTTGTCGAGCACGGACAGGTTCGGAAAGATGCGCCGCTCTTCCGGCACGTAGCCGATCCCGACCCGGGCCACCTTGTATGGCGGCCTCCCCGCCAGGTCCGCGCCACGATAGAGCACGCGTCCCGAGCGCGCCTGGACCAGGCCCATGATGCTCTTCAGCGCGGTGCTCTTCCCCATGCCGTTGCGGCCGAGGAGCGCGACGATCTCACCCTCTCCGACGGTCAGGGAGAAGTCCCGCAGCGCGTGGCTCTCGCCATAGTAGGTGTTCAGGCCCTCGACCTCGAGCAGCATGGCCTAGTCCTGGATCTCTCCCAGATAGGCGTCTTTGACCGCCTGGTTCCCCTTGATCTCGCGGGGCGACCCCGTGGCGAGGATCTCGCCGTGGTGGAGCACGGTGATCCGGTCCGCCAGCGAAAACACCACGTCCATGTCGTGCTCGATGATGACGACGGTCCGCCCCTCCGTCAGTCGGCGGATCAGGTCGACGGCGTACCGGGTCTCGTCCCGCGACATCCCGGCGGTCGGCTCGTCGAGCAGGACCAGCTCGGGCTCGGTGGTCATGGCCAGGCTGATCTCCAGAGCCCGATGCTTGCCGTACGAGAGCAAGCGGGCCGGCAGGTCGCGCTCCGCGCTGAGGTTGATCCGGCGGAGGACCTCGTCGGCCTCCGCGGTCACGTCCCCCATCGCATCCACGGTGCGCAGCACGTTGAAGCGCACGCCCCGCCGTCCCAGGATCCCCATGCGGACGTTCTGGAATGTGGTCTGTCTGGGGAACGTGCTGGTGATCTGGAAGGAGCGCCCCATGCCCAGGCGCACGAGCGCGTGCGGGCTCGCCCCGGTCACGTCCTGATCTTTGAAGAAGACCCGACCGCCGCGCGGCACGTAGGTGCCGGTGATCACGTTGAAGAGCGTGGTCTTGCCCGCCCCGTTGGGGCCGATGATGGCATGCCGTTCGCCCCGTTCCACGGCGAGGTTGACGCCGGACAGCACCGCCAATCCGTCGAAGTCATGAGACAGGTCTCTCGTTTCGAGGATATTCATCGCGAGACTTCCGCGGCGGCGGCGCGCCCCGCGAAGCGCGCCCGGGCACGGGTCCGCACGGCCTCCACCACCCCCATGAACCCCAGCGGCGCGTACATGATGACGAGGATCAGGATCACTCCCACCACCAGCTCGACACGCTCGGTGTACCGGCTGGTCAGCTCGCTGATGATCCCGAAGATTGCCGCCCCCAGGATCGGGCCGAAAAAGCTCCCGATGCCGCCGATCATCGTCATCGTCACCGGCGTGAAGGAGTTGAGGATGTGCAGGGCGTCGGCCGAGACCAGGTTCTGGAACAGCGCGTAGATCGATCCCGCCACCCCGGTGAAGCCGGCCGAGAGCAGGTACACGACCGCCTTGGTCTGGGGAACCCTGAAGCCCAAGTAGGCGACCCGCTTGGGATTGTCCCGCACGCCGACCATGACGCTCCCGAACGGCGTCTTGGTGATGAACCAGAGGACGAAGACGCTGAGTCCCAGGCTGGTGGCGGCGAAGTAATAGAAGTTCGTCGGGCTTTTCATGTCGACGCTCACGAGCCCCGGGATGCGGAACGGCGGAATGGGGAACCCGCCGATCCCGTCCTCGCCCCCGGTGATCACCCGCAACTTGAGAGCCAGGACGTACATCAGCTGGGCGAAGGCCAGGTGAAGCATCGAGAAGGCGGTGCCGCTCACCCGGACCATGAGGGGAGCCAGGAGCAGGGCAAGGGCGAGCGCTGCCGCGACTCCGATGGCCAACGCGGGCAGCAACGGCAGGGCCTTGATGTGCGTCAGCGCGAGGGCGGTGCCGTAGCCGCCGGCCCCGAAGAACATGGCGTGGCCGAAGCTCAAGAGTCCGGTGTAGCCGAGGAGAAGGTTGAACGCTACCGCGTACAGGGCGAAGATGCCGAACGTGACGAACACGTTCGTGAAGTAGATGCCGAACAGGTGCGGGTACGCGAGCAGGGCGGCGAGCGCCAGGCCGCCGCCGATCCATCTCCGCGCAAGAGCTGTCATTCCCGCTCGCCGAACAGGCCCATCGGCCGGAAGGCCAGGACGATGGCCATGAAGGCGAACATCAGGACCGGCGCGAGCTGGGACACGAACTGCACGCCGTAGGAGTTCAGCTCGCCGAGGATGATCGACACGAGGAAGGCGCCCCAGAGGCTGCCCAGGCCGCCCGTCACCACGACCACGAATGCATCCATGCCCATCTGGTCGGCGAGGCCGGGATAGACCGTCAGCATGGGCGCGATGATCACGCCTGCCACGCCCGCCAGCCAGGTGCCCGTGCCGAACACGAACATGAAGACGAGCGGCACATTGATGCCGAGAGCGTTCACCATGCCCGAATCGGACACGGCGGCGCGCACCACCATCCCGAGCCGCGTCGTGTAGAGCAGCGCGGCCAGGAGGCCCAGCACCACCAGCGCCAGGCCGATCACGAACAGGCGATAGACCGGGTAGTCGAGGCCGCCCAGCGCGAGCCGCCCCTCGAGGACCGCCGGGACGTGGATCGGCAGGCTCTCCGTTCCCCAGAACACCTTGACACCCTCCAGGATGACCAGCGAGATGCCCACGGTCAGGATCAATTCCCCCATGTGCCCGAAGGCATGCACCCGGCGCAGGAGCAGCCGCTCGCAGAGCACGCCGAACGCGGCCGCCACCACGGGCGCGACGAGGAGCGCCAGCCAGAAGCTCCCGGACAGCGCCAGCACCTGGTAGGAGAAATACGCGGAGAGCATAAAGAAGGAGGCGTGGGCGATGTTCAGGATGCCCATCATCCCGAACACCATCGTGAGCCCAGAGGCCACCAGGAAGAGCAGCATCCCGTACGCCAGCCCGTGAATGCCTTGGGCCACGTACATCGCCGTTGTGGGGTCCACCCGTGTCCTCCTGCCCGGTTCAGGGACTGAATGGATCGCCGAGTGGATCGAGCGCCGGCTTTGCCGGCGCAACCCTTCTCGAGGAATTCAGCACGCGTGATCCCGGTGGGGGGTGTCGGGGGGAGCGGCGCCGCTCCCCCCGACCTCCAGTCACTCGCCGGCCTCGCTCTTGTCCTTGCAGCGCGCGAGGGTGCGGTCCATCTTCGGCAGCACGTACTTGGCCGGGATCATGACCGAGGGCCCGACGCTCGAGGTCCCCTCGTACCAGAAATACGGCGGGATGTTGAACGACTCGCGCTGCTTCGCGGGGGCGACGTATTCCTCGACGTGGAGATCCTGGATGACCTTGTGGTCGCAGGCCCGCATCGTCAGGACCTTCCCGTTGAGGAGCTGGTAGCTGTCGGTCTCCCAGACTTTGATGATCTTCTCGGGGTCCGTGCTTCCCGCCCGCTCGATCACGCTCAGCAGCCAGTACGTCTGCTGGATGTAGGAGCCGATGTTGCCCGTCCCGTGCTCGTAGAGGCGGGTGTTGTAGGGCGCGCCCCACTTGGTCTTCCACAGGGTGTTCCAGGCCTTGTACGCCTTGATCTGGCCGGGCGTCTTGAAGAAGCCGCCTTCGGAGCCGTACTGGCTCACGTGCACGAGCCCTACCGTGCCGTCCACGCCGACGCGATGGAGCATGTTCGGCTCGTCGAGGAAGAGGTTCGCGAACGGCAGCGTGACGCCCATCTGCCGGGCCTGGACGAGGAGGTTCTCGGCGTCGGGGATCCAGTCGCCGGTGAAGATGACTTCGGCGCCGGAGGCCTTGATCTTCTGGAGGTACGGCGCGAAGTCCTTCATGAAGAGCGGATGGTAGTCCTCGCCGAGCAGCTCCGCCGCCGGATAGTACTCCTTGAGGCCCCTCTTGAATCCGTCGGCGAGGGAGTGGCCGAACAGGTAGTCCTGGCCCAGGATGTAGAACTTCTTCTCCTTCTTCCGGATCTTGCCGTAGTGATAGGCGGCGGCCCGGCCGATCTGCTCGGTGGAAAACGACGTCATGAATGAGTAGGGCGTGAAGCTCGTGGCGTCGTACAGCTCGTCGGACAGGGCGGACGTCGTGTGGGCGATGACCTTGTACTTGTCGGCCACCTGGTTGATGATCTTCATCAGATGGCTGCCGTCGGTGCCCCAGAGCACGTGCACCTTTTCCTGCAGCACCATGCGCTCGGCAACCTTTTTCGTCTCCGCGGGTTGGGACGCGTGATTGGCCTTGATCACCTCCACCAGCTTCCGCTTGCCATCCACCATGATGCCGCCACGCTTGTTGATGTCGTGGGCGGCCCACTGGACAGAGATGAAATAGATCTGGCCCACGACCGCGGCCGGTCCGGAGAACGACGCCACCACTGCGATCTTGATGGTGTCCCCGGTGGGGATGATCGGGTTGTTCGGATCGAAGTCCGACATGTCGGCCATCTTGTCGGGATCGAAGCCGGCCTTGGCAGGGGCCGCCAGGGCGGCGGCGGCGCCGAACAGCAGCAGGCAGGTGAAGACGGCGAGGGTGAGGGCCATTCGCGGTGGTCTCATCGGGTCCTCCTTGACCATGTGCGGGTCATCGGCGAGTCGGTTCAGACGAGGGAGCGCCGGTCACGCGATCGCGCCATCAGTTAGCATGGTCGCGGATCGGTGTCAATGATGCGTGCTCACCTGTCACGACCCGGGGCGCCCTCTATTGCGGGCAGATATACCCGGTGCCGGCCGGATTCGGAAAGCAGCCGACCGACTGCGGGAGCAGCCACTTGGGCAGCCAGAGGACGACGTCGGGGAACAGCACCGTGAACGCGATGGTGATGAAGAACACGATGTAGAGCGGGAACGACCGGAACATCGCCTGGTAGAACGGCACCCCCACGAATTTCGACGCGACCAGGAGCGAGAGCCCGTAGGGCGGCGTGATCAGCCCGAACACGAGGGTGGTGATGATGACGACCCCCATGTGCACGGGATTAATGTGGCCCACCTGCGTCAGCTTGATGATGATCGGCATGAAGATGATGATGGCGGGCACCGCGTCGATGAAGTCGCCGACGATCACGAAGAGCACGACGAGCAGGAACATGATCTTCGCCGGATCGGCGCCGGCGTAGCGGCCGATGAGGTCCGCCACCGCGTCGGGGCCGCGCAGGTAGGCGAGCATCCAGCCGAAGGCCGACGCGCCGGCCACCGCCGCCAGCGGCAGCGAGTAGAGGAGGCCCGTGTACATGAAGTCTCCCGGCAGGCGGCGGATGTGCCGAGGGTTCAGCAGCGGGATGATGACCAGCAGGATGTAGGCCCCCGCGATCATGCCGGCCTCGGTCGGCGTGAACCAGCCGGTCAGAATGCCGCCCATGATGATGACGGGGATCACCATGGGCAGGGCCGAGCCGCGGGCCGCCACGAAGAGGTCCACGAGCTTCGCGCGCTTCTTCAGCTTGCCCACGGGGCCAAAGAAGAAGCTGTACACCATGAGCCCGACGCCGATCATCACGCCCGGCACGACGCCCGCGAGGAAGAGGCCGCCGATCGACACGTAGCCGGTGGCGCCGTAGACCACCGCCATGATCGAGGGCGGGATCAGGTTCGCCATGGTGGAGGCCGAGGCGATGAGGGCCGCCGTGAAGGCGCGGTCGTAGCCCTCCGTGTCCATCTCGGGGGCGACCGTGCGACTCAGCACCGCGACGTCCGCCGCCGAGGAGCCGGAGATGCCGGCGAAGAACATGCTGAAGAGCGTGACGACCTGCGCCAAGCCGCCGCGCAGGTGCCCCACCAGGACTTGCGCCAGGCGGATCATGCGTCCGGTCACGTCGGCGGACGACATGAGCTCGCCCACGAGGAGGAAGAAGGGGACGGCCAGGAGCGCCTCGGAATCGATGCCGTGAAACATCTGGCCGATCATCGACTGGAAGCTGACGGGCGTGAAGGCGGTCGCGGCCAGCACGCCCGCCATGATGGCGAACGCGACCGGGACGCCCATGTAGCCCAGGCCCAGGAACAGGCCGCCCATCAGGATCAGGATGGCCGTCGAGCTCATTCGACCGGCAAAACGTCGAGCTCGGAGTCTTCCGGGCCCTCGTACCCGTAGCGCACTCCGTTGACCATCTGCTCCACGCAAAAGAGCATGATCAGGACGCCGGCGATGGGCACGATCCCCGTGTAGACCGTCAGCGGGATCAGCCACGGCATGCGGAAGCTGCCCAGATCCAGGAGCGCGTTCTTCACACCGAACCAGGCCATGAAGCCGGCCACCACCAGCACGACGAGCCGGTTGAGCGTCTCGATCACGGTGCGCCTGGGTCCCCGCATGCGCTTGGTGATCTCGGCGAGGTAGATGTGGTCGTTGCGGCGGATGGCGGCGGCCATGCCCAGGAACGCGCCCCAGGCGAAGAACGCGGTCGTCGCCTGCTGGAGCCACAGCCACGGATGGCCGATGGTGCGGGTGAGCACGTCCAGGAACACGCACAGCGTGAAGCTCCCGATGCACACCCCGCACGAGACCATGAGCACGGCCTCCACGCGGTCCAGCGCCCTCCACTTGAGGTGCCGGTGGCGCTGGATGACGAGCGCCCGGTACACCGCGAAGCTGACCGGAGAGCTCACGCGCCGGACGCCCTCACGCGAAGGGCGGCGGCGCCGATCGGCGCCGCCGGCCCGTCCTGCGCGGAGAGGTGTCCCCTCACTTCACGTTGCGGACGAGACCCAGGATCTTGACCGCATGCGGGCCGAGCTCCTTGGCGAGCTGGTCCTGGATGGGCAGGGCGGCCTTCTGGAAGCCGGACTTGTCGACCTTGTCGACCACCTTCACGCCGATCTTCTTCAGCTTGTCGGCCGATTCCTGCTCGAGCTTGAGCGCCATGGCCGGCTCGCGCTTGGAGATTTCGTCGGCCGCCGCCTGCACCCACTGCTTCTCCTGGGCGCTCAGGCTGTTCCAGGTCTTGTCGCTGACCCACAGGCAGTTGTTGTTGGCCTCGTGCTGGGTCATGCTCAGGACCGGCGCGACTTCGTAGTGCTTGTTCTGCTCGTAGACGTTGACGCCGTTCTCGGCGATGTTCACCACGCCGGTCTGCAGGCTCGTATACACCTCGCCGAAGGGCATGTGGACCGTCTGGGCGCCGTAAGCGGGGAAGTGCGTGTCCTCGGTCTTGGTCGCCTGGACGCGGACCTTCTGCCCCTTGATGTCCTCGACCTTGGTGATCTCCTTCTTCGAGTACATGTTGCGGAAGCCCATGGTGAGAAGCCCGATCACCTGCCCGCCCTGGACGGAGTCCTTGATCATGGCGCGGAAAGCTTCGGACACCTGCTTATCGGCCAGCGCCTTTTGCAGGTGGGCCTCGTCGCGGAAGATGAAGTGCAGCGAGAACACCCCCGCCTGCGGCGCCACCGACGAGGCGTTTGCGGTGGCGGTGATGACGAAGTCGATGTCGCCCGCGCGCATCTTCTGGAGGGTCTGGGGCTCGGTGCCGAGCTGCGCGCCCGGGAACTGGTTGATGCCGAGCTTGCCGCCGGAGAGCTCCTTCAGCTTCTCGTCGAAGATGTTGGCGGCGATGCCATAGGCCGTGGTGGTGGGCTGGTCGTACGCGAAGCTGAACTTCCGCTGCGCCGCCGCCTCCGACGGCCACCCCACTGCAAAGACGGCAAGGGCCAGCATCGCTAAGGCAAGGGGGCTCGTCACACGTCGCATGGGCGTCTCCTCCCCGATGAGGGTTCGCAGATGATGTCGAAGTCGCGTGGGGCGTATCCTCGCCGATGCGACAGACGAGGTCAAGGCGGATTGTAAGGCGGAACGGCGCTCACCACCCGCGCTTCGCGCGCTCGGCGGGCTGGAGGGCGTCGATCGATTCCTTCGAGCGGCCGAAGATGTGAGGCACGGGCCAGCCCATCAGACCGGCGTACGCGTCGATCTGCGAGCGGTGGTGCACCTCGTGCTCCAGCATCATCATCAGGAGGCGCCATCCGGAGAGCGCGCGCCCGGGGGAATCGATCATCTCGATGCGGCGCGTGAGCCACGTGGCCGGCGAATCTCGGAGCTGCGCGGCGAAGCGCGCCGCGGACGTCTCGAGCCATGGCAGCCACGTCGACTGGTCGCGCGGGTCCATCGCCGGCTCGTCCCAGATCCACCCCTCGTTGCGATAGGCGCTGGCGAAGTAGAGCCGCGAGCTGCCGATGTGGCCCACGATCTGGCCGATCGTCCAGCCGACCTCGCCCTCGATGGCGGGCGGGGTCCAATCGACCGCCGCCGGGGGCAGCGCGGCCACGTCCCGCTCGGTGCGCCGGCGCAGGCTGTCGAAGAAGCCGAGATACGACGCGATGTCGGTGATCATGGCGCTCTCCTTCGCGATTGACGGCCCATGTCGGACCGGCTGGACACGTTCTCAGCCGGTCTGGGGCAGCCCGATCGCCTGAAAATCTTCCTGAGTGTGAATCCACCCTTCCTTGCTGTCAATCCGGACCTTGAGCCACACGTCCTCCGAGACGCCGAGGCCGACACTATCCGCGTTCTCCTTCCACACGATTTCGGCCTCGGCGGCCAGGAACTCGACCGTCGAGTGCCTCTTCACCACCACGTGCCGGGCGACGCCCGTGCCCTCGCCGGCTTCAGGGTGCAGCCGCACGAAGGTCATGTCCTCGTCCTCGGGATGTCGCTCGGCCTCGACCTTCACCTCGCAGATCGGCCTCGGCCCGCCCGCTGTCATCTTGACGCAGCGCCACGCCGGTCCGATCGTGTTCTGGAACCCGAGGATTCGCAGCGGGAGGATCACGAAGAAATTCCCCGACCAGACGCGAAAGTGCAGCACGTCACCCTGGAGCTTCGGTTCCTGGGAGGTCTCTACGACCTTCTCTCCTGCCTTGCCATTGATGAGCTGCCCCTCGGCAAGGATCGGCTTGCTGAAGGGCACGAGCCTGCCGGCCAGGGGTGCTGAGGGCGGGCCGGCGAAGAGGCCGAACACCTGCCAGGACTCGCCTCCGAGCGGGGTAGACGGCAGCGTCCCGTAGGTGATGAGCAGCCAGCGGCCCTGCCTGCCCCGCAGCAGCTGCGCCGAAGCCTCCATCGTCTCGGCGAACCGGTCTCCTGAAACCTCGTAAGGGAAGCTCTTGTCGTAGTGGACCCTTCCGGCCGCGTCCTTGATCTCCATCCTGGCGAGCGTTTCCTGGAAGTCCGAAGCCACCGCCGGGCCTTGGCCCGCGAGACGCTTCATGTGCAAGACGACCGTGAACCGCTGTCTCCCGAGGTCGAATGGCCCCTCTTCCTTGCGGACGTCTTGGACCACCGGCGCGGGGCCCCCGGCTCCGGCCGAGACAAGGCACGCGACCACGACGAGCCAGGCGCGAAGCCAGCCGGGAAGCGAAAAGCGCGCCGCGATCGACATACCTGATCCTGACCCCGCCAGCGCCGCGGCGTCAAGAAACCCGCCTCGGAAAGCGTGCAGCGGAGGGGATGCCGGCAGGTCACTCGTCGGCGTAGGATGGCGGACGCTTCTCGCGGAACGCGGCGATCCCCTCGACGAAGTAGCCGGCGGAGGCGCAGAGGATCTGACCGCGGTCCTCGAGCGCGATGGCCGTCTCGAGGCTGCCCGCGCCGAGCGCCAGGTTCAACCCTTCCTTCGTGAGCCGCAATCCGAGCGGCGAGGCTCGCAGCATGTCCTCGCCGAGAGCGCGCGCAGTCGGCTCGAGGGCCTCCTCCGCCACTACCTCGGAGACGAGGCCCACCCGCAGCGCGCGCTCGGCGTCGATGAAGCGCCCGCTCATCATGAGCTCCGCCGCCACGGAGCTCCCGACCGCCCGCGGGAGGAAATAGCTGATCCCCACGTCGCATCCGGTCAGTCCCATGCGCAGCATGGCAACGTTCATGCGAGCGCTCGGAGCCGCGAGGCGCACATCGGCGGCGAGCGCGAGCGCGAAGCCGCCCCCCGCCGCCGCCCCGTGCACGAGGCAGATGATCGGCTGCGGGCAGCGGCGCATACGCAGGATGATCTCGCTCACGTGCCGCTGCGCCCGCATTCCGGGCGCGGGTCCGCCCGACACCTCCTGCGCCGCGTCGATGTCGAATCCCGCGCAGAATCCGCGGCCGGCGCCTCTGAGGATGACCACCCGGGTCGAGTGCCGCGCGGAGAGCCCGCCGAAGTACTCTTGCAGCTCATCGCACATGCGGCGGTTCATCGCGTTGAGCCGCTCGGGCCGGTCGAGCGTCAGCCAGTCGATCGCTCCGTGCCGATCCAGCCGAAGCGTCTCGTAGCCGCCTGAGGTTCCCTGGGCCGTGTCGGACATCGTCGGCACCTCCTGCCTGTCCCGGGCTGTTACGGGGACATGACGTAAGACTGCAGTGATGATCATTCATGACTCTGCTGAAGCGGTTCGTCACGGCGACGGCCCGAAGACGTGGGCCAGGAGGAGCGGCTTCACCTCGGTGGCCAGCACGGCTTCGTCGGGAACGAGGCCGGGCTCGCTCGTAATGAGCACGGGGCCCGCCTTGCGCGACTCGGGCAGCCGGCCGTGAGAGCCCCGCACCAGGCTCGCGTCGAGCGGGATCACGTCCATGAGGTAGCGGAACCCGGCCGTCTTCTTGAGAAGCGTCCAGCCCACCTTGAGCTTGGGCGCGCGCAGCGCCGGATCCAGGAACAGCTCGACCGGATCGTAGCCGGGCTTGCGGTGGATGTCGACGGTGCGGGCGAAGTCCGGCGCGACCTGATCGTCCAGCCAGTAGTAGTAGGTGAACCAGCGATCGCGGGCGGCCAGTGCCACCAGCTCGCCCGAGCGCGGGTGATCGAGCCCGTGCTGCCGCTTGCCCTCGTCATCGAGCACGGTCGCGATGCCCGGCACCGCCTCGAGGAGCCGCTTCACCTCGGCGATCCGCTCGCGGCGCCGGACGTAAACGTGGGCCACCTGGTGGTCTGCCACGCAGAAGGCCTCGGACGCGCCGGCGTCCAGGAGCTCGCGCCCGAGCTCGGTCCTGACGCGGATGAGCCCGGCCTCGCGCAGCACGCGGTTCAGGTGGACGGGACCGCTGACATCCGCGATGCCGTACTCCGAGAGCACGACGACGCGGGCCCCGTCGCGGCGCACGTGATGGATCAGCTCCCCGCAGAGAGCGTCGATGGCGCCCAGGTCCTTCCGGATGTCGGGGTGACGCGGCCCGAGGCGCTGCAGGTTGTAGTCGAGATGCGGCAGGTAGACGAGGGTGAGCGTGGGCCGCCGCGTGTCGTAGACGTGGCGCGCGCTGTCGGCTATCCACCGGCTCGAGACGATGTCAGCCGTCGGGCCCCAGAAATTGAAGAGCGGAAAAGTGCCCAAGCGCTGCTGCAACTCAGCGCGGAGATCTGGCGGCTCAGTGTAGATGTCGGGAAGCTTCCGCCCGTCGGCAGGGTACATGGGCCGCGGGGTGACAGCAATGTTTGCCGTCGAGTACATGTTGTACCACCAGAAAAGATTCGCACAGGTGAATGCCGGATCGCGCCGCGCGGCCGTCTCCCAGATCTTCTCTCCGGCCACGAGCCGGTTGGATTGCCGCCAGAGCCAGACCTCGCTCAGGTCGCGGAAATACCAGCCGTTGGCGACGGCGCCGTGGTCTCTCGGCAGGAGCCCCGTGGTGAAGGTGGACTGGACGGAGCAGGTGACGGCGGGCAGCACGGGCCCGAGGGGCCGCACGCATCCCTCTTTGGCCAGCTCCTGGAGATTGGGTGTCGCGTCCCCCAGGAGGTCGGAGGTCAAGCCGACGACGATCAGGGCGACCGTCCGGTGCATGACGCGCCGGCGTCAGCGTTTCACGATGGGCTGCTGGCCGCGCAGGACCGAGTTTCCCTCCCACAGCTGGGTCTGGTCTATCGCCGGGCTGTCCCCCGCGGGGCCGAGGTCCAGTCGGCCGCTCTGACCGAAGAACGTGATGGGATTGGTCCACACGATCCGCTCGATGTCAGCTTCAGCGATCCCGCTCTCGCGCATGAGGGCCGCGGTCTTGGGCACCTTCAGCGGGTCGCTCACCCCCCAGTCGGCCGCGCTGTTGATGAGGATCCGTGCAGCGCCGTAGCGCTTCACGAGGGCGACCATGCGCGGCTCGTCCATCTTCGTGAAGGGATAGATGGAGTGGCCCGCCCAGCACGCGCTCTCGAGCACGAGCGGCAGCGTCTCTTCCGTGTTGTGGTCGATCAGCGCCCGCTCCTCCGGAAAGCCCACTTCCCGGATGAGTGCCAGGCTCCGCTCGGTGCCGCGCTTCTTGTCGCGGTGCGGGGTGTGGATGAGCACGGGCAGCTCGAAGCGGATCGCCAGCTCGAGCTGCGCGGCGAAGTACTTGTCTTCCTCCGACGTCATGTCGTCGTAGCCGATCTCGCCCACCGCCACCACGCCGTCCTTGGAGAGATAGCGCGGCAGCAGGTCGATCACGCCCTGGGCGATCCGCGCGGAATTGGCTTCCTTGGGGTTGAGCGAGAGCGTGCAGAAGTGGCGGATGCCGAACTGACTGGCCCGGAACCGCTCCCAGCCCACCAGCGAGGCGAAGTAGTCCTCGAAGGAGCCCACGTGCGTGCGGGGCTGGCCCATCCAGAACGATGGCTCCACGACGGCCAGGATGCCGGCGCCGGCCATGGCTTCGTAGTCGAGCGTGGTGCGGGACGTCATGTGGATGTGCGGATCGAACAGCTTCATGGCTGGTCTCCCTTCTCTCCGGTGAGTCGCCCGATATCCGGCGGAACGGCCCGCCCGGCCGCCCGCCTCTCGCTCGCGTAGTCGGCGGCCATCCGGCTGAGCTCGGGAGTCACGCGGCCTTCGAGTCCAAGGATCCGCGCCAGGGCGACCCCGGTAAACAGCGCCTTGAGCACCATCTGGTTGAAGTTGAGCTCCGGAAAATGCCGAGCCGGATATGGGTTCTCGCACGCGATCGCCTCGAAGAGCGGCTGGATATGGCTGCGGCAGGCGTCCACGGCGATCTCGACAAAGCGCTCGGGCGCAGGCAGGAGCGGCAGGGCCCGCAGCACGGCCTGCCGCTCGGCGCCGTCGCCCCGGCGATAGCACTCCTCGACCAGCGCTTCGAGCTCAGCCCCGGGCCAGTGGGACGCGGCCGCGACGAGCAGCGCGGCCCGGCCAAGCTCGTCCGCCCCCCAGGTCCCGACCGGCCAGCCCACGCCGGCCCCTCGAAGTCGCGAGAGCTCCTCCTCGGTGGGAGAGAGGCGCGCCCGGCCCAGCCGTCGTGTCGCTGCCGTGAAGGCCTCCAGGAGCGCCCCGCGATCCGCCGTGCCCGCGATCGCCGCGGACTGCCGCGCGAGCCAATCCCGGGCCGGCGGCTCGATCCGGCGCTCGGCCAGCTCACGAAGCAGCGTCTCCACCCGCGATGAGGTCAGCGTCACGAGATGGTGAGCATAGCCGAAAGCGAAACGCGACCGCAAGCTCCGCGCCCTGACCGCTTGACACCCGGCTCGAGTCCTTGTTGAACTCGTCCCCGTGAGCTGGACTACCTACCTGCGGCTCGGCCGGGTATCCAACCTGCCGACGGTCTGGACCAATGTGCTCGCGGGCGTCGCGCTCACTGGCGTGTCCGTCGCGCCGGGTCCGCTGGCCTTTCTCGCCCTGGCGCTCTCGCTCTTCTATATCGGAGGCATGTACCTCAACGACGCCTTCGACCGGGAGATGGACGCCCGCGAGCGTCCCGAGCGCCCCATCCCGGCCGGCCTCGTGAGGGCGACGACCGTGTTCGCTACGGGCTACGGCCTGCTGGCGGCCGGCCTCGCGGCGCTGGCGGCGGAGATCGCCTGGACCCGCCAGGGAGGGTACTCGCCCACCATCCTCTCGGGGCTCTGCCTGGCCGGCTTGATCATCTTCTACGATGCGCGCCACAAGGCGAACCCGTGGAGCCCACTCCTCATGGGGCTGTGCCGCGTCCTCGTCTACGCGACCGCGGCATTCGCCGTCGCCGGGCGTCTCGGGGCGGCGGTGGTGGTCGGCGCGATCGTCCTGCTCTCGTACCTCATCGGGCTGACCTACGCGGCGAAACAGGAGAGCCTGGCCGAGGTCAAAAATCTCTGGCCGCTCCTGTTTCTCGGAGCGCCGTTCGCGTACGGGATACCCGCTCTCACCGGCGGCCGCGTCGGTGCCGCGCTCTACCTGGGCTTCCTCGCCTGGGTCGGCTACGCCGTTTGGCTCCTCGTGCGGCCCGGACGCGCCAACTTTCCCCGCGCCGTCGTGAGCTTCATCGCCGGGATCTCGCTGCTCGACGGCCTGCTCATGGCCCGAGCCGGAAGGCCGGACGCGGCCGCGTGGGGCGTGGCCGGCTTCGGCCTCACCTTGCTTCTCCAACGGTACGTGCGCGGAACCTAGCAGGCGGGCCTGCAGCTGGGAGTTATTTCCCCGTGGATGCGCGCGCCTGGTCGCCGAGCGAAGACACGAAGGCGATGACCTTCCACAGCTCGTCGTCGGACAGGCGGCCCTTCCAGCTGGGCATGGCGCTGCCGGGACGGCCGGTGATGAGCGTGACGTAGACGAACGTCGGATCGAGGTAGGCCTTGCCGACCAGGCTCGGGCCCTCGAAGCCTTCCAGCCCATCCCGGCCGTGGCATTGGCCGGCGCAGCTACGGTTGAAGAACGCTTGGCCTTCGGCAACCATGGCGGGCGACGTGAGATTGGACGGCGGCTTGAACTCCTGGGCGCGCGCGATGAACGGCAGCGACGTCAGCGCCAGCAGCGCCGCCACGAGCCACCGCCGGGTCGCCGGGGGCGGGGCCCCCGGCGTCTCGGCGTTCAGTCGCTCAGTTCGCGGGCACGATCTTGTAGATCCGGTCATTGGCGCGGCCCGGCGCGGTGTTGTCAGACACCAGCACGTAGAGCTCGCGGTCCTCGTCCTGCGCGAAGCCCAGCACGTAGGAGTGGAAGTTCATGTTGGTCACGGCAACGTCCTCGACGGTCCACATCGCGCCCGGCTGCCTGGGCGGACGGGCCACCAGCAGCAGCCCCTGGGGCTCGGTGAAGGACCGGCTCCAGTCCCCGAACACGTATGACCCCACGAGATTCGGCATCGCCTTGCCGCGATAGACGAACCCGCCGGTGATGGAGATGCCCTTGCCCTCTTTGATCACGTTGATGTTGCCATACTCGATGATGGGCATCAGCAGGCCCGTCTTGTCGCAGGTCTGCGGGAGGCTGGGATTGCTGGGATCGTCGGGGTTGAAGCAGTGCGAGCCTTCGATGCGGTTCCAGCCGTAGTTGCCGCCCTTCTGGATCAGCTTGACGCTCTCCCAGCTGTTCTGTCCCACATCGCCGCCGAACAGCTCGTGCTTGCCGCCCGCGTCGAAGGACATCCGCCAGACGTTGCGGAAGCCGTAGGCCCAGATCTCCGGCAAGACGTCAGTGCGGCCGACGAAGGGGTTGTCCTTGGGGATGCTATAGGGATTGCCCGAGTCGACGTCGATGCGGAGGATCTTGCCCAGGTTCACCTTCAGGTCCTGGCCGTTGCCGATCTTCGGCGTATGGCCGATGGCCACGTCGTTGGCCCATCCGCCGTCACCCGTGGAGATGTAGAGATAGCCGTCGTCGGGGCCGAACAGCAGCTCCCCGCCATTGTGGTTGAACTGGGGCTTGTCCCAGAAGTAGACGATGCGCTCGGTGGACAGGTCCGCCTTGTTCGGGTCCGTCTTGGACACCCGGAACTCCGACAGGTAGTTCGTGCAGCAGTACAGGAGCCGCGGGCGGCGTGCCGCGTCGGTGCGGATGGGAGCGGTGTACACGACGTAGAACTTGCCGTTGTCCTTGAACTTGGGGTGGAAGGCCAGTCCCAGCAGGCCGCGCTCGTCGAACTCCCAGTCCAGCTTCACGATCTTCTTGCTCAGGTCGATGAAGGGCGTGGGCCGCAGCTTGCCGTCCGGCATCACGATCTGGATCGTGCCGGATTGCTCCACGATGAAGAGGCGCTTGCTCCCGTCCGGCGGGTTGAGCATCACCAGCGGATGCACCAGCCCGTCTACGAAAGGCTGCAGCTTCACCTTGACCTGCGCCGAGGTCGACCCGGCCCACAGGCCAAGCATCAGCACTGCGACCAGCACCGTCGTCAGTCTTCGCGTCATACGCTCTCCCCCTTTTGCGCCGTGGGTGTGGCTCCTGGAAGTGAATCGGGCGGTATCCTATCACGCGCTTTCGGCTATCGCCACGCCCGGCCCTCTCCGCACTGGGTCAAGTTGCGAGCCAGACGAGGCCCGAGGGAGCCAGCGGCGTGAGGCGTACGTAGGTGTACGTTGAGCGTCGCTGGCCTCCGAGAACGTGGAGGTTCGAGCTAAGCGGCCCTGCCGCGAGGCGAGGGCTGAGTTGACTTGGCGAAGCAAATTGGCCCAGTACGCCCTACTCGACGGCGGACGGCATGGGCTCCACCCGTCCCGTCGGCTCCTCGGAGCCGGCAACGGCCTGGGCGCGCACGCGGCGCATGAGCGGGATGAAGAGCGGAAACTAGCGCAGCTTGACTGTGACGATCGCGGACATCCCCGCGCGCAGCGTATGCGGGTTGCCGAACTGCCCGGGGTCGAGTCTGATCTTGACGGGCAGCCGCTGGACCACCTTGACCCAGTTGCCGGTGGCGTTCTCCGGCGGCAGGAGCGAGAAGCGCGCGCCGGTTCCGGCGGCGAGCGAGTCTACCGAGCCGCGGAAGCTCCGGTCGGAGAAGCTGTCCACGCGCACCTCGGCCGTCATGCCCGGGCGGATGCGCTCGAGCTGGGTCTCCTTGAAGTTCGCGACGACCCACACTTCGTGGAGCGGCACGATGGCGAGCAGCGGCTGGCCCATCTGCGCGACCTGCCCCAGCTCGACCGTTCGCTTGGAGACCACGCCGTCCACGGGCGCGCGCACTTCCGTGTACAGGAGCTGAAGCTCGGCGTAGGCGAGGTCGGCTTGCGCCTGGGTGAGCACAGCTTCAGCGCGCGCCACCTCCGCCTCCTTCATCGGGACCTGGAATCGCTGGCTCTCGGCCCGGGCCAGAGTGCCGCGGAGCTCCGCCACCCGCTGTTTCGCCTGCTGGACGCCCAGCCGCCGGGAGGCGAGCACGGCCTCGATTTGCTGCACCTCGCGCTCGACCTGGACCTTGCGGCGCTCGAATGCCTCGAGCACGGCGCGCGCCGTGCCCTCGGCGGCCTCGGCCTGGTCATAGTCGCGCTGGGCGACCAGCCCCTGGGAGACGAGCTTGCGCTGCCGCTCCTTCTCCCGGCCTGCCTGGACCGCAGTCGCCCGCGCGCCCGCGACGTCCGACTCGGCGGCCGACGCGGCTGCGCGCTTGGCCTCGAGCTGGGCCTGCGCCTCATCGACCGCGGACTGGGTCGCCGCCTCTGCGGCCCGCGCGCCCTCGAGCGCCCCGCGCGCCTCGTCGCCCTGCGCCACCGTCACCCCTCGCGTCATCGGCAGCTCCGAGCGCAACGTCAGCAGCGCGGCTTCCGCGACCTTCACCGCGGCGGCGGCCTGGTCGCGCCTGGCCCGGTAGTCGCGCGGATCCACGCGCACGAGGAGATCGCCCGCCTTGACGGCCTGGTTGTCCTTGACGAGCAGCTCGGCGATATTGCCCGAGACTTTCGAGCTGATGACGGTGATGGCGCCCTCGACGTAGGCGTCGTCGGTGCTGACCTGCGTCCGGGCCTGCCACCACAACCAGCCACCGAACAGGAGGCCGACCAGGCCGACCGCGGCCGCCGCGCCGATGATGATCCGCCGGCGCCCGTCCGGGAAGCCGTTCATGCCGCGGCGGCCCTCGTCGCCTCGATGGCCTCTCGCGCGACGGCCGCGGGGTCGCGGGCCCACGCCGCCGGATTGGGCGCCTCGTACGAGCAGTACCCCGCGTAGCCCGTGCGCTCGATGGCGGCGAAGAATTCCTTGAAGGGCACGCTCCCCTGCCCCGGCGGCAGACGGTCGAGCGCCTGGCCGGCGACCAGGCCGCTCCGCGGCACGTCGCTGAACTGGACATAGGCGATGTCGCCGCCGGCCACGTCCTTGAGATCGTCCGGTCGCGCCCCGCTCCTGCCGAGGTGGTAGGTGTCGATGAGGAGGCCGACATGAGGGTGCGCGGCCTCGGCGAGGATCTCGCGCATGCTGGCGAGAGTATTGAGCTGCTCGCACTGCGAGTTGAACTCGAGCGCCAGCCTGACGCCATGGCGCGCGGCGATGTCACCCACCTCGGTGACGCTGGCCACCGCCCGCGCGGCGGTGCCCCGGCCCCTGTCCACCGGGCTCATGACGGTGCCACAGCCGAGCGCCTTCGCCCAGCGGCACGACTCGTCGAATGCTCCGAGAAGCTTCACGCGATCATCGCCCCCGGCCCACATCCAGCCGAGCGCGACGCCGACGCAGGCCGTGGGGACACCGGAAGATCGCACGAGGTCGAGGACGGCCTCGGCCAGCTGCCCGCGCTCAGCCGCGCGGGCAAAGTCCAGGCGGCGGAGCTCGATGGCCTGCCACCCGGTCTCGCGCGCGATCTCGAGCACGCGGCCGAGCGGGGTCGTGTCAAGGGTCCAGGTATGAAGCGCGAGCGGGTTCCGCATTGAACCCCCGGATTATACCCCCGTAATCTTACTATAGGGTGGTTACGGCGGGCGGAACCTTTCTAGCGCCGGCGGACTTCCGTTTCCTCTATGACCTCGGCGAGACGCTGCCGCTCCTCGGCCGACCGGCGCTCCTGTTCCCTGAGCTGCGCAACCTCGAGCCCCAGCGCATGCAGCACCATCTCGGCCTGGGGGATCGAGAGCTTCGCGACGCTCGAACCCGCTTTCCCGGGGTCACCAAACCCCAGTTCGATGATCTTCTCCGACAGGCTTACGTGAACGGCCACACCGGTGGTCATCGTCTCGATTCGCATATACGCTCCCTCCCACCATCTCAGAGCCCGTCAATAAAGTCTTCCATCCTCCGCCGCATCGCCGGGTCCGGCAGCCTGCCCTGGCCGGCACCAAGATTGTCGATCAGATCCTCGACCTTCGCAATGCCCGGCACGCAGCACGTGACCGCCGGGTGCGACACGATGTACTTGAGGAAGAACTGGGCCCAGCTCGCGCAGTCGAAATCGCTCGCCCATGGCGGCAGGGCACGGCCCTGCACCGCCCGGAAGAGCCGGCCCCGCCCGAACGGCAGGTTGATCATCACCGCCATCCCGCGATCTGCCGCCAGCGGGAGAATGGTCGTGGCCGCCTCCCGGTTGTCGAGGGCGTAATCCACCTGGATGAAGTCGAGCGTCTCGCCCCGCATCGTCCGCACGAAGTCAGGATACTGGCGCGGAAACGAGGTGGTGATGCCGACGTAGCGGATGCTACCAGCCGGGCCGGCGAGCCGATGTTTTCGCTTGACAGTCTTGACCGGAGGCGGTCGCCACTCGTCGGCCACCCTCGACAAATGTCGGCCCAGCGGCCCGCGCCGCCTCAGCAGGGCGCGATCAGGGGCGATGGGACCGAAAAGGATCTTTCGTCGCGGACTCGCTTCCCCTCGACGCTCTCAGGAGGCGCGAAAATCGGGGTGTAGTGTCGAAGCAGCAGAAGGGAGATTGCCATGACGACTGACTCCGACCTCGACCGACTGGGCAACGACATCGCGGAACTGTCGGCTCATCTCGATGCCGCCACCGCTCGCCTCCTCGCCCTCATTCGTGACTTCGACGCCCGCGGCGGCTGGAACACCGGCTTCCGTTCATGCGCCGACTGGCTCTCCTGGCGCGTGGGCCTCGACCCGGGCGCGGCCCGCGAGCGTGTCCGCGTCGCGCGCGCCTTGGCGACGCTGCCCCTTCTCGCCGACGCCCTGGCCCGCGGCGAGCTGTCCTACGCCAAGGTCCGTGCCCTGACTCGCGTGGCGACGCCGGATACCGAAGGGCAACTGGTCGGGATCGGCCGCGCAGGCACCGCCGCCCACGTCGAGCGCATCGTGCGCGGCTGGCGGCGCGTGGATCGGCGGGCCGAGGCGCGGGAGACGGCGCTACGGCACGCCGGCCGCGCCCTCCACGTCCGCCAGGACGAGGACGGGATGGTCATGCTCCGTGGGCGGCTCGAACCCGAGATGGGCGCGCTCTTCCTGCAGGCGCTGGCCGCGGCGCGTGAGGCCCTATATCAGCGGGCGCGAGTTGCAGCAAAGATCCCGCAGCCGACAGATCCTGCGGCGGACCGTCCGACCATGGCCCAGCAGCAGGCCGACGCGTTGAGTCTTCTTGCCGAGACGGCCCTCCACCAGGGGCTCGATCCCGGCGCGCCGGGCGAGCGCTACCAGGTCGTGGTCCATGTCGATGCGCCGGTGCTGGCCGACCCCGAGCAGCCCGGCCAGTCCCTGCTCGAGGACGGCGTGAGCGTTTCTGCGGAAACGTCTCGCCGGCTGGCGTGCGATGCGAGCCGCGTGGTGATGCGCCACGACGAGGACGGGAGAGTGTCCGAGGTCGGGGCCCGGACCCGCACCATTCCGCCCGCCATGCGGCGCGCGCTCCAGCATCGGGATCGCACCTGCCGCTTCCCAGGCTGCAGCGGGCGCTTCACCCAGGGCCATCACCTCCGTCACTGGGCCCATGGCGGCCCAACCACGCTCTCGAACTTGGCCCTCCTCTGTCGCCGGCATCACCGCTCGGTCCACGAGGAGGGCTACCAGGTCGAGCGGCTGCCCGATGACACGCTCCGGTTTCGGCGACCGGACAGCCGGGTTCTGCCCGACGTGCCGCCGCCCGCGTCCGTGCCCGCCGATCCCATCGAGCGTCTTCACGCAGAGCATGCAGAGCGGGGCCTGCGCATCCACGCGCGCACGGCCTGCCCGACCTGGCTGGGCGAACACTTCGATCTCGGGTACGCGATCGACGTCCTGCACCCGCTGGCGCGGGCGCCGGGATGCCATGCGAGGCTCCCCGAGTAAGACACCTGTCAGATCGCAAGGACGATCCTGAGTACGAGTACACGAAGGCGAAGTAGCTTCCTTGCGTGCCCCGGGCGTGGCGCCGGCTCGGCGAGCAGCGCTCGAATCAGCGCGCGACCTGGTGTGCTCGCCCACTCGCGAGGCTCGACCGCGAGGGCGACAGCGCGTCCATCGCGGCCGATGATGAAGGTCGTCGGAAGGCCCACGACCGTACAGCGCGCTGATTTTGCCGCTAGGGTCGAGAATCAATGGGAAGGTCAGGCCCAGCTCACTGGCGTAGCGCCGGACCGCTTCTCAAGACGCAGTCTGATTCGCTGAAGCTTCCATATCCGCTGCTGAGCGACCGCCCGCCCAGGACGATCGCGCGGTACGGTGTCCTCGCTCCCGACAAAGTACGGGCGCTGCGGGCGTTCTTCCTCATCGATCAACAGGGTATCGTGCGCAAGCAGTGGCTGCTGGGGCTCGCGGGCGACGATATCGTGTTCTCGAGCGAGCCGATCATCAAGGCGATTCAGGAGCTCCAGGGGAAGCGATGAAGAGGCTGGTGACGGGGCCAGGTGCTGGTGACCAGGGCTGGCGCCGCCGTCCGCGGTGGTTGAGCACGGTGTCGGGGCGAGGGATCTCGAGCGCTACCGTGTCGTCGGCGGCGCGACCAGGCCCATCCGGCGGCCGACTTGCGGTGGGCGTTCGAGCTTGTCGTGCGCCGCCTGCATCAGGCGCAGGCGCTCGAGGATTTCGGGCGCCATGGGCGCGCCGCGGCGCGTCTCTTCGCTCACGTGGAGCGACATGAGCTCGTTGGTCGCGGCCAGGTAGCCCTCCACCGCGTGGTACATGTGGTGGATGTAGTGGAGGCGCTTGGCGTCGTGGCCGAGGAGGAGGGTCGTGAAGCGCAGGGGATCGCCCTCGCGGACCTCGCGGTGGTAGGTCACGTGGGCTTCGAGGCAGAACGTCGTGACGCGGGAAGCGCGGCGGTGCGCCTCGTCGAGGCCTATCGCGCGGAAGAACTCGTCGGTTGCGAGGTCGAATACCACGAGGTAGTACCCCATGTTCATGTGGCCGTTGTGGTCTATCCACTCCGGCCGCACGCGGTTGCGGTAGACGTCGAATGGCGCTTGGATGTCCCCGCTCATGGAGGCCGCCATCATACCGGGTGACGGCGCCAGCCGTGAAGCCCCCAGACGAGCGAGCCCAGCGCCAGCACCGCCAGCGCCGCGGCGACCGCGCTGGTGGCGGCGAGACCGCCCCACAGCCACACGTAGCCGCCCGTCAAGGCCCCGAGCATCCGCCCGGTGCCCGACGTCGCCCCGAGCGCGCCCATCATCGTGCCCCGGGCATCCGGTAAGACCTCGGTGATGAGCCCGACCGCCGTCACGAACGTGAACTCGAAGGCGAGAAAGACGACGAAGAGCGCGCCCAGCGCCAGCGGCAGGCTCCGCGCGGCGGCCGGCAGGATGAGATAGGCGGCCGCCGTCACGACGACTCCGCCCACTGCGGCGCGGGCGAGCCCGATGCGGTCAGCGAGAGAAGCCGTCAGGACCTCGGCCACCAGCTCGGCGGCGCCGATCGCGATCGTGGCCGAACCGAGCTCTGCCAATGGCAGATGGAAGTCGCGCTCGAGCCAGGCGCCGTAGACGACGAACAACGTGTCGTTGGCCATACTGAAGCAGACGCTGTAGCCGAGGACGCCCAGGGCCGCGCGGCGGCGAAGCAGGAGCCGCCACCCGTGAATCACGGTCATGCGGGCCGGTGCGGCGGCGCGCGCCGGCTGGACACGCGGCAGGAGCTGGGCGACCAGGGCGAAACTCGCGACAGCACAAATGCCGAGAAGAAGGAAAGGGGAGCGCCAGCCGTGGCGTCCGATCAGCCAGCCGACGAGCGGAATGCCGATCAGCGAGCTGCCCGCCCACGCGAACTCGACGAGCCCGATCGCTGAGCCCCGCCGCTCCCAGCTGACACGGGCGCCGATGAAGGCCTGCACCGCCGGGTCGAAGCAGCTCTTGCCGATCCCGGCCAGCAGGAGTGCCAACAGCACCGTGGCGTAGAGCGGCAGCGCCGCGGCCGCCAGCATCCCGGTCGCAAGCCATGCGAGACCAAGCAGCATCATCGTCCGCGGGCCCCAGCGATCGGCGAGCGGGCCCAGGAGCGGGCTCAGGAGTCCCGCGCTCTGGTTGAGCGCGACCAGCGACGTCACGCTCGTGAGCGGCACGTCGAGCCCGCGCGCCAGGGCCGGCGCGAACGGGTAGCCGAAGCGCCGCGCCGTGTTGAGGAAGAAGCGGGCCAGCGCGGCGGCGGCCAGCTCGACGACCAGCCGCCGCTGCGCCGGCATGCTTCTAGAGATTCTTGGCCAGGAACTCCATCGTCCGTGTGCGCGCGAGGGCTGCGCTCGGGGCGTGGTACGAGCCGCGCTCGTCGCAGCTGAAGCCGTGCCCCGCCGTCGGGTACACGTGCATCGGCAGCTCGGGGTGCGCGGCGCGGATCTTCTCGTGATGATCCGGAGGAATGGACTGGTCGGTCTCGCCGAAATGGAAGAGGACGGGGCAGCGCGGCTTCTCCGACGCCGTCTCGGCGACGCCCCCGCCGTAATAGCTCACGGCGCAGGCGAGGCCGTCGATGCGCGTGGCCGCGAGCCAGGCGAGCGTGCCGCCCAGGCAGTAGCCGACGACGCAGACCTTGAGCCCCTCCGCCTTGAGCGACTGGACGGCCGCGCGGACGTCCTTGACCATGTCGTTGATGTCGATCTTGCCCCGGATCTCGCGCCCGCGCTCGATGTCGGCGGGCTGGTAGCCGGTCTCGAAGCCGCGCTCGGCGCGGTCGAAGATGGCCGGCGCGAGCGCCACGTAGCCGTCCTTGGCGAAGCCGTCCGAGACGTTCCTGATGTGAGAGTTGACGCCGAAGATCTCCTGGATGACGACCACGCCGCCCTTGGGCGTGGCCTGGGGCGCCGCGCGGTACGCGTCGAACGAGTGACCGTCCTCTGCCGTGAGCTTGACCATCTGACCCATCGTGGGATCCTCCGGGGGCCGCGCACTTGGGCGCGCCCGAGTTCAGGGGTGGGAGCCGGATAAGGGCGCCATCTTACCCTAGCCGCGGCGGCGGCGCTTGACGGGCACGCGGGCGAGCTCGTCGTAGAGGTGGACGGCCGCGCGCATGCACTTGACCCAGTCGCCCAGATGCAGGCTCTCGTTCTCCGAGTGCGCGTTGCAGGCGGGATCCGCGACGCCAGTGAGCAGGCAGGGGACGCCGCCCAGCACGCGGGCGAAGGGGGCGACGAAGCCAATGGTCCCGCCGGCTCCCATCATGGCCGCCTCGCGACCGAAGCCGGCCTTGAGCGCGCGCCGCGCGGCGTCGAAGGCCGGGCCCTCGGGATCCGTCGTCCACGAGGGCGTCCCGCCCGTCACGCGGGCGGTCACGCGCGCGCCGTGCGGCGGCCGCGACCTGAGCCTCCTGGCGAGAAGCTTTCCCGCCTCGCGCGCGTCCATGCCGGGCACGATGCGCAGTGACAGCCGCGCCCGGGCCGCCTCGATGATCTGGTTGGAGGAGCCGAGGAGCGGCCGCGCCTCGAGCGCGATGACGGCGAGCGCCGGGCGCGTCCAGAGGCGCTCGTAGACCGAGAAGCGCTTCTCGCCGCCGAGCCGCACGCCGGGCAGCATCCCGGCCGCTTTCTTGTACCTGGCTTCGTTGAAGGGCAGCGCGCGGATGCGGGCGAGCTGCGTGGGGCTGGGCCTGGCGATCTTCCTGTAGAGGCCCGGCACGTCGAGCGAGCCGTCCGCTTTCGTGAGACCTGCGATCAAGCGGCACAGGATCTGGACGGCGTCGGGGACGGGTCCGCCCCAGCCGCCGCTGTGAAGCGGCTGCTTGAGACAGGTGACCTCGACGTCCACCTGGCAGATGCCGCGGAGCTGGTAGGTCAGCGCGGGGATGCCCGTAGCGAAGTTGGCGGTATCCGTCAACACGATGAAGTCCGCGACCATCTGGTCCCTGTATTCTGTCAGGAAGCGGCCGAGGTTGTGCGAGCCGATCTCCTCTTCGCCCTCGATGATGAATTTGACGTTGCACGGCAGCGCGGCCGCGGCTTCCAGGTACGCCGCGACGGCGGCCACGTGGACCATGACGCCGCCCTTGTCGTCGGCGGTGCCGCGCCCGTAGAGGCGCCCGCCGCGCTCCGTCGGCTCGAAGGGCGGCGACAGCCACTTCTCCGGCCTGCCCGGCGGCTGGACGTCGTGATGGCCGTAGAGAACAATCGTCGGGGCGCCGGGGCGCTTGAGCCACTCGCCGTAGACATACGGGTGCACGCCCGGGATCTCGAGGACGCGGACGTTGTCCACTCGCGCGCGGCGCAGGGCCTCCGCCGTCGCCTCGGCCGATCGCCTGACCTCCTCCTTCGGAAAGCCATTCGCCGACACGCTCGGTATTCTCGACAGGTCGGACAGCTCGCGCGTGAAGTCAGCCACGTGCGCGTCGAGGTACCTGAGCGCGTCAGCCGCCATGCCGTTGGGCTTTTCCATGTGGTCTCCCTTTCCCGTCTCGAAGGTGCCGGTCCGTGGCACTCTTATGGCATGAACGACCTCGCCGCGCTCGCCGCCGCTCCTGCCGCGCTCCTCGTCAAGGCGCGTCAGACCCTCGCCGTCTCCGAGTCCTCGGCGGGCGGCCTGATCTCCGCCGCGCTCCTCGCCATTCCGGGCGCCTCAGCCTACTACCAGGGTGGGGGCGTGATCTACACCCAGGGCGCGCGGCGCACGCTCCTCGCCATTCCCGACGAAGGCGTCAAGGGCATGCGCTCGAGCACCGAAGCCTTCGCGCTCCTGGCCGCCCGCGCGATACGCGAGCGCCTCGGAACCACCTGGGGCCTCAGCGAGACCGGCGCCAGCGGCCCCACGGGCAACCGCTACGGCGACGCTGCCGGCCACGCCTGCTTAGCCGTCGCCGGCCCCGTCGAGCGCGTGATCACGCTCGAGACAGGCAGCGCCGACCGCGAGGCCAACATGTGGGCCTTCACCCGCGCGGCGCTCGATCTCCTGTCGTCGTGTCTCAGGGAAGCGGCCGGCGCTCAACGGTAGCGCTCCACGAAGCGCCGGTCTATCCAGTCCTTCAGCCGCCACGCCCACGCACCCTCGGCGGAGAGACCCCACTTCGACGCCACCGCCCGCCCATCGCCCAGGTTGAGCAAGGAGAGGAAGTCTCGCTGGGGACGGTAGGGCTTGAGCGGTCGCCCGGTGAGGCGCGCCCGGAGATTCTCCGCGAGCACCGGGCCCTCGCGCACCGCGTACACGCCCGCCTTGGCGAGCCCGGGTTCCGTGACGAGGCTCGCGCAGTCACCCGTCGCGAAAATCTCGTCGTGTCCCACCGCCTGGAGTGTCTCGCGCACTTTGACGAAGCCCCGCTCATCCCGCTCGAGCCCCGAGCCGTCGAAAAGCGGCAGGCTCGCCGCCCCCGCAACCCAGACGAAGGCGTCGCAGGGCAGAGCCTCGCCGTTCTCGAGAGTGAGCCGGTCCGCGTGCGCCTCGGCCACAACCGTCCCGCAGCGGATCATGATCCCGCGGGCACGCGCATTGCGCTCGATGCGGCGCGCCGCGGAGTCCGGATAACCGGCCAGTATGCGCGGGCCCGCTTCGAGGAGCAGGACCGACGCCCCGCGCAGTCCTTCGCGCGCGAACCGGGCGCTGAAGGCGAACGCCAGCTCGACGCCGGCCGCCCCCGCGCCCACGACGACGAGCCGGAAGCCCGGGCGGCTCCGGGCGCGCGCGATGAACGCGTCCACCGAGCGCACGAACTCGGCGATCGGACGAGTCCGGAGCGCGTGCTCCATGACGCCGGGACGGTCGAGGCCCGACACGGTCGAGCCCACGTCGAAAGACACCGTGTCGTAGGAGACCGGCGGCGCTCCCTCGACGCGTAGCCGCCGCTCCTGCGGATCGAGCTGGGTCGCTTTCGCGCCCACCCACGCGGCGTCCGTCCGCCGAGCCAGGCCACGGAGGTCAATCTCGATATCATGGAGGCTGTAGTGCCCGGCCACGAAGCCCGGCACCATCCCGGAGTACACGGCGGTGGGACGGTCCACCAGCACGGTGAGCCGGACTGCGGGCATGGGCTCACGAGCCCAGTCGCGCAGCACCTCGACGTGGCTGTGCCCGCCGCCCACGAGCACGAGGTGGTGGCAAATCCCGGAGGAAGGCTCCACAGCCAGTCTCTGCTAGCGCTTGCTCTGATTGTCCAGCTCTTCTCGGATGATGCGGCGAAGGTTTCGCCGCGCCGCGGAGATAACCCGTCGCCCGCCGAACCAGACGCCGGCGACCATCCCGAGGAATCCTACGCCCATCACGCCCCACTGGACCTCCTCGCGGTGGAGGTAGCCTTGCTCCTTGTGCTTGATGTCGCAGTCCGCGCGCACTCGCTCGACGTCGGGGAAGCCCGGGTGAATCCGGTTCGCGGCGCTCATGTTGCTGTAGGCGCGGTAGTGGAGGTCGCGGATGTAGAGATCCACGCCATGATTCCAGAGCCGCGTGAACATGCTGTCGCCCTTTGGCGCGACGCCCGCCCTCTTCGCGGCCTCCTGGATGGTCTCGACCGGAATGAGGAAATTGAAGCCCTGGACGACCTGCTCGCCCTGGAGCGAGGTGAACGTCGCCGCGCCGATGACGAGGCCCCGGTCGTCGAAGACCGGGCCGCCGCTATTGCCCTGGATGATGGCAGCGTCGGTCTGGATGACGCGCTGGCCGCCGATGTCCTCCTTGAAGCCCGAGACGCGGCCGGTCGTGATCGAGGGCTCGTACTGCGTGGAGCGGCTGAGCAGCTCGTGGGATACCACGACGCCTGGATAGCCGATGACGAACAGCGCCTGGCCCAGGTGCAGGTCCGTGCTGTGCCTGGCCAAGCGGACCACGGGCAGCTCCTTGTCCTCGATCTTCAGTATGGCGACGTCGCGGCCGTGCTCCTTCTTCTCGTTGCCGGAGGCATCGGTCGTCGTGCCGACGATCGCATAGGCGGGCGGGCTGTAGAACTTGACCTCGGCAGGATAGGCCTTGCCATTGGAGAGGTGCACCTCGAGGGATCGCTCGACGGCGAGGCCGCGGCGGTTCTCGGGCGCGGCGGCGAGCGCCCGGATGCGCTGCGCCCGCGCGGGACCGGGCAGGCCGTCCACCTCGGAGGCGCACGCCGCCGCCACCGCGTTCTCGAGCAGCTCGACCGCGAACGCGCTGTCGGCGCCCTCCTGGTACGGCTGGACGACGTGGCCGTTGGTGACGATCCAGCCATCCGGGTGGATGAGGGAGCCGCTCCCCAGCTCGCCGATCGCTCCCGGCCGGATCGCCACGGTCGCCCCGCTGCCGCAGCGCACCGTCGCCGTCGCCCCGATGCGCACCGCGATCATGACGACCGCCGGCTTGGCGCGGAAGACGGCCGATTGGAGCTCCGACTCCGTCGCGGCCTCAGGCGAGGCCGGGAATCCGACCGCCAGGAGCCACGCCGCCATCCCGATCAGCAGAGCGTAGGCCGTCCTCGACATCGTCTTCCCCCCTGGTCTCCCGGGCCTGGGTGCTGCGTCCGGGCATCCAGGTTCGCAGGGTCCGCGGCCCGCGTCGTCACGAATGTGTGAATTCAAGTCTTGGCCCCCGGCTGAGATCGGCGGATGCGCGCCTGGACGTCGCGCACGAGGTCCCGCTCGAAATCGATCTGGACCTCGTGGTCCTCGACGTCCCAGTGGCTGACCGTGGCGAACCAGCCGAGGGAGCGGCGCCGGTGGGGCACTACCCGCTGCCCCCGGTAGACGAGCGTCCGCGTCTCACCGGACGGAAGGCGCTCGTGCACCTCGGCCTGCGGGCCGAAGAGCCGCAGGACGTCCTCGTAGGTCGTCTGGCCGGGACGGACCTGCTCGAGCGCATCGCGGGGCGGAATCGTGCCGCTCTGCCGGCCGCCCTCGGCCGATCGCCCCACGTGAATGCGCGTTCGGAACGTCCGGGCGACCCGCCGCCCCAGCACGAGGAACAGCGGACCGGTGAGATCGGCGATGGTGCCGTACTTGCTCTTGTCGAGATTGAGCGCCAGCGCCTTCTGCCGCGTGCCGGTGGGGAGCGTCTCCATCGCGCCGATTGTCCGCGACCACCCCCGCCTTTGCAATCCCGCTCGGACTGGGCGTGATTCTCCCGGTGGGACTAGGGGCGCCCTCCCGGGACCACACTGAGTCACGGACGCGCTGCAGGGTCTCGATGGGGCCATGAGACCAGAGCCGGGATGCAAATGCCTCGGGGCGCAAGCGGCGTGAACCTACAGGGGTGGGCGGGGCGGGGGGTGCTCTCCCGGACCCGTATCTTCTGCGGGGCCTTCCCGAAGCCGCCGACCATACTCTCGTGGCGGGCTCGAGTGGTGCTACGGGTTGCGACTCGGCGTGGTCCGGGAGAGCGCCCCCCGCCCCGCCCACCCCGGAGACTCGCCGCCGACCTTGCAGGCCGTAATGCTAGGCGGACGGGCCGGTGGCGCTGGCGAGCTGGCGGGAGACGAGATGCGCGTAGAGACCGCCCTTGTCCAGAAGCTCACGATGGCTGCCGGTCTCGGCCACGCGTCCGTCCTCGAGGACGATGATCCGGTCGGCCGTGCGCACCGTGGAGAGCCTGTGCGCGATCACCAGCGTCGTGCGGTTGCGCGCGAGGAGATCGAGCGCCGCGCGGACCGCCTGCTCGCTGACGGCGTCCAGGTGCGACGTCGCTTCGTCGAGGATCAGGATGGGCGCGTCCTTGAGGAAAGCGCGCGCGATGGCCACGCGCTGGCGCTGGCCGCCGGAGAGCTGCGCCCCGCGCTCACCCACGACCGTGTCGAGCCCGTCGGGCAGGCCCTCCACGAACTCGGTGAGCGCGGCCTGCTCCACGGCGGCCCTGACTTCCCTCGCGGTGGCGTCGGGTCTGGCGAGCAGCACATTGTTCCCCAGCGTGTCGTTGAAGAGGTACGTGTCCTGCGCCACCAGGGCGATCCTGCGGCGCAGCTCGTCGAGGCCGTACTCGCGCAGATCGTGACCGTCCAGCCGCACGGTGCCCGCGTCGGGATCCCAGAACCTGAGGAAGAGGCTGGCCACCGTGGTCTTGCCGGCGCCCGAGGGTCCTACGAGCGCCACCGTCCTCCCGCGCGGCACGGCGAACGTCACCTCGGTCAGCGCGCGCCGGCGGCGGCCGGGATAGGTGAAGCTCACGAGCGACATCTCCAGAGCTGGCCCGGAGGCGGCGCCGCGCGCGCGAACGCCCGGGCCATCAGTCACGGGCGTAGGCTCGACGTGCACCGCGTGGACGCGCCGCCCGGCGCCCAGCGTATCGGCGAGCTGGCGACCTACCTGGGCGATCTCCCAAACGGGCACGAAGGCGGACAAGGCGAGCAGCGTGAGGAGCGGAACGATGGCGCTGTCGAGCCGGCCCGCCGCCGCCAGCGCCGCGCCCGCGCCCACGACCGCGAGCCCGCCGAACCCGGTCGCCACTTCCTGGAAAGAGGTCTGCAAGGCCAGATCGTGGAGCAACGGCATGCGCACCCGCATGTACTCGAGAGCCTTGGCGCCGAACTCCTCGCCCCTGGCCCGCACGTGACGGAAGGCGACGATCTCGCCCAGCCCCTGCACCGAGTCCACGGCGTGGGCCGTGAGGTCGCCGGAGACCTCGCGCGCCCGCGAGCCGAGCCTGTCGATGCGGGAACGGGCGAGCACGGGCGTCAGCGCGGCCCAGGCCAGGAAGGGAAGCAAGGCCAGCGCGATCGGCCACCCGAAGGCCGCGAGGGTGACGAGGACGCCGAGGGGCACCAGCACCGCGACGAAGGCGGGCGTGATGGTGTGGGCGAAGAAGTACTCGATCAGCTCGACGTCGTGCGTCGCGACACCCACGAGGTCTCCGGTGCGCCGCCGCGTGAAGTAGGCTGGAGCTAACGCATCGAGCTTCCGATAGATGTCGAGTCGCATGTCGGTCAGCAGACGATAGGCCATGTCGTGGGCGAGCCACGACTCGAGCCAGTGCAGAAGCCCCGCCAGCGGCGCGGCCAGCGCGAGGGCGACCAGCAGCCGGCCGAAGGGCACGCCGTTTTTTACCGCGCGGACGATGAGCGCGCTCAGCACGCCCACGCCGATCAGCGCCACGACCCGGGTCACGCCGAGCGCGAACGTGAGCGCGAGCCGCGCGCGGTAGCCTGCAACCATGCCGAGCAGCACGCGGATCAGCTGCGGCCAGCCCATGCGTTCGGCCCGGACTATCGCGTCCGCCGGCTCGGGCCCGGTGGACGCGCACGGCTCGATCTCGACCGCGTCCGACTCGGGCTCGACCCCCAGCGCCGTGGGCAAGGCGGCCCGGCCCGCGCCATCCTGGGCCTGCGCGGCCATCAATCGATGGTACGCGCCGCCGAGGTTCATGAGCTCCGCGTGCGTGCCGGTCTCGACGATGTGCCCGGCCTCGAGGGCGAGGATGCGGTCGGCGCCGATCACGCTCGAAAGCCTGTGCGCGAAGATCAGCGTGGTCCGGCCTTCCATGAGCCGGTCGAGCGCCTCCTGGATCACCGCCTCGCTCTCGGCGTCCACCGCGGAGAGCGCCTCGTCGAGGACCAAGATGGGCGCATCGCGCAGGAGGGCGCGCGCAATCGCGATCCGCTGGCGCTGGCCTCCGGACAGCCGGATGCCGCGCTCGCCCACCACCGTCTCGTAGCCCTGAGGCAGCCGCGTGACGAACTCCTCCGCGTTGGCCGCGCGCGCAGCGGCCTGGAGCTCCGCCGGCGTGGCGTCCGGCTTGCCCATGCGGAGGTTCTCCGCGACGGTGCCGTGGAAGAGATAGGTGTCCTGGCTCACCACCGCGATGAGGCCGCGGAGCTGATCGAGGGTGAGGTCGCGCAGGTCGCGGCCGCCGATCATGACGCGCCCCCGTCCCGGGTCGTAGAAGCGGAGGAGGAGCCGGGCGATGGTGGACTTGCCGGCGCCGCTCGGCCCCACGATGCCGACGCGCTCCCCGGCCTTGACTTCGAAGGAGAGGTCGTCGTGAGCGGCGCGGCGGCCTCCGGGGTAGGAGAACTCCACGCCCTCGAAGGTCACGGTGGGCGCGAGAGACGCCCTGTCGAGCGGCGGCGTCACCGTGTCCCGGACCAGGGGCTCGGCCTCGAGGATCTCGATGATGCCGCCCGCGGCGGAGATGCCCAGCATCCCCTGGTGGAGGACGACCCGCAGCTCGCGGAGCGGGCGGAACACCTCGATGCCCAGCATCAGGACGACGAGGAGCGCGCCCAAGCTCATCTCTCCCGCCTGGACCCGCCAGGCGCCGAGACCCAGCGCCACCGCCGCGCCCACCGCCATGCCCGTGTCCGTGATGCCGCGCGCGAACGTATTCGCTCCGAGCACGCCCATGGTGCTGTCGAAGAGGGCATGGCCTTTCTCTTCCAGCAGACGCCCCCGCGCGCTGCTCTGCCCGAAGGCCTTGAGCGTGGCCAGGCCCTGGACGGAGTCGAGGAACTCCGCGCCAAAGGCGGAATAGGCCTTCTGGCGCGCGAGGCTCTTCCGGCTGTCCTTCCGGTGCCAGATGGACGGCGCGATCAGCGTGAGGAGCGCGGCCGCGAGCAGCACCAGCGCCACGGGAAGGTCCACGAAGGCGACGAAGGCGAAGATGAGCGGCGGGGTGAGGGCGGCGACAGCGAGCTGCGGCAGGTACTGGCCGAAATAGACCTCGAGCTGCTGGACGCCTTCCACCATCGAGAGGATCACGTCACCGGTGCGGGAGCGGGTGAAATGCGCGGGGCCCAGGGCGGTGACGTGCGCGTAGATGGCCTGGCGGAGTGCCTGGTGCACGCGCGCGGCGGTGTGGTGCGCCGCCATGGCGCGCCAGTAGTCGAGGGCGGCGCGGAGCACGACGGCGGCCACCGCCAGCGCCATGAGCGGCAGCAGCGAGCGCAGCGGATCGCCCGCGATCACGCTACCGAGCAGCCAGCCGAAGAGCGCCAGGCGCGCGATCCCCGCGCCGACGGCAAGGAGGCCCAGCAGCACGGTGCCCGCGATGCGCAGGCGCACACCGCGCGTGAATGCCCAGAGCCGTCGGTCCAGGTACATGGATGTGTCTCACCAAGATACACCGAGACGGGGCCGCCGAGGCGCGCGCGGCGCCGGTGCCGCGATCAGCCGAGGCCGAGAGCCTTGCGGAGCTTGAGGCGCATGTCGTCGTCGTGCCAGAAGTGCGAGTAGACCCGGTCGAGCCGCTGGTCGACCGCCATCGCCACCCCCAGCGTGAGCACGAGCCACCCTATCAGCCAGGGGTGATGCCACAACGCCTGGAGCGCGAGGCCCAGCCACTTCGAGCTGACGATGGTGTCGGCGACCTTCGACCCGACCTCCCGCCACGTGCTGGTGCCCTCGAGCGCGCTCACGACGAACCCCTCGAGCATGAAGAACACCGTGATCAGGACGCCGTACACGAAGAGCCAGTACGCCCAGCGTCCCACGCGCTGCGTCGCCGCTTCGCGCTCGACGAGCGGCCCCTGCGATCCGTGGTGGGTGCGGACGAGGGTGCGAATCGCGTCGGTCATCGCAAGCGCCTGGGACATCGAGATCACTTCAGGGTCTGCCGGGACGGAACCGGGCGCGTACCCTTCCGTATTGCGCGCGATCCGCTCGAACACGCTCCGGTGCACCCGCGGCGTGACGTCGTTGTCGGCGCAGAGCTTCTGGACGTCGCGCGGCAGCCACCGATAGAAGACGCCGACCCCGGCGCGCGAGTCGTACAGCTTGTCGTCCACGTCCGAGTGAAAGCGGTACATCAGCCGTTCGGCCGGGACGAAGCGCAGGTTGTGGGGCGCCGCCTCCGCCTTCGACATGATCCAGTCGAGCGGGACCAGCGACATTCCCTGGCGCGGATAACCGCCGCCGACGTTCGAGTGTACGCCCGCGAACCACACCTGCTCGATGCGGTGGGGATCCGTGGTCTTCGCTTCGTCCCACAGCACCGGCGCGAAGCTCTCGCGCTCCTCGTCGATCGCCAGGGCGTGGCACGCGTGCGCCACGGACAGGTTCAAAGTGCGGTCGGGAAACTTGAACGCGTAGATCACCCGGTTCACGAATTCCGCGGCGGCAATGGGCAGGCCGACCGCGTCGACCGTGTCCCACACGCCCATGAACTCGATGAGCTTGCCTTGCGCGCCGGGCTGGAACTCCGGAATCGCAACCGAAAAACGCGAGCGCAGCTCAGCGAGACGGGCCGCGTCGAGCTTCTTGGTTTTGTGAACAATCCCGGTCAGCCAGCTGTTGTACTGCCGACGATACTCCCGGTAGGCCTCTTCGACGCCGGCCTTGAACGCGGCGTTCGTCCGGTACTTCGCCAGATCAAGGATCCCGCACGCGTGAATGAGACCCGCGAGCGTTCTGACGGTGAAGGCGCCGCGGCTGAATCCGAACAGGAAGATCTTGTCGCCGGGCGCGTAGACTCGCGCCAGCTCGCCGTACAGCTGCTTCACGTTGCGGCTCAGGCCCAGGCCGGTCGCGCCGGTCAGGATGCGGTACCACTTCAGCGTTTCCGTCCCGACGCCGTCGTGATACAGGGCCACCTGCGGCGTCTCGCCCGGCGTCCACCGATGGCTCGCCTGATCCACCGCCTCGTAGAGCTTGAAGACGTTCGTCCCGCGGCCCTTGACCGTCGTGTTGCCGGTGCCGTCGGCGCAGATGGCGATGTTCTTCATGGGATTGGCCACGAGTCTGGGGCGGCCTTCACGTCCCTGTCAATACGCTTCGTGGCCGCAGCCGGCGCGCCCGCCTGGAACTTGACAGCGAGCGGCCACTGGCCGATGATCAGCGTGATGACGACGCTTGAGCGGGCCGAGGCTGCCGAGCGGGCGATGAGCGAGGAGCTCGATCGCGTCATCGTGAAGTCCGTGCTCTACACCTCCGGGGAGCTGGATCCCACCAAGCCTGTCACGCGCCCCCCGGACCATGGCAAGCGCTACTTGATGGGGCCCGACCCTCGCCTGCCCCGGATGCCGGACAAGCCGACCCTGTTCGACTTCTTCAAGTACCGCTTCGCGTCCCCGTCCGTTAACCACCTCCTCCAGAGCGCGCGGCTCGCGCAGAAGAGCGGGGCGAGCGAGAAGATCATCCTGGCCTGCCTGCTGCACGACATCGCCATTGCCGGTTTCATCCGAGGCGACCACGGCTACTGGGCCGCCCAGCTCCTCGAGCCCTACGTGGACCCGGAGGTATCCTGGGCCATCCGCTATCATCAGGCGCTGCGCTTCTTCGCGGACGAATCCGTCGGGTATCGCTACCCGGACATGTACGTCAAGCTGTTCGGGCCGGACTACAAGCCCGAGCCCTACATCGAGCGGGCCTACCGCGAGGCGCGCGAGCACAAGTGGTACATGACGTCGCGCCTGATCTGCGTCAACGACCTCTACTCGTTCGATCCCACCGTGCAGGTGCGCCTCGAGGAGTTCACGGACATCGTGGGCCGGAACTTCAAGCAGCCGAAGGAAGGCCTGGGCTTCGACGCCAGCCCGACGGCGCACATGTGGCGCACCATCATCGCGCCGACCAAATACCTCTAGTGCCGATCCAACCCACTTCGCCATACTTCGTTCTCGCTCGGCAGCAGCCCTCAACGTACACCCACGTACGCCTCGGGCTGCTGCCTCCCTCGGGCCTCGTCTGGCTCGTCATTTGGCCCGGCACTCTGCGGTCACGCGTGAGCCGTCGACAATACTCGTTGGAGTCGCACTAGCAGGGCGCCCTGCGCGGGCGAGTCCTGCCGCTATACCGGCCGCGTGGTCAACGTGCGGCGGATCTCCTCGACGACCGGCGCGTGCGCCGAGCGGAGCATGCCCGCATCCGACCCGTAGTTGACCCACGTCCCGATCTGCACCAGGCCCCGCTCCGCGCGCGCCCGGTAGGCGTTTTCGTTCACAGCACGAAGGGCACGCCGGCGCTCGTGGCCACCGCGCGGAGCTGCTCCATGAGGTCCGCCGGGATCGGCACGCCTTGTTCGAGCCGCTCGCCCCGGGTGGCCGTCTCCGGATCGCCGGCGACCAGGACGGGCTGAGCGGGATCGGCCCGCTTCGCGCCGTGGAGCACGTCGATCACCTGATCGAGATCCTCCTGGAACTCGCCCTCGGGGCGGAAGGCGCGCGGGTCCATCGCCATGAAGAAGTGGCCGATGTTGTGCGGGTCCGACGGCCCCTGCGTGCGGTTGCGAATCGGCGAGAACGAGGCGCCGGAGAGCGCCCCGCCCAAAATGTGCACCATCACCGCCAGACCGTAGCCCTTGTGGCCGCCGACCGCGCGCGCCCCGCCGAGCGGCGTGATGCCGCCCTCCGGCCGCTCGAAGACGTAGCGGAACGCTTCCTCGGGCTCGGTCACAGGCCGGCCGCCGCCGTCCACCACCCAGCCCGACGGCAGCGGCCAGTGGTTCAGCTTGTACACCTTGACCTTGCCGGCCGCGACCGTGGTGGTCGCCATGTCGAGCTCGAACGGGGCGTTGCGATTCGCCGGCGCCGCGAAGGCCAGCGGGTTGGTGCCCAGAACGGGCTCGGCGGCGAACGTCGGCACCAGCGTCACTCCGCGGGTGGACGCGGTCACCATGCCGATCATGCCGCGATCGGCCGCGATCCTCGAGTAACACCCGGCGGCGCCGAAGTGGTGCGAGTTGACCACCGACACCACGGCCACGCCGGTCTCCCGGCACTTGTCGCAGGCGAGGTTCATCGCGTGCACCGACACGGGATGGCCGAGCGACGCGTCGGCGTCGATCAGCGCCATCGCCGGGCCCTCGCGGGCGGTCTTGAATACCGGGCGCATGTTCAGCCGGCCCGCGCGGAATTCGCGGTCGTAGGTCGGCAGCATCGAGATGCCGTGCGAGTCGACGCCGCGGAGATCCGTCTCCAGCATCATCTCGGCCGTGGTGTCGGCGTGGGCGTCTGACATGCCCCAGGCGCGGAAGACGGAGACGAGCTGTTGGCGAATCTGCTTCGGGGGCACTCGCATCGGTCCCTCCATGGCCCGCTCCCCCTACAAATGGCGCCCCGGGGTCACAGCTCGGCGACGTCGACGGCCTGCCCCCCGGCCGCGCTCCGGATCACCGCGTCCGTGAACTCCATGTAGCGCACGCCGTCCTCGAAGTTGGTACGCGTGATCTTCTCGCGGCCGCGGATCGCGTTGACGAACTCCTCCTCGACGCGCCACCCGATGCGCCGACCCGCGGGGACCGGGATCTCGCGCAGCTCCTTGTCGCCGCGCTTCGCCCCCGACAGGCGCTTGGCGTCCGCCTCGAGGCGTAGCGTGCCCTCGCTCCCGTAGATCCACACTCCGGCGGCGGGCGCCAATCCGGTCACGGCGCTGAACCGCAGGTGGGCGACCGCGTCCCGCTTGAGGGTGGCGAGGATGTCCACGTGATCGGGCACCTTGACGTCGTGCCAGGCGCCGTCGCGGTCACGCCGGCGCGCGACCGCGACCTTGGTCATCGCCATCACGCGGCGGGCCGGGCCGAGCCAGCGCATCATGGCTTCGTACCAGATGCCCATGTTCAGGATGTTGTGGCCGCTGAGCGAGAGCTGGTGCCGCCAATGCAACGGTCCGTCGGCATCGACGAAGCGGCCCTGGCTCGCCTGCAGGTCCACCGCGAGCACCTCGCCCACGTAGCCGTCGGCCAGCAGCGACTGCAGCGTCGAGTCGGTCTCGAGGGTGTGCGGCGCGGGAACGAGCTGGGCGACGAGCTGCGGCTCCTTGCGGGACGCCTCGAGCATGCGCCGCCCCTCGACGGCGTTCATGGCCATGCGCGCCTCGCAGAGCACGTGCTTGCCCGCTTCGAGCGCCGCCAGCGTCAGCTCGCAGTGCATGTAGGGCCACGTCCCAATGCAGATGGCGTCGATGTCGGGGGCGCGCACGACCTCCCGCCAATCGTCGTGGACCCGGGCGATGCCGAACTCTTTCGCGACCCGCTCGCCCGATTCCTTCGAGCGGTTGGCGACGGCCACCAGCTCGACACCGGGTTGGGTGCGAAGCTTGGGCAGGTGGTGGAGCCGGGTATTGGCCCCGGCGCCGACGAAGCCGACACGGATCGTTTGGTTGGTCATGGCGCGACATGGTAACACTTCGCGTCAGACCGCGCAGGCCGTCGAGAAGGGCCCAGATGCGAGGCGGCGAGCGCCGCGGCACCCCGAGGCGTACTTTCTGTACGTTGAGGGGTGCCGCAAGCTCGCCCCAACACGCTTTCAGCTGAATGACGCAGATGGGCCCTTATCGGCGGCCTGCTAGAGGGCCTCTACTGCCCGGGCCAGCACGCTGCGAAAACGCTTCCCGGCCACCCGCCGCCACGGTCGCTTGAGCGTGCGCAGGAGGGTGCGCAGCCGGGCCTGTTCAAGCTTGAGGTATCCCTTCACCGCCCCGGCCACCGCCGGTTCGGCCGACGCCTGCGGGCTGTGGATCAGGAAATGACGAAGCAGGCCGATCGTCACGTCCGCGTCGTGCAGCTCGCCTGCGTGATCCTGCATGGCGACCAGCGCCTTGATAGCACCGGCGACACCGCGCCCCAGCGCGTCGCTGAAAAACTCCAGGAGGTACCGGAGCCGCTTGCATTCGATCCGCAGGACGTGGATCGTCTCGATGGACGCCCAGTCCAGCACCGTCTCGTACGCCCGCACCCTTCCGTAGTGATCCCAGATCTCCGCGGGCAGGACGTGGCGGACCAGATGGGGCTCTGGCGCGTCGTCAGGGGCGGCGTCTTTCACTCCCGCCCCGGTTGACGAGAGGAACGTGCCGTAACTCTCTTTGAACGCCTGGTAGTCGTTGCCGTTCAGGTATGCCAGCAATTCCTCCCGGGCGGCGTCGCGCTTTCCCCGCCATTCGTCGAGCAAGGGCTCGAGCGCGTCCGCTGCGGCCGATGCCAGGGAGGATTGATGAGCTTCCGCCGCTTCGATCAGCACGTCGAGGTCCCGCACCGCGCCCAGATAGTCTGCCGCCGTCCGCAACTCGTCCTGAAAGGTACCTATGGCCTTGCGCCTGAAACAGGGCGCGACGATGCGGAAGGCAGCGCGCTGGCGGCGGGTGGCGACGCGCATGTGATGAAGGGCTTCGATGTCCTTGCCCTCGCGGGTGCCGTCCTCGTTCTCCACCATGCGCTCATAGTGGAAGCGCAGGATCTTCCGGCCGGCCTCGGCCAGCGGCTCGTCGGGGCGCGCGCCAGGGGCTTTCTTCCTTTGTGTCGCCGACCTCTTGTGGGCATGGTCCAGCCTGGCGAGTGCCCGCTGGAACTTGGATTTCGACCGGGCCTTGAGCTTGTAGGGTTTCAGCGCGGTGCCAATCGCCTGGAGATCATCGGTCGTGCCGGCCGCCGCGAGCTCGATCTCGATCTCATGGGTCAGTGATTGGCGCGCGCCGATGTCCATCTCGACGGTATCCAGGGAGAGCTCGCCCACGGCTCGGCCGTCGTGCTCCACGACACGGCGGGCGCGGTGCTGACGGAGGGTGAAAAGCTCGACGAGGGCTTGCCCGCCGCTCAGCTGAGTGACAATCTCGCGCGCCGGACCCTCCGGCCACTCGGCCAGTGGAGCATCCAGCGGGATTTCGCACTCATGCTCTTCGCGCTGATGCACCGCGCCGTCGGCTTTGCCCAATCCCTTGACGGTGACCAGCCAGCGCCCGTCCTTGTCGCCTTCACGCAGACGACACGCGTAGCCGCCGCGCAAGAGGTCACGATCAGGCGTGTCGAGGTAGTGGTCGGCCACGTTCTGATCGCCCGTGTGGCGGAGCACGTAGTCGCCCACTGCCTGGAGCTCGAGCAGAGCGGTGAAAACGGTTGGGTCGGAAACCGAGTACTTCGCTTCGATCTCCACAGGATCTCTCCAATCGCGCCGATCCTGCCAGATCGCCGTCGGCTGGTCAAACGGGGGAGGTACAGGCGCTCTCGCGCAAGCTGCGAAGGGTGGTTGCCGCGTCGACGGCCCAGTCGAGGCGCTCCCGCAGCCGGACGACCTCTCCGATCACCGCGACCACGGGGGCCTCGAGGCCCCGAGCGCGCCCGACGATGTCGGCCAGCGTCCCGACGCGCACCTCCTGCTCTTCCGTGGTCCCCCAGCGGATGAGCGCGACCGGCGTCTCGGGAGGCCGGCCGTTGGCGAGTAACGCGCCGACTATTCGCGGAAACGAGCTCACGGCCATCAGCACCACGAGCGTGTCCACGGCGGTCGCGAGCGCCGGCCAATCCACGGCGTCGCCGTCCTTCGACGGATCCTCGTTGCCAGTCAGCACCGCGAAGGAGGCCGCCACCCCCCGGTGCGTGACGGGAATGCCGGCATAGGCCGGCACGGCGATGGCCGAGCTGACGCCCGGCACCACCTCGAAGGGGATGCCGGCTTTCGACAGCGCGAGCGCCTCCTCTCCGCCCCTGCCGAAGACGAACGGATCTCCGCCCTTGAGCCTGACGACGAAGCGGCCGGCTAGGGCATGGTGGATGAGGAGCGCATTGATAGCCGCCTGCGCCGTGCAGTGTGAGCCCACGCGCTTGCCCGCGAAGATCAAGAGCGCCCCCGGCGGCGCCTCGTCGAGCAGCGCGGGATTGACGAGCCGATCGTAGACGACCACCTCTGAGTCCCTCAGGCGCTCGAGCGCGCGCACGGTGAGGAGTCCGGGATCGCCCGGACCCGCGCCCACGAGGCAGACACGCCCCGGCTTCATGCCTTCACCCCGAGGCGATCGAAGAGCCGCATCCTGGCGTCACCGCGCCGGCCCTCGGCCAGGAGCCCCCTGAGATCGGCGTCGAGAGCGGCGCGCCACTGGGACGCATCCACCCGCCGCCCGCTCGCGCGGAGCTCGCGTCTCACCTCGGCAGCCAGCTCCACGAGGTCGTCGTACTCCCGCGTGAAATAGCGCTCGAGGTCACGCCGCACGCGCGCTGCCAATGCCGGGCTCGCGCCGCCCGTCGAGACGGCGACCTGCAGCCGCCCACGCCGCAGCACCGATGGCAGGAGGAAGTCGCAGTTTTCCGGATCATCGGCCGCGTTCACCCAGACACCCCGTTGCCTGGCGTCCCGAGCCACGGACAGGGTCACGTCGCGCCGGTCGGTGGCCGTGAAGACGAGCTGGTGCCCGTCGAGATCCGAGGCGATGTATTCGCGCTGCCTGTAGGCGATGCGGCCCGCCGTCGCCCACGAAGCGAGGCGCTCGGAGAGCGCCGGACTGACCACGGTGACTCGGGCTCCGGCGGCGAGGAGCCCCTCCACCTTCGCCGCGGCCACCGGGCCGCCGCCCACCATGAGGCACGGCCGGGCCCGCAGGTCGAGCGCGACGGGGTAATAGCCATCACCTTCAAAAGCCAATGTCCTGTCTCCTCTCTACCGCTGAGGCTGCCCCGGTATAGCGCTGCGGCACATACGTTAGGTCTATCGGTCATAATCCTTATAATCAGTCGGAAAAGTCAAGAATATAAGTCTTAGTTTATTTTGCCGCCGAGGATCCGAGATAGACCCAGGGCCTCGGCTTTAGTGATGATTGAGAGGCACAGAAATGGATAGGCGAACCGCACGAAGCCAAGCCTGCCCAGAATCTCCTGGCCCGGGCAGTGGGCGAGCTCCACCGGGTCTGGCTCAGCCTCGGGAGAGCTTCCGGCCTATCCGCTTCTCGATGACGTGGGTCACGGCCGAGAAGTCTTCTGTGCCCCAGCCGCCGTCCACCGCCTCGTCGTAGGTGCGCTTGGTCTCATCAAGGATGGGGGTCGGCACCTTCGAGGCCCGCGCGAGGGCCACTGCCAGGCCGGTGTCCTTCCGCATCAGCTCACACATGAAGGTCGGCGAAAACTCGCCGTCCAGGATGCGCTTGGCGCGGCGGTCGAAGTAGGTGCCGAAGGCCATGCCGCCGCCGCTCCGCACGACATCGTAGAAGGTGTACGGGTCCACTCCCGACTGTGCGCACACGGCAAGGGCCTCCGCCACGGCTACCGACGTGACGGCGGCGAGCCCGTTGTGGATCAGCTTCACCCGGTTGCCCATGGCGGAGCCGCCCACGTACATGTGCATCTTGCCCATGATCTCGAGGTAAGGCGCGATCCGCTCGAGCGTGGCCTTGTCGCCCCCCACGATGAAGAAGATCTCACCAGAGACCGCTTGGGGCTGCGAGCCCAGCATCGGAGTGTCCATGTGGGTGATGCCCCTGGCCTCCAGCGCGCGGCTTAGCTCGAGCGTCGCCTCGGGGCTGACGGTCGAGCAGTCGCAGGTGACGAGGCCCCGCTTGCCGCCCGACGCGATCCCGCCCGGCCCCAAGTAGGCCACGCGGACGATCTCGTCGTTGGGCAGGCAGGTGAAGATCACGGCCGCCTGCGCGGCGACGTCGCCGGCGCTCGTGACGACGGTGACGCCGCCGAACTTTCTCGCGGCCGCGGCCGCGGCGGCGCTGGTGTCGTGGACAACGAGGCTGACGCCGGCCTTGGCGAGGTTGGCTGCCATGGGCATCCCCATGGTGCCCAGTCCGATGAATCCCACTGTCTCGTTCATGTGCGCCCCCTCAGGTGACTCCGATGATCTCCTGGATCAGTGTCTGTGGACGCGAAGGCTTGGCGTGTCGCCACATACGCCGTCTCGACCAGCTGCAGCGCGTTCTCGTATTGGTGACGGCTTGGCATCGTGTGTGCGGCGACTAGTAGATATGGCGGACGCCGCGTTGTCCAGCCCGGTATTCACTCACGTCGACGTCTCGTCTTCTTATCGCGGTAGAGCGCCTTCAGACCTGGGGGAGCCGCGAACGTCGTGAGAATCACCACGACAACGAGTGCCGAGTACAAGTCCTGAGCGATCACTCCCGCCGACAAACCGGCCCCGGCAAAAATCAGGCCGACTTCGCCGCGTGGCACCATGCCGACCCCGACCACCCACCGCCGCACCGCCTGTTCGTAGACCCCAAGGCCGGCTGCCAGTTTCGAGGCGACTGCGACAGCGGTCAGGATCATCGCGATGCCGAACTGCGCGTGCTCCGCGAACGGATTCAGCATCCCGGGCTGGACTTTCATCCCCACGCTGACGAAGAAGATCGGGACGAAAAGGTCAGCGACCGGCTTGATGCGCTCCTCGATGTGTTCGCGCCGCTCAGTCGTCGTCAAGACCAGCCCGGCGGCGAACGCTCCAATGATTGTCGCCAGTCCGACCAGGTCCGCGAGCGCGGCAAGCGCCACAGCGAAGACGACAGAGTAGACGATGAGGGTGCCCCGCGCCTTCATCCGTCCTATCCAACCGATGATGGTCGGCGCGAGACGAATCCCGAGCAGGATCGCAACCACCAGGAAGACGACAGCCTTCCCGGTGAGCAGGCCGACGGCGGCAAAGGACGCGCCTCCGGTCTGCGCGATCCCGGTCACGACTGCCAGGATGATCAAGCCCAAGATGTCATCCACGACAGCCGCCCCGAGCACCACCCGGGCGGCAGCATCCTGTAGCCGCCCGAGATCAGCGAACACACGAGCCGTGATACCCACGCTGGTGGCAGTGAGTGTCGCGCCGACGAAGACGGCCAGGAGCGCTGAGTGGCCGAACCAGCGCATGACCCCGAAGCCGAGGGCCAACGGCAGTGCCACGCCGATCACTGCAACAAGCGTCGCTTGGGCGCCGGCTCGCAGCAACTGGTTGAGGTCCGATTCCAACCCCACCTCGAACAGGAGGATGAGGACGCCGAGTCCGGCCAGCGCGTGCAGGGCGTCCGACTCGTGCACGAGGCCGAGGCCACCGGGCCCGATGAGCACCCCGGCCAGCAGCTCGCCAAGGACGGCGGTCTGGCCGATGCGCTCCATCCCCTCGCCGGCTACCTTGGCCGAAATCCAGACGAGGACGAGGCCCACCAACAGTTCGCGAAACTCCATCGGTGCGCTGCTCCTTGCCGCCAGCCTATCGGATCGACATCAAAGCGGCACAGTTGGTCTTCACTTCGGCGACCGACTTGCAAGTCGCAACGTGGGACACGAAAGCTCCGAGTGCCGTCGCTTCAAGACATCGATCGTCAGCCAACCGCCCTTGAAGCCACCAGCGCCGTGATTGACCAGGATCTTCTCCCCGGTATCGAGAATGATCTGGCAATACGCTCCGGCCTTGGGGTCGCTGACGAACCGTCCGACTTTGGCCATGATTCCCTCCTGTAACAGTGTGCGATTCGGTGCTCAAAACAAGAGCTTGGCGATGGCGATGAGGGCCCAGACGGCCATCAGCATGAGCACGCTGATCATGACGCCTTCGTAACCTTCTTTCATGGCTCGCCCTCCGCGAGACGGAATCGTGAGATGGACGGACCGGCCCCACAGAGCGGGGCAGTCGAAGATCAACCGAGCGGAGGGGACTTAGTGGGGGTCTTCGGAGGGTGGATCCGAATCGAGGGTCGCCCGCGGCACCAGATTCAGTACTGGGCGACCAGGAAGCACGGCCTTGCTCATCGCCTCCGAGCGATCCCTTGTTGGATCGACAGGAGGCTGCGACAAGCCGAACGAATCTCTTGCCAGCGCCGGCAGTACAGAGATATCGGCCTTGCCCTGCCCCGTGCGGCCACTGCTGATCTCAACTGAATCGGCGGACTCAAACACGAAGGCGCCCGGCATCGTAGGCACCGACAGGTCAAGCGCGACGTAGAGGAGAATGGCCAGGAGCATTCCGCGACGACACTTCATGCCCTGATTCTACCTGATCGGAGGGAGGGCACCTATTGGTTTGAGCAACTCGGCATGACATGGGAGGGCAATCGTGATCATGCTGGGCGGCGAATTGTCCAGACGGGGCCCGGAGCCTACAATACATGTGCCATGCGCGAGTATTACTACCGGATCGACAGTGAAGGGCGCATATTCCACGACGGCACCGAGATCGTGGACGCGCCTACGCTGCGCTTCTTCCTGTTGGCGCTCCAGCGTTCCCCCGACGGACGCTGGCTCGCCGTGTGCCAGGGCGAGCAGAACTGGTTCGACCCCTACGACACACCCTTCGTCGTCCAGCGGCTGGGGCTTGGAACGGCCGACGGATTGCTGCGGTCGGTCGAGCTATATCTCGCGGGAGACTACCGGGAGCCGCTCGATCCGGCGACCCTCGAGCACGACGGCGCGCGGCTGTTCTGCCGTATCCGCAAGGGAGCCTTCACCGCGCGATTCGGCAGGATGGCCATGCAGCAGATCGCGCCCTGGCTCGGCGACGACGGCTCGGGGCCCGCGATCATCCTCGAGGGCCGGCGCCGGCCGCTCGGCGCCGTCCACCCCCGCGCTCAGACGATATAGAAGCGCATCCCACACGCGAGGACCACGTCCCCCTCCGCCGCGAGGCTTCTCGCGCGGGCACCCGAGAGCACGCGGCCCTTGTCGGCGCACTCCAGGTCGAGCCCGGCGAGCCCCTCGCCGCGCCCGTCGGTGGCCGGCACGAAGCGCAACTTCGCGTCGTCGAGCGCGATGACCGGGAGCGAGCGCTCGCCGCGCGTCAGCGGCAACTCCATCACCTCGCTCCACCGGCGAGCGAGCCGCTCGGGATCGTCGCTCTGGAGCTCGGCGCCGCTCATCACGTTGACGATGGCCTGTCCGGACGCTCGAGTGCTCCTGGCCGCGGCCGGATGCCACGGACCATCGGCCGCTTCGCCGCCTTCCTGCCGGCTGAACGAGAGCATCGCGGCGCCGACGTCGCGAGGGTGGAGCTGCAGCTCCTGGTACTCCGGATAGCGGATCTCGTTGGCCACCCTGACGCCGACGGCCTCGCAGCGTGCGCGGCGCTTCGCCAGATCAGCGCACTGAGTGATCACCATGTAGCCGCCGTCGCCGCCGCGCCGCTCGAGATAGCGTCCCGCCGTCGTGCCGTCCCGGACGGGCGCGACTACTTCGAGAAAGCCGTTGCCGATGGGAAAGAGCGCGTTCTCGAGCCCGTACTTTCCCACGCCGGGATCGCGGTGGCACACCTCGAGGCCGAAAACGTCGCGGAAGGTGTCGACGATAGGCGCGAGCTCCCGCGCCACGAGACAGATCTGCCGCATCCGGAGGTCCACGGTCGCTCTCCCCTTCGCTCCCTCTCCCCCTTGTATCATGCAGACACCGGCCAGTAAGACTGGCCGAGTGAAGGTGGGCGGGAGCCCGTTTCCCCCTCGGTCGACCGAGACCGTCCCGGAGCTCGGGGCCCCGCCCCCCGCTTCACGTGCCGTGAACC
>WNFU01000573.1_pt1 | contig 81564 bp, 79 predicted proteins | sample 5400121 | NCBI WGS metagenome assembly WNFU01 (sample SAMN13153360, study PRJNA577476) | soil metagenome | isolation source: 100 cm soil or saprolite under grassland replicate 1 | place: USA:California | collected 2016-06-15
GCGGTTAGATTCCCAGGGCCGTGACCCGGCCGGTCGTCACGGCGTTTTCCCGGAGAGTTGGACCGGAGATTTTTGAGTGATGGACTTTGGATTGCCGAACGAAGAAGGATAGCAGCGAACCCCGCGATTGCGTCTCGGTTCCAATCCGGGCGTCAGTGGCGGGGGGTCGCTGATCCGGGACGTTCGGCGCAGTTGCTCTGCTTTCAATTCTTGTGAAGATCTTTGGGACATCTCGCACCGGCTCTCGCACGCTGTGCTGGCTGATGCTTCCGTGGTCGTTGGCCATGGCGAGCGTGTTTCACGGGCAGCTTGGAGGCGACGCTTGGGTCGCAATCAGTCTGCCCGTCGTGGTGTTTTTTGTCTACGGGTTGCGGCATCACAGAATTTTGAAGTCCAGTAATCGGAATGAATGCGCCGAACCAGACGCTTGACCGAATGACGAGGAGCGCGACCGCCCAAGAGTTCCAGCGCGAACGTCCTTTGCGCGCTCCTCGTCATCGGTCAGCTTTGCGTTAGGCCACTACGCGCTCGGCCACTACGCGCTCGTGAATACCAAGATTCCATTTCTTTGGGTGCTCCCTGTGTGGGGAGGCATTGCCGGCCTTTATTTCTTTGCCGCATATTCCTTTCTCTGGCGGAAGACCGGAGTCAATATGTGGAAGGTATGGTGGCAGACGAGCACCGACAATTTGAAGACGGAGCGCCGATTTGCAGAGGAGATCCGACGATTTCCCGGCTGGCATTTTGTCTATCAGGTTGTGAAGTGGGGCACATTGGCCGTAGCTCTTGGATACCTCACTTGTGTTTTTGTATTTTTGTCTCGACGATGACGTGGCCTAAAAAAAATCGCTGCAGCCAACGCCGGGGAGCGGTGCTAGTTCCGCTGCGCGGTTCACGTCTCTTGGCCCGGCGTGGCTGAGCTCGTTAGGCCACTTCGCGCGCTTTTATGAAGACCCGCACCGTTCTTATTCTGGCTGCCGTTGTCGTGGCCGCGATGATTGTCGAGTGGCAGTTTGTGGCGTTTATGACTGAGGCTCGCATCGTTCACGGCTACCACGGCACTTGCAACGGCGGTGTTGGACAGCCATACGCTGACTTTGTCCGCGAGCTTCGCAAGATGGCCGATAGTGGTGACACTAACAGGTTGGCGATAGTTTTACGTCGTGCCGATGAGCGTAGCCGCGACATCTATGATGTTTGGCTTACTGACAAGCGGGACGCATATCAGGAGAGCATTCATGAGATACTCAAGTAACTGGCCTAAACCTATGCGCTGCAGCGAACCCGGCGAGAGCGTCGCGGTTGCAATTCGTGCGTCCCGTGTGCCGGGTCGCTATATTGGGTCGTTCGGCGGAATTCGCGCGTTGGGTTTGACTGGGAGCGTTTTCGCTGTTGTCCTTTCTTTGCGGTCCCTGCGTTCTTTGCGGTTCCTTCCTGCAAATCTTGATGCGCATCAGGAAATCCTTCTTGCCAAGAGCCTCGTTCGCCTCGATGTAATTCGCGCCCACGGAACCTGAAGCGCGGATAAGCTGCCGTGCGTCTTCAATATTCCCCAAAGTTCGCTTCAGGCGCTTGACGAACGCTCGGACACGCCTCCCAAACTCATAGGTTCGCTCTTCGAGATCGAATCGCCTTGAATGTTCTCCTTCGGACATTTGAATTTGTTTCGAATTTCGAACTTCGGATTTCGAATTTGCATCCTACGATATCTCGAACACCGCCTCGATCTCCACCGCGATGTTCCCCGGCAGCGAACCCATGCCCACCGCGCTGCGCGCGCCGATGCCGTTTTCTTTGCCGAACACATCGGCGAACAGTTCACTGCAACCGTTGATGACTTTCGGATGGTCCAGAAAGTCCGGAGTGCAATTGACCATGCCCAACACTTTGATGACGCGCTTCACCCGGTCCAGGCTTCCCAGTTCACCGCGCAACGTCGCGAGGATCGCCAGGCCGGTCTGTCGCGCCGCGGCCTTTCCCGCGTCCAGATCGAGGTCCGCGCCCACGCGACCGGTGATGAGCGTTTTGTCCGGCTTGAGCGGGCCGTGGCCGGAGAGGTAGGCCAGGTTGCCGCAAACCACCAGCGGCTTGTAAACCGCCACCGGTTTCGGCGCGGGAGGAAGTTCGAGTTTCAGTTCGTCAAGCCGGGATTCGGGATTCATATTTAGCGAACCACGAATTAACACCAATTAACACGAATGGAAATGTCAAATAGCATTCAGTTGCCCTGGGGGCACATCAGCCTCTTTTTTGACAAGAGCCGCAATCCTGGAAAATGAGCGTTCGGCGCGCAAAGGACGCCACCGGTTTTTGATGGCCGTCGAACCATCCTTTGGTTAAAAAGAAGAACCAACACCATGAAACTCACTCGAAGAACTTTTTTCGCCACCGCCGCTTGTGCGGCCGCCGCGGCCGCCTCCGGCGCCGAATCCACACCGTCCGCAAAACCGGCGAGCGACAAACGCATCAAACTGGGCATCTCGACCTACTCCTACTGGCACTTTCGTCCGCCCAAGATTTCCATCGAAGCCGTGATCGAAAAATCGGCCGAGCTCGGCGTGGAAGGCGTGGATATTCTCCATCGCCAGATGGACATCGAAGAGAAGGCGCCGTTCGACAGCGCGGGGCGCACTTACTGCAATAAGTTGAAACGCCTCGCCTTTACGCAGGGCATCGATCTGATCTGCCTTTCGACCCACCAGAATTTCGTCAGTCCAAAACCGGAAGTTTTGACTGAAAATGTCCAACACACCAGGAAGTGCATTGAGATCGCCTACCAACTCGGCATTCCGTCTGTCCGCATCAACACCGGTCGCTGGAACACGGTTGATTTCGACACGCTCATGGCCAATCGCGGCATCGAGCCGATTTTGGCGGGTCACACCGAAGAGGAAGGTTTCAAATGGTGCCTCGACGGTATTCAACGTTGCTTGCCCAAGGCCGAGGAGTGCGGCGTAATCCTCGCGTTGGAAAATCACTGGGGCCTGGCGCGCACGCCCGAGGGTTTGCTGCGCATCGTCAACGCGATCAAGTCGCCCTGGCTCGGCGTGCTGATGGACACCGGCAACTTTCTGGAAAATCCTTACCCCAAGCTGGAACAAATCGCGCCCCGGACCGTCTTCGTGCAGGCCAAGACCTACTACGGCGGCGGCGAATGGTACACCCTCGATCTCGATTACAATCGGGTCGCCAAAATCCTCGCGGACGTTGATTACCGCGGATACGTGTCGCTCGAATTTGAGGGAAAAGAAAACCCCGACGTGGCCGTGCCGAGAAGCATCGAGATGCTGAGGAAGGAATTCAAAGCGTGAGCGAAGTGAGGGAGTATTGGAGCGCTGTCAAAACCCCGTCACTCCACCACTCCATGAGAATCAGCCAAATCATCTGCCAGAATATCAACCAATCAGCAAACCAGTTCTCCACTCGGGAATCGGCGCCGACGAGTGCACTCGAGGTTGAGTTCGCGGCCCCTCATTCGGTTTTGAAGGCTTGCATTTGCTTCCCGACCGCCCGCATCACCGCCAGGCGGGCCTTCCAGGCATCACGACCCGCATAGCCGTCCGGCAGGAGCGAGTTGGGCAGTAACGGATCGTGCCATAATGCTCCCGTCCAGGCTTCGCGTTCCTCCCGAAGCCAGTGGTGAAACGCCTTTGCCGCTGTTTCGTTGTTCACCCGGCCGCGCGGACGGCGCGCCAGGATTTCCTGATACCTCGTGTAGCGCTGGTTGATCCCGGCGAAGTCCCACGCGCCAGCGACGATTTGGGCGTCGCTTTCGCCGGCGCAGGGGCGGGCCTCGAGCAGGATAAGCGATTCGACATCCGCCGGTCCATCGGCAAGTAGGTCACGCTGTTCGGTCACGGGGTACGGGGTGATCCAAACACTGTTTTGGAGGTAGCCGAAGCCGCGGTCCCGGAGATAGCGCCTCAGCCTCGTCCTGGCGTGGCGTCTGACTTCGGGTACGTCGAACAGGATAAGCCGCCAGCGACCGTCCCATTGCCGGCGCCAGCAAGCCTCCGGGTCACGTCCACCGAGCGCTTCGAGGCGACCCGACTCCGTAAGGCGGTACAAGCGTTCGCCCGCGGGCCCGGAACCGCGTTTCAGCCACCGCTTGTTTTCTAGGCGCTGGAGTTGCCGAAGCAGGCCCTTTCGGTAAGCCCAGCCTTCGAAGGACTCGGTCATATTGCGCCAGGTGGGCCGGGAGATGGTCTCGGCGGTCCAGAGCAGGAAGCAGAGCAATTCTTCGGTCTTGGCGCGCATGGGATCATAGTGCCGAAACGGAAAAATCGTGCGACAAAAAAGTGATCCGGTCGGATCATATAAATGTCGCAGCCGTTTCAGCCGGCTGGACACCCTCCTGGAGTTCCGGAGCGAAAGACACAGCGCAGGTCTCCGACCCGACGCGAATCGCCCCCGTCCATCAGCGAATGCGTCTCGCATCAATTCATTATCTGGACAAAACCGGCCGGGCCCACTAATCAATCTGCATTTCATGAACAAAATGGATCTCAACGGAAGGAAGGCCATCGTCACCGGCGGCGCGCGCGGCATCGGCCAGGCCATTGCGGAACGACTGTTGGCCTCGGGCGCCAGTTGCAGCTTGTGGGACCGCGACGTCGCGCGACTCGAGCAGGCCGAAAAGAGCCTGTCGGCGGCGGGGAGGCTCCATACCGCTGTTGTGGATATCACCCGGCCTGAGTCCGTCGAGGCGGCGGTGGAAGCCACGGCCAGGCACTTCGGGAGCATTGACATTCTCGTCAACAACGCCGGCATTGCCGGCGTCACCAAACCGTTGTGGGAAATCACGCCCGCAGAATGGCGTGACGTGATCGAAGTCAATTTGATCGGCCTCTTCCATTGTTGCCGCGCCGTCGCGCCAAGAATGATCGAGCGAAAATACGGCCGCATCGTTAACATCGCCTCCATCGCCGGCAAGGAGGGCAACCCCAACGCCAGCCACTACAGCGCTTCCAAGGCCGGCGTGATTGCGTTGACCAAATCGCTGGGCAAAGAACTGGCCAGATCCGGCGTGCTGGTAAACTGCATCACGCCTGCCGTCATCCAGACCGAAATCCTCGACACCGTCCCCCAGTCGCACATCGACTATATGCGGTCACGAATCCCGATGGACCGTTTTGGGCGCAAGGAAGAAGCTGCAGCCCTGGTCGCGTGGCTATGCTCGGAGGACTGTTCGTTCAGCACGGGTGCAGTATTTGATTTGTCGGGCGGACGGGCAACCTATTGACGAGGACTTTTCAGGGACAGCCTCGCCCACGTCAGCGCCGGACGACATTCAGCCCCTTGGCCCATGAGCGCAGTCTCAGGCTTCCCACGGGCTATTTGGACGCCGCGTTCGGGCCAACGCCCTCGCTTTGCAAGTAAGCGAACAAATCCATCACCTGTTGCGGCGTCATCGCTTCCAGCAACCCCTCGGGCATGAGCGACACCAGCGAGGCATTCAGTTCTTTGATTTGATCGCGGGCCAACACGTGCCGCTGGTAGTTGCGATCGAGAAGGGTCACCGCGGTGGGGGACAATTCGACCAGCAAACCCGCAAGCGACTGATCGTCCGTGGTGATCGCGTCGTAGCCGACGTATTCCGGCCGGATGTAAGCGCTCGGATTGACGATATTGAACAGCATCACCTCGGTGTTCCTGCGGTCCGCGCCGCTCAGGTCGGGGCCAATCGTATTGCCTTCGCCAAACAGCCGATGACACACCGCACAATTTTGCTGGAACACAAGCTTGCCCGCGGCGATGTCGCCTTTGCCGCTTCGCCCCGCCGCGCCGCTGGGACTGAGAGTCAGCCGGAGCCGGTTCACCGTGTTTTGTTTTTCCTCATCCGATGCCGGCTGAATTCTGCCCCACCGCTTCTCCACGCGCGCGGTCAATACCGGGTCCTTCAGTGCGGCGATCTGCCGCAACTGATCGAAACCCAGGTCTGCTTGAGCGATCGTCCCCGCGTCCACGGCGTCCAGCAACACCGCCGTCCATGCCGACCGGCTGCAAAGGGCGTTGCGCCCGCGTTGTCGCAGGTCCGCGCCCCATCCGGGATACAACCGCACCAGGGCTTCGGCGATGTGTCGTTCCGGAAAATGCCCCAGCGCAGACAACGCGGCATTTTTGAGCGCGGCAGATTTTGATGTTTCAAAAAGCGCGAGCAGGTTCGAAACACTCCCCGGTTCGCTGATCTCACCGAGAATCTCAATCAGCGCAACACGATCTTTTTCCGGCGTCTTTTCGTCGGCGATCAGATTCAACGCAACGGATGTCGCCCCGGCATTGCCCAGTCGTAATCCGGCCCGAATCAAAGCCTGGCTCGGATTCGGACGTCGCCACGCCGCGGCAAACCACGACGCCAACGACGCGGGAACCTCGTCCAGTCGCCGGCCCGCGAGCGCCAGTTCCATTCCCTGGAGCAGCCGTTCGGCGTCGCCCTCTGTCGGGGCCAGCGACAACAGCCGCGCGCAGGCTGAATAACCGTCACCGGTGCCCTCGGCCGCGTAACGGCGGGCGATCCGTTCGGCAATGTGCCGACGGACGAGCGCACTCTGCCAGATTCGCGTCGATGCGAACAGCGCGACGACCGGGTCGCGATCTGAGACCGCTTTGCTTTCGATGGCCCACCAGATGAGCAAAGGAATCTGCGGGTCGCTGGCGTCGTCGTCGCGCTCCAACAGTTCGCGAATGATGGGCAGCGCGTCGCGTCCCGGCAGTCTCCTGGCGCTGCAAGCGAGTTGATTGCGAACCACTGGACTGGCCTCCTTCCGCGCGAGAACCATCAATTGTTTCCGGATCGGCGGCGAAACTTTTTTGGCGTCGCCGAGGAAACGAATCGACCAGACCCGCACATCATCGGCGCGGTGCTGGAGCAGTTCTCCGGCGAAGTCGTCGTTAAATCCGCCGCTGACATACAGCGCCCACAGACTCTCCAGCGCGAGATGGTCGTCGTTCGATTCACGAATGATCTTGCGCAATATCGGAATGACCTTCGGATCGCGGCGCTCCGCCAGAATCCGTCGCGCTTCGCGGTGGAACCAGTCGTTCGGATGCGCGAGCAATCCAACCAACTCTTCGCTCGAAGACCTGGAGAGGTCGAACGAGGCACGAGGGCCGCGCGCGTCCTTCTGCCATTCAATTTTGTAAATGCGCCCGTTGCTCCGGTCCCAGGTGTCCAGCGGGTCAACGTGCGTCGCCCGCTTGTCATACCAGTCGGCGACGTAAACCGCGCCATCCGGGCCGACGGTCAGATCAACCGGCCGAAACCAGATGTCGTCGGCGGTCAACAGGTCGCCGCCGAAATGGCCCAGGAAACTGGAGCCGTCGGGTTTGAGCACATGCCAAAAGACTGCGTTCGCCAGCAGATTGCCCGCGATGTAACTGTTGTTGAACCGCGCGGGAAACGCGCCGCCCTGGTAAATGATCCCGCCGCAGGTGACGTGTCCGCCTTTGAATCCGGTGTAGGGAATGTGGTCGAAGTAACCAAACGTGTAAGGATTGTGCAACGGGCCGTGTTTGCTGAAGCCTTTGATGTAATAACCGCCCTGCACCTGATGCAGCCCGATTTGCTCGCCGAAATTGGTTCCCGCAATGACGTTGCCGTGCTCATCGAAATCGAGTCCCCACGTGTTGCCGCCGCCCTCGGCGAACAGTTCGAACTCACGCGTGATCGGGTGGTAACGCCAAATGCCCTGCTGAAATTCAAAGCCCCGAATGTGCGCCGTCACCGTGCTCCCTTGCGCGCCGTAAAGCCAACCGTCCGGCCCCCAGGTCAGCGAATTGGCCACCGCATGCGCGTCTTCCAGCCCGAAACCGCTGAGCAACACTTCCGCGTCGCCATCGGGAATATCATCGTGATTCCGGTCCGGATAAAAGAGGAGGTAAGGCGGTTGGACAACGAAAACGCCCCCGTAACCAATCGCCAGACCGGACGCAAGGTTCAGCCCGCCCACAAAGTCCTTGAACTTGTCCGGCACGCCGTCGCCGTCGCGGTCTTCACAAATCGTAATGCGATCCGCGCCTTTCGGTCCGCGCGGGGGCGGCTCCGGCACATGGTCGTATTTAGTGCGGAGATATTGATCGACGCTGACCGGTTGCAAACCGGCGGGAGTCGGATACTGCAAATATTGGATCACCCACAGGCGACCGCGCGCGTCGAAGCCGATCGAGAGGGGTTGGCGGATGTCCGGTTCGCTGGCGACGAGCGTCACCTTAAACTCCTCGGCGACTTTCATGTGCCGGAGGGCGTCCCGCGGTGAAAGCCCTCCGACACCGGATAAGACTGCGGGAGCGAATAAAATCGCCGCACTGACGCAGTGGATGGCGTGATTGAAACCGCGGGTCATAATTACTCACAGAAATCTCCGGCTCCCCCACCCTCCGGGCGACTTGACTCGACAAAGGAGCCGGGCCGTCGAATACTTCCGACGAATCATGCGCACAAAACATTTTCCCGCTTCGCGTCTCATGCTGGCGATTGGGGTTTGCGGGCTGACTCTATCGGAAAGCGCGGTCGGCTCGCCAGAAACAAATTCGCCGCCGCCACTCATTCGCGCCCACGCCCACAACGATTACGAGCACGCGCGGCCGCTGTTCGATGCCCTCGACCACGGATTCTGCAGCGTCGAAGCGGACATCTGGCTCGTGGACGGCAAATTGCTCGTTGCCCACGACCGCAGCAAAGTAAAACCGGAACGAACGTTGCAGGCGCTTTATCTCGATCCCCTGCGGGAGCGCGTGCGGCAGAACGGCGGCCGGCTCTATCGGGACGGGCCTGCGGCCATTCTCCTGATTGATGTGAAATCCGACGCGGAGACAACTTATGCCGCCTTGCGCGAAGTGCTGAAGCAATACTCCGATTTGTTGACCGCGTTTCGCGACGGAAGTGTCCGGACCAACGCCATCACCGCGGTCATTTCAGGCAATCGCGCCTCGAAAACCATGGCGGCGGAATCGCTCCGTTACGCGGGTGTCGATGGTCGCATCGAAGACCTTGATACCGCCGCAGCGAGCGCTCTGGTCCCGCTGGTCAGCGACGATTGGAGCAAAGTTTTCAAATGGCGCTGGAATGGCGCCATGCCCGAGGACGTGCGGCAACGACTCGAACAACTCGTCGCCAAAGCTCACGTTCGAGGGCACAAAATCCGGTTCTGGAACACTCCGGACAAGCCTGAAGTCTGGAAAGCGTTGTTCGACGCCGGCGTGGATCTGATTAACACCGATAATCTGGCGGGATTGCAGAAGTTTTTGCTCAAGCCAACCGCACCGTAGCGCTGCGCGATTCCGCCGCATTGCACCCGTGAACCTATCCGGTCAAGGGATCAAAGCGGCAAGCTACTACAGCCCGCCGTCTTTGACTTGCCTTCTGGAAGCGGAATTTTCGCGTTTTCATTAACCCAGGGAACTGTAACATCCCTCATTATTGAATAGTGTCATGCAATTTCAATTCCTGTTGATCGCCCAAGCGTCGGTCATCCTGCTTGGAGCGATCGCGCGCGCTGAAATCAAAACTGTCTTCGCGCACAACGAAGACGCGACTGCCGCCTTCAGGTTCAAGAACGTGCCTTCACCGTCCGCCAGCGACGCAGCGGCAGCGGCTGTGTTCACGATCGTGGACGGGAGGAAGGACATCAACAGTGGGGACGTTGATAAGCTCCACGACGGCAAGGTTCCCACCGAGGAAGACCAGCCGTCCGATAATTTCTTCTTCAACCCGGGCAGTGAGGGCGGGCGGCTTCTGGTGGACCTGGGCCGCGCGATTGATATCAAGCAGGTCAACACCTACTCGTGGCATCCCGGCGCGCGCGGTCCGCAGGTGTACCAGCTTTACGCCAGCGACGGGGGCGCCGGCGATTTCAATGCACAGCCGAAGAAAGGGACCGACCCGGAAAAGTGCGGGTGGAAACGGGTGGCCAATGTCGATACGCGGCCGAAGCAGGGTGAAGGCGGCGGGCAGTATGGCATCAGCCTCTCCGATTCCGACGGTGCCCTTGGCCGCTATCGCTATCTCCTGTTTGCCATCGCCCGCACGGAAGATGCCGACCCGTTCGGCAACACGTTCTACAGCGAAATCGACGTGATCGACCGCGATGCACCGGCGGTGGCGGAAACGCCCGCCAGGCAAACAATCGAAAAAACCTTCGCCGCGGCCGGTGGAACGTATCAGATCACCATTGACACTTCCGCGGCGCCGGATTTGACGGAATGGGCCGAGCAGATGCTGGCCCCGGTCGCGCGGGAGTGGTATCCGAAAATCGTCGGGTTGCTGCCCAGTGGCGGCTATGAAGCTCCGGGACGTGTGACCATCGCGTTTCGAGAAGGGATGAACGTGCCTGCGGCCGCGAGCGGGAACCGGATCAATTGCAACAGCGGCTGGTTCCGGCGCAACCTGAAGGGCGAAGCCAGAGGATCGGTCGTGCACGAGATGGTCCACGTCGTGCAGCAGTACGGCCGGGCGCGGCGCAACAATCCCGACGCCACGCGCACCCCGGGATGGCTGGTGGAAGGGATTGCCGACTACATCCGCTGGTTTCTCTATGAGCCGGAAACCAAAGGCGCCGAGATCACCAGGAAAAACCTTTCCCGCGCGCGCTACGACGGCAACTATCGCATTACCGGGAATTTCCTTAATTGGGTGGGCGGCAAGTATGACCCGGACATCGTCAGGAAGTTGAACGCGGCGGCCCGCGAGGGCAAGTACGACGAGGGCTTATGGAAGAATTACACGGGCAAGACCGTGCAAGAGCTCGGTGAAGAGTGGAAAAAGGTCATGGAAGAGAGAGTCGCTGCGACGACAGCCGCCAGCGATTAAGCGAGCATCAGCAACTTCCGGCAAAGTCGGAGGCTTCCAATGTCCTTGTCAGCGATTATCAGCGCTCCTTGGTGGTGGAGCTGAATCGCTCAGGAAGCGGCGCGGTGGACGATGTTTGGGCGGTAAAATCCCGTCGCGCAAATCGAAATTGGTAAATCGAAACCGGCTACACCGTGTAGGTCCCGGAAGCGGTGGTGCCGCCGCGACCGGTCCAGTTGGTGTGGAAAAATTCGCCGCGCGGTTTGTCCACGCGTTCGTAGGTGTGCGCGCCGAAGTAATCGCGTTGGGCCTGGAGCAGGTTGGCCGGGAGGACGGCGGCGCGATATTGGTCGTAGAAGACCAGCGCCGTGGTGAAGGCCGGTGCCGGTATGCCACGCTTCATCGCGGCGCTCACGACGTTGCGCCAGCCCTTCTGGCAACGCTTGATTTCCCCGCGGAAATAGTCGTCGAGCATCAGGTTCATGAGCTTGGAATTCTGCTCGAACGCTTCCTTGATCTTGCCCAGGAAACGGCTGCGGATGATACAACCGCCGCGCCACATGAGGGCGATCCCGCCATAATTGAGGTTCCACTGGTATTCCTGAGCGGCCGCGCGCATCAGCATGTAGCCCTGGGTGTAGCTGACGATTTTGGAAGCGTAAAGCGCGTCGCGAACGTCATTGATGAACTGCTTCTTTGCCTCCGGCTTCCTGGACTGGGCAAGGGCCGGCCGGGGGCCTTTGAGTTTCCTGGCCGCCTTCACGCGCTCGTCTTTGAGGGCGGACACGCAACGGGCATAGACGGCTTCCGCGATGAGCGTGATGGGAATACCGAGATCGGCGCTGTTTTGCACGGTCCATTTGCCCGTGCCCTTCTGGCCGGCGGTGTCGAGGATTTTTTCGACCAGCGGCTGGCCGTCGGTATCTTTGAACGCGAGAATATCGCGGGTGATTTCGATCAAATAACTCTCCAGTTCGCCCTCATTCCATTCCTTGAAAACCTGATGCATTTCCTCCGCGGTCATGCCCAGACCCGTTTTCAGGATGTGGTAAGCCTCGCAGATCAGTTGCATGTCGCCGTATTCGATGCCGTTGTGCACCATTTTCACATAATGACCGGCGCCGTTTTCGCCGACCCAATCGCAACAGGGGGTTTCGTCGGCCACTTTGGCGGCGATGGCCTGGAAGATCGGTTTGACGTGCGGCCACGCAGCCGGCGAACCGCCGGGCATGATGCTCGGACCGTGACGCGCTCCTTCCTCGCCACCGGAGACGCCCGTGCCGATGTAGAGCAGGCCTTTCGACTCGACGTACTTCGTGCGGCGGATCGTGTCTTCGAAGAGCGAATTGCCGCCGTCAATGATGATATCGCCCGCTTCCAGGAGGGGGATGAGTTGCTCGATGAATTCGTCCACCGGTTTGCCGGCCTTGACCATGAGCATCACGCGGCGGGGCTTCTTGAGGTGGCCGACCATTTCTTCCAGGGAATGGGCGCCAAGAACGTTGGTGCCTTTGGCTTCCTTGGCGAGAAAATCGTCCACTTTGGCGACGGTGCGGTTGAAGGCGACCACGGTGTTGCCGTGGTCGTTCATGTTGAGGATGAGATTCTGGCCCATGACGGCCAATCCGATCAGTGCGATGTCAGCTTTTGGTTCCATGTTCAAAGTTGTCCAAGAGAGGGCTACGATACAAAAGCGCGCCGGTTGCGCCAGAAGTTTTTTTGCGCCACCCATCGGATAATAACCCGGCTGGTTGCCGTGTGGCGATGCTTTTCGCCCGTTGTTTCCATTCCGTTGCGGTCGTCCGACCTGCATTTGGCGAAAATGTTGGGGTCTTCACCCCATTGGCGAACGGGGGCAATCCGGCACTAAACTCGAACAATAGTGCCGAGGCCGCTCGCAATAAAATGTTTTTACCAGCCGCGGCTCACCATTGTCCACATGTGCAACAGAATCATCAGGGGTTTCGCACTTGGCCTTTTGTCCGGCGGGTGCGCGGCGGGCCTGCCGATCACCAACGAACTGTCGCTCGCCATCCCGCAGCCGGGATCGTATCAGTTGCGCATTCTTGCGCCCGATTTGCTGGAGCTTTACCTGATAAACACCACGCCGCCGAACCCTGCACGCGTGGATAGCTGGGATTTTGTGGATGCCGCCGGTTCGCCGCAGTTGCCGGTGGCGCAGGACCTGGCGGTCACGATCGGCGCGCAAACGGTCGCCATCCAATCCCTGGGCTTCAAACGGCGCGTCCTTTACGCGCCCCTCAAACAACGCGACCTGCGCATCGGGAACTCTCTTTATCTGCAACTCGCCGCGCCGATTGCCGAAGGACAGACAGTCCAGGTCAACAACCTGACCGCGGCCCACTGGCCCACCAATTCACCGTTTGTGGCGACGATGGATCCGTTGCGATTCAGCCCGGCCCTCCATGTGAACGAGGTCGGCTACGCGCCGGCGTTTCCGAAAAAGGCGATGGTCGGCTATTACCTCGGCAGTTCGGGCGAGATGAACATTCCCGCGTCGTCCGGATTCAAGCTGATTGACGCCAAAACCGGCGCCCAGGTCTATCAAGGATCGCTCGTCCTGCGGCCTGACGTCGGCTACTCCTATACGCCGACGCCCTATCAAAAAGTTTACCAGGCCGACTTCGGCGCGTTCACCAACGCGGGAGAATACAGGCTGGTCGTGCCCGGTCTGGGCGCGTCGCTGCCGTTCCTGATCGACGACGGCATCGCCCTGGCGTTTGCGCGGACGTATGCGCTGGGGTTGTATCATCAGCGTTGCGGCACGAACAACGCGCTGCCGTTCACGCGCTTCACGCACGGCCCCTGCCACGCGGCCCGGGCCGGCATACCCTCGCCGCAGACGTCCTTCGCGTTCACCTGGAACACCGTCTCGAACTACGCGAGGCAGATTAATTCCAATAATCCTTTTCAGACCGCGCCGTTGCTCACCAACGAATCGGCGCAACTTTACCCGTTTGTGAACCAGGGGACCGTGGAGGTTTCCGGCGGTCATCACGATGCGGGTGATTACAGCAAATACACCATCAACAGCGCGGCATTGATTCATTATCTGGTTTTCGCCGCGGACGCTTTCACCGGCGTGGGCGACCTCGACAATCTCGGCATCCCGGAAAGCGGCGATGGCCGGAGCGATCTGCTGGAAGAGGCAAAATGGGAGGCGGATTTTCTGGCAAAAATGCAGGATGCCGACGGCGGTTTTTATTTTTTGGTTTATCCGCGCAACCGCGAGTATGAGGACAACGTGCTGCCCGACCAGGGGGACCCGCAAGTGGTCTGGCCGAAGAACACCGCCGCGACCGCCGCCGCAACCGCCGCGCTGGCGCAGTGCGGTTCCTCGCCGCTGTTCAAAAAACAATTTCCCGAGAGCGCGACCAACTATCTGGCGAGGGCGCAACGGGGCTGGCAATTTCTGACCAACGCCATCGCCCGATATGGCCGGGCGGGCGCGTACCAAAAGCTCACCCATTACGGGGACGAGTTCACGCACGACGACGAATTGGCCTGGGCGGCGTGCGAATTATTCCTCGCCACCGGCGAAGATTCGTACCATCAGAAGTTGAAAGATTGGTATGATCCCGCGGATCCGAAGACGCTTCACTGGGGTTGGTGGCGATTGTTTGAAGGCTACGGGTGCGCAGCCCGCAGCTACACGTTCGCGGTCAAGACCGGCCGGCGCCAATTGAACGAGCTGGATCCGCTTTACCTGACCCAATGCCAGAATGAAGTCATCAAAAGCGCCGAAGACCAGCTCCACTGGGCGCAGAACAACGCCTACGGCACCAGTTTTCCCGCCGAAACCAAGCGCGTGCGCAACGCGGGCTGGTACTTTTCCAGCGACCGGGCCTTCGACATCACGGTCGCCTACCAACTTTTTCCCCGCTCCGACGTGCTGGCCGACCCGCGCGGCGATTATCTCGACGCCGTCCTGAGCAATGTGAATTACGAGGGTGGCTGCAATCCCGTGAACGTCACCTACCTCACCGGCCTGGGCTGGAAGCGGCAGCGGGAAATCGTCCAGCAATACGCACAGAACGACCGGCGCGTCCTGCCGCCGACGGGCATTCCGCTGGGCAACGTTCAATCCGGATTTCCCTATATCAACAATTACGGAGCGGAACTCGGCGAACTCACCTTCCCGGCGGACGGCGCAGCCATCGCGCCTTACCCCTTTTACGATCGCTGGGGGGACACCTTCAACACGAGCACCGAATTTGTGGCGGTAAACCAGGCGCGCGCGCTGGCAAGTCTCGCATTCGTCGCCGCCCTGACCTCCTCCAAAATGCAGCCGTGGAGTTCGGCTTCCGCGCAAATCAGCGGGCTCCCGACGCAGGCTGGCGTGGGGAGTTCCTTGACTGCCTCGCTTCAATTTGCCGGCATGGATTTGGCCAGGGCGCGCGTTGTGTGGGAGGCACGCGACCAGGAACCAGCCTTCGGCAATACCTTCACCTTCGCGCCCTCCAATGTGGGCACTCAGTGGGTGGAAGTCGAAGCCCAATGGCCCGACGGCCGCCGGGTTGCGGCCACGACAAATTTTTTGGCAACCAACGGCCTGCCCACGTTGACGGTGGCGGCCACCGTGAATACCGCTCGTGAGCGGGGGCGCAAACCGGGTGTGTTCACCTTTACCCGCCTGGGCGACGCGACCCGCTCCTTGACCGTCTATTATCAGTTGAGCGGCACGGCGACAAAATGGAACGACTACCGGCGCCCGGAAGGGGACATGCCCGACTTTTTCACCATCCCGGCAGGCTCGACGAGCGCCGCGCTGACGATCGTGCCGGTGGACGACAAGGAACTGGAAGGCCCGGAGACGGTTGTGCTCACACTTTCAACCAACGCGGCCTACAACGTCGGATCGCCCGACCGCGCCACTCTCACCATAGACGACAATGAACTCCCCCCGCATTCGGGCATCGGGCCGGACAGCGACGGCGACGGGATGAGCGACGCGGATGAATCGGTGGCGGGAACGGACCCGCAGGCGGCGAACTCGGCGCTCAAAATCGTTTCGTTGAGCCGCGACCCGACCGGCAGCGTTGCGATTACCTGGACGAGTGTGCCGGGCAAAACCTACCTGATCGCCTGCAAGGACAATCCCGAGGACCCCTATTGGTCGGACCTGAGCGGCCCGGTGGCGGCTGAGGGCGCGACCACCTCCTGGACGGACGAAAGCGCCGGCCAAAATTCCCGGCGAGTTTATTCCATTGTAGTGAGTTGAGCGGACTCAGAGCGCCGGCTGTTGGATGTTGAGGCCGCCCTTGGATGTTTCGATGATCCCTTTGGCAATGGCGTAGCGAGTGAGGCCGGCCACGTCGTGGATGTCCAGTTTATGCATGAGCTGTTGGCGGTGTTTCTCCACGGTTTTGATACTGATGAACAATTCGCCGGCGATTTGCTTGTTGGCGTAGCCTTCGGCGATCAACTGGAGCACCTCCAACTCGCGCGGGGTGAGTTTGGGACTTTTCCTCGCGCCGGGCGGCTTGCCCAGGGAAGCGCGGTAGTGTTCCAGCAGCCGTTTGGAAATGGCCGGGCTGAAAAAGGCATTGCCCTTTTTCGCCTCGCGGATGGCGGCCACCAGGTCCTGGGCGGCGGTCTGTTTGACCAGATAACCGGAAGCGCCCGCGTCGGTTAATTGCTGCACATACTCGTCGTCGCTGTAGGACGAAAGGATGAGCACTCTGGATTTGGGGCTCTCCCGGGTGACTTGCCGGGTGGCCTCCAGCCCGTTGAGCGAGGGCATCGCGATGTCCATGACCACCACGTCGGGTTGCAGGCGTTTGGCCATCTGGACCGCCTGCCGCCCGTTTTCGGCCTCGCCGACAATGTTCATATCCTCCTCGGCTTCCAACAAGGCGCGCAGGCCTTGCCGGACCACCGTGTGATCATCCGCCAATAGCACAGTTATTTTTTGCATAGGTCAGCTCCCGGTTTTTTTTGGTTGAGCGGAGTCTGTCGTTTTCCCGGCTTCAACGGAATCAGCGCCACGATCGTCGTTCCCTTGCCGGGCGCCGACGTTACGGCAAACTGTCCGTTGACCAACCGGAGTCGCTCCTGCATGCCCATGAGGCCGAGGCCGCTCTTGTCCTTCGAACTCATTTCCAACTGATCCGGTTGAAATCCTTTGCCGTTATCCTTCACCGTCAACCGAATCCGGTCGTTTGCTTCGCGTATGACGACCTGAACCCGACTGGCTTCGGCATATTTGTAAACGTTGGTGAGGCTCTCCTGGACGACGCGATAGATCACCGTTTTCGGCTCGCCGGCCAGTTGCTCCACCGCGGCGTCGGCGCGGAAATTAAGCCGGATACCGGTCCGTTTCGCAAACGCCCGGATGTGCCACCGCAACGCCACGATCAGCCCCAGATCATCGAGCATGGCCGGCCGCAACTCATACGAAAAGCGGTGCACGTTATACATCGTCTGCTCCAGCAGACTCTGCGTTTCCGCGATGGTGGCATCCAGGCCATCGCCGACTTTGGCCGCCTTCTGTTTGAGCAACTGCAGGTTCACGCTGATGGCCGCCAGCGCCTGGCCCACCTCGTCGTGCAGCTCGCGGCTGATGCGCTTGCGCTCTTCTTCCTGGGCGTGCAAGACTTTGCTGGAGAGTTCGCGCAGCTTTTCCTGCATCGCCATGGCCTCGTTGAACAGTTCGCGGTAATGCTCCTCGCTTTTGCGGAGCGCTTCCTCGGCCCGTTTGCGCTCGGTAATGTCGCGGCCGATCGCGTAAAAGACCTGCTCGCTCGGCGCCGGCGTGGCGGCCCATTGCGTCCACAGGTAGGTGCCGTCTTTGCTGCGGCCCCGCAGCTCATAGGACACCACGGTCGAGCCGGCTCTCAATTTTTCAATTTCCCCCACCACACCTTCGCGGTCGTCCGGGTGGATTAAATCAAGGTAACGCCCGGAAAGCAGTTCTTCCGTGGTGTAACCGACGATGCTTTCCCATGCCGGGTTGACGCGCTTCAGGTAACCGTCGAAGCCCGCCACGCAGAGCAAGTCCACCGACAGCGTAAAAAAGCGGTCGAACTGTTCCTGGATGCGCTTGCGCTGAATCACCATGCCAACCTGGTTCGCCACGGCGGAAACCAGTTTGATGAGCCGCTGGTCTTCCTGGCGTGATTCGCGCCCGAAAAATTCGATCACCGCCACGACCTGGTCCGCGGCGAGCACCGGAATGGCCATGCCCGCCTTTAATCCGCCTTTCTGCGCGGAGCGGGCGAACGGGAAATTCGGCTCCAGCGTCACGTCCGAGCTCCAGGCCGGCTGTCTGCTCAACCAGGCACAGCCCGGAAGTCCCTCGCCGGGTGGGAACGTTCCGTCCTCGTTCTCGCGGCGAAACTCTCTCACCCTGGAGGGCGCGGTGGCGTGCAAGGCCGGACTGCACTCCAGGCAGCTCCCGTCGGGCCGCGGAATCCAGGCCTGTCCCAGCGCCCAGCCGGTGGCCTGGCAAACCTTGGTCAACACTGAGCGCAAAGCCGCATGCAAATCTTCCGCCTCGCTGGCGGAGAGGGCGATGGTTTGCAGCAGGCGGATTTCCTCCTCCGCACGCTTGCGTTCCGTGATGTCGCGGATGATACCGCAAAAAAATCGCCCTTTGTCCGTCTCCCACATGGCCAGGGAGAGTTCGAGCGGAAATTCCGCGCCGCTTTTTCTCAGGCCGCGCAACTCGACGGTCTTGCCGATCAAATGCGACTCCGTCCCGTGGCCCACACGCTGGATACCCGTTTCGTGACCCTCCCGGTAGCGCTCCGGCATCAACCCGCTGATGGGCTGGCCGACGATCTCATCATTCGTCCGTTCGAACATCGTGCGCGCGGCCTCGTTGCAGGCGATGATATTGCCGGCGCTGTCCGCGAGAATGATGGCGTCAATGGCGGACTGCATCAACGTGCGAAACTGTTCTTCGCTTTCGCGCAGCGCCTGCTCGGCCTCCCACCGGTCGGTCACGTCGCGCGTCACAACGATCGCGTGGGTCACCTGGCCTTTTTGGTGATAGGGATAATAGCTGACATCGAAATACCGCCGGCCCAGCGCCCGCATCTCGAACCAGGCCTGGTAATGCACTTCCTCGCCGGCGAAGCATCGGTCGAGATGGGCCCGAATGATCGTTCGGAAGGCCGCCTCACCCCAAAGGTTCTCCACCGTGGAGCCGAGAATCTCCCCCCGGCTCTTGCCGTGCGCCCGGCAATAGGCGTCGTTGGCGGCCTCATAGCGATAGCTGGCGGCGATGAGCGTCAGGAATTCGCGCGAAGTATTGACGATCGATTCGTAGCGCTTCCACATCTCCTCGGACGCCTTGCGCCGGGTGATCTCGTGGCTGAGCTCGCGGTTGGTGGCGGCCAATTCGGCGGCCCGCCTTTCCAGCTTCTCATTCAGCTCGCCCAAACGGGTGTTGGCTTCGCGGAAACCGCGGTGATGCGCCTCGAATGGCGAGAGGACTTCCATGAGAAAAGTTCCCACCTCCTGCACCTGCCGCTGGATTCGCTCCGGCGCCAGCGCGGGCAGCGGCGCGGCGACCGACGCCTCCTGGTGGATTTTGGCCACATCCAGAATGCCCAGGCCTTCGGCGATCGCTTTGCGCCCCAGCTCGTAGGCCAGGTGCAACGCCTCCTCGCCTTCGCTCGCCAGATAATTCTGCAAGCCGGCGGTGTAAAGCTCCGAAAGCTCCTGTAACGATTTATTCATGACGCATTCCGAGAAAGCGAACGACCAACACCAGCGCATCGTCATTTCCTTTGAAATACTGGTCCATGATGCGCTCGGCGATTTGTTGCGGGGAATCCGAGGCCGTCAGGCCCCGGCCAAAATCCCCGCGGATGCCGTCGCTGGCCAGGATCAGCAGGTCGTTGGGAGCGATGGCGACGACACTGGCGTGCAAGGGCGGGAGTTGGTAGCCGACCACGCCGCCGCGCAGCAGCGCGCCTTCGGAGGCGGGGACGGTTTTGGGATCGGCGCGCAGCAGCAGGCCCTCGACGTTGCCCACGCAAAGCCAGGTGAGCGTTCCCTCGTGCATGTTAAAGGATGCCAGTGTCATCACTGCGCCACGCGTGTCGCGTAAGGCCCGGTGGCAGCGTTTGACCAGAGTGATGACCGATTGATCAGCGTTTTCCGCCAACACCGCGACGGCGGTTTGGGCGGCGGCGGTTGCCCCATCGCCGTGTCCGAGGCCGTCCACCACCGCGGCCAACGCGCCGTGGTCGAACACTTTTACCAGGTACAGGTCGCCGGAGACTGTCTGGCCGGGGAGCGCCTGATCGGCGACGCCCCAATCAATGAACGGTTTGCGATAAAACAGGGTTGTGCTCATGTCAACGGACCCATTTGCGCATGGTCACCCTGGTCCCCTTGCCCGGCTGTGATTGAATGTCAAACTCGTCCATCAGCCATTTGGCGCCGGGCAGACCGACGCCCATCCCTTTTTCGCTGGAGTACCCGTACTGCATGGCCCGCTCGATGTCGGCGATGCCCGGCCCTTCGTCGCGGGCAACGATCTGGATGCCGTATTTGCTGCCGTCATGCGTTCCCGAAAGGACGATCTCGCCATGCTTGGCGTGATTGACGATGTTGCGGGCCACTTCGGAAATGGCGGCCGCAATCACGGTCGGGTCACTCCCGGCAAACCCCAACTGGATCGCCAAGGCCCGGCCTTTTTGACGGGCAACGACGATGTCCGCCGCCGACTTGATCAGCACGCAAAATTCCTCGTTGAGGGCGCTCATTTACGGCTGTCGCTGCCGCGCTTGTTTTGCGCATCGAAAGGCGTCTTTAACTTTGGGAATGAAGACGGCAACGCTCGCCTTGCGCCGCCGCGTTTGGTTTTGGCGTTCAGAAAGGACAGTCCTTCTTCCAAATCCAGCGCTGTGCCGACCCCCTCCAGCGTCAGGCCCAGTTGGACCATCGCAAAGGCAACGTCGGGCTGGATGCCGACGATGACAGTTTCTGCCCCGCGCAGTTTGAGCATGTGCGCAACCCCGCGCAATGTGCGAGTGGCAAATGAATCGATGACGTCCAGGACGGTGACATCAATGATGACACCGCGGGATCGATACTGGCCCACACGGTCCGCGAGGTCATCCCGCAGTTGCAACAAATCGGCGTCTGAAAGCACTGACTGAATGGTGGCAATCAGGAAGTCGCCTTGTTTGAGGATTGGAACATGCACAGAATGTTGTCTTTCAGGCGGGTTGTTCGCCCGGTGTCAGTTCGCCGGTCATGATGACGTTGTAGCCCAGCAGGCGCTCGGCCTCCTCGATGCCGCCCTGCAGGTCGCCGACGGCGTTCATCTTGCTCAAATCGACGCCGATGGTAACGAGGGTCTGGGCGATCTCGGACGACAGTCCGGTGATGATCACGCTGGCGCCCATCAGGCGCGATGCTTCCACGGTTTGCACCAGGTGGTTGGCCACGGTCGAGTCAATGGTGGGCACGCCGGTGATGTCAATGACGACTACCTTGGCGCGGTTCTGGCGGATGCCGCGCAGGAGTTGTTCGGTCAACTGCCGCGCGCGCTGGGCGTCAATGACGCCGATGATCGGCAGAATCAGCAACCGCTCGCGCACCTGGAGCACCGGCGTGGAAAGTTCGCGAATGGCCTCCTGTTGCTGCCGGATGACGCGCTCGCGCTCTTGCACGAAGCTGACACCCACGGTGTTGGCAATCCGGTTGGATGCCGGCTCGTAGGCGTCGAGCACGCGGTTGAGCAGCTCAAAATCGGTTTGATATTTCTTGAACAGCGAGCGGGCCAGCACGTCACGCAGCAGGAGCACGATGCCGAGCACTTCGTGCGTTTCAACGCCGCGCGGAATGATGCGTTCGGACAGATTGCGCGCGTAGGCCTGGAGCGCTTCCACGCTGCCGGTTTCGAGCACTTCCACGTAGTTGTCATACACGGAAGTGGCTTCGGAGAAGATTTCCTCCTTGCTCATTGCCGTCAGCAGCTCGGCGTCGGTGATCCGGCGAGCCCATTCCTCGCGAAGCTGCGTGCGGTTCTGGCGCAAGTGCGCCACCAACTCGCGCAGCAACGCAGCGCTGGTTTCCGGCGGGTGCGCGTCCGTCATTTGGAATTTGTTGTTTTCTCTGCGTCTGGCAGCCGGCTTCATGGCACCTCCTTTTTGCTCGACAGTTTTGTTTCCATTTTTTGCAAGTTTAACAGGTCGCACCAGGCTTTTGGAATAGGGTGACCGGCGAATATTGAAGGTAGGGTTTTACCCCATATCCGCAAGGGCAAAATTTTGACCTTGAAAACTGGATTGCACTTGCTTGCGCATAAAAGATCTCTCACGGGCAACTTCATACTTTGGCACCGGCACGGCACGCTTTCAAGGGTGGGATCGCGCCGGGAATCACGTCGGGCAATCCTTCCACTGCAACGGTGAAAGGAGGTGTTCGCCCCGGACAATTTCAGGTCTTCACCCACTGACATGGACAGGGACCAAACGTGTATTTTCAGTAACGACGCATCTGATCGGTGGCCGCGCGAATACAAGTTTGTTCACGATGCAGGCGGGAGAGGAAGCGGTCCGTGAAATGCAGATGGCGCGCGGCTCGCAGGCCGCAGTCTGCGCCCGGTTCTGACTCCCAGGCCGCCTGGTCGCGACGGAAAGAACCTATGAACGAATCGGACCCTGCCATACTGGTGGTGGAAGATGACCCAAACGAAGTCTTCCTGATCGAGCGGGCTCTTCAAAGAGCAAATCTGACCATTCCGTTGCGCGTGGCGCGCGATGGCCAGGAGGCGATCGATTACCTGAACCATCAGGGTGATTTCACCGACACTGCCCGTTATCCGGCGCCAACGTTGATGCTGCTCGACCTTAAAATGCCGCGCAAAAACGGCTTTGAAGTCCTCGGATGGCTGCGGCAGCAACCGGGCCTGCGCCGGCTGGTCGTCGTGGTACTGACCTCCTCCAATCTGACGGCGGACATCAACCGGGCGTATGATTTGGGCGCGAATTCCTACCTGATCAAGCCCGGGGATTTCAAGGCATTGGTTGACGTCCTCAAGTGGTTGGCCCGTTACTGGCTGGCGTTAAATGAGAATCCCGACCTCCAGATCGGGACAGACGCTGACCGAACGGCCTTTGGCTTCAAACCCCAGGCCGCATAAGCCGTGGAAGACTCATTGAACATCCTGCTCGTGGACGACAATCCCGACGACCGCGCGCTGGCCCGTCGGGAGATCGGCCGGGAATTTCCCAACTGCCAATTCCAACAGGTCACCAGCGCCAAAGAACTTTCGCAGGCTATCGAATCCACTCGCTGGGACATGGTCGTGACCGACTATCAGTTGCTCTGGACCGACGGCATTACGGTGTTGCTCGCGGTGAAGGTGCGCTGGCCGGACTGCCCGGTGATCATGTTCACCGGCAGCGGAAACGAGGAAGTCGCCGTGCAAGCAATGAAAGCCGGCCTGGACGATTACGTCCTCAAATCGCCCAAACACTACGCACGTCTGGCTTCGGCGGTGCACATGGCGCTGGAGCGGCTCAAGCAACGCCGCGCCCTGCGACAGGCGGAAACCCGTTATCAGAGCCTCTGTGACGACGTTCCCGTCGGCCTTTTCCGGGTCGCTCGCGACGGGAGAATTATTGACGCAAATCCCGCCCTGATCGAAATGCTGGGATTTCCCGACCGCCAGGCACTGCTGGCGGTAAACGCAATGAATTTTTTTGCCGACTCGACCGAGCGGCACGCGCTGCTGAACGCGCTCAAAGGGTCGGAGATCATCCGGTTTTTTGAGACCCGATTTTATCGCCGCGACGGAAAACTCATCTGGGCGGAGGTCAATGCGCGCGTCATCCGCCATGATCTCGAGCAAGTGGCCTGTTATGAGGGGAGCCTGGAAGACATCACCTCGCGTAAAGAGGCCGAGCAATCGTTTCGGGAAAGCGAGGCGCGCAAAGGCGCCATCCTGGACTCGGCCCCCGACGCCGTAATCACCATCAACGAAGGGGGGTGCATTATCGAATTCAACCCCGCCGCTGAAAGGATTTTCGGCCGCCGTCGCGACGACGTTCTTGGCAAAGAACTCGCCGGATTGATTATCCCGCATTCCTTGCGCGAAAAACACCGCCGCGGTCTGGAACACTACCTCGCCACCGGTCACAGCGTGATGTTGGGCAAACGCGTCGAGCTGACCGCCCTGCGCGCCCAGGACAAAGAGTTTCCGGTTGAATTGACCATCAACAAAGTTAATCTCGACGGTCCGCCACTTTTTACCGGTTTTATCCGCGACATTACCGACCGCAAACGTGCGGAGAAGCAATTGCGCGATTCGCGGGAGCAGTTGCGCGCCTTGGCCGGCTACTTGCAGTCGGTGCGCGAGGAGGAACGCACCCGCATCTCCCGCGAAGTGCACGACGAATTGGGCCAGGCGCTCACCGGTTTGAAGATGGACCTCGCCTGGCTCAACAAACGACGGGCCGAGGTCGGCGACGCCCAGGAACTCCGGCAGTTCGAGGAGAAGCTCAAGGAGTTGCCCGAACGGGTGGACGGCATCATCGCCGCCGTACGCAAAATTGCCACCGAACTCCGCCCGCCGGTGTTGGATGATTTCGGTTTGGAGGCGGCGATTGAATGGCAAATCCATGAGTTTGAAAAGCGGACGGGCATCCACTGCCGGTTCACCTGCACCTTGAAGGACCTTGATCTCGACCCGGATCGGGCGACCGCGGTCTTCCGCATCTTTCAGGAGACCCTGACCAACATCGTCCGGCACGCCGAGGCGACCCAGGTGGAGATTCACTTGAGGGAGGAAGGCCAGAAACTTATCCTCGAAGTGCATGACAACGGGCGCGGTATGAGCGGTCGTGAACTGTCGGGCACCAGGTCCCTGGGACTGCTCGGCATGAGGGAACGGGCCACCATGCTCGATGGAGAAGTCAACATCATCGGTCGGCAAGGAAAGGGCACGACGGTGGGCGTGCGCATCCCGATCCATCGGACCAGCGAAGGCCAGAAAAAATGATCGCGCCGGTGTGGCTTTTCCCGCGCACACACTGCAGCCAACAAGCGCCGGGTATGGACAAGGCACGCATCCTTGTGGTGGAGGACGAAAGCCTCCTTCTGGAAGACATTCAGGAGCGCTTGCAGAGCTTCGGTTACGAGGTGTCCGCCGTCGCTCACTCCGGAGAAGAAGCGCTGGCCGGGGCCGCGGCGGCGCAACCGGACGTCGTGCTCATGGACATTCGGCTCAAGGGAGCCATGGACGGCATTGAAACCGCGCGGGTCCTCCGCGAGCGCTTCAACTTGCCGGTGATTTATCTCACGGGCGAAGCGGACGACGCGACGCTGGCGCGCGCGAAAGCAACCGAGCCACTCGGCTATCTGCTCAAGCCAATCGAGGAAAAACGCCTCTACTCAACTATTGAGATCGCCCTCTACAAACACAAAATGGATCGTCGGCTCCGGCGCATTGAACGCTGGTTCGCCACGACCGTCAACAGCATCGGCGACGCCGTGATGGTGACCGACACTCAGGGGCTGATCACCTTCATGAACCCGATGGCCGAAAAACTGACCGGCTGGAAAGCCGCCGAAGCCGCGGGCCGGCCGGTGACTGAAGTGTATCGCAGCCTGAATTCCGAGACGCGCGAGAAGCTCGACAGCCTGGTGCCCCAGGCACTGCTGGAAGGCATCGTGGCGGGTCCGGCCAACCGCGCTGTCCTGGTCTCGCGCAACGGCCCTGAGACGCCCATTGATGACAGCGCCGCGCCCATACGCGACAATGCCGGCAATATCACCGGAGTCGTGCTGACGTTCCGCGATATCAGCGAACGCCAGCGCGCTCAGCAGGCATTACAGGAGAGTGAGGAGAGGTTCCGTTTGCTCGTGGAAGGCGTGCAGGACTACGCGATTTTCATGCTCGACCCCGCCGGACGGGTGACCAGTTGGAATGCCGGGGCCGAGCGGATGCTCGGCTATCGATCGCAAGAAATCCTCGGCGCGCCTCTGGCCCGATTCTCCACCGCGCCGGATAACCGACGGGGCAAGCCCGAGCAAAACCTCGAGTTGGCCAAGCTCCAAGGCCGAGCGGAGGACGAAGGCTGGCGGGTGCGCAAGGACGGCTCCCGTTTCCAGGCGAACGTCATCATCACCGCCCTGCGCGACGACCAGGGACGTCTGCTCGGCTTCGCACAGGTGACGCGTGACATCACCGGGCTGAAGCAGGCCGAAAAAGAATTGAAAGATTCACGCGAACAGTTGCGCGCGCTGGCGGCGTACTTGCAATCGGTACGAGAGGAGGAACGGACCCGCATCGCTCGCGAAGTGCACGACGAACTCGGCCAGGCGCTGACCGGTTTGAAAATGGACCTCGCCTGGCTGGACAAAAAATTTGTCGAAGCCGGTCATTTGCCCTCGCTGCGCGCCGCGCGGCAAAAGACCCGGCACATGCCCGAAGTGGTGGACGATATCATCAGCGCCGTCCGCAAAATCGCCACCGAACTGCGACCGGGTGTGCTGGACGATCTCGGTCTGGAAGCGGCCATCGAATGGCAGATGCACGACTTTGAAAAGCGGACCGGCATCAAGTGCGAATTCGTTTCCAATTTGAAGGACATTCGGTTCAGCCAGGACCGGGCCACCGCGGTGTTTCGCATCTTTCAGGAAACACTGACCAACGTCGCCCGGCACGCCAACGCCACGCGCGTCAACATCAAACTCGAAGCCAGCCGTGGCAAACTCGTCCTGGAAGTGCAGGACGACGGAATAGGCGTGACCGCGCGCGACCTTTCGGGCGCAAAATCGCTCGGTTTGCTCGGCATGCGCGAACGCGCCGTGATGCTCGACGGCGAGGTCACTATTGTCGGCCGCCGCGGCAAAGGCACCACCGTGGGCTTGCGCATTCCGCTCTTTCGGCCGGGAGAAACGGCAGGCCACTGACCATGCGAATCCTGATTGCAGACGACCACGCCGTCGTGCGCCGGGGGTTGAAACAGATTCTGGCCGATGAATTCAAGAAAGCCGCCTTCGGGGAAGTCGGCAATGCCCGCGAAGCGCTCGAGCGCGTCCGCAAGGAAAACTGGGACGCGGTCGTGCTCGACATCACCATGCCGGGCCGAAGCGGACTCGAGGCCTTGAAGGAGATCAAAGAGGCCAAACCCAGATTGCCGGTGCTCGTGCTGAGCATGCACCCGGAGGACCAGTTTGCGGTGCGGGTGCTCAAATCCGGCGCGGCGGGCTACATGACCAAAGAAAGCGCGCCGGAGGAATTGGTGGGCGCAATCAAAAAAGTGCTGACAGGCGGACGCTACGTCAGCGCGGCGCTGGCGGAAAAAATGGCGTCCTATCTGGCCATTGACACGCCCAATCCGCCTCACGAGCGACTGTCGGACCGCGAGTTCGTGGTGTTGCGTATGATCGCGTCGGGCAAGACCGTGAGTCAGATCGCCCGCGAACTCTCCTTAAGCGTAAAAACCGTCAGCACCTATCGCATGCGCATTCTGGAAAAAATGGGCATGGCGAGCAACGCCGAACTCACCCATTACGCGATCAAGAATCAGTTGGTCGAGTAACCCTGAGCCCAGACCTTGACACGTTGCTCGACCGGCGGCCACCGTTACAATTTTTGTTATAGCTATAACATATTTTGTACCGCGCAATATCGGTTCAGGGCTTTCGGCGCTTCAACGCTTCGCTTGTCGTTCGCCGCGCGGCCAAACAGGTCCGGTCGATTGGGGTATCTCCCCCATCCCGGTTCTAGGATTACACCCACTTTCATAACCCCCGTGCTTTGTGACATTTTGACGATAGTTCGAATCTGCGAGGACTTCGGCTCCGGTGCGCGGACCGAGGGGAGAGGATCGCAGGCGGTTGAAGAAACAACCACACGTCAGGTCAGAACGAATTGCCGGCGAATATGAGGATGCTATTTGTGCACGACCGTTTTGGGTGCTGGGCCGGGGCCGAAGCCAACGTGTTGGCAACAGCCGGGGAGCTGAAGCGCCGCGGACATATCGTCGGCATCCTTCACGGGCCCGGCACGGGCAGAAGAGAATCCGCCTGGGAGGAAACTTTTGCAGATCGCTTTCCGCTGGCTCCACCAAAAAGCTCTTGCGTGATCAAGGCCGCGCTGGAGAGTTTCGATCCGGACCTCGCCTACGTGCACAAACTGGCCGATCTGGAAGCGCTCGAAGCGCTCGCTGTCGCCGGGCTGCCCCTGGTGCGGATGGTGCACGATCACGACCTCTGCTGCATGCGCAGCTACAAATATTTCCCTTTCACGCGCCGGATCTGCACGCGGGCCCTGTCGCCTTTCTGCGTTATTGCCTGCGGCGCGTTCATCGTCCGCCATCGAGACGGTATTCTCCCTCTGAAATGGGTCAGTTACACGGCGAAGAAAAACGAGCTCGAACTCAACCGTCGATTTCATCGGCTCATCGTTAATTCCCGCTACCTGCGGGCCGAATTGATTCGCAATGGATTCGCTGCGGAGAAAATCGAATTGCACGTGCCGGTGCCGCCCGCCGGCGAACCGGCGTTCCGCAGTTCGTTCAGTGACCGGAACGTCATCGTGTACAGCGGGCAGGTCGTCCGCGGCAAAGGGGTGGACGTTTTGTTGGAGGCGTTGGCCCGCGTTCGCGTTCCCTTTTCCGCTGTGATCCTGGGCGACGGCAGCCACCGGCCTTTCTGCGAACGGTTGAGCCGCAAACTGGGCCTGGCCGACCGCGTGCAATTCAAGGGATACGTCCCGGCGGACCTATTGAAGGAGCACTATCGGGAGTGCAGCGTCGTGGTCATGAGTTCGGTCTGGCCGGAACCGTTCGGGATGGCGGGCATCGAGGCGATGCGCTGCGGACTGCCGGTGGTCGCGTTTGACGCGGGCGGCATCAGGGAGTGGTTGATCGACGGGTACAACGGTTGCCTGGTGCCGTGGATGGACCGGGCCGCCTATGCCGCCCGCGTGGAGGAATTGCTGCGCAACAAAACGCTGGCCCGGCAAATGGGTGAACGCGGACGGGAATTGGTCTCGGAACATTACGATTTCTCCAGCTACATCACCGGCCTGGAAGTTCTGTTCGCGCGGGTCGTCGCCGAGGCGCCGCGGGGAGCAACGGTATGAAACCTGGAACAACCACTTGTCTGGTGGGGGTTGTGGGCGGCAGCGGCGCGGGGAAGACCTGGCTCGCCTCCCGCCTGCAGAAGACCGTCGGCAATGCAGTGGGCCGGCTGTCACTGGATGACTTCTATCTCGACCGCTCGCACCTGTCTCCCGGGCGGCGCCGCAACGTCAATTACGATCATCCGCGCGCCATTGACTGGCCGCTCCTGGAGAAAAGTTTGAAAGCGTGCCGCGCCGGGCGTTCCTTCCGCATGCCGCGCTACGATTTCGCGACCCACACCCGCCTGCCGCGGCGGGACACGTATCGCCCCAAACCTTTGAATGTGGTCGAAGGTCTCTGGTTGTGGTTGCGCCCTTCGGTGCGGTCACTCTTCGCGTTGCGCGTTTTTATCGATTGCCCGGCGCGGATGCGGCTCGCCCGGCGCCTGGCGCGCGATGCCGCCGAGCGGGGGCGCAGCCGGGACTCCGTGCGGAAACAATTCTGGCGGACGGTGGCGCCGATGCACGAACGGTATGTCGCCCCGCAGGCGCGCTGGGCGCACGTCGTGCTGGAAAGCCCGACGGACCCGGATCGCGTCCGCCAACTGACCGGCCTGTTGCGGGCGCTGAAAGACCCGCAGGAAGATTTATGAACACCACACCATTGGATACTCTGTTGGCGGAGCGTTTTCTCGCCCTGCGGTCCCCGCTCGAACGGTGGCGGCTCAATGGCTACGCCCGGCTCAAGCGCGTCGCCTGGCGCCGTCTGACGGGCGGAACACGGCGGATCAAGCGCGCCTTTGATGCGGCCGTGAGTTTGCTTCTCCTGCTGCTGTTGGGTCCGCTGTTTCTGGTAATCGCGCTCTTGATCAAACTGGACGACGGCGGCCCGGTGTTCTTTGCGCAGACGCGCGTCGGCAAGTGGGGGCGGCATTTCAAAATGTTCAAATTCCGTTCCATGTATGTGGATGCGGAGCGGCGGCTGCAGGAACTGCTGGCGCATAATGAGCACCGCGACGGCGTGACGTTCAAGATGAAGAAGGACCCCCGCATCACCCGGATCGGCAAATGGCTGCGCCGGCTGTCGCTCGATGAATTGCCCCAGTTCATCAACGTGTTGTGGGGCGACATGTCGCTCGTCGGGCCCCGACCGCCGGTGCCGCGCGAAGTGGAGAAGTATTCGGCGGCCGAACGGCGACGGTTGATGGCGACGCCCGGGATCACGGGTTTGTGGCAGGTCGGCGGACGCGCCGAAATCGATTTCTCCGGCCAGGTGCAACTCGACGTCCAATATATCGAGAGCCAGACATTCTGGGGCGATGTCACAATTCTGTTGAAAACCATTCCGGTCGTTCTGTCCGGCAGGGGGGCCTATTGAAATGAAAACGGAGTCGCGTTCCCTGCCGGGCGGCATCTGCGATGCGCGCGAGCGCGGTCTTCTCACGCCCGTTCCTGAGGAGATCGCGCAGCGCTTCTTGCCAGGATCAAATTTCGGAACCTGCACGCGGCCCACTAAAGTCGGAGCGCAACACTCGATCGCGGCGAGCCAGTTCCTCTCCGGGGAAGGGTCAACGTCGGGCAGGTTGATGGAACATCCCGTGTACCCTTCGGACCAGCACACGGGTCGTGGGTCTGAGCACCCCCTCTCCCGCCCTTCGGGCACGCTCTGCCCGACTTCGAGTGGGGGCAAGGGCAAGAGTGCGTCCGCTTTCATGGCGAAGAAAGAACGATTGTCCGGCGGTGCCAAGGCGGCGGGGTCGGCAATCCTGACGTGTGGCCAAAGGGTGTCCCCTCTCGCCCCGCGAGAAGGCCGGAGCGGCGAGATTGCCGGCCGAAAAACGCACAACGCGAAAGGATTGGCGGTCCTGATTTGTCCGGGAGAACGACCGGCGGTGTGCGCGCTGGCGCAAAGCGCGCCGCTCGGGTTGATGTTCATTCTCGGCAAAACGTTGTTGGAATACTGGCTGGACCATCTGGTGGACTGCGGCGTGCGACACGTTTATCTCGTGGCGCCCGACCGGCCGGAACAAATCCGCGCCTGGCTGGGCGACGGCGTGCGGTGGGAGCTGAAAGTGGACGTGATCGCCGAAGATCGCGAGTTGTCATCCGCCGAAGCGCGCGCGAAATATCGTGCCGAAGAGGGCTGGTGCGGCGCGTCGGATGAGGTGACGGTGATGGATTTTCTGCCCGGCGCGCGAGAGCATCCGCTGTTTGGCAGTTACGCCGATTGGTTCGCGGCGCTGATGAATTGGCTGCCGAAGGCGGCGTCGGCGCCGGACCGGGTCGGCTGGCGAAATTTGAATCCAGGCATCTGGATGGGATTGCACAGCCGCGTGGCTCCCGACGCCCAGTTGCGGGCGCCGTGCTGGATCGGGAAAGATGTGTCCATCGGGCCCCGGGCGATTGTCGGGCCGAACGCCATCGTGGAGGATGGCGCGGTCGTGGCCGCTGACGCGGAGATTGCCCGCAGCATCGTGGGACCCGAGACCTACGTGGGCGAATTGACGGAGGTGAAGCATTCTCTGGCCCGGGGCAGCACACTGATTGACTGGCAGAGCGGTTCCTGCACGCACGTGCCTGACGCCTTCTTGCTGTCGCCTTTGGAACCCACGCGCGGGAACAACGAACGCTTTCCCGGCGGGTGGCCGGTCAAAGGAACTCCGTTTGATAATCGACTATGAAGATTGAGCTCGCGGGAGACACGCTGCGGGTGTTCGGGATCAAGGAACTCGATACAACCAGTGCGACCGTTTTTCACGACGCGGTCAAGGAAGCCTTCACCGACGCGGTCAGGCAGATCGAACTTGACCTTTCCGACACCGTTTCACTCGACAGTTGCGGCCTGGGGACACTCGTCGCGCTGCGGAAGCTGGTTGACCGGCGCGGCGGGGTGATTCATCTGCTCAATCCGGCGCCGGCGGTGCAGCAGATGCTGGAGTTGACCCGCCTGTATCGCGTGTTGCAGGTGGTGAAACGGGAGGAAACGAAACAGGACCATGCCGCGCCAACCCGGGACTGAAGAGAAGACTGGTTTTATGACGCCGAAAATTCTCGTGGCGGACGATCAGTTGCACATGCTGCGGCTTGTGCGACACGAATTGGAACAGGACGGCTACCAGGTGTTCCAGGCGCGCGACGGACACGAAGTGATCGAAACGGCGTTGCGCGAATCGCCCGACCTCCTGATCCTGGACGTCGTGATGCCGAACATGGACGGCTTGACGGCACTCCGCAGGCTCAAAAAAGAAGAGGCCACGCGCTGGATACCGGCCATCGTGTTGACGTCCAGTGCGCACGAGTCGATGCGCCGGGAGGCCGAGGTTTCGGGCGCGGACCTGATCCTGACCAAGCCTTTCAGTCCCACGCTGCTTCGCCAGGAAATCCGGCGCCGGCTGTCCCGAGGCCGGCGCGCGGGACCGCCGTCTGATGAGTGTCCATGAAAGCCATTCTGCCGCTCTTTATTTTCATTGACGCCTGCGGCTGGGAGATCATCCGCAACGATCCGTTTTGCCGCCGTTTCGCGCCGAACCGCAAACGACTCGCCTCGGTGTTCGGTTACAGCTCGACTTGCGTGCCGTCCATCCTCTCCGGATGCTGGCCGGAGGAGCATCGCAACTGGTGCTATTTCGTTTACGACCCGCAACATTCACCGTTCAAATCCCTGCGTCCGCTCCACTGGCTGCCGACGGCGATCACAAGCCGGCGGCGGTTTCGCCGCTGGCTGAGCAGGTTCGTCAAAGTCCCCCTGAAGTTTCGAGGTTACTTCGATCTCTACAACATGCCGTTCAAGTACATTTCGCTGTTCGATTTCACGGAGAAGAAGAATCCACTGCAACCCGGCGGCATGAACCGCGGGCTGAATATTTTCGACATTCTGCGGGCCGGCGATATCCCCTATCACGTCAGTGAACCGGCCAGGAGCGAACGGGAGAATTTGAACGCCGTGACCGCCGACATTCGCTCCGGGCGAATCGATTTTGCATTCATTTACTGGCCGGAACTGGACGGGCTGCTGCACCGTGTCGGCAATCAATCGGCGGAGATTACGCCAAAACTCCGGCAGTACGAGCGGTGGATCGATCAACTCCTGCGCGTCGCGCGCGGCCACTACGAGGAAATCCGACTCTACGTTTTCAGCGACCACGGCATGGCCAACTGCGATGAATGGCTCGATTTGAAAAAGAAGATCGAGGCGCTCGACGCGCGCATGGCCCGGGACTACGCCGTGGTCTATGACTCCACCCTGGCGCGCTTCTGGTTCTTCAACGAACGGGCGCGCCGGGAGATCATCGAGTGCCTGCTGCGCGTGCCCCAGGGCCGCATTGTCTCCGATGGGGAACTGAAAGAATTGCGCGCCTTTTTCCCCGACCGTTATTTTGGCGAGCTGATTTTCCTGGTCAAGGAAGGGGTCCTGATTGTGCCGAGCCACATGGGCGAACGCCCCATCCGCGCCATGCACGGCTATCATCCCAACGAGGCGCAGAGCTACGCGGCGTTGCTGACCAACCAGCCGGAAATCCCCGATGACATCATGGCCATCCCGGACATTTACCGTCTCATGATCCGCGACGCGGAACTGGCGGCGCACGCCAATCAACGCCGATTTCCCGGGCGGTGTAATCCCGCTCCCTGCAAAGAAGACCATCTTTTTGCAAAGTGAGGAGCGTGGGATAACCGAGGCGTATTGTTACACTGGCCAGTATCACACTTTGCAAAGTGTGGAACTAAGCTCGCGGAAGTGGGCTTTGCGCTTTCCCTCTCCTGGCGCTGTTTAAAGCGTGTGCGTTACACCGACGCGGCGATAACGTCAGGTTGAGGGCCACACGCTCATTGGTGCAATGTTGGAGGACAGACAGATTGTTCGACGGCGCTCGGCCGCACACCTTCGGATTAATCACTCAATTGCGAGTGACTTTTCCAGACGGGCATTGCGGCCAAAGCAGGGGATCAGCGTTCTGAGCATTTCGCCTTGACCCGCCTGGCAACGCAACCAATTCTGGGTGGGAACTCGATTCGGAACGTTTGTGAGAGAACCGGCTTTGTCCCTCCAGACCTGTTGCCAAAAGAAATTCCGATATGAACCCGATTGTCAAATGCGCAAGGACCCCCCGTCCCTCTCCCTTCATCCGATGAAGGGAGAGGATGGCTTTAGCCCCGTGAGGGGAGGTCCCGCACATGACGTCGGCTGGAAATTCTCTTTGGCAGTCGCTCTGATTGCCGCGCGCGCGAAATCTCTTTCCGGCTTCGGCATTGCGTTGTGGGTCGGCCTCAATGCCATCGCCGGCGATTTGACGGGCGATGATTGGCCGCAGTTTCTTGGCCCGCACGACAACGGGACTTCGGGCGAAACCGGGTTGATGGATCGCTGGCCGACCAACGGCGTGCCGATCCCCTGGACAAAAGAAATCGGCACTGGCTACGGCGCTCCTTCCGTGCGCGGCGACCGGCTGGTGTTGCATCATCGCATCGGCAATGAGGAAATCGTCGAGTGCTTCGAAGCCGGCACCGGCAAGTCGCTCTGGCGCCACGGTTATCCGAGCCAATTTGTTGATCCCTACGGTTACAACAACGGGCCGCGCGGCACTCCCCTGCTCACCGCCGATCGCTGTTACACGCTGGGCGCGGAGGGCCAATTGCTCTGTCTCGAACTTCAGACCGGCAAACTGATCTGGCAACGCGACACGGCAAAGGATTGGGAAGTGCCGCCCGCGTTTTTCGGTGTCGGGAGCTCGCCGATCCTGGAAGGCGATTCGTTGCTGGTCATGGTCGGAGGTCAGCCCAACGCAGGCGTGGTCGCGTTTGATGCCAAAACGGGAACGACCGTCTGGGAAAACGTCGGCGAAAAAAACTGGCAAGGCGTGGCGATGACCGGCTGGCCGGGCGAACCGAAAGTGTTGTGGAAACGTTGGGACAAACAGGCGAGCTACTCGACCCCGGTCGCTGCGACGGTGGGCGGCCGGCGCCAGGTCTTCTGCCTGATGCGTCAGGGGCTCGTCTCGCTGAATCCGAACAACGGAACGGTCAATGGCAGTTTCTGGTTCCGCTCGAGGATCGAGGAATCGGTCAACGCCATGAATCCGATCATCGTTGAGGATCTGATTTTCATCTCCGGGGCGTATTACCGGATCGGTTCGGTCCTGCTGCGGGTGCAGCCGGACAATCACGGTTTTGACGAAGTCTGGCGGAGCACGGTGCTCGAGCTTCACTGGAACACGCCGATCCATCATGAGGGTTACCTCTACGCGTTCAGCGGACGGAACGAGCCAGACGCGCGTTTTCGCTGCGTCGAGTTGAAGACCGGCAAGTTGATGTGGGACCGGGATGAGAGCTGGCCGGCTCACGGCGGGCACTCGATACCGCAACCGAACGTTTACGGCCGCGGCTCGGCCATCCTTGCGGACGGGAGATTGATTGTGCTCGGCGAAGGGGGCCTGCTGGGATTGTTCAAGGTCAACCCGCAAAAGCCTGAGGAGCTGTCCCGCTGGCAGGTGCCGCAACTGCATTTTCCCTGCTGGGCGGCGCCGGTGCTGTCGCGCAAGAGACTCTACCTGCGAAGTGAGGACCGGTTGGTGTGTTTGCATATCGCCAGATGACTTCGGAACCGTCCAGGGAACGCCGTGGGACGGATTTTCACACTTTGCAAAGTGTGGTCTTCAGCCTGCGGCATCCGGAATGACTGCCTGACCGTGTGGGGCGGACGTCAGCCAAGAGGCGTCTCTCCAGACCGGCAAACGTTGAAACGGCTGCGCTCCTGCCAGTTCGAAGGCCCGCGCTCCTAAATCAATGCGCGAGGCCTTTTTCGTCCTCGGGCAGGGGTTGGTTGACGGTCTCGGGCGCCCAGATGAGGGCGACGATGCCCAGCAGGTAAGACGAGGCCATGATCATGGCCGCCACGCGGAATCCGGGCATGGCCGTCAGCCCTTGCATAACCTGGGCGAGCGGACCGAGCAGAAAGACGCCGAACGCCGTGACGTATCGGCCCACGTTGTAACAGAAACTGGTGCCCGTGGTCCGCAATCGCGTCGGGAACAGTTCCGGAAAGTAGATCGCGTAGCCGCCAAAGGGCGCAAAAATACAGAAGCCAAGGATGGGCCAGAGATACCAAATCTGCGCCGGCCGGTTGAAAGTTGAAAAGGCCCAGATCAGACTGGCCCACGCCAGCAGCAACGCGATCAGAAAAGAAACACGGCGCCCGCGCCGGGCCGCGAGCACGGTGAAGCAGGAGATGCCCAGAAACGCGCCGATCTGCTGCAGGATGCCGCCGATGGACTTCAATCGGGTTTTCTCATCGTCGGTGATCGCCTTGAGCAGCAGGCCGCGAATCTTTTCCTTGCGCTCTGCCGTCAGCGGCGTGTTCAGCGTCTGATCCGGATCAACCGGTTCCCTCGGCAGCGAGATGCGGGAGAGAAAGCTGGCGAATTTTCGTTTTTCCTTCTCGTCCAGCGCGCCCACTGCCGCGGTGTGAGCCGCAGCCGAACCGGCGCCGAGAATGGCTTCCAGTTTCGGCCGGGTTTGTTTTTCCACGGTCGGAATCGCGGAATCGATCAATTCGGGTGTGTAGAACCCGACACCCCAAAGTCCGATTTGCCCGGCGATGGCGAGGCCCAGTCCAACCAGGGTGTGACGCCGCCAGCGCGCGTCGGTGAAGAGATCGCTGATCCGCCCAAATTGTTCCGTGGTCCGCGCCTGCGCGGCGGCGGCCTTGGCCGCGACCCATCGTTCCGGCTCCTTCAGCCGGGTGAAGACAAAAACAGCAATCAGCGCCGGCAACGCGCCGAGGTAGTAAAGTCCACGCCAGCCCCAACCCAGTTTGTCACCGGGGACGACGACTCCCAGGGAAACTGCCGCGAGGATGTTCCCGATCGCCGACAACGCCTGCAGCGATCCGAGCGCGTGCGGTCGCGCGCGGTCGGGCATCACTTCCGCCAGGAGCGCCGCGCCGACGGCGAACTCGCCGCCGACCCCGGCGCCCGTCAGGAACCGGAAAAGGGCGAACATCGACCAACTGCTGGCGAAACCGCTCAAGCCGGTGCAGACCGCATAAACGAAGATCGTCGCGGCCATCGTTTTGGCCCGGCCCCATTTGTCGCCGATGGTGCCGAAGATCAGCCCGCCCGTGGCCCAGCCCAGGATGAAAATGGAAGTGGCCCAGGTGCCGTATTTGATTTGGGTCAGCGAATCGGCCTGGGGCATGAGATCCTGCATCGTAATGGAGCGCGAGTTCGTGAAGATCTGCTGGTCGAAGCAATCGAACATCCAGCCGAACGCCGCGAGCAGGAAAACGAACCAGTGATAGCGGTTCAACTCACGCCACCAAGGGCCGGACGCGGTGGAGGCGGAGGAGGGCACAGAATTCATGACCGTCGCGTTGATTCAGTCATTCCGTCGTGGAACGCGATTCTACCTACACGTATTTTCCCGGTGTGCCAAGAGTTTTTCTGGAAAACAAGGAGGCGGGGAGAGGGGGAATTGGGGCGTTGGAGTACTTGGGTATTGGCGGGTTGGGGATTCGGCTCTCCCGATCAATCGTCGCCACGCGACGGCTCAGCGTTTGAACGATTGCACCGGGGGCCGCAGCCACCCGGCTACCATTCGGCACACTGCCAGGCGGTGATCGGCCCGGATAATCCGGAACGGATTCTGTTCCGCACCCCATCACCCCAACTCCCCAATCCCCCGTTCCCCGCGGGCCTACTTGGTCGCTTCGGCGGCTTTGGGTTCTGTTTCGGCAGTCGCCTCCTGCGGGGCCGGGGCGGTGAAATCGACCCACTCCAGAATCGCCCGTTGCGCGGCGTCGCCCTGGCGCTGGCCGAGTTTGACAATGCGGGTGTAGCCGCCGTTGCGTTCCTTGAACGACGGCGCGAGATCCTCGAACAGGATGCGCACAACGTCTTCGTTCCTGCGCCACGCTTCGCGTTCGGCCTTGCTCCGGTGGAGCGTGCGGGCCGGATGACGCAGGCGCGCCGCCGCCAGCCGGCGCGCGTGCAGGGTGCCCGTTTTGCCGAGCGTGACCATTTTTTCGGCGACCGGGCGGGCGGCCTTGGCCCGGGCCAGCGTGGTCGTCACGCGTTTGCGTTTGATCAGACTGCACACCAGGTTGGCCAGCATCGCGTTGCGATGTTCGCCGGTGCGGCCGAGCTTGGCGGTTCGTTTCCGATGACGCATAAGGTTGCCTCAGATCGCCAGGGGTTTGGCTTCTTCCTTGGGCGCTTCGAGCAGCGAAGCGTCAATGTTCATGCCCAGGGTCAAGCCGAGCGCGGCCAGCTTCTCTTTGATCTCGTTCAGTGATTTCTTGCCAAAGTTGCGGTATTTGAGCATCTCGGCTTCGGTCTTCATCGCGAGCTGCCCCACGGTCGTGATGTTCGCATTGTTCAGGCAGTTGGCCGCGCGAACGCTCAGCTCGATTTCGTTGACGCTCATGTTCAGCAGCTTCTTGAGTTTGGCCTTTTCGTCGTCCTGCTTGGTCTCGGCTTCCTCGAATTCGACGGCGTTTTTGTCATAACCGACGAAGACATCGAGATGATGTTGCAGAATCGCCGAGGCCTGGGTCAACGCGTCGTCCGGCGAAATACGGCCGTCGGTCCAGATTTCCAGAATCAAACGGTCGTAGTCGGTGCGCTGGCCGACCCGCGCGGCCTCCACGGCATAACGGACGCGCGTCACCGGCGAGAACAGCGAATCAATCGGAATCACGCCGATCGCCTGGTCGGGCTTTTTGTTTTCGTCTCCGGGACAAAAGCCGCGGCCGACCTTGATTTCCAACTCCATCTCGAACTTTTTCTTTTTATCGAGCGTGCAGATGAGCTGGTCGCCATTCACCAGTTCCAGGTTCTGGTTGAGCTTGATGTCGGCGGCGGTCACCGGGCCGTCCTTGTGCGCCGAAAGCAGCAACGTTTGCGGCTCGCGCGTGTGGGCCTTGAGCTTGATTTTCTTCAGATTCAAAACGATCTCGGTCACGTCCTCGACCACGCCCTCGATGGTGGTGAATTCGTGCATCGCCCCGTCGATTTTGATCGAGGTGATGGCGGCGCCTTCCAGCGAGGAGAGGAGCACGCGACGAAGGGAGTTGCCGATGGTGTGGCCGTAACCGGTTTCAAACGGTTCGGCGATGAATTTGGCGAAGGTTTCCGTGGCGGTGGACTCTTCCTTGGTCAACCGTTTGGGCATTTCGAAGCGGCCTAGACGTACTGGCATGGTTTTCCTTTCAACAATTTCAATCTGACCTGTCCGGCGGTTATTCCCGCATGCCGGCCAGGTCCGTATAATTGTTTGGAGTGATGGAGTATTGGAGTGATGGAGTTGCGCGGCGGCAATGCTCCAACATTCCAATACTCCGACACTTCGTGTTCATTTCTTAGCGGGAATAAAATTCGACAACCGCCTGCTCGTTGGCGATCGGCTGGATTTCGTCGCGCGTGGGGATGCGGACCACCGTGCCTTTGAACGCCTCCCGGTTGAGCGACAGCCAATCCGGCACGGCGCGGCTGGTGGACATCTCCAGGCCTTTCGTGGCCATCTGCCGGGCGACATTCGAATCCTTCACCTCGACGACATCGTTCACCTTGAGGGCGCAGGAAGGCACGTTGACCTTGCGCCCGTTCACTTTGACATGGCCGTGCGTCACCATTTGACGGGCCGCCGGGCGCGTGTTGCCGAAACCGAGGTGGTAAACCACGTTGTCGAGGCGCGTCTCCAGAATTTGGAGCATGGTTTCGCCCGTAACACCGCGTCGCTTGAGGGCGCGTTCGTAAACGTTGCGAAACTGGCGCTCCATCAGGCCGTAATAGTAGCGCAACTTCTGTTTTTCGTGCAGGCCCAGCGCGTAATCGGTGGCTTTACGGCGGGACTTCGGTCCGTGCATGCCGGGGCCGTAATTTCTCCGCTCGAGGTATTTCGATGGCCCAAAAATAGGCACGCCGAAACGGCGACTGATGCGAGTGCGGGGTCCTGTATAACGGGCCATAGATTGGTGACGCGGGTTGCGTGATTCGTGATGCTAGACGCGGCGTTTCTTGCGCGGGCGGCAGCCGTTGTGCGGCACCGGCGTCACGTCTTTGATGGAGGAGATTTCCAGGCCGATCGCTTGCAACGCGCGAATGGCCGACTCACGGCCGGAGCCGGGTCCCTTGACTTTCACTTCCACTTCTTTCATGCCATGGGACATCGCCTGGCGCGCCGCGTCCTGAGCGACCTGTTGCGCCGCGAAAGCGGTGCTTTTGCGCGATCCCTTGAAGCCGACGCGACCGGCGCTGGACCAGCCCAGCACATTGCCTTGCATATCGGTAATGGTCACCTGCGTGTTGTTGAAGGTGGCCAGAATGTTGGCGACGCCCGTGGTGATGTTTTTCGAGCCTTTCGCCTTGATGATTTTTTTTCCGGCGGCATCGTCGGCCAGCAACTCGGCCGCGGTGGGCGCCACGGGAGCGGTCGCGGCGGCGGCGGGACCGGCTTCGGGAGCTTTGCCGGCCTCGGCGGTCTCGGTTGCTCCCGGGCCTTTCTTCGGCGCTTTCGCCGGTTTGGCCTCGGGAGCGGTCCTGGGGGATTCCCCCGCGACGCCGGCGGGCGATTTGACTTCCTTTTTCGCTGCGGGTTTTGCGGACTTGGATTCTTCTGCCATGGGCGGAATCGGATTAGTGGATGCCTGTCTTCGCGTTCGGATTGCGCTGCACGCCGACGGTCTTGCGCGGCCCCTTGCGGGTGCGGGCATTGGTTTGGGTGCGCTGACCGCGGACCGGGAGCCCCCGCAGGTGGCGAATACCACGATAGCACTTGATGGCCTGGAGGCGCTTCAGATCCAGACCGATTTCACGGCGCAGATCGCCTTCGATGACATATTTGCCGTCCTGAATGGCATGCACGATTTGCGACAACTGTTGCTCGCTCAAATCCTTGGCGCGGATGCCGGGATCAATGCTGGCCCTGGCCAGAATTTCCCTCGAGTTGACCGGCCCGATGCCGTAGATGTCGCGGAGCGCAACTTCGATGCGTTTTTCGGCGCGAATATCGACTCCCAGAATGCGTGGCATAATCTGCTCCTAACCTTGACGTTGTTTGTGACGCGCGTTGGTGCAAATGACGCGAATGACGCCTCTGCGCCGCACGATCTTGCAGTGCTCGCAAAGCCGTTTGACTGATGCGCGAACTTTCATGTCTCAATGATTTGGTTCTCTGCGGTAATGCGGCCCTTCGACAGATCGTAAGGCGACATTTCCACCGTTACTTTGTCGCCGGGCGCAAAGCGGACCCGCTTCGCGCGGGCCTTCCCCGCCGTATATGCCAGAAGCCGATGCCGGTTCGGGAGTTCCACCCGAAACAGGATGTCTTGCAAAACTTCCACTACGGTACCTTCAATTTTGATGGCATCTTCTCGAGGCACGTTAATATTTCCGGCTCAGACGCGGTAATCAACACCGTATGCTCAAAATGGGCGGATAGTGAACCATCTTGCGTGACCGCTGTCCAGCCGTCTTTCAAGATTTTTACCGCCGGCCCGCCCGCATTCACCATCGGTTCAATGGCCAGGGTCATGCCCGGCAACAGCCGATGGTCCCTGGCCCTGGAATCGACGTAATTCGGCACTTGCGGCTCTTCATGCACGGAGCGGCCGACGCCGTGGCCGACAAATTCCCGCACAACGTTGAACCCGTTGGCCTCAACGTAGATCTGCACGGCCCGGGAAATATCGCTGACCCAGCGGCCCGCAACGGCTTGAGCGATTCCCTCATACAAGGCCCTTTCCGTCACGTCCATCAGCCGCTGCGCTTCCACACTGCAGCCGCCCGCCGCCACGGTCCGGGCCGTGTCTCCCACAAACCCGTTGTGCACCACGCCGACATCCAGACTCACAATGTCGCCAAACTGCAACCGCCGGTCGTTGGCCAGTCCATGCACCACTTCGTCGTTCACCGAAATGCAGATGTTGCAGGGATATTTCCGGTAGCCCAAAAACGCGCTGCGCGCCCCGTAATGTTTGATGCGCGACGCCGCGAAATGGTCCACCTCGCGGGTCGTCACGCCGGGTTGGATGAATGCCGACACCTCGTCGAGCACCCTGCTGGCCACCACGCAGGCGGGCCGCATCGCTTCCAGGTCCCGCTCCGATTTCAGAATGATCTTCAATTCAAAGCCGCCACGGTCTTCGCGAACCGTTCATCGGGCGATAGCGCGGCGTCAATCGCAGTCAATTTCCCCTGTTGCTCATAATATCGGGTCAGCGGCCTGGTCTGGCGCGCGTAGATCTCAAATCGTTTGCGCACCACCGCTTCGCGGTCGTCCGCCCGTTGCGTCAACCCGACCGCGCAATCGTCGCACTGGCCGGCCACCTTCGGTGGCACGGAATAAATATGATACACCCGGCCGCATTTCGGACAACTCCAGCGACCGGTGATCCGGTCGATTATGATTTTCAGATCACAGGCGTATAGAATCACCGCCTCGACGGGCGCGCCGCGTTCGGCAAGCCATTCGTCCAGCGCCCTGGCCTGGCTCAGCGTCCGCGGAAAGCCATCCAGCAGGAAACCCCCGTCAAGCGGCGCGGACTTCATCCATTCGCCCATAAACTTCAGCACCGTGCGGTCCGGCACCAGTTCGCCCTTTACAAGGAACAGTCTGGCTCGCTGCCCGATAGCCGAGCCACTTTCCACCTCGCGTCGGAGCAAATGCCCCGACGAAACGTGACGCAAACCGAATTCCTGCTGCAACCGCGCGGCGATGGTCCCCTTTCCCGATCCCGGCGGACCGAGCAGTATGATCCGCCGCTTCATGATTCAGAATCAGAAGCGGCCACGAATCCGTCCCTTCTTCAAAAAACCGTCGTAATGCCGCATCAAGAGGTGGGATTCCATCTGCCGCATCGTGTCCAACAGAACGCCCACTGTAATCAAAATGCTCGTGCCACCGAAAAAGCGAGTGACCGCAGGGTCAATATTGAACGTCTGGCCGAGAATCGAGGGAATGATGGCGATCAGAGTCAGGAATATGGCGCCGGCCAGGGTGATGCGGCTCATTGCGCGGTGGAGGTAATCGCTGGTTTGCTGCCCCGGCCGCACGCCGGGAACATAGCCGCCGTGTTTCTTCAGATCGTCGGCGATCTGTATCTCGTTGAACTGCGTCGCCACCCAGAAATACGAGAAGAACAGAATCATCAAACTATAAAGAACGTAGTAAAGCACCTGCCCGCTGTTCAGTTGGCGTCCCATCTCCAAAAAGAACTTCATGTTCAAAAGGGTTCCCAGCTTCAAAAAGATTTGACTGGGAAACATGAGGATGGCCTGGGCAAAGATGATGGGCATGACGCCGGCGTAATTGACCCGCAGGGGCATAAACGAGCTTTGCCCGGCATAGACTTTTCGACCCACCATCCGCTGGGCGTATTGCACGGGAATCTTTCGCTGCGCCTGGGTGACCGCGATAACGCCCGCCACCACTGCCAGCAGGAGCAGAACCAGCATGACTCCATAAAACATATTGGCCCGCTGTTCCCCGCCGGCGTGCGGCGCAAACATGTAATAGACGGCCTGGAACGCCTTGGGCAGATCGGCAATGATCCCGATGGTGATCACCAATGACACACCGTTACCGATGCCGCGTTCGGTGATTTGTTCTCCCAACCACATCAGCAACAAGGTTCCGGTGGTCAAAATCAGCACGGTTTGAATCCGGTACCACCAGATATAGTCGTCCGAATACATCACGAGCCTGCCGACGAAATTGCTTCCGACAACCTGTTGCGGGTGCTCCCAGGTCAGGGTCATGAGCGTTCCATGGCCCAGACACAGGAGCACGGTGAGGTAACGGCCATATTGGATCAGCTTGGCACGCCCGCCTTCTTCGCGCGCCAGTTTGCTCAACTGGGGAACGACCGCGCTCAACAATTGAATGATAATGGTCGCGGTGATGTAGGGCATTATCCCCAGGGAGCCCACACCACAGTGTTGCAACGCGCCTCCGGTAAACAGGCTGTACATCCCGAGAAACGAGCCCCCCAAATCCTTGGCGTGGGTCTCGAAATGGCGCATCAAAGCCGCGCCGTCCAGGCCCGGAATCGTGATCCACGCCATCAAACGGCAGATGCCCAGGAGCAACAACGTGAAGACAATCCGCGACTTGAGTTCCGGAATTTTGAAACAGTTGGCGAACGTGTTGGCGATGGCCCGAAGCATGCGTCAGCTCAGTGAGGGGGAAATAGTCTATGCCTTGGCCGCTTTACCCTTTTGGGCGCCGACAATTTCGCAGACGCCGCCCGCCGATGCAATTTTGGCCCGCGCCGAGGCGCTGAACGCATGCACGCTCACGGTCAGTTTCTTTTTCAACTCGCCATCGCCAAGGATCTTCACACCATCGGCGCGCCCGTTGGCCAGGCCGAGGGCGCGCAAAGCGGCTTCATCGACGCGCGCTCCGTCTTCAAAACAGTTCAAAGCTTCCAGGTTGACCGGGACGTAGCGGGTTGCGTGACGCGCATTGTTGAAGCCGCGCTTGGGAATGCGGCGAATCAACGGCATCTGGCCGCCCTCGAAGCCGATGCGGATCGAGCTGCCAGACCGCGCGGTCTGGCCTTTGCCGCCGCGCCCGCTGGTTTTGCCGTGGCCGCTGGATTCACCCTGGCCGAGCCGCTTGCGACGGTGCCGGGCGCCGGGACGAGGTTTGAGATCGTGTAAACGCATAAAGTCAGGCGGTCGGAGGCGCTGTGTCCGGGCGCGTCTCCAGACCGCGACCGCGATAAATGTCGTGGCGCAACCGCAGTTGTTGCAACGCCCCCAGCGTCGCCTTGGCGACGTTGGCGGCATTCTTGGAACCGAGCGACTTGCTCAAAACGTCCTTTACGCCGGCGGACTCGAGGACCGCGCGAACGGTTTTGCCGGCGATGACGCCGGTGCCCGGCGAGGCGGGCCGCAGCAACACGCGCGCACCGTCGTAGGTCGAGATCACTTCGTGCGGGATGGTCGCCTCTTTGAGCGACACGTTGACCATATTCTGCCGGGCGATGTCGCCGCCCTTGCGAATCGCGTCCGCCACTTCTCCCGCCTTGCCCAGACCGATTCCGACGCGGCCACGCCGGTCACCCGCCACAATCAGCGCGCTGAAGCTGAACCGGCGGCCGCCTTTGACGACCTTGGCGGAACGATTGATGTACACCACCTTTTCGCTCAGCTCGTTTTCCCCTTTGCCCTGGCCCTCGGCCGTTTCCGACCCGGGCCGGCCACGGCGCGAGCCGCGACCGCGTCCCGGGCGGCTTTCTTCCGGATTGGTTCTGATTTCGTCAGCCACGTTCTTTCTCCTGGTTGCAATTAGAATTTAAGTCCCGCTTCACGCGCCGCGTCCGCCAGCGCCTTTACTTTGCCGTGATAGCGGGCGCCGCCGCGATCAAACACGACCTGTTCGATGCCTTTGGCCTTCGCCGCTTCCGCCGCCAGCTTGCCGAGGCGCGTGGCGCCGCTCACGTTGGCCCCCAACTGCTCGCGATCGGGGACGGCTTTGCTCAACGTCGAGACCGCCGCCAGCGTATGACCCGCGCTGTCATCGATGAATTGCACGTAAATGTTCTGTTCCGTGAATTTGACACTCATCCGGGGACGGGCCGGGGTGCCGATCACTTTCCCGCGGACCCGCCAATGGCGGCGCCGCGCCAGTTCCTGTTTCTTTTCAGTTCTCATTCGTCCAAACAGCGTTGACTTGTTAAACCGTCGAACCGTTGAACTGTTTCCGTGGCGCAACCCGGTCAGAGGTTAACGATTCAACGATTCAACGTGGTAACCATTACTGCACCGTCTTGCCTTCCTTGCGGACGACTTTCTCGCCCACGTAACGGACGCCCTTTCCCTTGTACGGCTCGGGCGGATAGAAACTGCGAATCTCCGCCGCCACCTGACCGACCATTTGCTTGCTCGGACCTTCGATGGTGAGTTTCGTGTTCTCCTCGACCGTCACTTTGATCTGGTCGGGAATCGGGTAATTGACCGGATGCGAGTAACCCAGGCTCAAATTCACATTTTTTCCCTGGACGGCCGCTTTGAAACCGACGCCCTGAATCTCCAGCTTCTTCATGAAGCCTTCGCTGACGCCTTTGACCATATTGTTGAGGATCGCCCGGCTTAAACCGTGCAGCGCCTTCGCCTCAGCGTCGTCGCCTTCGCGGTTGACTTTGATCTGCGCGCCCTGGACAACGGCGGAAGTCCGTTTGGGCAACTCGAAATCGAGTTTGCCCTTGGGCCCTTCGACCAGCACCTTCCGATCTTTCACCTCGACCTTTACCTTGGCGGGGATCTCAACCGGCATTCTTCCTATGCGTGACATAAATCAACACAGATTGGAGGGATGGAGGGATGGAGGGATGGAGTGTCGGGCTGCGGCCATTCGGCAGCACTCCGTCATTCCATCGCTCCAATACTCCGTTCTCATGTTCTCACCAGACATAACAGATCACTTCGCCACCCAGGTTTTGTTTTCGCGCATCCACGCCGGTCATGACGCCGCGCGGCGTCGAGACGATGGCCGTGCCCATGCCCCCGAGCACGCGCGGAATCTCGGTCGCGCGCACGTAGCGGCGCAGCCCGGGCTTGCTGACCCGCTTCAGCCCGACGATCACGCCCTGGCGCCCCTGGTATTTCAACTTGAGTTTCAGTTTCCGGGCCGTCTTGCCCTCGACGGAGCAATCCGCGATGTACCCTTCCTTCTTGAGGATGGCGGCGATGCTTTCTTTCATTTTAGAGTGCGCCATTTCCACTTCCGGCACCAACGCGAGGTTGGCGTTGCGCAGGCGGGTCAGCATGTCTGAGATCGGGTCGGTCATAAGCTTACCAACTGGCTTTGGTCACGCCCGGGATCAAACCGGCCAGGGCCATTTCCCGGAACGTCAGGCGCGAGCAGCCGAACTTGCGAAGGTAGGCGTGCCGCCGGCCAGTGATGGCGCAGCGATTCACGACACGCACCGGGCTGGCGTCGCGCGGCAGCTTCGCCAGGGCGGCATAATCGCCCTTGGCCTTCAGTTCCGCCCGCAACGCGGCGTACTTCTTGACGGTTTCCATCTTTTTCTTGTTACGCTCTTTCCATGATACTTTGGCCATAAATCACCTGCCTTCGGCAAACGGCATGCCCATCAACTTGAGCAGGTCCAGCGCCTCATCATCGGTGGGCGCCGTGGTCACAATCGTCACGTCCATCCCCTGGTGCCGTTTGATTTTGTCCAGGTCAATTTCCGGGAAAATCGTCTGATCCGAAAGACCGAGCGAATAATTGCCCCGGCCGTCGAAGGAACGGCTCGAAACGCCGCGAAAATCCCGGATGCGCGGCAGCGCCGCCGCGACGAGCCGGTCGAAAAACTCGTACATCACGTCGCGCCGCAAGGTCACCCGGCACCCGATCGGTTGACCCTGGCGCAGCTTGAAATTGGCGACGCTCTTGCGCGACTTGTTGATCACCGGCTTGCGCCCGGTGATGAGACCCAGGTCCCGGGTCGCGTCATCCACCGCGCTCTTTTCCAACTGCGCGCTGACCCCCATGTTGATCACAATCTTCTCGATGCGGGGCACCTGATGGACGTTCTGGTATTTTCGCTTTTCCATCAGCGCGGGCAGCACACTCTCAACATATTTCTGATACAATCTGGCTTTCATTCGGCTTTTCCCCGGATTTTGCCGGAGCTCGATCACAATCTCAATCTCTCAGGCATTCGCCGGCGCCACGCCCCGTTTAGCGGCGCGCGCGTCAAATTTTACCGCCGACATCACGTTGGAAAGGTGAATCGAGCCTTCCCGCTCGATGATGGCGCCTTGCGGATGCTGGTTGCTCTTGCGCTGATGCTTCTTGATCATCTTCACGCCTTCCACAATCACCCGTTGCTTCCCGCTCAAAAGAGCGATGACCTTGCCGCGTTTGCCCCGCTCGGTACCGGCAATGACCACCACCTCGTCGCCTTTTTTCACATGAAATCTTTGCATAATGCACTCTGCCGCCAACGTCCCGGCGGCGGAACTGACTTTAACTGACTTTGTTGCGCATTGAATTCCAATTGACCTGCCGGCAAATTGCCGGCAGCACGCTCAAATCACTTCCGGCGCGAGCGAGATGATCTTCATGAACTTCTTGTCCCGCAACTCGCGCGCCACGGGGCCAAAGATGCGCGTTCCGCGCGGATTGTTTTCCTTGTCGATGATGACAATGGCGTTCGTGTCGAAACGCAGATACGAACCATCGTTGCGGCGGATCGGCTGGCGCGTGCGCACGACCACCGCGTCCACCACGTCGCCCTTCTTCACGGTGCCGTCGGGCGCGGCTTCCTTGATATGGGCCTTGATGATGTCCCCCACCCGAGCGTAACGCTGGTTGCGCCCGATCACGCCGATGGCCGCGGCGCGCTTGGCGCCAGAATTGTCGGCCACATCCAAAATGGAACGAATCTGTAACATATCGGGTCCTCGGCTCAGGCCACCCGCGCCACTTCCTGGTTGCGCTCGACGATCTCAACCAGCCGCCAGCACTTGGTCCGGGACAACGGCCGCGTTTCCTGGATGCGAACGCGGTCGCCGACATTGGCCTCGTTCTTCTCGTCGTGCGCGTAGAATTTGCTGTAGGCGGTCACCACCTTCTTGAATCGCGGATGGCGGAAGCGCCGTTCCACCCGGACGACGATGGTCTTGTCCATCTTGTCGGAAATGACTTCCCCGACGCGTTCCTTGCGATGACCCCGCAGTAGATTCGTCTCAGCCATAATAAACTCAGGCGGCCTTGCGGCGCAGTTGGGTGATACGGGTTTCGATTCGCGCAACGTCGCGGCGCAACAATCGGAGCCGCGCCGGCTTTTCCAACTGGGCGCTGGCCTGTTGCAAACGCAAATTAAACAATTCCTGGCGCAGGTCGCGACCCAGGGCCGTCAATTCTACCAGCGTTGCATCTTTGATTTTTGGATCGGACATTTTCATCGTTCCATCACTCCCCTCAACCCATCGCATGGCGGGAAATAAACCGGGTTTTGATCGGCAATTTCGCGGAGGCCAGGCGCATCGACTCGCGCGCCACCGCCTCCGTCACGCCGTCCACCTCGAACAACACGTTGGCCGGGCGGATCACCGCCACCCACGATTCCACCCCGCCCTTGCCGGTGCCCATGCGCACTTCGAGCGGTTTTTTTGTGACCGATTTGTCGGGAAACACGCGCAGCCAGACTTTGCCGCGCCGTTTCATGAACCGTGTGATCGCCACCCGCGCGGCCTCGATCTGTTTGGTGTCCATCCAGCAGCGTTCCAGCGCCTGCAATCCGTATTCGCCAAAGGCCACCGTGTTGCAACGGGAGGCAATCCCGGTGCGGTGACCGCGCTGCATCTTGCGATACTTCACTCTTTCGGGCATTAACGGCATAAGGGATCCTCGCGCAAATCAAATTCAGTTCGACGCCGGCGCGTTGGCGCCGGCGGCCTTGTTTCCCCGCTCCACTTTGGTTTCGCCTTTGCAAATCCAGCATTTGACCCCCAGCTTGCCGTACATGGTGCTCGCTTCGGCGAAACCGTAATCAATGTTCGCGCGCAACGTGTGCAGGGGCACGCGGCCTTCGTGATACATTTCCGTGCGCGCCAGTTCCGCGCCACCCAACCGGCCCGCACAACGAATCTTGATCCCGTCCGCGCCGAAATCCATCGCCGTCTGCACGGCTTTTTTCATCGCGCGCCGGAATGAAATGCGCCGTTCCAACTGCAAGGCGACGTTTTCCGCCACCAACTGGGCGTCCAGCTCCGGCGTCTTGATTTCCTGAATATCAACGAAAATCTCCTTGCCGGTCATCCGGCTCAATTCCTCCTTGATTTTGTCGATCTCGGCGCCTTTTCGGCCGATGACCACGCCGGGCCGGGCGGTGAAAATGGTGATGCGACAGCGGGTGGCCGCGCGCTCGATCTGGATCTTCGGCACCGAGGCCGATTCCAGCTTCTTTTTCAGGATATCGCGGATCCGGCGGTCCTCGGCCAGCAGTTTGCCGAATTCCTTCTTTTCGGCGTACCACTTCGAGCGCCAGTCCTTGTTGACGGCGATGCGCAGTCCGATTGGATTCGTTTTTTGTCCCATGGTCAGAATCGGGGCGATGGAGTCGTGGAGGGATGGAGGGATGGCGGGATGGAGGGATGAGCAGAGTGCGTGTCGTTCGCCAACACTCCAACACTCCAACACTCCATTACTGCGTTTCTCTTCATGTTATTCATCTGACAAAACGATCTTTACATGGCAGCTCCGCTTCAAAATCGGCCCCGCGGAACCGCGCGCCTTGGGCGTGACACGCCTGATCGTGGTCGCGGTCTGCGCCAGGGCTTCCTTGATGCGGAGCACTTCCGGTTTCAGCCCGTTGTTGTTTTCCGCATTGGGGACTTGCGGGGCACCACGGCAAGGACCGCCTGCGCCTGCACGGCGTTCATGCCCTGAATTTGCCGCACCACTTCGCGCATCTTCTGCGCCGACATGCGCACGTTGCGGGTAATCGCTTGAACTTCCATAAGCCTATTTCGCCTCGGCCTTGGCCGTGTGCGCGCCGTGCTTCTTGAAGATGCGCGTGGGCGAAAACTCGCCCAGCCGGTGGCCCACCATGTTCTCCGTCACGAACACCGGATTGAACACTTTGCCGTTGTGCACGTTGAACGTCAGCCCGACAAAATCCGGCGTGATCATCGAACGACGCGACCACGTCTTGATCGGCGCTTTCGATTTCGTCTCTTTTGCCTTTACGATTTTGTCCATCAAATGATGGTCAACGAACGGTCCTTTTTTTATCGAGCGTCCCATGGGAATCAGTCGGAGTAATGGAGCGATGGAGTGATGGAGTGATGGAGTCGGAGAGTGACGGAGAGCCAGAACGGGGATTGCGGCAGCGTGCCGATCCAACACTCCAACACTCCAACACTCCATTCTGCAATACTCCATCTGGTTTTCATCACTTTTGTTTCATCAGCCGGCCATCGCGTCGGACCACGATGAACCGGCCGGAAAGTTTGCGTTTGTTCCGGGTTCTGTAGCCCTTGGCCAGCAGGCCCCAGGGTGAGGTCAGTTGCTGCCAGCCGCCGCCGCTCTTGGACTTGCCGGCGCCGCCGCCATTCGGGTGGTCAACCGGGTTGCGCGACACGCCGCGGTTGATCGGGCGGATGCCGCGATGGCGCGAGCGCCCGGCCTTGCCCAGGATCACGTTTTCATGCTCCAGGTTGCCGACCTGCCCGATGGTCGCATAACACGTCTCGTGAATGCGGCGAATCTCGCCGGAAGGCAGCCGCACCTGGGCGTAGCCTTCGTCCCGCGACATCAAAGTGGCCGCGCCGCCGGCCGAACGAACGATCTGGCCCCCACGGCCCGGTGTCAGTTCGATGTTGTGAATCGCCAAACCCACCGGAATCGATTTCAACGGCAGGCTGTTGCCCACTTCGGGCTCCGCCTGCGGTCCGCTCACAAGTTTCGCACCCACCCGAATGCCATGGGGCGCGATGATGTAACGCTTCTCGCCGTCCTTGTATTCCAGAAGGGCCAGCCGGGCGGTGCGAATCGGGTCGTATTCGATCGCCGCGACGGTCGCTACCACGCCGTGTTTGTCGCGTTTGAAATCCACCAGGCGGATTTTTTGTTTGTGTCCGCCGCCGATGCCGCGTGCCGTCACCCGACCGTAGCAGTTGCGCCCCCCGGTTTTCTTGCGCGTGACCACCAGGCTCTTTTCCGGTCTCTTCCGGGTGACATCCGCATACGACGCGATGGTGATGTAGCGCGTGGAGGGCGTCAGCGGTCTGAAAGTTTTTACTGGCATAAAAAAAATGCGTCAGGTGAGGACGATTTTGTCCCCTTCCTTCAAGGTCACGATGGCCTTCTTCCAATCGGGCGTCGCGCCGGCCTGTTTGGTGCGCTGACGACGATATTTGCCGCGCACGTTCATGGTGTTGACGTCGATGACTTTGACGTTGAACAGTTCCTGCACGGCCTGGCGAATCTGGATTTTGTTCGCCCGTTTGTCAGCCACGACGGTGTACTGATTAAATTTATCGGACTGGGTGGTGCCTTTTTCCGTCAGGCGCACCGTCTTGATGATTTCAAAGGAATTCATGGCGACTACCCGGCCAAGCGTTGTTCGACCTGTTCAAACGCGCCGCGGGTGAACAACAGTTTGTCAAACCGCAGCACCTGATAGGTGTTCAGCGAATTGCCGGTGGCCACTTCGACCCGCGGCAGGTTGCGCGATGCCAGCGCCAGGTTTTTGTCCTGCCCGGGCGCGACGACCAGGGCCGTGCCTTCCACCTTCAACGCGCTCAACACACCCACGAATTCTTTGGTCCGGGGCGAATTCAACTTGATTTCCTCCACGACCATCACGTCACCCGACTTGAGCCGTTCGCTCAGCGCCTTGCGCAGCGCCAGTTGCTTCGTCGCGTGGGAAATCCTCTTGCCGAAATCGCGCGGCTTGGGGCCGAACACGACACCGCCCCCGCGCCACAACGGCGACTGGAACGAACCGGCGCGCGCCCGGCCGGTGCCCTTCTGCCGCCACGGCTTCTTGTTGGTGCCGGCGACTTCGCCGACGTTCTTGGTGCAGGCCGTGCCCCGGCGCTGGTTCGCCAGATACGCCACCACCGTGTCATGCACCGCCTGCGTGCCCTTGCCGTCCTCGATGAGCGCAAACTTCACTTCGATCTCGCCCTGCTCTTTGCCCGCAATGTCCCTGACGGTGAGTTTCATCTGCTCGCGTTTTAACGGTTCCGCATTCACTTCTTCTCCGCCGGGGCCTTCTTCGGGTTCTTCTTCGACTCCCGGATGATCACGTAATCGCCCTTGGCCCCGGGAATCGCGCCTTTGATCAGCAGGAGGTTCTCCGCCTCGCGCACCTGGACGATCTGGAGATTCTGGGTGGTGCGCCGGACCTGGCCCATGTGGCCGGGCATTTTCAGTCCGCGCCGCACCGTGCCGGGAAACAAACGACAACCGATCGCCCCGCTGCGCCGATGCCAGCCCTTGGCGCCGTGCGTGCTGTCACCGCCGCGGAAATGATGCCGTTTGACGACGCCTTCGAAGCCGCGGCCTTTCGTGACCCCGATGGCATCAATGTAATCGCCCTGGGCGAAGATGTTCACGCCTACGACGTCGCCGGGTTTCACCTCGATCGAAAAATCGCGGAACTCGCGGATGCGCTTGACCGGCGCGACGTTGAATTTTTTCAGATGGCCGTTCAACGGTCTGGTCAAGCGCGACTCCTTCTGGTCGTCGAATCCAAGCTGGACCGCCTTGTATCCGTCGGTCTCGATGGTCTTGCATTGAATGACGCGGTTGGGACCCGCCAGCACGACAGTGACCGGGACCAGATTGCCACGGGTGTCGTACACGTTGGTCTGGCCGAGTTTTTTTCCAATCAAGCCCAGCATAGTCGGAAAGGGGAGTAGTGGAGTGGTGGAGTATTGGAGAGAGGGCTGGCAAGACTCCAGCACTCCATTACTCCATCACTCCGTTTTGTTTCTTCCAGCTTCATGCCTTAAATCTTGATGGTGATGTCCACGCCCGCCGGCAGGTTCAATTTCTTCAACTCGTCCACGGTCTTGGCGGTGGGATCGATGATGTCCAGCAACCGCTTGTGCGTGCGTTGCTCGAAAGTTTCGTGGGATTTTTTGTCCGCGTGCGGAGAGCGGCCGACGGTGAACCGCTCGATACGGGTGGGCAGCGGAATGGGACCGGCCACGCGCGCGCCGGTGCGCTTGACCGTCTCCACGATTTCATGGGCCGACTGATCGATGACCCGGTGGTCGTAAGCCTTCAGTCGAATGCGAATGCGTTGTCCAGCCATAAAAAGAACAAGTAACCAAGTTTTCTTTTAACTGCGGGGCGGCGGTTTGTTTTTGCCGCTATCCAAAATGGTTGCCAGGATACTGTTGGGCACCTGCTCGAAGGTGAGCGGCTCCATGGAATAAGAAGCCCGGCCCTTCGACAACGAACGAATGGCGGTGGCGTACCCGAACATCTCCGCCAGCGGCACCTCGGCGTTCAGGATGGTCTGGCCGCCCTTCGCCTCGATGCCGGTGATGGTGCCACGGCGGCGGTTGATATCACCCAGCAAATCACCCTGATACTCGTCCGGCGTGGTGACTTCGACTTTCATGATCGGCTCCAGCAGGATCGGGTTGGCTTTCTTGAACGCGTCCTTGAGCGCAAAGATGCCCGCCATCTTGAACGCCAGCTCGTTCGAGTCCACTTCGTGGAATGTGCCGTCCACGATCTGCGCCTTGATATCGATCACCTGGTAGCCGGCATAGACACCGCCCCGAATCGCTTCTTCAATGCCGTCGATGACCGCGGGAATATACTCCCTGGGAATCGCGCCGCCGACGATCTTATTCTCGATCTCGACGCCCTTGCCCTTTTCGTTCGGCTGAATCTCGATGACGGCGTGCCCGTACTGGCCGCGCCCGCCGGATTGTCGGATGAACTTGCCCTCGCCTTCGGCGGGTTTGGTGATCGTTTCGCGGTAGGCAATCTGCGGCGCGCCCGCGCTGGCATCCACTTTGAACTCGCGGAACAGCCGGTCGCGGATGATTTCCAGGTGCAACTCGCCCATGCCGGCGATGATGAGCTGACCGGTCTCTTCGTTGGTGAAGCAACGGAAGGTCGGGTCTTCTTCCGCCAGACGCTGCAGGCCTTCGCCCATCTTGTCGCGGTCGGCCCGGGTCTTGGGCTCGACCGCCATGCTGATGACCGGCTCGGGGAAGGTGGGTGGTTCGAGCGCCACCTCAAAGTCTTCGTCGCACAGCGTGTCGCCGGTCCAGATGTTGCGCAGCCCGACCAGCGCCGCGATGTCGCCCGAGAACACTTGTTCGACATCCTTGCGCTCGCTGCCCTGAATGATCATCAAGCGGCTGACGCGCTCGCGCTTGCGGCTGCGCGGATTGTAAATCGTGTCGCCCTTTTTGAGCTGGCCGGAATAGACGCGGAAGAAAACCAGCTTGCCGGCATAGGTGTCAGTCCACAGCTTGAACGCGAGCGAACAAAACTTGTGGTTGTCGCTGGGCTCGACCGTGACGATGTTTTCGGTACCCGGTTCATGGCCTTCGGCGGGCGGCACGTCCAGCGGGCTGGGAAGATAGTCCACCACGGAATCAATCAAGGGTTGCACGCCCTTTTTCTTGAACGCCGAACCGCAGAGCACGGGGACCAGCTCGATCCTGCAGGTCAGCCGGCGGATGGCCGCCTTGAGCACCAGCGGCTCGATCGGCTTTTCCTCGATGACCAACTCGGCAATCGTGTCGTCCTTGTTGGAAACGGCGTCGATGAGTTCGGTGAGCGCGGCTCTGGCCTTCTCTTTCAAGGGACCGGGGATCTCCTGCACCTCGTATTTGAGGCCTTCGTTGACGACATCACCGGCCCCCCAGACGATGGCCTTCTGGTTCACGACGTCGATGACACCTTCAAATTTATCTTCCGCGCCAATGGGGAGGTAGATCGGGTAGGCGTAAGCCCCGAGTTTTTTCCGCATGTCGTTCAGCGCGTTCTCGAAATTCGCGCCGGTCCGGTCCATTTTGTTCACGAAGGCGATGCGCGGGACCTTGTATTTGGTGGCCTGGCGCCAGACCGTTTCGGATTGCGGTTGCACGCCGGCGACGCCGCAGAAAACGGCGACCGCGCCGTCCAGCACGCGCATGGAACGCTCGACCTCGGCGGTGAAATCCACGTGGCCGGGCGTATCAATAATGTTGACGCGCTGAGCGATTCCGGCGAAGGACTTGGCCAATCCCTCCTCCTTCTTCTGGGTCCAGAAGCAGGTCACCGCGGCGGAGGTGATGGTGATGCCGCGCTCCCGCTCCTGCTCCATCCAGTCGGTCACGGTATTGCCGTCATCCACGTCGCCAATCTTGTGGATCAGACCGGTGTAAAAGAGAATGCGCTCGGTGGTCGTCGTTTTGCCGGCATCGATGTGCGCCGCGATCCCGATGTTGCGCGTGCACTCCATCGTGTACTGCCGTTTCGGCGAGTTCACTGATTTCGGTTTGTCCATTACGGCTTCCATCTCAAATTTCGGAGAATAAAAACGCCCCGATATACTTCGGCCTTCGGGGCGCGTTCTGTTCCAGGGTTATCTACCAGCGAAAATGGGCAAAGGCCTTGTTCGCCTGCGCCATCTTGTGCACCTCATCGCGCTTGCGAATGGCGTTGCCCTGGCCTTGATAGGCGTCCAGGATCTCCGCCGCCAGCGCTTCTTTCATGGGGATGCCTTTGCGCGCGTCGGCCAGATCGACCAGCCAGCGCATGGCCAGCGAGAGTTGCCGGTCGCCCGGCACTTCCATCGGCACCTGATACGTCGCACCCCCGACCCGGCGGGCCTTGACTTCCAGACGCGGTTTGATGTTGTCCACCGCGCGCTGCAGGATTTCCATCGGGTTGGCGCTCGGATTCTTCTCGGCGATCTGATCGAACGCGCGATAGACGATGCGCTGGGCCAGGCTCTTCTTGCCGCACACCATGACGGTGTTGACCAGACGCGAAACCAGCGTGCTGTGGAATTTGGAATCTTCCACCAACGCCCGTTTATCTGCTTGACGACGTCGAGACATTGCTTCGTTAAAATCGTTGAACCGTTAAATCGTTTTGTTACTTGGCGGCGGCCGGAGCCGCGGCGGCGGTTGCGCCGGCGGCCGGCTTGCCTTCCTTCGGCCGCTTGACACCGTACTTCGAGCGGCTGACGCGCCGCTTTTCGACGCCGGCGGCGTCGAGCGTGCCGCGCACGATGTGATAGCGCACGCCCGGCAGGTCCTTCACGCGTCCGCCGCGCACCAGCACAATCGAGTGTTCCTGCAAATTGTGTCCCTCATCGGGAATATAGGCGATGACTTCGTAGCCGTTCGTCAGACGGACCTTCGCCACTTTGCGCATCGCCGAGTTCGGTTTCTTGGGCGTGCGCGTCATCACCTGCAGGCAGACGCCGCGACGATACGGCGCCCCTTCCAAGGCTGGCGACTTGGACTTAAACTTCAATTTGTTGCGTCCTCGACGGACGAGTTGATTGATTGTCGGCATCTGCAAATGGCCCGTTATCGCCGTTTCCCGCGCCCTCTGGGGAAACGGAGTGCGGATAATACCAAAGGACTTTTCCGTTGCAACAAGTATTTGAACTTGTTGGCCGGGCCGGCAGGGCGCGTTCAAGAATGTGGCGGGGACGGCCTCGTCCCCGGATTTTGTCCACCGCAAGCAGTTTCGCGGGGACGAGCCGTCCCCGCCCCTGATTGCTCACGTTCTTGAACGCGCCCTGGCCGGGCCGGTTTCTTTCCGGCTAACTGGCCAGCGGCTCGGTCGCCAGCGGCGTCGGTTCTTCGGCCGGCAGCGGTTCCACCAGCGGTTTCAGCGCCACTTTGCGGTGCAGATCGAAACCGGTGCCCGCGGGGATGATGTGGCCCATGATGACATTTTCCTTGAAGCCCCGCAGGTAATCGACCTTGCCCATGCTGGCGGCCTCGGTGAGCACGCGCGTCGTGTCCTGGAACGACGCGGCGCTGAGGAAGCTCTCGGTTTCGAGCGACGCCTTGGTGATGCCGAGCAGCACCGGTTGGGCTTCCGCCGGTTTGCCGCCCATTTTTTCGACGCGCTCATTCTCATTCTCGAACGCGATCTTGTCGATCTGTTCGCCCCAGAGGAACGTCGTGTCGCCCGGTTCGGTAATGCGCACCTTGCGCAGCATCTGGCGGACGATAATTTCAATGTGCTTGTCGTTGATGGTCACGCCTTGCAGCCGATAGACCTCCTGCACTTCGTTGACCAGGTGCTCCTGCAATTCCTGCGGACCGCAGACATCGAGAATTTCGTGCGGTACGATCGGGCCTTCGGTCAACTGCTGGCCTTTCTTCACGTAATCGCCTTTGAAAACGATGACGTGCTTGCCGATCGGAATGAGGTGTTCCTCTTCCACGCCGGTTTGCGGGTCTTTGATGAGGACGCAGCGTTTGCCACGCACGCTCGGGCCGAAATCGACCACGCCGTCAATCTTCGATATCTCGGCGGCGTCCTTGGGGCGGCGCGCCTCGAACAACTCCGCCACGCGCGGCAGACCACCGGTGATGTCCTTGGTCTTGGAGGTTTTGCGCGGCGTCTTCGCCAGCAGCGTTCCGGCCACGATCTTGTCGCCTTCGTTGACTACAATGTGCGCGGCGGAGGGAATGGGATAATTGGCCACCACTTCGCCCTTCTCGTCCGTGATGATGATCTGCGGATGCAAATCCTCCTTGTGCTCGATGATGACCATGGCTTCCTGGCTGGTGGTTTCATCCATCTCCTGTTTCATCGTCACCCCTTCGATGATGTCGTGGAATTTGATGCGCCCGGCCTTTTCCGACAGAATCGGCACGTTGTAGGGGTCCCATTGGACGAAGGTCTCGCCCTTCTTGACCTTGCCGCCGTCGGCGATCGAGATCACCGAACCGATGACGACATTGTGCGCTTCGAGTTCCCGGCCGTCGTCGGCCAGCACGGAGATCGACCCGTTTTTGTTCAACACGATATTGTTGCCGTCCTCCAGTTCGACGAGGCGCAGATCGTTGTAACGCACGGCGCCTTCGAATTTCGCCTTGATCTGCGGCTGCTTGAACACCTGCGAGGCGGTGCCGCCGATGTGGAACGTCCGCATGGTCAACTGGGTGCCTGGTTCGCCGATGGATTGCGCGGCGATGATGCCGACGGCTTCGCCGAGCTTGACGAGGCCGCCGGTGGCCAGGTTGCGGCCGTAGCAGGCGATGCAGACGCCATGTTTGCTTTCGCAGGTGAGCACCGAACGGATGCGCACCTTTTCGATGCCGGCCTTTTCAATCTCCTTCGCCTTGACCTCGTCGATCTCTTCGTTGGCTTTGATCAGCTTCTTCTTCGATTCTCGCGGGTCAACCATGTCATCGCAGCCAAAGCGGCCGACCAGCCGCTCGCTCAGCTTGACCACTTCGTCTTCGCCTTCGTAAATGGGCTGCACCCAGATGCCGTTGCTCGTGCCGCAGTCGTCCTCGCGGATGATGACGTCCTGCGCCACGTCCACCAGCTTGCGGGTCATGTAGCCCGAATCGGCGGTCTTGAGGGCGGTGTCGGCCAGGCCTTTGCGGGCGCCGTGCGTGGAGATGAAGTATTCGAGCACCGTGAGACCCTCGCGGAAGTTTGAGAGAATCGGCTTCTCGATGATGTCGCCGGAGGGCTTGGCCATCAAACCGCGCACGCCGGCGAGCTGGCGCACCTGCGCCTTGTTGCCGCGCGCGCCCGAGTCCACCATGAGCCAGACGGGGTTGTATTCCCGTTTGCCCTGGTTGTTGTCGAGCGTCTTCAACATGACGTTGGCAATCTGGTCGGTGCAATGGGTCCAGATGTCGATGATCTTGTTGTAGCGCTCGCCCGGAGTGATGACTCCCTTGCGATACTGTTTCTCGACTTCGGTAATCTGTTTCTGCGCCGTCTCGATCTCCTGGGTTTTCTCCTTCGGAATGATCATATCGTCGATGCCGATGGAGACGCCCGCGCGGGTGGCCTCGAAGAAGCCGAGTTCCTTCAGCCGGTCGAGCGTGATCACGGTCTTTTCATGACCGCAAAACTTGTAGCAGTTCCAGATCAGCTCGCCGAGCTGGCCCTTGCCCACGACCCGGTTCGGGAAGCCCAGCTCTTCCGGCCAGATTTCGCTGAAAATCACCCGGCCGACCGTAGTTTCGATGACTTTCCGGGTCGCGTCGCCATAAACGGTCTTTTTGCCCAGGTCCGGATTGGCCAGGAGGATCCGGTCGTGGGTTTTGACCGTGTCGTCCATGTGGGCGAACACGACCTCGCTCTTTGAGCCAAACAGCATCAGCCGACGTTTGGGATCGCGCGTGGCGCGCGGCTCCGCCGTCAGATAGTAACAACCGAGCGTAATGTCCTGAGTCGGCGTCATGATCGGCCTGCCGCTCGAGGGGCTGAAAATGTTCAACGGCGCCATCATCAACAGCCGCGCCTCCAATTGCGCCTCGACCGACAACGGCACGTGCACCGCCATCTGGTCGCCGTCGAAGTCCGCGTTGTAAGCGGTGCAGACCAGCGGATGAATGCGGATCGCCTCGCCTTCGATGAGGACCGGTTCGAAGGCCTGCACCGACAGACGGTGCAGCGTCGGGGCGCGATTGAGCAGCACCGGATGGCCCTTGGTCACTTCCTCGAGAATGTCCCACACTTCGGGCGACTGGCGTTCGATCATCTTCTTGGCCGAACGCACCGTGTGAACGTAACCGAGCTCCTTCAACCGGCGGATGATGAACGGCTCGAACAAAACGAGCGCCATCTTCTTGGGCAAGCCGCACTGGCTGAGTTTCAATTCCGGGCCGATGACGATGACGGAACGGCCGGAATAATCGACGCGTTTGCCCAGCAGGTTCTGGCGGAACCGGCCGCTCTTGCCCTTGAGCATGTCGCTGAGCGATTTCAAGGGGCGATTGCCCGCGCCGGTGACCGCGCGGCCATGGCGGCCGTTGTCGAACAGCGCGTCCACCGCCTCCTGGAGCATGCGTTTTTCGTTGCGGATGATCACTTCGGGCGTCTTGAGTTGGAGCAGGTTTTTCAACCGGTTGTTGCGGTTGATCACGCGGCGGTAGAGGTCGTTGAGGTCGGAGGTGGCAAACCGGCCGCCTTCCAGCGGGACCAGGGGGCGCAGGTCGGGCGGGATCACCGGCAGCACGGTGAGGATCATCCATTCGGGCCGGCTCTTGGAACTGAGGAAACCCTGGAAGAGCTTGATGCGTTTGGCGATTTTTTTGCGGATCTGTTTGCTCTTGGTTTCCGTCATCGCCACCTGTAACTGTTCGATCTGCTTGTGGAGGTCCACCTTGGTCAGGGCTTCGCGCACGGCTTCGGCGCCCATCTTGGCCACAAACGCCTCCGGGCCGTAGGTCTGGCGCGCCTCGCGATATTCCATTTCGCTGAGTAACTGGTGTTGTTTGAGCGGCGTGTTGCCCGGCTCGATGACGAGGTAATCTTCGTAGTAAATGACGCGCTCGAGATTGCGCGCGGTCATGTCGAGCATCAGCCCGATGCGCGAGGGCATGCACTTGAAAAACCAGATATGCGAGACCGGCACGGCCAGTTCGATGTGGCCCATGCGTTCGCGACGCACGCGCGAGAGCGTCACTTCCACCCCGCAGCGGTCGCAGACGACGCCCCGATGCTTGATCCGCTTGTATTTGCCGCAGGAGCATTCCCAGTCTTTGACCGGGCCGAAAATGCGTTCGCAGAACAGGCCGCCTTTTTCCGGCTTGAACGTGCGGTAGTTGATGGTCTCCGGGTTCTTGACCTCCCCTTTGGACCAGGAGCGGATGGCTTCGGGCGAAGCGACGCAGATGCCGACGTAATCCACCAGGTTGACGGTCTCCAGTCCCAGCAACTCGCGCGCGGATTCTTTGGTGCTAATCATAGTCTTTGTAGATTTGGCGACGGTTACGCTTTCAGAGTTTTCAGCCGAGGGCAGCCAGCGCAGACGAGGGTTGTTGCGCCTGTTGTTCGATCGGATTGGAGTAACCGACTTTGACGTCCAATCCGAGCGATTGCATTTCCTTGACCAGCACGTTGAAGGATTCGGGGACACCGGCCTCCAGCGCGTTGTCTCCCTTGACAATGCTTTCGTAAATGCGCGTGCGACCCTGCACGTCGTCCGATTTGACGGTCAGCAATTCCTGCAAGGTGTAGGCGGCACCGTAGGCTTCCATGGCCCAGACTTCCATCTCGCCGAAGCGCTGGCCGCCGTATTGCGCCTTGCCGCCCAGCGGCTGCTGCGTCACCAGCGAATAGGGCCCGACGGCGCGGGCGTGAATCTTGTCCGCCACCAGGTGGCCGAGTTTCATCATGTAGATGTAGCCGACCACGATTTCCTGGTCGAACGGCTCGCCGGTGCGGCCGTCATACAAGTGCGTCTTGCCGTTGTCCGGCAGTTTCGCTTCCTTGAGATAATTGCGGATTTCTTTTTCTTTGATGCCGTCGAAGACCGGTGTGGCGAAACGCAGGCCGAGCAGTCTGGCCGCCCAACCCAGGTGCGTCTCCAGCACCTGGCCCACGTTCATGCGCGAGGGCACACCCAGCGGGTTCAATACAATGTCCACCGGCGTTCCGTCCGCCAGGTACGGCATGTCTTCCTCCGCCACGATCTTTGCCACGACGCCTTTATTGCCATGGCGACCGGCCATCTTGTCGCCGACCGAGAGCTTGCGTTTTGAAGCAATGTAAACCTTCACCGACTTGATAATGCCGGTGTCCACTTCGTCGCCCGCCTCGACCCGCTCCATCTCCTCGTCGTGCTGCATTTGCAGATCGTCGAACTTCTTTTTGAAGCTGCCGATGATCTCGTTGATCTTGTTGCGGATGGGCGAGGGGTCGATTTCGATGCGGTCATAGACCTGGGCCAGCTTGCGCAACAGCGTCTTGGTGATCTTGCGGTTCGCCGGGATGATGATTTCGCCGGTCTCGGAGTTCACCACGTCGAGCGGGATTTTTTCGCCGAGCAGAATGTTGCTCAACGCCTCGGTCAACTGCTCGCGCAATTCCTCGGTCTTGCTCTTGTACTCCTCCTCGACCTGTTTGGCGTGTTTTTTGGCTTCGCCCGGCGAGACCTTCGCGCTGTTCTTTTCCGACTCTTTTTTGGCCGAGACCTTGACGTCCATCACGATGCCGTAGGTGCCCGAGGGGACCTTCAGCGACGTGTCCTTCACGTCGGCGGCCTTTTCGCCGAAGATGGCGCGCAGCAGGCGCTCTTCGGGCGCCAGTTCCGTCTCGCTCTTGGGCGTAATCTTGCCGACCAGGATGTCACCCGGTTTGACTTCCGCGCCGATGCGAATGACACCATCCAGGCCGAGGTTCTTCAACGCCTCTTCGCCCAGGTTCGGAATATCACGTGTGATTTCCTCGGGCCCGAGCTTGGTATCGCGCGCGCTGACTTCGAACTCATCAATGTGGATGGAAGTAAAGACGTCGTCTTTGACGATCCGCTCGCTGATGAGGATGGCGTCCTCGAAGTTGTACCCGTTCCACGGCATGAACGCGCACAGCACGTTGCGTCCCAGCGCCAGTTCGCCGCCCGCCGTACAGGGACCGTCGGCGATGACCTGGCCTTTCTTCACCGTGTCACCGCGTTCGGTAAGGATCTTCTGATTGATGCAGGTCGCCGCGTTCGAGCGCATGAACTTGCGGATGTGATAGACATAGGTCCCCTCCTGGGGATCCTGCCGGATCTTCTTTTTGCCTTCGGGCACTTTGCCGTCCCGGGTGACGATGATTTGATTGCCGGTCACCGAGGCGACCTTCCCGCCTTCCGCGGCCACGATCACGGCGCGCGAATCCCGGGCCACCCGATCCTCCAGGCCGGTGGCCACCAGCGGCGCTTCGGTGACGATCAACGGCACCGCCTGGCGCTGCATGTTGGAACCCATCAACGCGCGGTTGGCATCGTCGTGCTCGAGGAACGGGATCAACCCGGCGGCCACCGAAACGAGCTGTTTCGGCGACACATCCATGTAATCCACCCGCGCCGGCTCGACGTCGATGAAGTCGCCTTTGCAACGGCAGGTCACGCGGTCGGTGGTGAAGTTGCCCCGGTCATCAATGGGCGCGTTGGCCTGGGCGACGATAAACGCTTCTTCGCGGTCGGCGGTCAGGTAATCGATGTGGCCGGTGACACGCCCCTTCTCGACCTTCCGGTAAGGGGTTTCGATGAAGCCGAAATCGTTGACGCGCGCGAAGGTGGCCAGCGAGGCGATCAGACCGATGTTGGGGCCTTCGGGCGTTTCCACGGGGCAGATGCGTCCGTAGTGCGAGGGATGCACGTCGCGGACCTCGAAACCGGCGCGATCCCGCGAAAGACCCCCGGGTCCCAAGGCGGAGAGACGCCGTTTGTGCGTCAACTCGGCCAGCGGGTTGATCTGGTCCATGAACTGCGAGAGCTGGCTGCGACCGAAGAAATCGCGGACGACGGCCGAGAGCGCCTTCGGATTGATCAGCTTCTGGGGCGTCATCGCCTCCACGCCCTGGTCGAAGAGCGTCATGCGCTCCTTGACCAGACGTTCCGTGCGGGCCAGACCGACGCGACACTGGTTGGCCAGCAACTCACCCACCGTGCGCACCCGCCGGCTGCCCAGATGGTCGATGTCGTCCAGACTCCCCTCCCCTTTCTTGAGGCGAAGCAGGTATTTCGTCGCGCCCACCAGGTCTTCCTTGGTCAAAATGCGCGAATCCCCGTCCTTCAGGCCCAACTTCTGGTTGATCTTGTAACGGCCGACGCGGCCCAGATCATAGCGTTTCGGATCGAAGAACAGGCGTTTGATCAACGCGCGGGCGTTGGATGCGGTCGGCGGATCGCCGGGCCGCAAGCGGCGATAAATATCTTTTAACGCCTCTTCCTCGTTCTTCGTGGGGTCTTTCTTCAGGCATTTGATGATGATGCCGTCGTCCACCGTGGTGTCCACGACGCGAATCTTCGTCACGCCCAGCTCGGCAATCTGTTTGACCACCGCTTTCGACAGCGGCTCAAACGCGCGGGCCACCACGATGCTCTTGTCCTGGTCCACGGCGTCTTCGATGAGAACTTTGTTCTGGATGTCGTCGAGATTTTCCGCCGCTTTGACGCTCAACTCCTCGATGTCGTAAAAGAGCTTGAGCACGTCCGCATCGGAGCTGTAACCGAGGGCGCGGAAGAAAGTCGTCGTCAAAAATTTGCGGCGCCGCTTCTTGCGGTCGAGGTAAACGTAGAGCAAATCGCTCGTGTCGAATTGCGCCTCGTACCACGAGCCGCGGTCCGGGATGATGCGAAACGAATGGAGCGTCTTGCCGTTCGGGTGTTGCGTCGCCTCGAAGGCGATGCCCGGCGAACGATGCAACTGGCTGACGATGACGCGCTCGGCGCCGTTGATGACGAAGGTGCCTTGGGGCGTCATCAGGGGCAGTTCGCCCATGAACACCGTCTCCTCCTTCGTTCCCTTCTCGTCCTTCAGATGAAAGGTCACATGGAGCGGCGCGCCGAAGGTGATCCCCTCCCGGAGGCATTCCAGCCAATCTTGTTTCGGCTCGCCGATTTCGTAGCTGTGATAGTCCAGTTCAATTTTTCCGTCATAGCTGGCGATCGGGAAAACTTCTTTGAAGACGGCCTGCAGGCCCAGAAGTTTTCGCCGCGTGGCCGGGACCCCGGCTTGCAGGAACTCGACGTAGGAATTGATCTGGATTTCGATCAAGTTCGGCGGCGCGATGACTTCTTTGATTTTACCGAAGTTGATTCGTTCTGCTACTCGCGATGGCATTTTGACCTCTGGTTGATTGGCCGGCACCAGGCCGGACCGTTATTTTTGCTCTGATTACGACACCAACGCTGTCCCCGGGTGGCTCCCGGGAACCGCCGGCAAAGTTCTCTCACTTCCGTTTTCCCCGTTCCGTTCGAATTCTGTTTCAATGCGCTCTTTTCGGCGGGCGAAGCGGGGCCGGCGGGAAGTCCGCCGCCCCGTCATCCAATAAGTTACTTGACTTCGACTTTGGCGCCAGCTTCCTCGAGCTTCTTCTTGGCCGCGTCGGAGTCGGCCTTGTTGGCGCCTTCCAGCACCGGTTTGGGCGCCCCTTCCACCAGCGCCTTGGCTTCGGCCAGACCCAGACCCGCTTTCACTTCACGGACCGCTTTGATCACGGAGATTTTCTTGTCGGCCGGCACCGAAGCAAGGATCACGTCAAAGGCCGTCTTTACTTCCGCCGCCGGGGCCGCCGCCGCGCCGCCCGCGGCCGGAGCGCCAGCGCCCGCCATGGGCATAGCGATCGCGGTGACACCCAACTTTTCCTGCAGGGCTTTCTTGAGTTCAGCGGCCTGCAGCACCGTCAGGCCGCTGATTTGTTCCACTAATGCTTGTATATCCGCCATGTTTCCTTTCAGTCCCGTCGTCTCCAGCGGCCGCCGGAGAATTATGCCGAGTGCCTCCCGGCCGACGATTTACTCTGTTTGCGTTTTGTTTTGTCCCGCCGTCGCCGGCATTCGAGCGCCGGCGAAAGTGTCGAGTCTCATTCCAGGTTTTTGGGGCCGCCTTGTTGGTCGATCCACGCCTGCAACGTATAAACCAGCCCGCGAGCCGGTGCTTCCATGACGCTCAGGAGTGAAGCGATCGGAGCTTCCATCAGTCCGACAATTTCAGCGCGCAGTTGTTCGATCGACGGCAGGTCGGCCAGCGTCATCAATTCGGCCGTCTCCAGCCGTTGATTGTTCAGATAACCGAACTTCAGCTTCGGTTTCTCGAATTCGGATTGAAACGTCTTCAGCGCCTTGGCCGCGACCGAAATGTCACGTTGACCGGTCACCACTGCGAGCTGGCCCGCCAAGGTGCCGGACAGGTCCGCCACGCCCGCTTCCTTCGCCGCGATGCGAAAGATGGAATTCTTGACCACATGAACCTCCGAGCCGGACCGGTTCAAACGCTTCCGCAGCTCGGTAAACTGCCCGACGGTCAGTCCCTTGTAATCGACCACCAGGAAGAACGGCGAGGCGTTCAACCGGGTGACGTATTCTTTGGTGATGAATTGTTTTTCCGCGCGCATAAGGCAATGCAGTCAAGGTTAAGCCGCCGCAAGGAATTCGCGCACGTCCAAACGAACCGGCGGACTCATCGTGGCCGACAACGTGCAACTCCGCAAATAGGCGCCCTTGGCGCTGTGCGGCCTCGCCTTGATGACCGCATCAATCACCGCGCGGGCGTTTTCGGCGATCTGCTCCGCGGTGAACGAAGCCTTTCCGATGGGCACGTGCACGTTGCCGGCCTTGTCGATCTTGAACTCGACGCGCCCGGCTTTCACTTCCTTGACCGCTTTGGCGGTGTCCTCTGTGACCGTGCCGGTCTTCGGATTCGGCATGAGGCCGCGCGGCCCGAGCACCTTGCCGAGCTTGCGGACCTCGCCCATAGCTTCGGGTGTCGCGACGGCAATGTCAAAATCCGCCCACCCTTCGTTGCACTTTTTGATCAGGTCCTCGTAGCCAACGTATTCGGCGCCGGCCGCTTTTGCGGCGTCGGCCGCCGCGCCCGGCTTGGCAAACACCAGCACCTTCACGGTCTTGCCGCTGCCATGAGGAAGCGGCACCGTCCCGCGGACCATCTGGTCGGATTGTTTCGGGTCCACACCCAGCCGAAAGGCCAGCTCCACCGTTTCATTGAACCTGGCTTTGGGAAACCGGGCCAACACGTCGACGGCGGACTTGAGCGAATACGATTTCTTCGCCTCCACCGACGCGAGTCCCTTTTTGTAACGTTTACTCGGCATTCTTTTTGGTTGCGGTGCCAGCGAGCCATTGGGCTCTCCCGCGGTTGAAGGTTATCCGATGACGTCGATGCCCATGCTGCGGGCGGTTCCGGCAACGATGCGGAAACCGGTTTCCTCAGTCGTCGCGTTCAAATCTTTCATTTTCAATTTTACGATGTCCAACACCTGTTTCCGCGTGACCTTGCCGACTTTTTCCTTGTTTGGCATCTTGGAACCCGAGGCGATCCCGGCCGCTTTTTTCAACAGCACGGAGGCCGGCGGTGATTTGGTGATAAACGTGAACGACTTGTCCTGGTAAACTGTGATGACCACCGGTATCACCATGCCGGCCTGGTCTTTCGTCGCCGCGTTGAATTCCTTGCAGAATGCCATGATGTTGACCCCCTGCTGCCCGAGCGCCGGACCAACGGGCGGGGCGGGATTCGCCTGACCCGCGGGAATCTGCAACTTGATCTGCCCAACGACTTTCTTTGCCATGTGTTGTGTTCGTTATTTGTTGAACGGTTAGCTTGTTGAGCCGTTGAACCGTTGAACCGTTGAACCGACCGTCTGTTCGCATCACGCCTTCTCCACTTTCCAATACTCGAGCTCGACCGGTGTGTTGCGGCCAAACACGTTCACGGTCACTTTCAACTTGCCTTTGTCCGGGTCGATTTCTTCGATTACCCCGCTGAAGTTGAGGAACGGTCCGTCGTTGATCTTCACGGTCTCGCCGACTTCAAAGCTCACTTTCGGTCTTTCGGTATCTTCCGACTCGGCGATCTGCGCTTTGATGACCTCGATTTCTTCCGGACTCACGGGCACCGGACGCTCGCCGCCGACGAAACCGATGATGCCCTGGGTGTCGCGAATGAAGTACCACGGCTTTTCCAGGACCCGCTGGTTTTCATCCACCAAAACCAGGTTGATATAGACGTAGCCCGGATGCAGCTTGCGCATGGTCACGGTCTTCTTTCCATTCCGGACCTCGGCCACTTTCTCCATCGGCACGAGGACTTCCTTGATATATTCCGCCATCTCTTCGGTTTTGAGACGCTTTTCAATGCTGTCTTTGACCTTCTGTTCCTGGCCCGCCAGGGTATGGATGACAAACCATTGGCTCTGCATGCAACGCCTTATTCAGTAATAAATGATCAACCGAGGATCCATCGTATCAGATAGGACACCACAAAATCGACGCTGACGGTGAACCCGCCCAATAACGCCAGCGTGATCATGATCACCACGGTCGAGCCTTTCAGTTCGTTCACCGACGGCCAGGCACACTTTTTCAATTCTTCACGGGTCTCGGCGACGTAGTTCGTGACGCGCAACAGGTAACCCTTGCGCCACAAAAACACGAAGGCGGCGCCGATGGCCCCGACCCATATACCCAGTTTGACGTACCAGTTTTCCACAGTTCTCTTTCTGTCTTCCGGTTTCCGCGCTGGCGGAGGGGGAGGGATTCGAACCCCCGATGGCGGTTAAGCCATAACGGTTTTCAAGACCGTCGCGATAGACCACTCTGCCACCCCTCCGGACATCAGTTTCTGGCAGGGCGGGAGGGACTCGAACCCCCAACCGACGGTTTTGGAGACCGCTACTCTACCAATTGAGCTACCGCCCTGACCCACGGCTGCAACTTTCTTCGCTCTCTCAAGAGACGAAAAAGCGGAGGCGGAGTCACCCCCGCGCTCCTCGATTCCTCTTCGCTCAATTCAGGCAACCACCTCGCTTACCCGCCCGGCGCCGATGGTCCGGCCCCCTTCGCGAATCGCAAACCGCTGGCCTTTTTCCATCGCCACAGGCGCAATCAGCTCAATGTCCACCGAAACATTATCGCCCGGCATCACCATTTCCACTCCCTCGGCCAGCTTCACCGTACCCGTCACGTCCGTCGTCCGGAAATAAAACTGCGGACGATAATTGCTGAAAAATGGCGTGTGCCGACCGCCTTCCTCCTTCGACAACACATACACTTCGGCCTTGAACTTGGTGTGCGGCGTGATGGTCCCCGGCTTCGCCAGCACCATCCCGCGCTCGACTTCTTCCTTCTTGACCCCGCGCAGCAGCACCCCGACGTTGTCGCCCGCGCTCGCCTTGTCGAGCAGCTTGCGGAACATTTCGATGTCCGTGGCCACCGTCTTGCGGGTCTCGCGCAGGCCGACGATTTCCACTTCCGACATCTTGGCCAGTTCACCGCGTTCCACCCGGCCGGTTACCACCGTGCCGCGACCTTCAATGTTGAACACGTCTTCAATACACATCAAAAACGGCTTGTCCACCTCGCGCGTCGGCAGCGGGATAAAGCTGTCGATCGCGTCCATCAATTCCTGAATAGCCTTCTGACCTTCGGGTTTTCCGGCCAGCGCCGCGGTCGCGCTCCCCCGAATGATCGGCGTCTTCTCGCCGGGAAATCCATATTTGGTCAGCAGATCACGGATTTCCATGTCCACCAGATCGAGCAGGTCCGCGTCGGCGAGATCGACCTTGTTCAGGAACACGACGATGGCCGGCACGCCGACCTGGCGGGCCAGCAGAATGTGCTCGCGGGTCTGGGGCATCGGACCGTCGGCGGCGCTGACAACAAGGATGGCGCCATCCATCTGCGCGGCGCCGGTGATCATGTTTTTCACATAGTCGGCGTGACCGGGACAATCCACGTGGGCGTAGTGGCGGGCGGCGGTTTCGTACTCGACATGGGAAACCGCGATGGTCACCGTTTTGGTGGCGTCGCGAACCGTGCCACCCTTGGTAATTTCCGCATAGGAAATGGGTTTTGCCATACCCTTGCCCGACTGCACCTGGACGATGGCCGCCGTCAACGTGGACTTTCCATGGTCAACGTGGCCGATCGTGCCGACGTTTACGTGCGGCTTTGTTCTCTGAAACGCTTCTTTTGCCATGCGATTTCCTGCTGTTGTTGGTTTTAGTTCTAAAAGCGTGAGCTGGAGCCCATGATCAGGATTGAACTGATGACCTCGTCCTTACCAAGGACGTGCTCTACCGACTGAGCTACATGGGCAATAGCCGAATGCTCTTAATCCTGACTGCCGCAAAAAACGACAAAACTCCATTGACCCCATCCTCTTCTTTCAAAATCTCTGGGGCCAATGAATTTCTAGTTTTTCACGATCCAACGATTGCGAACAAATTATTTAACACCTGCCGGGCTGTCAACGGTTTTTCTTCAGATTCTCCGCCGCCGCCGATCACCGGCAAATTCAGAGCAATCCCCCCTCATCGCGCCAGCCATTCCGCCAGCCTGTCATCGGGCAAACGGGCTTCTTCCAGGCGGAACAGTTTCCCCGCCCGGTCTGCCGCATACACGTCCCTCAGTAAAGCCGTTGGAAAGTTCCTGCCCACGTTCTGGAGCAGCAGGGGATGGGGCGCCGCCAGCACGGCGGCCCCGCCAAACAGGCCCGTCTTCCGAATTCCCGGCACAAACAGGTCCGCACTCAACAGCGCTGCGTCGTCGGTCGGGTCGAGCCCATCGCCGTCCGCCGCCACCGCGTCCGCGGCCGGCGCCGCCAGCAAGGCCCACAGCCCCGCGCGCCCGGCCCCGCAAAGGACCACCCGCCGGTCCTTGCTGTGCGTCTGCGCAAACGCGCAGACCGTGACGCAGTCCTGCACCCGTTCCTGTAGATCGGTCCGATTGTAGGCGCTGAAAAACAGGTCAAACCGTTTGCGCGCCACCGGCGCTTCTGCCTTCGCCAGCTCGCCCGTCAAAAAGGCGTCGAATAAAATCACCGAACTGCCGCGATCCAGAATCTTCTTCGCCAGTCCCACCGGCGCGCCATCCTTGTCGAGCCAGGCCGACTTACCCTGCGGATGCGCGAGCACAACCAGGTTGCGCAATGTCTCGCGGCGCGGCGTCAGCATCAACACCGGCAGCCGGTCGCCCTTGCCCGCCCGACCCACCACCAGACGCGACACGGTGTAATCCCCGACCTTGCTCACTTCGCCGGCCTCCACCAGCAGGTCTCCCTCCGGAATGCCCACCTGCAACGTGTGCTTCCATGCGGGCCAGATCACGCTTTTGAAACGTTCGAGCGATTCGCGGTCATGCGGCCGCAACCGCTCCAGTTGCGCCTCGTCCATGCTGACGAGCGATTGGATGAACTCCGCCTCGCTGAGCGCGTCCCCGGGCAGCTTGCCATCCGGCCACACGCGCAGCGCCGCGTCCGGCTCCTTCGCGCAGGCTGCCTCCTTCAATGACGCCGGATCGGGATGCTTCAACAGCCATTGGCCGAACCACTCGTAAACCGCCTCGCGACTCGTCTGATTGTAGTTGTGGCCAAAATCAAATCGCCGGTAACGCAACCGGTCACCGGCGTTGAACAACTGGTAGATGCCCGCCACCGCCGGCCCTTCGACCGTGAGCGTCATCTTCGTCCAATCGCCCGTGGCCGCCACCAGAATCTGTGGACGCGGGGCCGGCACGGCGGCGATTTCCATGTTCGAATAATCCACCCGCAAACCCGGCGCGTTCTCGCACGAGCACCCGCCCTGCATCGAATGCGACACCATAACGACCGGCGCCTGCGCTGCCAGCCGATCTTCCACCGCGCCCAGCATGAACGTCTGCGTGCCGCCGCCCGATTCGCCCGTGCACGCCAGCCGCGACTTGTCGGCCTCCGGCAGCGACTCCAAAAAGTCGAGCGCGCGAATGCTGTTCCAGGTTTGCAGCCCCATCAGGCTGATGTTCCACAGCAGGTTGACCTCGTTCGTTGCGAACCGTCGGTGCCGCTTGTAGAACTCCTCGTCCGTCGGCCAATCGGGGAACCGCGTGTCGTTGTAGCCGACCATGTCATAGGAAAAAGCGATCATCCCCTGCTTCGCGAAATTGATGCAACGCGCCGCGATGCTTCCGTCCGCCGTGTCCGCCATGCGCCCGTTCGGCCAATGACCGTGCGGATTCAAGATCGCCGGGAACCGCCCGCTCCCTTTCCCGAGCGGCCGATACAGATTGCCGGCCAGATAAAATCCCGGATAGCTCTGGAAATAAACTTTCTCAACGCTGTAACCGTCGCGCTCGACCCTGCCGAAGACCTGCGCGTTCAGCGGCCTCTTCTCCGGCAACGGCCACAACCCGCAACTCACCAGAATCTGTTCGCGAATCTCCTTCCTCCTTGACTCCCATTCCGACCGCGAGTGGATTGCCGGAAACTCCCGCAGCGTATTCAAATCTTTGACCGCGCCCGCGCGCTGGTCCGAGGCGGGCAACGATTGCGCCGGCCAAACCCGCAGCGGCGCCGAAACCAGAACGGCCAAAACCAGGGAAGGTAAAAGTTCAAAGCGCATGAAAGTGCGGCGACGTTAACAAATCCGCCGGCGCCGGACAAGTTCCAGCTCGCCCGGAAATTCAACCCGCACGACCTCCGCATTGCCCCCGCGACGCCCCGCTGAACTCAGCCCGGCGCGGCCGCCTTTTTCATGCGTTCCGTCAGAAACTCGAGGTAATAACCGAAGCGTTCTTTCATTTCCTTGCGGGGCACGATTGCGTCGATCAGGCCGTGGTCCAGAAGAAACTCGGCTGTCTGGAAACCGGGCGGCAATTCGGCCTGCGTGGTGTCCTTGATGACGCGCGGACCGGCGAAGCCAATCAACGCGCCCGGCTCCGCGATGATCAGGTCACCCAGGCTGGCGTAGCTGGCCATGACACCGGCGTAGGTCGGATCCGTCAATACGCTGATGTAGGGCAGTTTGTTCCGGGCATGATAGGCCAGCGCGCCGCAGGTCTTGGCCATTTGCATGAGGCTGAACATGCCTTCATACATCCGCGCGCCGCCGCTGGTGGAAATGATGATGAGCGGCAGGCCTTTCTCCGTCGCCGCTTCAATCAGGCGCGTCAGCTTTTCTCCCACCACCGAACCCATGGAACCGCCCAGAAAATCGAAGTCCATGACCCCGAGCGCCACGCGGTGGCCGTCGATTCGCCCGATGCCGGTGATGACGGCGTCTTTGAGTCCGGTCTTCTTCTGATACTCCCGCAGTTTATCGGTGTAGGCCGCCACACCGGTAAAACGGAGCGCGTCCACGCTGGTCATTTCGGCGTCCATCTCCTCGAAGGAACAGGTTTCGACGAGCGCGTTGATGCGTTCGCGCGCGCCGATGGGGAAATGCTCGCCGCAGCGGGTGCAGACCTTGAGGTTGTCGTCCAGCTCCTTGTCAAAAATCATCGTGGAGCATTTCGGGCACTTCCGCCACAGACCCTCCGGGATGTCGCGCTTTTTGGACTTGGTCGAACCGAGCTTCGGCTTTCTCGCGAAGCTGGCTTCCGCGCCGGCCGGAGGCGGCGTCACGGCCGGTTCGGCGCTTTCCAGGCCAAGGGTCTTTTTGGTGAATGTGGTGGAGGACATGGCTCAGGAGGGTTGTAAGTTGGAGGTCGGGAGTTGAAGGCGATTGGCCGCAAGCGCACTCCGCGCCCCCGCCCCGTTCAACTCGAATGAAATTTTCATAAATTACAAACCGCGTGCGACCGTCCAGACGCGGACTTCTCCCGCCCCGGCCTTCTGCAAAACGCGGGCGCAGGCACTCGTCGTGGCTCCGGTCGTCAACACGTCGTCCACCAGGATAATGCGTCCGCCCTGGAGTTGGCAACCGGCCCGGACGGCGAAGGCATGGCGCACGTTGGCCGCGCGCTGTTTGCGTGTGAGCAGCGTCTGTGTCCGCGTGGCTTCCACCCGGCGCAGCACGCGCGTGTTCACGGGAATCCGCGCGGCTCCGCCCAGCCGGACGGCGAGCCGTTCGGCCTGGTTGAACTCGCGTTGGCGTTTTTTCACCGGGTGCAGCGGCACGGGCACAATCATGTCCCAGGGTTCCGCAGCCAGCGCGGGACCGGCTGCGCGAATGAGCAAATCGGCCAGAAACCCTTCGAACCAAAGCGCGCGTTGGTATTTGTAGCGATGAATGACGTCGAGCACCAGGTGACCGGCGACGACCGCGGCCCGCGCGGATTGGAAGTGAAGTTCCATTTCCCGACAGTTGCTGCAATCAAAGCGTGTCGTAATTTCGCCCTCATACGGCAGGCCACAACACTCACAGAACGGCGGTTTGATAAGGCGCACGCCTTGCCCGCAACGCGCCCCGACGTAGCCTTCGGCCGCCGTCGCAGCCTCGGAATAACAGAGCTGACAAACCGGAGGATAGAAAAAGCCCAGGCCGGCTTCAAGCCAGCTTTTCAGTCCGCTCGCGAGGGCCGACGACTTCATCCGGTGGAGGCCAGGGCGTGGTTCTCTTCGCGCGGTAACATTTGCAAAAGCAACCACAGCGTCAGCGTTAACGCGACCAGCGCCAGCCAGCCGTCGATCAATTTGCCCGTGCCCCAGAACCACGCGTGCGCGCCGCCCGTTTCGCGCGTCAGAAAGCTATACGCTCTAAGCCAGAAAATCCAGCCCGCATGGAGGCCGATGGAGAAAAAAAGATTGCCGGTGCGCTGATACGCCAGCCCCAATAGCGCGCCCGCCAGGGTCAGGTTGAAAAAACCGGGCACCACCTGCTCGAAATCCAGAAACCCGCGCAGCATGGAGGGCAACAGGGCAAGACCGGAGTTCCAATGGATTTCCGCGGGCGATTGGGGTTTGCTGAAAAAATGGACCAGCGCGTAAATGGCGCTGCTGATCATCAGAGCGCCGGGCCAGCGACACGTTTTTCGCAGCGCGCCGAAAATCGCGCCCCGGAACAGGATTTCCTCCAGTACCGCCACGACCGCCGCCGTGGACGCCGCGCCCAGTATCTTTCCGATGACACGACCGGTCGAAACGCCGGCATCCACACCGCGCGCACCGGCCGCCAAAACAACCACCGCAACGCAAGCCAGCGAAGCGAAACCCAGCGCGAAACCCAGCGCCAGTTTTCGCCGTTGTCCGGTCGGTTCGACCAATCCGACGTCCGGCCAGGCGCGCGCGCCGAGGCTGCGCAGCAGCGGCCACAGTCCGATCAACGCCAGCGCCAGCAGGGAGCGATGGACGTAACGATGAAAGGGCTGATGGGCCAGACCGTGGAGCGCCGGAACCTGAGCGCCAAACCATTGAACACTCCAATATAACCAGGGAGCCAACAATGCGCCTCCGGCGAAAACAACTCCCGTGTAAATCACCAGCGAGCGGACGGGACGCATCGGTCAACGATAAAGTTCGCCCGCGCTTTGGCCAAGTCTGGAATTGGCTGTCCGACAAAAAGTCATGGCATGGGTTGGGCTGCCGTGCTAAAGAGCAGCGCCAACTCAAGATGCCGTTATTTGGACGTTCAGAGGCCAGCGATGCCGAACCGCGCCAGCCCGGCCAGTTCGGCCCTTATTATTTGCAGGAGCTGATTAACAGCGGCGGCATGGCCGACATCTGGCTGGCCACCGATGCGCAGGGCAAGGTGTGCGCGCTCCGCCTGCTCCATCACAAACTCCGCTTCCGCTTGTCCGCCAAACGCCGCTTTCTCCGCGGCTGCGAAATCCTTTCCCGCATCCACAATCACGAATACGTGATCGGCTACCTGGCCCACGGCAAGATCGAGGGCGACCTTTATCTGGCCATGGAATACGTCGAGGGCGAAAACCTGAAGCTGTTGTATGCGCGCAACGACCCGGTGCTCATTGAGAACATCAGCAATGTGTTGATCGACATGGCCATTGCCCTCGAGCACGTGCATGAAAGTGGTTTCATGCACCTCGATTTCAAACCGGAAAACGTTCTCCTCACCCGCAATGCCAGCCTCCGACTCGTGGACTTCGACCTCGCCCAACCCAAGCCGGACAAACCCAAAAAAATGTCGGACAACCCCGGCACGCCCGCTTACATGGCGCCCGAACAGATTCGTCGCCAACCGATCGATCATCGCGTGGACATTTTCGCTTACGGCGTCTCGGCTTACGAACTGCTCACCAACCGCAAGCCGTTCGCCGGCGACTCGCCTGACGAAATCCTGCGCAAGGAACTCGATCGCAGCCTGGAATTCCTTTCGCCGCGCGAATTGAATCCCGACATCCCGGCGGCGCTCGAGAAGGCCATCCTGAAGTGCCTCGAACGCGACCCGGACAAACGTTATCCCTACATGAGCGTGCTGGTCCGCGACCTGCAGGCGGCGCTCTACGTGTGACGCCGAGCCAGCCCGCCGGGAGGCGAAGCTCCAAATCCAAAGCTCCAAACTTTTTGATCCCCATTCCCCTGTTGCAGTTTCCCCCGCGCTCGGTTACTAAACGGCCATGCGATTCATCGGCAGCGTCATTGAAAAGCTGCAGCGACACCCGAAACGCATCGTCTTTCCCGAAGGGACGGAGCCGCGGGTGCTGCAGGCGGCCCGCCAATTTCATTCGTTGCGCCTGGGCGTCCCGATCCTGCTGGGCGACCGCACGAAAATCAAAGAAGCCGCCGAACGCCTGAACGTTCCGCTGGAGGGCGTCCGCATCATCAATCCCGAGGAAAGCGAGGAACTGGACAACTTCGCGCGGCGCTTCGAACAGTTGCGCCGTTACAAGGGCATCAAGGAACGCGAAGCCCGCGAGGCGATGCTCAAGCCGAATTATTTCGCCGCCATGATGGTGGCGATGCACCAGGCCGACGGTCTGGTCTCCGGCACGAATGAGATCAGCGGCAGTGTCTTGCGGCCGCTCTTCCAGATCATCAAGGTCGCCCCGCAACAGGCAACGGCTTCCAGTTGCATGGTCATGGAAGTCGAAGACACGCGTTTCGGCGAAAACGGCGTGATGTTCATGGCCGATTGCGGCGTCATTCCCGATCCCGGCGTGGACCAACTGGCGGACATCGCCGTCTCCACGGCGCAACTGGCGCGACAACTCCTCGGCACACGCCCGCGCGTGGCCTTGCTCTCTTTTTCCACCAAAGGCAGCGCCACACACCCTTCCATCGGCAAGGTGCAGGCGGCCACCGCCCTGGCCGAAAAGCAGGCCCGCGAAAAACTGTTCGAGGCGGATTTTGACGGGGAGTTGCAGGTGGACGCCGCTTTGGTGCCGGAGATTGCCGCGCGAAAACTTCCCGCCAGCAAGGTGGCCGGCCACGCCAATGTGATGATCTTCCCCGACCTCAATTCCGGCAACATCGCCAGCAAACTGATCCAGCATGTCGCGCGCGCCAACGCCTACGGCCAGATTCTCCTCGGCCTGGACCGTCCGGCCGCCGACGTTTCGCGCGGATCCAACGCGCACGACATTCTCGGCGTTGCCGCCATCGTCGGCGTTCAGTCCGTTGAATACAACAAGCTCTACCCGGGCGCGGGCCAGAAGCTGCCCGGAGAATGAACCCAACCTGTCGATCAGCGCTCCCCTCCGAGCGTTGGTTCCCCAAGGAATCTCCCGTGCCACTGAAAAACACCACCACACCCCGCGTGTTCATCGCCGCCACCCGCCAAAACGACGGCAAAACCACCGCTTCCCTCGGGTTGCTGGCCGCCTTGCAAAGCGTCTATCCGCGCATCGGCTACATCAAGCCGGTCGGCCAGCGTTTCGTCGAGATCGAGGAGCAGAAGATTGATGAAGACACCGTCCTGATGGACCGCGTCTATCAACTCAACTGCCCCCTGGTGGACATGAGCCCGATCGCCGTCGAGCCGGACTTCACCCGGAAATATCTCGAGTCGTCCAACTACGACGTTTTGGTCAGGCGAATCCAGAACGCTTTCGACCGCGTTGCCTGGGAAAAGGACTTCGTGCTTTGCGAGGGCTCCGGTCACGCCGGCGTCGGCTCGGTCTTCGACCTGTCCAATGCCCGCGTCGCCAAGCTGCTCCGGGCCAAGGTCATCATCGTGACCCAGGGCGGCATCGGCAAACCGATCGACGAGGTTTCCTTGAACCAGGCGCTGTTCGAAAAAGAAGGCGTCGAAGTCATCGGCGTCATCCTCAACAAAGTGTTGGGCAAAAAAATTGATTCGATCACGGAATTTGCCCGCCGCGGCTTGAAACGCAAGGAATTGGATTTGCTCGGCGTCGTGCCGCACCAGCGGATTCTCTCTCAACCGACGATGGATTTGATCCGTGAAGAGTTGAACGCCGAAGCCCTTAACCAGTCCGACCAGTTTCACAACCCGGTCGAGGAGGTCCTCATCGGCGCGATGGGCGTGCAAAACGCCCTCCACCTCTTCAAAAAAGGCGTGCTCATCATCACGCCGGGCGACCGGGAGGACATCATCCTCGCGGTGGCCACCACCCTGTCCGGCGAGGACAACAGCGGGTTGGCCGGTATGGTCCTGACACGCAATCTCAAGCCAAGCCAGGTATCGCAAAAAGTCATCAGCAAAATGCCCTTCCCGGTTCTCTCGGTCGCCGACGACAGTTACTACGTCGCTTCGATAGTCCACGATCTGAATGTCAAAACCCGCCCCGATGACACCCAGAAAATCGCGCTGATCCGCGACTTGATTGCGCAGCACGTGGATGTGAATAAAATCCTCAAAACGCTCCAATGAGCTCGACCCATTCACTGCGGCATCGCCCTTTTCCTCTCCCCATCGGATGGCCGGAGGGCGGCCCAAGGCCGGGTCCAGAACAGGTCCGATGGCCCGCTTCCTGTCTCCGCCACCGCACACCGGCATGACCCTGCCCTCCTCTTTCAACCCGGCGCTCCGCAATCTGCCGGTCTATCAACCGGGCCGGCCCATCGAAGAAGTCGCGCGTGAACTCGGATTGCCCCCGGAGGACTTCATCAAAATGGCGTCCAACGAAAACCCGCTCGGCCCCTCCCCCGCCGCGCTGGCCGCGATGAACAACGTCTTGCGCAATCTGCATCTCTACCCCGATGGCAGTGCCTTTTACCTGAAACAAAAACTCGCCCGAAAACTCGACGTCGAACCGGAGCAGCTCACCCTTGGCAACGGCTCAAACGAAATCATCGAGTTTGTCGGTCACGCTCTCATGCGGCCGGGCGTGGACGTCGTCGTCTCGCAATATTGCTTCGCGGTGTATCCCCTCGTCACGCATCTGTTTGGCGCGAACCTCGTCATCGTGCCGGCCAGACATTATGGCCACGACCTCCCCGCGATGCTCCAGGCGGTCACTCCCAACACAAAAGTCCTGTTTGCGGCCAACCCCAACAATCCGACCGGCACGCTCGCGCCGCGCGCCGACGTCGTCCAGATCGTCGCCGAGATCCCGGACCACGTGTTGCTGGTGATGGACGAGGCTTACCTTGACTTTCTGGCAGATCCGGTCGATTTGCTGCCCCTCGTTCGCCACGGTTCGAAGCCGAACCTCCTGTTGATGCGGACGTTTTCCAAGATTTTCGGTCTGGCCGGCTTACGGCTGGGTTATGGCATCGGACATCCGGAACTGATCGCCGCGCTGGAAAAAATCCGCCAGCCATTCAACCTCAACTCTATCGCCCAGGCCGGCGCGCTGGCCGCGTTGGACGATCAGGAGCACCTGGCCCGCACCCGGGCCAACAACGCGCTCGGCCTCGATTACTTGCAGAATTCGCTTCGCCAACTCGGCCTCGAATTCGTTCCCTCTCATGCCAACTTTGTCCTCGTCCGCGTCGGCAACGGCCAGCGCGTTTTCGAGGATATGCAAAAACTGGGAGTCATCACGCGGCCGATGGGAGGTTACCACCTCCCGGAATGGATTCGCATCACCGTCGGCACGCCCGAACAAAACACCCGCTGCCTCGCGGCGCTGGAAAAGGCGATCGCTTCAACGCGCTGACCGGGCGCAGATCGCATTGACACCCGCGAATGAACACCCATTCGCACTTTGCAACACGAATTTCACGGATTAACACCGATGGAATTTCACCCCGGACCAATTCGTGATAATTCGCGCAATCCGTATCCCAACAATATTCGTGTCCGTTCGTGTCCATTCGCGGTTGAACCAAAGCCGGGTTCCCGGAGTTCTAAAAATTGAAGTTGAATCCGACTGAAAACGGAATACTTATCCGTTGTTCGAAACCAACAGCGGCCCGGACGTCCTGATGAGAACGACCTAACGTGAAACCGACCGACCTGCGCGGCATCCTGCAGTACATCCCCCGTTTTCGCGAGAAGACGTTCATCGTCAGCATCGATGGCGCCATCGTCACCGATGAAAATTTCGCCAACATCCTGCTCGACGTCGCGGTGCTCCGCTCGCTGAACATTCGAGTCGTGCTCACCCACGGCGCCTCCGCGCAAATCAAGGCGCTCGCCGAAGAATTGAAAGTCAAGCCATCCGACCTCGACGGCACGGGGGTGACCGACTCCGACACCCTGAAGCTGGCGCTCACGGCCGCGAACCGCCTGACCCACGAAATTCTCGAGGGCCTTTCCGCCAACGACCTGCGCGCCGCCTGCACCAACGCCGTCATTGCGCACCCGATGGGCATCCTTCACGGCGTGGACCATCTGTTCACCGGCCGGGTCGAGCGGGTCGATGTCGAACTGCTCCAAACCTTGCTGAACCAGGGCGTCGTCCCGGTCGTGCCGCCCCTCGGCTTCGATGGCGATGGCAAAACGTACCGCGTCAATTCCGACAGCGTGGCGCTGGAAGTCGCCAAGGCGCTCGGCGCGATCAAGTTGATTTATATCACCACGCAGGACGGCCTTGCCACGCAAGGCCAGCTCATCCGCCAGATGCTGGTGGGGGACCTGGATGCGATCCTGGCGGATCACAAAGAACCCGTTCCGCCGCCGATGCTCTCCAAGGCGACCCACGCCTCGGCCGCGTGTCACGCCGGCGTGCAGCGTGTTCACATCATCAACGGGCGCGTGGACGAGGGTCTCCTGGCCGAGGTCTTCTCTAACGAAGGCATCGGCACCTTGATTTACGCCAACGAATATCAGCAGGTCCGCCGCGCGATGAAGAAAGACATCCGCGCCATCCAGATGCTGACCAAGAAATCGGTCGAATCCGAGGAACTGGTCAAGCGCACCCGCGCCAGCATCGAGAAAAACATCGGCGACTTCTACATTTTCGAGATCGACAAAAACCCGGTCGCCTGCGTGGCCTTGCACGTTTACCCGGAGCAGAACAAGGGCGAATTGGCCTGCCTCTACGTCAATCCCTTGCACGAAAACCAGGGAATCGGCCGCAAGCTGATTCAGTTTGCGGAGACCAAGGCGCGTGAACTGGGCCTGAACGAAGTGCTCGCGCTTTCCACCCAGGCGTTCACCTATTTCCAGTCCAAAGGGGGTTTTGTCGAAGGCACACCGGACGATTTGCCGCCCGCACGGCGGGAGAAATACGACCAGGGCGGCCGCAAATCGAAGGTGCTGGTGAAACGACTGAAATGAGCCGGCGTTGGGTTCGCTGGAAACGGACCGGGACCCCGGTGGCCCTACGGCCTGACGAGCCGGTAATAATGTGCCTGTGTGGACATCTTGACCGTCACTGTCACCTGGTCGCCGACTATCACGGACGCGTTCCTTTCCTCGCTCCAATTGACCGGCGGAACCAGATTGTCGGTCACCTGTAGGATGAAATTCTCGGCGGCCACCGGCCACGAGAGGACCAGCTTGTTCAGCGAACGCTCCGAGCTGAGGAAAGGCGTGCCCACCACCGTTACCGCGAGCTGTGACGTCA